>Ga0315556_1001205_pt1 | contig 15825 bp, 16 predicted proteins | sample SalMarSW160310MG_FD_202112 | JGI IMG/M metagenome (GOLD analysis project Ga0315556, IMG submission 202112) | Salt marsh sediment microbial communities from the Plum Island Ecosystem LTER, Massachusetts, United States - Salt Marsh Sediment SW1603-10 ...
AAGTATGTGGAGCCGCCCGAGGCGTTGGCGGATCTCCACGAGGCGTTTGTCAAGTGGCAGACATTGGGTGCCGAGGCGCTGGAGGAAGAACTCGAGTCGGGCGAATTGGCGAAAGGCGAGGTTACGAAACGCCACGTGGAAGCCAGCCAGGCATTTGCTGAAGCGCTGGAAGAGGCGTTGTCAAGGGCCGAGAGCGAGGGCGGATAGCGCCGTAATCCGGATGGGCCGATCCCAGCAAGCGGCTGCCGGGAAATTGCCCACGGGCTGAGCCGCTGTTCTATCAAGCTTGGCGACGTATCAGGTCGCGCGCGTCCGAGTGAATCACCTTCCCTTCCTGCTTGAGCAGGCGAACTTCTTGCTTTACGATCTCGCGAGCCACCGCCAGCCGGTCCTCGGCCTTGGGGAACTGCGCCCGGAACTCGGGAGAGCCAAACAGGCGGCTGTCTTGTACAGCATCGAACGAGTTGGCCGGCAGAAAATCCAATGCGCCTGGCTGACCGAGATCGAGATTGTAGGCCTCAAAACGTTCACCGCTCAGATCGCCACGATCAACGCCCACGGGCTCCGCCCCCAGAGTAAGCAGGATCCGCGGAAACCAAGGCTCGAACACGGCGGCGAATCCATTGCCAATCGGAGATGAGATCGGGCGCCTTCCCTTGGCAGTTCGCAGATGAAACTGCGGCGGGGCGTGGCTTGAACTTGATCCGCAGGCGATATCGAGAATACGAAGCCCCTCAACGGACCTCAAATCTCCGAATGCCGCCAACAAGCGCGCGTACAGTTCTTCGAGGATGTCTGCCAGCCCCGGCTCCGCTTCCCACTTCGTCATCAGAGCGTGCGAACGGTCGAGATCATCGAGACTGGCGGCAAGTTGATTCTGGTCGCCCGAATCAGATGACAGAGCCAATAATCTTCGCTTTAGTTCTGACATTGTGGTCGCCATGGCCCAATTGCCCTTCCGACAGGCGTGTCCATCCTGCAATGGCTCCGCTCGGGGTACGCCCGAACAAAGCCTCAGTCTACCTGATCGTGCCGATTGACCACCCCTGAGACAGAGCTTAGAATGCACACTCTCAATTCTGGGACCGTCGGGCGGCCTCCGCTTGTCCGGGCGCCCGCGTGATAAGGGTATGGGGTGATCTTGGCGAATCGTTTCTCGGAGAGGATAGGATGGGTGGGGCTGGTTCTCCTGGTGGCCCTGTCGGCTTGCCAGGATAATCCTGGGCCCCAACCGACACTATCCAGCATGTTGCCGACGCGAGCCGCCTCAAGCACGGTTTCTGTGGCCACCAGCCTGCCGTCACCAACACCAACCGAATCAGCTCCGAGCCCGACACCCACAGCCGCCGATCAGATCCTGAATCCCCTGACGGGCCTGCCGGTGCACCAGCCCGAAACGCTTGGCTTGGCGCCGTTGCTCATCTCTGTGACCGAGTTTCCACCGTCCGCTCGTCCGCAGGCGGGACTCTCCTTGGCATCCCAAGTTTGGGAAACATCCATCGGGGAGGGCATGAGCCGATTTCTTGCCGTCTACTACGGTGACTATGTCGATGCCTTCAAAAAGACATTCCAGGCCCATCCCAATCAGCCTGGCTACGCGTTCGCCATTGGGCCCATTCGCTCCGGGCGCGTTGGCTGGGAAACCATCAAAACCTTCTACCCGGATGGCCTGCTAATCACACGCTTCGCCTCGCCTGAGGTGGCGGTTCAGCTCACCAATCTGTTGACCGTGTACGCACGCGACCCCAAAGATGTCAACAGCGCCGGGTTGACTCTTTCAGAGTTGGAGGCGCTGGCACCGCCAACCATTGAACCGAACTCGATGATGGCGCTGCCTTTCGGTTCCACCGTCCCGTCCGGTGGAAACTCCGGCCTGGATCTCAAGCTCATCTACAATCTATACGATCAGATCCTCTGGAGATATGATCCGAAGACAGGTCGGTACTTGCGCTCCCAAGACCCGGGTGATGGATCGGGAGATCTGGTCCCCTTGGTTGACCGATTGACGGGAGAAACACTCGGCGCGGACAACATCGTGGTCCTGTTCGCTAACCACACGTATGAGAATCTGGCCGGGACCATCTTGAAGATTCGTCTGCTCTACCTTGATCGCCAGCCCGGCTTGCTGCTCCGCGATGGTCGATGGTATGCCATCCAGTGGTCCACGCTCAAGCAAAACTTGATGGTCCAGGATCAAAGCGGACGCCCGATCGCGCTCAAGCCGGGGCAGACGTACTTCGAAGTCGTCAGCCGGCAGTCAACTTGGGATCCGACGGATCGGGTGGTCCGCTTCCACAATCCCGCGCTGCCCACCCTCACCCCGCTGCCACCGATCACCTCCACGCCGACCGCCACAGAAACGACGCAGCCCACGCAGACGCTTACGCCAAGTCCGACTCCCACAGAGAGCCCAGCTCCCTAGGTCGAAGAAGTCGCCTAGCCGGGCACCATGTGCAGGATTTGGCGCCCCGTCATCACTGCCCACACAGGCAGCCCAATGTAGCCGACCGCGGTCAACAACAGTACAGGATAGATAGCCGGGTTGGACCAGACGGCCCCGGTGGTGAAGGCAGCCTGAGCATCTCCCCAAAGGAACAGCAGGCCAATCGACGCCAGCCCGATTCCAACGACCAGGCCAGCGGCGGCCAGGAATGGCGGAAGGACTGCCTGGATCCGGAGAAGGATGAAGCCCAGCGCGAGCCAAATCCCGATGGCGGAGAAGCCAAAGATGATTGGGGGCAGGGACTGCTCGAAACTGATCCGCCCGAACAGGATCAGAAAAGAGGCGAGCGCCGTCGAAAGGACACCTGCCGTGCCGAGGACCGTCGAGCCCACTGAGATCACCGGCTGCGTTGGATAGCTGTAAGCGTGTAAGAAGACCGCCAGGGGCAGAAGGAAGATGACGTTCATCGCGTTCGAAAGATCGCTCAACGCGCCAAAGGGTTGGCCTACCACGTAGAATGTGATCACAAAACCCATCTGCAGGCCCCACCAAATGGCGCTCAAGATCAAAGACCATCCCACAATGCCGTTCATAGAACATCCCTCCCGTTTCCTGCTGTGGGAACAGTCTAGGCGGTGTCCCTGTGCCTGTCATGAGTGATTACACACGTTCCGGTTGGGAGGATTTCCCTAACTGCAAAATCGCTTAGGTCACGCGGAGCGGGATATGGTCCTAGACACGAGGGAGAAGCGAGGTGGACTTCAGTTCGCTTGAGTTAACTATCGGTTCGGAGGCTGGTTCCTCACCATCCAGCCGACCCGATCGAACGACACGATGTAGTGGAGCAGCACCAGACCGCCCAAAATCCAGGCCAGCCTGCTGTAGCCGGCAGCCGCCAATCCCAAAGAGGCCAGGGTGAAATAGGCGATTTCGATCGCCAGCCGCACTGGGCCTGGCGTGGCCACCGGTGCCGGCCCAGGGTCGCCGGGGATCCGGAAAACGCCCCAAATGGCGGCCGCGGCCACCGGTGTCATCACGGCCAGGACGTAGCGCAGCGGTCCCTGACTTGCGTGGAAACCCCAGCTCCCCAGGGCAGCAAGCGCCGCCAATTCAAGCAAGAAGCGGACCGCAAGGTTGATCGGGTTGTTGGACATGCTCAGCCCTTCAAGGGGGTCAGCCCGAAGAGCTGAAAGCGCAGGATGAAGCGCCCGACCATCGATCTCGAGCTGCTGACGCCAAGCCGATCATGGGACCGGCGTGCCAACGACGAACCCAGTCTTGGCCTGCGCAGTCATGGTCTGCTCAATTTCCTTCGGGAAGGGTAGCGGTGCTGTGGTGGCGTTGTCATCTAGCGCTGGCGTGATTGCGCCACCAGGGATTGGCGTGCCCCCACCGCCAGATGAGACGCAGCCGACAAGCAGTACGGCTGACATCGCCAAGATGACTAACAACACCCAATACTTTGATTTAGCCATAATCTCACCAAATTTGCCCGGGCCAGTCCTCGGTCATTGTCGCGTGAGTGCGCACATGTGGCAAATCGGATCGTACGCCCAATCGGGTGCGTTGTGGTCCCCCCTGTCAATTTGTGAAAACCATCACAAATCGGTCACATTTGAATCCGGGGAGGTCGCCTTGACACCCGTCTCCGGCGTGAGATACAATCTTTCCACCCCAGCGGGGGCCTGTGGCGCAGTTGGGAGCGCGCTTCAATCGCACTGAAGAGGTCGCGGGTTCGAATCCCGCCAGGTCCACTGGAAAACCGCATGGGCCCATGGCGCAGTTGGGAGCGCGTCTCAATGGCATTGAGAAGGTCGTGGGTTCGAATCCCACTGGGTCCACTCAATCAAACATTCGCCAAGGCGGGAGCAGTAGACCAGCCGTCAGAGAGTCAGGCAAGGTGGAAGCCCGACAAGGCACCAGCGGCGTGCCCCACATGGTCGAACTCGCCCGTCGCCTCGCAGAATTCCTGCGGGGCAGGCGCCTCTGGTGAACCTAAGTAGCCAGAGGCGGTTCAGCCCGTTATCGCGTTGAGCGGCCCGCCCCCGGCGGGCAAGCAGGGTGGCACCGCGGAGGCCCCTTCGTCCCTGATTTGACGAAGGGGTGTTTTGTTAGGCTCTTTGGTGCCCGGGAGGTGTTGCATGGGTGAGAAGAAGAAAAGACCAAACTTGAAGGACACTTGGCGGGCGGCGCTCGACGCCCTCGAGGAGCTTCTGGGTCGCAAGGAACTGGACTGGGTTCCCATTCCGGTTGACGAGAAGGGCCGCCGACGCCGAAGGCGCGCTGGACGGTTTGGAGGGTAGGCTCTTGAGTGAGAAGACAGCCACGGTTGAGGCGTCTGAAGATGACCATATCGACCGCTACGATCCCCGGGAAATAGAAGCCCGATGGCAGGCGCGCTGGGCGCAAGATGATCTCTACCGGTCCGAGATCGAGCCAGACCGCAAGAAGTTCTACTTCCTAACCATGCTGCCCTATACGTCGGGCAATCTGCATATTGGGCATTGGTTTGCCATGGCACCATCGGACGCACGCGCGCGCTACTTGCGCATGAATGGCCACAACGTGATGTTTCCTATTGGTTTCGACGCCTTTGGGCTGCCGGCCGAGAACGCAGCCATCGAGCGCGGCATCCATCCCAAAGAATGGACCTATGCCAACATCGACAACATGCGTCGTCAACTGCGGTCGATGGGCACCATGTTCGACTGGTCGCGGGAGGCCATTTCGGCGGACCCCGAGTACTATCGTTGGACGCAGTGGTTCTTCATCCAGCTCTTCAAACATGGCCTGGCGTATAAGAAGATGTCGCCCGTCGACTGGTGCCCCAAAGATCAGACGGTCTTGGCTCGCGAGCAGGTCATCGGCGAAGAGCGTCTGTGCGAGCGCTGCAAAACACCGGTGGTCAAGAAGAACCTGGAGCAGTGGTTCTTCAAGATCACAGATTACGCTGATGAACTGCTGGACTTCTCGCATCTGGATTGGCCCGAGCCGGTCAAGTTGCTCCAAACCAACTGGATCGGCCGCAGCGAAGGCGCCAATGTCACCTTCAAAACCGAGGCCGGTGACCCGATAGAGGTCTTTACGACGCGGCCCGACACGCTGTGGGGTGCCACCTTCATGGTGTTGGCGCCCGAGCATCCGCTGGTCGAGAAGCTGACGACCTCCGAACAACGGGCGCAGGTTGAGGCCTATGTTGCCCAAGCCACTCGACAGACCGACATCCAGCGCGAAGCTGCCGACAAGGAAAAGAGTGGCGTCTTCACCGGAGGCTACGCCATCAATCCAGTCAACAGTGAACGCATCCCTGTCTGGATCGCTGACTACGTGCTGATGAGTTACGGCACCGGCGCCATCATGGCCGTCCCGGCTCACGATCAGCGCGACTTCGAATTCGCCCGCAAGTACAACCTGCTGGTCCGTCCGGTGATACAGCCGGAAGGCATCGACGCATTGCGTGGCGACAAGATGACGGAGGCCGTACCCGCCCACGGCACGATGGTGGACTCGGGGAGCTTGACTGGGACGCCAGGAGACCGCTCAATCGCGGCCGCCATTGAGTACGTGGAATCGCATGATGTCGGGCAAGGCGCGGTCAGTTATCGGCTGCGCGATTGGTTGATCTCGCGCCAGCGCTATTGGGGTGCACCGATTCCTATCGTCTACTGCCCAGAACATGGCCAAGTACCGGTCCCGGATGACCAACTCCCGGTCCGACTTCCCGATGAGGTCGAATGGCTACCGACTGGCCAGAGCCCGTTAAAGCTGCATGAATCTTGGAAGCAGACGACGTGCCCCATCTGCGGACAGCCAGCCGAACGTGATACAGATACCATGGACACCTTCATGTGTTCGTCCTGGTATCACCTGCGCTACCTGAGCCCGCACTTCAATGAGGGTCCATTCGATCCTAAGCAATACGACTACTGGATGCCGGTCGACTGCTATACCGGCGGTATCGAACACGCCACGATGCACTTGCTCTACACGCGCTTCTTCCACAAAGCGATGCGTGACATCGGGGTGACAAAAGGACCTGAGCCGATGCTGCAGCTGCGCAACCAGGGGCAGATTCTGGGCCCCGACGGGCAGCGAATGAGCAAATCTCGGGGAAATGTGATTGACCCCGATAAGCAGGTGGCAACCTATGGCGCCGATACGGTGCGCGCCTATCTGATGTTTGGCTACCGTTGGTCGGAAGGCGGGCCTTGGGGTGCGGAGAACATCCAAGGGGCTGTCAGATGGCTGAACCGCGTCTGGAACCTGGTACTGGAAACGGCAGACGCCAATACCCAGGCCTCACCGGAAGCTGAGGCCGATCTGCGCCGCAAGCTGCACCAGACAATCCGCCAGGTGTCGGATGACCTGAATGGGTTCGAGTTCAACACCGTCGTGTCGGCCCTGATGGAGTTGACCAACGCCCTGACGGCAGCCCGTGATTCTGGTCAGGCGGGCAGTCCGGCTTTCAAAGAGGCTGTTGACGGCTTGCTGCGCATGATGGCTCCGGTAACTCCCCATCTCGCCGAGGAGCTGTGGGCACGTCTGGGATTGCCGTATTCCATTCATCAACAATCCTGGCCCAAGTTTGACGCTGAGGCGGCCAAAGAAGATGAAATCACTCTTGTGATCCAGATCAACGGAAAGGTTCGGGAGCGGATGGTGGTCTCAGCGCATATTCAGGAAGAGGCCGCCAAAGAGAAAGCCCTCGCCAACCCTACAGTGCAGGAGTATCTGGCCGGCAAGCCGCCCCGCAAGGTAATCTTCGTCCCCGGCCGATTGGTGAACATCGTCGTCTGAGCCCGCCCTGACCGGCCCGTTCGCCTTGATCGCTCGTCAAGTGGGGCACAGCAGCGCTGTGCCCCAGCGCTTTTGACGTAGAATCCAAACACACACATCGGGAGGTAACCAACATGAGCCATACGCACTCACGCCGCGTGATCCAAGCCGAAGGCGCAGCCGCTCCAATCGGACCCTATTCGCAGGCTATCGGATTTGGACCGTTCGTCTTCGCCTCGGGGTCGGCCGGTATGGATCCATCGTCAGGCGAGCTCGTGCCTGGGGGGATTGAAGCCGAAACACGACAGACGATGCAGAACCTGCGTGGGATCCTGGAAGCGGCTGGAGCGAGCCTCGATCAGGTGGTCAAGACGACAGTCTTCATGGCCGATTTGACGGAATTTCCTCGCATGAACGCCGTCTACGCGGAGTTCTTCGGCGGCGCGCCCCCGGCGCGGTCGACCGTCCAGGTCGCCGCATTGCCGAAAGGCGCTCGCGTGGAGATCGAAGCCATCGCCGCGCTCCCCGACTGAGCCGGAGACCAGGTCGGAGCGTCTTGCGGTGCTGCCAAGAAGCGCAAGAAGTCAGGTTGGATGATGGGCGGTGAGCTCATTCTGGTGGTCGATGATGAGGCCAACATCCGCGAGCTGTGCCGGATGTATTTCGAGCGCGACGGGTTTCGCGTCCGGACCGCCGACACCGGCCCCGCTGCACTTGAAGAGGCCGCATCTGATCCGCCCAATCTGATCGTCCTCGATCTCATGCTGCCAGGGCTCGACGGTTATGAAGTGTGTCGAACCTTGCGGGCGGAATCGGACGTGCCGATCATCATGCTCACCGCCCGGGATGAAGATGTTGACAAGATCGTTGGTTTAGAGCTCGGGGCGGACGACTACCTGACCAAACCCTTCAATCCCAGAGAGCTTGTGGCACGCGCCAAAGCCATCCTCCGTCGGTCCCGCCCACCAGCGGATAGGCCCATGGCTCCCATCAGGTTGGGGGACCTGCGCATCGATCCCGGTCGGCATGAGGTCACGGTTGCCGGGGAAGCTGTTGGCCTACGGGCCAAGGAATTCGATCTGCTGCAAACGCTGGCGGCCAACCACGGATTTGTTTTCACGCGTGAGAGACTCCTGGATCAGGTTTGGGGGTATGACTTCTTCGGCCAGACACGCACGGTTGATGTTCACGTTGCCCAACTGCGCAAGCACCTTGCCCGTTCCAAAGGGGTCCGGATCGAAACCATCACCGGTGTGGGGTACAAGCTGGTGGCCGATTGATGTTGGCCTCGCTCAGGTCTCGACTTCTCTTAAGCTACCTGCTGGTGGCTGGCCTGGTCTTGGCCCTGGTCGGGGTAGGCTTCTTCACTTTTCTCGTCAGCAACCCTTTTGGAGACCGCATCGTCTACCAGCGCTTGGAAACCATCGCCACCACGGTCACTCTCCGCGAGGGCGCGGCTGCACCAGCCAACCAAGTTCGGGTCATGGATCGCCTGCTCACCCTTCTCGGGGGCCGATTTCAGGCTCGCGCCCTGGTGCTCTCCAGTGCGGGCGATGTCATACTCGACACCAATCCCCAGGCCGCCCTTCCCTCACCCGCGAATCTGATTGGGTTGGCCGGTCAGACGGAGGCAACGCAAGGCCGGTACGCGGATGAGGCTGGCCGTCAGTGGCTCTACGTTGCCAGGCCCCTGGCAGCGCGACGGACACTGGTGGTTTCAGCACCCAGACTGACCCTGCGCACAGTCTCCTATGCCCTGGCCCTTGAAGGCCTCCCCGGTCCCCTTCTGGCCGCTGCCAGCCTGGCGCTTGTCGTTTCATTGGCCCTGGCTTGGCTCCTGGCCCGCTGGATCTCGGCTCCGCTAAGGCGGATGTCCCACGCCGCTCGTCAGGTGGCGGCCGGTGATTATGCAGCGCGGATTGCGCCCGGTGGGCCGCAGGAGACTCAGGACGTCGCTCTGGCATTCAACCACATGGTCGATGAAGTCGAGCTGAGCCAGAGAGTTCAACGTGATTTTGTGGCCAACGTCTCCCATGAACTTAAAACTCCGCTGACTTCGATTCAGGGATTTGCCCAAGCCATCAAAGATGAGACGGTTTCGGATGCGCGGGGTAGAGAACATGCCGCCCAAGTCATCCACGATGAAGCCGAACGCTTGCGTCGGCTGGTCGAGGCGCTCCTGGACCTTACCAGGCTGGAATCAGGGCAAAGCGACATGGCTCGAGTGCCCGTCGATATGCCTGCTCTCCTGACACGAGTAGTGGATCAGGAGGCGGTTGTCGCCGCGGCACGACAGATTGATATTGTGCGATCTTGGCCCTCAGATCTCCCCAGCCTTGTCGGAGACGGCGATCGGCTCTCTCAAGTCTTCATCAACCTAATCGACAATGCCCTTCGCCACTCGCCAACGGGGGGCCAGGTTGAGGTGACGGCCAAGGCCGTCGATGGTGGGGTCACAGTAGTGGTCGGAGACCATGGCCCGGGGATCTCTCCCCAAGCCCAGGAGCGGATCTTCGAGCGCTTCTACAAAATCGACAAAGCGCGCGCCAGTGGTGAGGGAAGCGGGTCCGGCTTGGGATTGGCCATCTCGCGCGAGATCGTCAGCGCACACGGGGGGCGAATCGAGCTCGAAAGCTTGCCGGGCGAGGGTAGCCGGTTCACCGTTGTGCTGCCCCTGTCAAAACCCGATGATACGACCCAAGCTCGACGCCGATGATATAATCCGCCACTTGTTTGTGCTCGGGAGGGTTGTATGAGTTCTGAGAATGGTTCTGTGGGAAAGTGGCTGGTGCTCGGTTTGTTGGCCACATTGTTTGCCTGCATGTGTTTCGTACTCGTGGCTGGCGCCGGGTCGGCTTTGTTTCTCATGCAGACGACCTCTGCGAGCAATGGGCCGGTACCGGTGACGTCTGAGGTTCAACCTTCCACGCAGGTCGGTATCCCCCAGGCGACGTCTGCGCCAACACCTATCCCGGACGCTGCGGTCGAGAGTGAACAGACTCTCATGAAGGCCGAAGTCCCGATCGCCGATCCCATCTCGTTGGCCGAGAGATTCCGCGGCGTAAAGAACATCCCACAGGTTGTGGCCACTTCGGCCGCCCCCGTGGACTTGGGAACGGTTGAGTCATTCTGGGCATCTGATCCGGAGACGCAGACCAACTTCCAGGTGCAAGCTAAGCTTGTCTACGCGACGGCCCATGCCTATTTCTGGGTTGAGCAGGGTGTCAACTACAACCAAAGCGACGTCAAGAAACTGATGGATACTTTCGAGAACAAGATCTACCCGACGGATCGGGAGTTCTTCGGCAGCGAATGGTCGCCCGGGGTAGATGGTGACGTCCATCTCTACTTGCTCTTTGCGCGTGGTCTGGGCAGCTCGATCGCTGGCTACTTCTCGTCTCAGGATTCTTACTCCTCTCAGGTTCATAAGTACTCCAATCAGCATGAGATGTTCTACCTGAGTGCTGACAATTTGAATCTCTCGGACCAGTTCACCTATGGGGTGTTGGCCCACGAATTCCAGCATATGATCCATTGGCATCTGGATCGCAACGAAGAAACCTGGATGAATGAAGGCTTCTCAGAGCTTGCATCGCTGCTCAACAATTATGACGTCGGTGGTTTTGATTACCTGTATGCACAGGATACCGACAAGAATCTGACCTACTGGCCTTCCGAGCCCGGCACGACAGGTGCTTACTACGGCCATTCATTCCTGTTCTTGAGCTATTTCCTGCAACGCTTCGGCCACGAAGCCACCCAGGCTCTGGTCGCCAACCCCGACAATGGGCTCGACTCGGTCGACGAGACGCTCAAGACTCTCAAAGAAACTGACCCGCAGACCGGGGAGCCCATCACGGCGGACGATGTGTACCGCGATTGGGGCGCCGCAATGGTTCTCCAAGATGCGGCGATGGACGACGGGCGATACGCCATTACAGAATACTCGTCGGCGCCTCGGGCAGCGATCACTGATCAGTTTGATTCCTGTCCCATGGGCCCTCAAGATCGGACCGTCAATCAGTACGGCGTCGACTACATGGAAGTCACCTGTTCGGGCCAACACACCATCCATTTCAACGGGGCCAGTCTTGTCCCGGTCGTGCCGTCTGACCCTCACAGCGGAGATTACGACTTCTACTCCAACAAGGGCGACGAATCCGATATGACCTTGACAAGATCTTTCGATTTCGCCGGGGCTTCAGGCTCGATCGATTTCAGCTATTGGACCTGGTTCGACATAGAAGATGGCTGGGATTATGTGTATCTGGAAGCGTCCGACGACAATGGGGCGACGTGGAAGATTCTAAAGACACCCTCCGGTACGGATCGTGACCCGTCTGGCAATGCCTACGGATGGGGATACACCGGATTGAGCGGTGGGAGCAGCCAGCAAGCGACCTGGATCAAAGAATCGGTGGATTTGAGTTCCTATGCCGGCAAGAAGATCATGCTGCGTTTTGAGTATGTCACCGATGCCGCTGTCAACGGCGAGGGGTTCCTCCTCGACGATCTCTCGATCGATGCCATCAACTACAAGGAAGGTTTCGAGCAGGATGACGGGGGATGGCAGGCCGACGGCTTCGTGCGCCTATACAATCGCTTGCCACAAACCTACCAAGTTGCCCTAATCACCGAAGGTAATGCGCCGAGCGTGCAAGCCGTCTCGCTGGATGACAATCGTGATGCCGATATCCCAGTCAGCATCGGGGGCGATGTCGATCGGGTGATACTGATGGTGATTGGCACGACGCGCCATACCTGGCAGGAAACCCCCTACACGGTTTCAATTTCGCCGTAGCTAATCTGATAGCGATCAGGTGTTGAGATGAAATGGCGACGCCGGGCTTTCTTCAGCCCGGCGTCGTGCATAATGTTCGTCGGTGATGGGTCTAGGAGGCTTCGGGCGGGCGTCGCCGCAGCGCTTCCAGCTCGGCCTCCAACTGGGCCTTGCGCGCTTCATACGCGTCACCCATCTCAGATTGCAGAGATTTGACGCGGTCCATCGCCGTCGACCGCAGCTCATCCCCGGATGACGGGGCGAGCATGATGGCAACGACGGATCCGACCAGAGCGCCGCAAAAGGCGCCCAGAGTGAAGTTCATGATTCGGCGCATGTGTCTCACCTCCTGTGTGTCTTCGATTAAACCATACATCTCGAGACTCTACGGGGTGATCCTGGTCAGAAATGGCAGAACTCTGCTCGAGAAGGTAGACTCAAATGGCGATAGGAAGGGCCGCGTTGACGAAGAAAAGGAAAGGTGGAAGATGTTCGATATTCGCGTTGAATACTGTGCCGTATGAAACTACCGAGACAAGGCCGTCAGTTTGGCGGTCAAGCTATTGGAGACCTACGAGCGTCAGATTCGGTCATTGGAGTTGGTACCTTCGGAAGGCGGTCGGTTTGAGGTCACAGTCAATGGAGAGCTGCTGCATTCCAAATTGGCCTCGGGCACTCATGTCGACCCTGAGCGTTTGATGGCATTGCTGGACGAGATGCAATGAGTTGCGCGGCTGAGTAGTGGGAAGGCATGGGATCTGATGCGGCTGGTCCTGCAACGGGTGAGGCGAGGTCGGGTGACGGTGGCCGACGAGGTCGTGGGCGACATCGGAACGGGCCTGGTGATTCTGGTCGGGGTTGAACAAGGGGATGGCTTCGAGCAGGCTGATTGGCTGGCGGCCAAGTGTGCCGGCCTGCGCATCTTCGACGACCCCGAAGGCAAGATGAACCTGTCCCTCGGGGACGTCGGCGGCGAGGTGTTGGTTGTCTCTCAGTTCACCTTGTTGGCAAACACCGACAAAGGTCGGCGTCCCAGCTATGTTCATGCCGCAGCGCCTGAAGTCGCCGAACCCCTTGTCGATCGATTTGCCGATCAATTGGCAGGAGCGGGGGTCCCGACCCAGACGGGGCGTTTCGGGGCTCATATGTTGGTGGAAATCGACAACGACGGACCGGTGACGATCCTAATTGAAAAGTGACCCCCGGGGACAGCTTCCCGGGGGTCACAAGAGCTAGGCTGAGGTTTGCATCGCAGGGGCTCGAGCAGGCTCCTCAGAGGGCTCGGGTCGAGCGGCTGCTTGAAACCCGATGAACATCAGTATGGCTGCGAAAAGCTCGCCAAGATAGAGGAATTGACCGTAGCCCAGGCGAGTCAGCGTGCTGGCGGCGCCGATAGAGAGCGCACCAGCGGCGATGAGCACGTTACCGATTACCCGATTGGGCATGACGCGCTTCCGCCAGAAGAGAAACGCCGACCACAACGCGCCTCCCACAAGCGTGAGCAACCCGTAGATATTGAAGAATGGCGTTGAAAGCCGAACTGCGGCGCCGTCGGCGATTGCCGGCATGATGTCGCGGTACTGATCGCTGATAGGAAGCGCGGTCGTGAAGTGGGAAACGTCCAGTCGGGGCATGATGCTCAACATAAGGTAGAGTGCGACCAGGCTCCCAATCGTGAGCAGAGCGGTGATGACGTGCATCCACTTCTTGCGATACAGGAGGGCAAGCGTTCCGTGGCCAATCCAGGCGGCATTGAGAGCGGCCCCAAACAGGTACCAGACGAAGAACACCCATCGATTCCAGCCAAGTGATAGGTAGGCTTCTGCGAAACTGCCCGCGCCAAACATGGCCAGACCGATCCCCCAATAGAGAAAGTGGAGCTTTCTCCGAACGATGAATCGCTGGAATACGGCTAAAGTGAATATCAACATCACGGCGGTTGAGACAAACGGCAGAATTTGGTTCACGTTCATGCTTTGCACTCCTTGAAATGGGACAGATTCTGGGCCAATCAGATGGGTCTATCGAAAGGGAACTATTCCCAGCAGAACGCCGGCCGCGAAGAGAATCAAAATCACGGTGACGATTCCAAAACCGGCCAACAATACCGGGATGACACGTTCAAACAACACGGAGTCAGTAGGCATATGCGACTTGCCTCTCACGATGACTCGCCCTCGATCTTCGGCTTCTTCCATGGCAGCTCCGTTTGCATCCTTCTCTATCAATGTTTGTGTCACACGTCCTCCTGACCCTGCCGGAGATTCGCTGAGCGTCTCATGGCTGAGGTTCGAATTCGTCCAGCACGGCCAGCTGGTAGACGTTCAGCAGCTTGGTCAGCCGCCCGAAGAGCGGGCCGTGGTTCCCCCCCGGTATCGGGTCCCCTGCCGACAGTCCGAACGCCGTTTCGATGACCCGATCCCGGAAGAACAAACTGGCCTGCATTGCCTCCGCCAGCGACAGCCCAATTCGTCGGGCAGTCTTGGCGTGCTGGTGCCCGATCGACATCACTTCTTCCAAGACTTGTTGGTCGCTGGAATCTCCTGAAACGTAGCGCAAGATGAGTCCGAGCAGGCGTCGGCCCAGATCGCGTTGTTCTTTGCGAGCAACGTCGTCATATGCTCGCAGCCAGCTGGCATCACTCGTCGTGGCAATTTCACTTCGGGTGATCGTCAAGGCATGATGGGTCCAGTTGCTCCCAAGCTCGGAATGGCTCTCCTGGCGTTGTCGCCACTCGAATGCCTGCAAGTCCTCCAAGGCAAATCTGCGGTGCCCACCGGGAGTAATCATGGCCGATAGTTTGCCGCTGTCTGCCCAGCGGCGGATGGTGTTTGGGTGGACGCCGAGATGCTCCGCCGCCTGCGAAGTACTCAGCCAATGTGGGAGGGGAACCAACTCTGAGGGCATGCGTTGTCCATTTCGCAGGTGGCAGTCCTAGCCCACCAAAAGCATGAGGAACATATCTCTTTAAACCTCACCAAAGTTCACTAAATATAACCGATCATCTCTGCAGATTCAAGGAGGATTTTCAGGGCGACCTGCGTCAGATGTCATGCCTGTTGCGGGGAATTCGATTCGAGGATGCCGGGGTTCGTCCAGAGTGCGAAATCCAACTGTACGGCACCGGCACCTGAATGAATAAGACTCCCGACATCGGCCGCATTCCGAATGCCTCCCGAAACTACCAGAGGTTTGTCCAGGGCGGCAGCGATGGCTGACGTCCTTTCAAGCATGATCGGGAAGAGGCCTGGTCCCATTGCCCTCCCAGAGGAGGGGCGTTGTGAGCCCCCGACCGCGCCGCGCGGAGGGGCCAGGCCGATAGCGGCAGCCCCGGCCGCGTAGGCTGCCTCTATGGCTGGCCAGCCTGCACTGGCGTTGAGACGGGCGATGATTGGTAGTTCGCTGCTGGCCACCGGCGAGAGCTGACGCCTGATCAAATCTGGGTCTTCAGCGTCCAAACCCAATTCCACCGCTGAGACGGAGTCCTCCCTCTCCAATTGAAGCAGCATAAGGCGCAGTTCTCCGGGGTCGTCAACGATGAGGTGCACGATGACCGGAACGGGCATGCGGCGCCATCGACGGTGATGTCGTCGAAGGACGGCTGTCAAGCCAGGGTTGGGGAGGCCAGTATGAATTAGGAACCCACCCGGATAATCATGCAGGCGGGTCTCCTGTGTGGTCCTGCGCGGTGCGTACGAAATTGGATGGGTGACAAAAGCACCCAGGCGGCCCAGGTCGACATTGGAACCGGTCTCATCCGAGAAACCGAGTGCCCCGGCCGTGTTCATCCACGCAGGATCGATGATGGCCTCGCGCTTGCCCGAGG
>Ga0315556_1001206_pt1 | contig 15822 bp, 10 predicted proteins | sample SalMarSW160310MG_FD_202112 | JGI IMG/M metagenome (GOLD analysis project Ga0315556, IMG submission 202112) | Salt marsh sediment microbial communities from the Plum Island Ecosystem LTER, Massachusetts, United States - Salt Marsh Sediment SW1603-10 ...
ACACAACCTCAAGAACGTCGACGTCGCGTTCCCGCGCGACCGCCTCGTCGTCATCACCGGGCTGTCCGGCAGCGGCAAGAGCAGCCTCGCGTTCGACACCATCTACGCGGAGGGCCAGCGGCGCTACGTCGAGAGCCTGTCCGCGTACGCCCGGCAGTTCCTGGGCCAGATGGACAAGCCCGACGTGGACCAGATCGACGGGCTGTCCCCGGCGATCTCGATCGACCAGAAAGGGGCCTCGAGGAACCCCCGGTCGACCGTAGGGACGGTCACCGAGATCTACGACTACCTGCGGCTGCTGTTCGCACGGATCGGCCACCCGCACTGCCCGACCTGCGGCCGCGAGATCGAGCGCCAGGCGGTCAGCCAGATCGTGGACCAGGTCCTGGCCATGCCCGAGGGCACCCGGCTGCTCGTCCTCGGCCCGCTGATCAAGGACCGCAAGACCGAGGGCGATCGGGTGTTCGAGGGCGCCCGCAAGCAGGGGTTCGTGCGGGTCCGGGTCGACGGCACGCAGTACGACCTGACCGAGACGCCCAAGCTCGACAAGTACAAGCGACACACGATCGAGGCGATCGTCGACCGGTTCGTGGTCCGGCGGGCGGAGGCACCGGGGGACTGGGCGCGCGACGAGGCCGGCCGGCCGATCGATCCCGGCACCCGGGAGGCCGTCCCGGATCCCGACGCCGCCCGGCTGGCGGACTCGGTCGAGACCGCGCTCCGGCTGGGCGAGGGAGTCATGGTCGTGGCCCCCGCGCCCCGCGACGATGAGCCGCCGGCGTTCGAGGAGCGACGGTTCAGCGAGCGCTACAGCTGCCCGTACGACGGCACCACGATCGACGAGCTCGAGCCGCGCTCGTTCTCGTTCAACTCGCCTCACGGCGCGTGCCCCACGTGCACCGGGCTCGGCACCCAGCTCGTCATCGACCCCGGCCTCGTGATCCCGGACCGGGGCCGGAGCATCCGGTCGGGGGCGCTCGCGCCCTGGAACAAGATGCCCACCGAGATCTCGTGGCGGATGAAGATCACCGAGGCGGTGTTCGCCTCGCACGGTTGGAGCATCGATGTCCCGGTGGCCGACCTCCCGCCGGAGGCGCTCGAGTACCTGCTCCACGCGCCCAAGGACGAGAAGGTCGTCGTCCGCTACCGCCACGAGCGCGGTGAGAACAGCTACGTGGCGACATTCGAGGGGGTGGTGACCAACCTCCAGCGGCGGTTCCGGGAGACCGACTCCGAGTACATCCGGACCGAGCTCGAGAAGTTCATGGTCCAGAAGCCGTGTCCCACCTGTAGCGGTCGCCGGCTCCGGCCGGAGGCGCTCGGGGTGACGGTGGACGGCCGGAACGTCTGGGACGTGTCCACGATGTCGGTCACCGACGCGCTGGACTGGGCCGCCGGGCTGGGCGGTCGCGTGACCGAGCGCGAGCGGACGATCGGCCGCCAGGTGCTCAAGGAGATCGTGGCCCGTCTGGGCTTCCTGGTCGATGTCGGGCTCGACTACCTCACGGTCGATCGGGCGAGCGTCACGCTGTCGGGCGGCGAGGCGCAGCGGATCCGCCTGGCGACCCAGATCGGCACCACGCTCATTGGTGTCCTGTACATCCTCGACGAGCCATCGATCGGGCTCCACCAGCGCGACAACGCGAAGCTGATTGCGACCCTTACCCGCCTCCGGGACCTGGGCAACACGGTCCTGGTGGTGGAGCATGACGAGGAGACGATCCGGACCGCGGACTGGGTGATCGACATCGGGCCGGGAGCCGGCGAGCACGGCGGCGAGATCATCGCCAACGGGACGCTCGAGGAGCTGCTCGCCCAGCCACGCTCGATCACCGGTGCCTTCCTGCGCGGGGAGCGACAGGTCCCCGTCCCGTCTCACCGTCGCCGCGGCAACGGCCGGCGGCTCGTGATCCGGGGGGCACGCGAGCACAACCTGCGCAACATCGACGTCAGGTTCCCGCTGGGCACGTTCATCGCCGTCACCGGCGTGTCCGGCTCGGGCAAGAGCACCCTGGTGGACGAGGTGCTGTATCGCGGTCTCGCCCGCGAGCTCAGCGGCTCACGCGCCCCGGTCGGCGCTCACGACCGGATCGAGGGTGTCGGCTTCATCGACAAGATCATCGAGATCGACCAGAGCCCGATCGGCCGTACCCCGCGCTCCAACCCGGCAACCTACACGGGCCTGTTCGGGCCCATCCGGGAGCTGTTCGCGGGCACGCCCGACGCGCGATTGCGCGGCTACCAGCCGGGCCGGTTCAGCTTCAACGTGAAGGGCGGCCGGTGCGAGAGCTGCAAGGGCGACGGGATCATCAAGATCGAGATGCAGTTCCTGCCCGACGTCTACGTCCCGTGCGAGGTGTGCCAGGGCAAGCGGTATACGCGCGAGGCGCTCGAGGTCCACTACAAGGGGCGGTCGATCGCGGACGTGCTCGAGATGACCGTCGAGGAGGCACTCGGCGTCTTCTCCGCTGTACCCAACGTGCACGCCAGGCTCCAGACACTGTTCGACGTCGGTCTCGGCTACATCCACCTGGGCCAGCCGGCGACGACCCTCTCGGGCGGCGAGGCGCAGCGCGTCAAGCTGGCCACGGAGCTCTCGAAGCGGGCGACCGGCAAGACGCTGTACCTGCTCGACGAGCCGACCACCGGCCTCCATTTCGCCGACGTGGACAAGCTGCTGGCCGTCCTCCACCGGCTGGTCGAGAACGGCAACACCGTGCTCGTCATCGAGCACAACCTCGACGTGATCAAGACGGCGGACTGGATCATCGACCTGGGGCCCGAGGGCGGGTTGCGCGGCGGACAGATCGTGGCCGAGGGAACGCCCGAGACGATCGCGACCACGCCCGGCTCGGCGACGGGCGAGTACCTCGGCCGCGTGCTCCGGGGCGAGCCGCTGGTTCCCCTCAGCGATGTCACCTTCGCGGACGAGGCCGGCCGTCCGGGTGTGGGCGCCGGCGTGGCGGCCGCGGTCCCGGTGATGGCGCCCTCACGCAAGCGGGTGGCGGCCGCGCGGTCCGCCGGGGAGCGGTAGGGGCCGGTCGCCGGGCATTTCCCGCGGTCCGGCGTCGCCGGATGCGGCGATCTCCCGACCCGCGCCGCCGTCGCGGGCAGTCTAGGATTGGCCCATGCCCGAGATCGACTTCGCGTTTCTCGCCGACGCCGCCGAAACTCAGCCGGGGCAGAAGTTCCACGTCCTGGGCGGTGGCATCACCCGGATCGGTGGGCGGACCTTCCCGCTGCGCCACCCGCACATCGCGCTGGTGGTCGGGCTGCTGGTCACCGCGCCCGAGACGGAGCGAGAGCATGAGCTGCGGATCGTGCTCCTGGACCCCGACGGGACCGAGGTCACCGGGGCGACCGGCAGCCTGGTCGCCCGCGGTCATCCCGACGGCCGTGATGCGATCCTGACCTTCAGCATCGACCTCTGGAACCTCACCTTTCCGTCGCCGGGCGACTACTCGTTCCGGATCCTCGTCAACGGGTCGGAGCGCAAGCGCCTGGGGCTCGTCCTCGTTCGTCCGGCCGATGCCGGTGTCGGGGCGGCACCGATCTCGGAGCTGTGACGGCCGGCCATTCTCGCCCGCGTCCGGCCGCGGCCGCGGCCCGGCACGAGCACCCGGTGATCGACGAAGCGGCCCTTGCTGCCGCGCGCGCCGGCGACCGGCTGCTGGACGCCGCCCGCGCGCTCGGCTCGACGCGCTGGATCGACTACGTCGAACCGCTGCCGGATCATCTCCGTGACGACGCGTTTGCCGATCTGCGCCGGACCGCGCTTCGGGCCAGGGCGGCGTACGGCCCCAAGGATTCGATCCGCGACGTGCTGCCGGCCGAGGTTACCGAGCCCTTCCTCGATGCCGTCGACCGGCTGCTCAAGGTGCTCGCCCGTCGCGACGTGGCGGGCTGAGGGAAGCCACCCGCGCCGCGCCGGGACCCGGGACCGCCGGGCGCCGGATCCCGGTCGTCCCGGCCTGCGACCTCAGTACAGGAACGGCAACAGCCGTCGGGTCCGGGCGCGGTAGGCCGGGTAGCCGGGGTATCGGGCGACCAGCCAGATCTCCTCGCGCGCCGACTTGAGCCGGAAGAAGCCGAGCAGGGCGAGCGCGCCGAGCATCGCCAGCGGCGAGGCCGTGGCCAGGCCGTAGCCGAGAGCACCGATCACGATCCCGCCGTAGATGGGGTGCCGGGCCAGCCGGTATGCACCCGATTCGACCAGCTGCGCCCCGCTGCGCGGGTAGGGAAGCGGCGTGAGCGCGTCGCGCAGCCCGACCAGCGCCCACGCACCGAGCCCGGTGCCCGCGGCCATCAGCGCGAGCCCCACGATCTCCGACGCCAGCCGGAGATCGCCGCCCCAGGCAGGTCCGACGAACCCGGCCAGCCCCACCAGCGAGAGCAGCACGAACTGGATGATCACCCAGCCCTCGCCGCGCGGCCCGAGCGAGGGCAGCCCGCTCATCCGGGCGTGGGGTCGGGCCGCCGGGCGCGCCTTCGGATCAACCGGGATCGGCGTCCGGCGGGAGCGTTGCCCGCCACTCGTCGGCGAGGATCGACATCCGGTCGACGTCCAGGTAGCGGCCCTCGCGGAACACGGCCCGCCGGAGGACGCCCTCGTGCACGAAACCGACCCGCTCGTAGACGTGGCGCGCGCCCGGGTTCATCTGGTAGACGTCGAGCCAGATCCGCTCCAACCTCAGGAACTCGAACCCGAACCCCAGCAGTGCCCGCAGCATGTCGGTGCCGAGCCCTTTGCCGCGGTCCGCGGCAGCGCCGACCGAGATCCCCAGCCCGGCACTCCCGTTGTGCAGGTCGAGCTCGAACAGTCCGGTCGTCCCGATCGGCCGGCCGTCGGCGACCAGGCAGGCGACGAAGAAGTAGCCCCCTTTGCCCTGGTCCGCGATCATCCGGTCGAACCACTGCTCCTCGAGGGGCGTGGACAGCGGGGCCCGGATCCCGAGAGTTCGCGTCGTGCCGTAGTCGTTCATCCAGCCGACGAATCGCGGGATGTCGTCACGTTCCGCGGCACGGAGGTAGACGGCGCCGTGGGCGATCATCTGCTGGGTCCCAACGCGGCGAAATGCCATGGCCATCTCCGGAGCGGGGCGTGGGCGCCCGGCGGGGACCCCGGGCGTCGTGGGCTGAGAAGAGTCTACGCGGCGGCTGCCTCCGGGCGATGGCCAAGCTCGGCCGGGGAGAACGCCTCTCGCAGAAACATCGACGGCGCCTCGGGGTCGTACAGGAGGGTGAGCGACCGACGTGCGCGGGTCCAGGCCACATAGGCGAGGCGGCGCTCCTCCTCCAGCGCCCGCTCCGGCTCCGCGGCGTCCGTGATCGACCTCCGCCCGGGGAATCCGTCAGCCAGGACGAGCACGTGGTCCCACTCGAGGCCCTTGGTGCCATGGGCCGTCGCCAGCGTCAGGGCGGCATCGTCCCGGCGCAGCGCCGACAGCCGTCGCCGTCGTTCCGCGACGGCCTCGTGAAGCGCCTCCATCGAACCCAGCGGCGCCGCCCAGCCGAGCAGCGCGGTGACGAGCTCCGCCGGAGATGGCTCGTCGGATCCGGCGGTGGCCTCGGCATCGGTCGTCTCCTCCGATCGCAGCTCGGCCCGGAGCTGGCCCAGGGCGATCAACGGCGACGAGGCCGGGACGGCGGCCGCCACGGAGACCGCACGCTCCAGGAGAACGTCGAGGCGCCCGTCCTCGATCGGCAGCGGCAGGTCCGGGGCGCGAAACGGGACCTCGAGCTCGACGGCGGCCACCACGGCGACCAGCAGTTCGCGGTTCGTTCGGGCGAGCACCGCCCGCGTGCTGTCATCCGGCGGCCATGTTCGCATGCCGCGCTTGATGCGGGCGAGATCGTCGGCGGCGTCCGGCGCGAGGACGAGGCGGCCGCGAGCCGAGGGTCCGGCGAGAATGCGCTTCGCGAACCGCTCCCGGTTGTGCTCGACGAGCCGGACGGCGCGCTCGACCACCGGGCGTGGGCAGCGGTAGTTCGTCTCGAGGTCGACCCGGCGCAGGCCCGGCAGCGAGGAGGCGAGTCCGAGCACTCGGCGCACGTCCGCCAGGCGCCATCCATAGATCGTCTGGTCGTCGTCGCCAACGAGGAAGATCCGGTTGGCAGGCGCGGCCAGCAACAGGGCCAGCTCGAGCTGCGTCCGGTCGAGGTCCTGCGCCTCATCGACCAGCAGGTTGGCGCACCGAGCGCGCCACTGCTCGAGCATCGATGGCTCAGCCCGCAGCAGCCCCAGCGCACGCACGACGAGGTCGTCGAAGTCGACCCCGCCGCCGGCGGCGACGGCGCGCTCGTAGGCGATGAAGGCCCGGGCGACCGGTCCCGGCGCCGGGTCCGTCGCGACCTCGGCGGCGGTCACGCGCAGGTCCAGCTTGAGACGCGAGAAGGCGAGGTCGAGGCGGCCACGGTCGGCGGCGCTGGCGTCCGGGAACAGCTCTCGGAGCACCAGGTCCCGATCGACGAGAGGATCGACCGCAACGCCGGCCTCGACCAGCATCTCCCGCCCCAGCGCGTGGAACGTGCGCACCCGAATCGCATCGGGACCGACGCCCAGCGGCGTGAGCGCCGCGCCCAGCCGATCTGCCAGCTCCTCGGCCGCGCGCCGGTTGAACGCCACGACGCTGATCGAGCCGGGCGCCGCGCCCCCGTCGACCAGCCAGGCGACTCGGGCCACGAGCGTGGTCGTCTTGCCCGACCCAGCCGGGGCCACGCACAGCACCGGACCCGGTGGAGCCGTGGCCGCCGCGCGCTGATCGGGCGCCAGACGAGCCAGACGCTCGGCCACCGATGGATGTCGTGCGGCGGTCATCGCCCGAGCATCGCAGGCAGCGCTTGCCTCGGCCTCACCCGAATGCGTCGGGCGGTCCTCACCCGGATGCGTTGGGCGACCCGCACGGGCGTCCGGGCGGTGCGCGCGCACCGGTACCGAAGAGGGGCGCGGCTGCGCACCAGACGGGACGACGTGCCCATTCCCTTGGCGCTGCGATCGCCCGATGATCGCAGGCAGACGGCACTGCACAACCGAACCCCGTCCAGGAGGGTCGACCATCATCAACCGGACCGTCGCCCGAGCGTTCGCCGTAGCCACGGTGCTTTCCCTCGCCGTGGCCGCCGGGGCCGTCGCGGATTCCGTCGACGGTGACGCGGACGTCGTGACGCCCGGCGTGCAGGGCATGGTCTACCTGGGCTCCGTGCCTTCCGGTGCGACGGTTGAGGTCGACGTCGGGTTCGAGCTCGTGTGCAAGGGCCTCGCACATGTGCCGTCCGGGACCATCATCGCGCTCACACCGACGACGGCAGCTCCTGACGACGGCACGATCTCGGCGGCCGCAGCGCGCATCGGCCCGGTGCCCATCGGCTGGCCGGGTGACGGGGAGGCGTGTGTCGGCGACCCGGTTCTGGATGCGACCACCCTGTCTCACGTGACGCTGACGGCACCGTCCGCGGTCGGCACCGGCTACGTGTACCGTGTCACTTACGCACGCTCGCCGTCCGGCGGAACGACGGGCACGACCCTGGTGCAGCTCGCGCTGTCCGTGGCCGGCAACACGCCGCCCGTGCTGGACCTCCCTGCGGCGATCACGGCTGAGGCGGATGCGCCGGGTGGCTGGATCGCAACCTTCGACGCCACCGCCAGCGATGCGGAGGACGACCCGGATCCAGCGGTTGTCTGCGATCCGGCACCCGGCGACCTGCTCCCGATCGGCGACACGACCGTCGATTGCGAGGCCACCGACAGTGGCGGACTGACGGCGCCCGGGTCGTTCGCGATCCACGTCAGGGACACGACGCCCCCGGTGCTCGACCCGCTACCCGTGCCGGATGTCACGACGTCCGATCCCACCGGTGCCGCCGTCGACTGGCCCATGCCCGCCGCGGTGGACGCTGCCGATCCGCACCCGTCGGTTGCCTGCGACCCGGCGCCGGGCTCGTGGTTCGTGGTGGGGACGACCGAGGTCACCTGCACTGCGATGGATGCCTCCGGCAACAGCGCGTGGAGGCCGATGACGGTCACCGTGCGGATGGGGCCACCCGGCATGACGGTTCGCTGGGATGCGCCGCTGCGCGGTGGGTCTGCCGTCGTCGAGCGCGGCCGCACGCTTCCCGTCAAGGTCTCGATCCTCGTCGGTGACGCGTGGCTGAGACCCGAGACCGGGCCCGTTCCGGTGCTGTTGGCCCAGCGGCTCTCGTCGTGCCAGCCCGGCGCACTCGAAGCCGACACGGTCAACCTCGGGACCCTGCGCCCATCCGGCGGGCGCTGGACCATGAACGTACGAACGGGCGACCTGACCGCCGGCTGCTGGCGGTTGGCCGTGGACGTAGGTGGTGCGATGGCCGCGGGTGCAGACGTCCGCCTGGTCAGCGGCCCGGGCCGGGCAGGGCGCCCGGAGGCAGCACCCGCCCGCGCACCGGCACGCGGCCGCGCGTAGACGCCGCCGCACATAGGACGAGCTTTCCGGGGCACGCGACGCGCTCATGGTGCCCCCGTGTCCCGGGACGGGGCGTCCCGGAGCGACCTGCCGCACAATCGGGTGGTGACGCCCGAGCTCCAGGCCACCCTCGCCAACCTGCCCGACCGCCCCGGCGTGTACCTGATGAAGGACGCGCGCGGCACGGTCCTCTACGTGGGCAAGGCGCAGAGCCTGCGCCACCGGGTGCGCAGCTACTGGCAGCGCCAGTCGCCGGCCCGCGGCCCGGGCGACGTCCACCGGATCCGCCAGGTGATCGACCGGGTCGCCGACCTCGAGGTCACCGAGGTCGATTCGGTGTCCGAGGCGCTGCTCCTCGAAGCGAACCTGATCAAGCGCTACAAGCCGCGGTTCAACGTCCGGCTCAAGGACGACAAGAGCTACCCGTTCATCAAGATCACGCTGGCCGACGACTTTCCGCGCGTCGAGCGCACCCGCAAGCTGCCGGCCGACGGCAGCCGCTACTTCGGTCCGTATGCGTCGGCAAGCTCGGTGGACCAGGCGATGAACCTCGTCCGCCGGCTGTTCCCGTTCCGGACCTGCACCATCGACATTCGCGACGGGGCCCGCGCGCTGGCAAGGCCCTGCCTCCTGTATCACATCAAGCGCTGCCAGGGCCCGTGCATCGAGGCCATCTCGAAGGACGCTTACCGGCGCGACATCGAGCAGGTTGAGCTGTTCCTGGAGGGCAACGCGGACGCGCTGGTCGACGGCCTGGGTCACGAGATGCGGTTCGCGTCCGAGCAGCAGCAGTACGAGAAGGCCGCCGTCGTGCGCGACAAGATCCGGGCGATCGAGCGCACGATGGAGAGTCAGAAGATGGCCGCCTTCGCGCGGACCGAGCTCGACCTGGTCGCGCTCGCGCGCAAGGACGACCAGGCCGCGGTGCAGCTGTTCCTGGTCCGCAACGGCAAGATGCTCGGCCGGGATGTGTTCTTCCTCGATGCTCCGCGCGACGTGCCCGACGACGAGGTGCTGCGCAGCTTCCTCGAGCAGTACTACGCGCGGGCCACGTCCGTGCCGCGCGAGGTGCTCGTCCCCCGGTCGCTGACCGAAACGGCCCAGCTCGAGGGCTTCCTGACCGGCCGTCGGGGCGGGGCGGTCAGGCTGCGGACGCCCCAGCGGGGGGAGAAGCGCGCCCTCATGGATCTCGCGACCCGCAACGCGTCGGAGACGCTGGCGCGCGAGGCGGCACGCTGGCTGGCCGACGAGGGACGGACGCTGGGCGCCCTCGAGGAGCTGGCGACGGCCCTCGGGCTCGCCGGTCCGCCGATGCGGATCGAGTGCTACGACATCTCCAACTTCCAGGGCAGCCAGTCGGTCGGCAGCATGGTCGTGTTCGAGGAGGGCCGGCCGCGGACGGGCGAGTACCGCCGGTTCCGGATCCGGACGGTGGAGGGCGCCAACGACTTCGCCAGCCACCAGGAGGTCCTGCGGCGTCGCTTCCGGCGGGCCGCGACAGGTGAGGAGGGGAGCGAGGAGGAGCGCCGCTGGGCGATGCCGGACCTCGTGATCCTCGACGGCGGCCGGGGGCAGGTCAGCGCGGGCCAGGAGGTGCTCGAGGAGCTGGGTCTGACCGATCTTCCGCTGGTCGGGCTGGCCAAGGAGCGGGAGGAGCTCATCCTGCCGGACCGCGCGGAGCCGGTGCTGTTGCCGGTGACGTCACCCGCCCTGTATCTGGTCCAGCGGCTGCGCGACGAGGCCCACCGGTTCGCGATCACCTACCACCGAAGCCTGCGGGCCAAACGGGCGACGAAGTCGGCGTTCGACGGGCTACCGGGCGTCGGACCCAAGCGCCGACGCGAACTGCTCAAGGTGTTCGGGTCGGCCAAGCGCGTGCGCGAGGCACCAGTTGAGCAGATCGCCGCGGTTCCCGGGATCAGCCGCCCGCTCGCGGAGCGGATCAAGGCCTATCTGCAGGACTGACCGCCGGTGCCCCTTGGCACGCTGGCCGGCAACGATCCCTGCGCCCGGAACGATCCGGCTACGCGGGCGGGCGCGCCGGTCCCCAGGCCTTGTTGGGCCGGGTGGCCCATCCGCGGCATGCCCGTGTGCCGCCGCATGACCCGCCCGTCCCCTGTATCATCCCGCCCCGATGCGACGCGCCGGACCCATTCTGATTCTCGTGATCGGCGTGCTCGCGCTCCTGGTGGACTTCGTGAGGTTCCCCATGCCGTCGGTGGGCGGCCAGAGCGCGGGGACGACGAACTACCTCGAGACGAAGCTCGGCCTCGATCTGTCGGGCGGGCTGAGGATCGAGTACCAGGTGCTGCCGGCGCAGGGCAAGACGCCGACCCACCAGGACCTCAACGTCCTGCGCCAGGTCATCATCAACCGCATCGACAAGTCGGGCGTGGCCGAGCCGCAGGTGGTCGTCCAGGGCAACGACCGGCTCGTGGTCGAGATGCCTGGAGTCCAGAACGCCGACCAGATCCGGAAGCTGGTCGGCACCACCGGCCGGCTGGACTTCGTGCCACTGGGCTCGACGCCGGCCCAGCAGGACCAGCAGCTGCCCGATTCCACGATCAACACACCGTGCGACGCCACCCACACGGTCGACTGCGTCCTGTTCTCGGGCGACCAGGTCGCCGCGGCCTCGATCGGTACCAACCAGGCCGGACAGCGAACCGTCGACTTCGTGCTCAATGACAAGGGCAAGAACCTGTTCGCGAACTACACCGCGGACCACGTGGGCGACTACTTCGCGGTGGTCCTCGACGGCAAGGTGATCACCGCGCCGACGATCAACGAGGCGATCCCGGGCGGCCAGGTCCAGATCAGCCAGAGCGGCACGATCGGCGGCTACCCGCTCGCGGACGCCCAGAACCTGGTCACGATCCTCCAGTTCGGCCAGCTGCCGTTCCCGATCCAGGAGCTGGCGAACACCACGGTCAGCCCGACGCTGGGTGAGGCGTTCCTGCACCAGAGCCTGCTCGCCGGGTTCATCGCGGTCCTCATGGTCGTGTTCTTCATGAGCGTCCACTACCGGATGCCGGGCCTGATCGCGAGCGGCGCCCTCATGTACTACGCCCTCGTCGTGTATGCCCTGTTCCGGCTGATCCCGGTCACCATGACCCTGGCCGGGATCGCCGGCTTCGTGCTGTCGGTGGGTATGGCGGTCGACGCCAACATCCTGATCTTCGAGCGGTCCAAGGAGGAGCTGCGGACCGGCAAGAGCCTGCCCGCCGCCATCGAGGCCGGGTTCAACCGGGCGTGGAACTCCATCCTCGACTCCAACGTGTCGAGCCTGATCACCGCCACGATCCTGTTCCTGTTCGGCACGTCGACCATCCGTGGCTTCGGCCTCGTGCTGATCATCGGCGTGCTCGTCTCGATGTTCACCGCGATCACGGTCACCCGGACGGTGCTGCGGATCGTGGTCGCCCAGCCCTGGGCTCGACGGGCCGGCCTCTACGGCGTCACCGAGGCGGAGTTCCTGGCCCGGCCGACGACCACGCGCCGGTCGCTTCGCGGAGAGGCGAGCGGGCGTGTTTGACATCATCGGCAAGCGCAACTGGTTCTTCGCGCTGTCGCTGGCGGTCACGATCCCGGGCCTGATCTTCATCCTGCTGGGGCCGATCACGAACGGCAAGGTCGGGCTCCAGTTCGCGATCGACTTCACCGGCGGCACCGACTGGACGATCAAGTTCGAGAACCCGAGCGTCACGCCGCAGCAGGTCGTCGACGTGTTCGCGTCGAAAGGGATCGATGCCAGCGTGACCCAGACCGGCGACGGGTACATGGACATCCGGACCAAGGAGGCGGCGCTGGCCGCACCCGCCCCGACGCCCACCCCGCTGCCGACCGCGAACCCGTCGGCTTCGGCCGCTGGATCGGCGTCGCCCGGGGCCTCCACCTCGAGCTCGCCGGCCACCTCCGCCTCGAGCTCGCCCGTCGCGTCGCCGTCGTCCTCGGCGGCGCCATCGGGCTCGCCGGCGCCATCGGGCTCTCCCGCCCCGTCGGCCTCGGCTTCGGTGGCGCCGTCCCCGTCGCCGTCAGCCTCGCCGTCGGCCTCATCGTCACCGGCCGCCTCCGCCTCCACGTCCCCCGGGCCATCGGCCTCTGCCGGGGCGGCTGGCGCGAGCCCGTCGCCGTCGGCAGGGACTGGCGGCACCCTGCCGTCCACGGGCAAGCTTGGCGAACTCCGGTTCGCCCTCGAGGACGCGCTGGGCCCGATCGCGGAGCAGCGATCGCTGTCGACCGTCGGTGCCGTGGTCTCGAGCGACCTCATCTTCCAGGCTCTCGAGCTCATCCTGATCGGCTCGGTCGGCATCCTGTCCTGGATCACGTACCGGTTCCGCGACTTCAAGATGGGCGTGACCGCGCTGGTCGCCCTGCTGCACGACGTGATCGTCGTGGTCGGGATCTTCGCGATCCTGGGCACGTTCATTGGGCTGCAGGTCGACAGCCTGTTCGTGACCGCGATGCTGACCGTGATCGGCTTCTCGGTCCACGACACGATCGTGGTGTTCGACCGGATCCGCGAGAACAAGGCCCGTCACGTCGGCGAGCCGTTCGATCGCGTCGTGAACCACTCCATCCTCCAGACGCTTGGCCGGTCGATCACCACCAGCCTGACCGTGGTGATCACGCTGCTGGCGCTGCTGCTGTTCGCGGGCGAGGCCATCGGGACGTTCGTGCTGGCGCTGCTCCTGGGGATCATCTCCGGCACGTACTCGTCGATCTTCAATGCAAGCCCGCTGCTGGTGGTCTGGCACCAGTGGGAAGACCGGCGGCGCGTTGCCGGTCAAGCGGCTCGCCCAGGCCGCCGCGCCGTCACGTGACACCGGGACCCGGTCGGATCCGGGACCCGCGTTCCTCTCGCCGGCCGCCGGCCGGCACCGCCTCGAGCGCCGATCACGCGTCGGCCTCGGCTGGCCGCGGCGGCCGCCCGCCGGCCGCCGGGCAAGATGCCGATAAGCCGGTCGTGGCATGCTCCCGATGATGGTCGAGCCACGCCACCGCTGGGTGTTCCCGGAGCCGCTGCGCCTGTCGCCGGACCTCCGTGACTCGGCGCGCGAGCACGGTCTCGGGCTGATCGCGGCCACGGTCCTTGCGCGCCGGGGCATTGCCGACCGGGCGTCGCTTGATGCGTTCCTCGGACCGCCGCTCGCTGGCCTCAATGATCCCCACCTGCTGCCCGACGCGGCGACCATCGTCGATCGGATCGCGCTCGCCAGGGACCGTGGCCAGCGGGTGATGGTGTTCGGCGACTTCGACGCGGACGGGCTGACCGGTCTGGCCCAGGTGGTTCTCACGCTCCGCCGGCTGGGCCTGGACACGGTGCCGTACGTCCCGTCGCGCCTCGAGGAGGGCCACGGGCTGTCGCTGGCGGCGGTCGACGCGGCCGCCCGCGAGGGTGTCGCCCTCATCGTCACGGTCGACACCGGCTCGACCAGCGTGGCCGAGGTCGAGGCCGCGACCGCGCACGGGATCGATGTCGTGATCACCGACCACCACCATGTCCCGGACGTGATGCCCGCAGCGGTCGCCGTGGTCAACCCGCAGCGCACCGACTCGGTCTATCCGGATCCGCGGCTGTCGGGCAGCGGGGTGGCGTTCGCCGTGTCGAGGCTGCTCCTCGGGGACCTGGTGGATGCCGCACCCGAGGCCCTCGAGCTCGCCGACCTGGCCACCATCGGCACCGTCTCGGACGTCGTCCCCATCCTCGGGGAGAACCGGGCCATCGCGCGGCTCGGTCTGGATCGGATGCGCACCGCGCCCCGGCCCGGGATCGCAGCCCTGATGGCTCGAGCGAAGGTGAACCCGGCCACCGCAGACCTCGAGACGGTGGGGTTCGTCCTGGCCCCGCGCCTCAATGCCGCCGGTCGGGTTGGTGAGGCGCTCGACGCCGCCAGGCTGCTCCTCGCCGGCACGCCGGAGGAGGCGTCCGAGCTGGCCGCCACGCTCGAGGTGGCCAACGCGACCCGGCGTGACCTGATGCGCGTCGCGCTGTCGGAGGTCAGGCAGGCGCTCGGGCTGGCGGCCCCGGGGCAGGCGCCCGGCCAGCTGTCGCTGTCGGAGCCCGGCGGCGCGGTTGGCGCGCCGGGAGGGAGCGACGGCATGGCAACGGCCCTCCCGGGCGCCGAGGTCCGGGACGGTGCCGGCGTCAGCGGCATCCGTGCCCAGGGAGGTCCCGAAGCTCCGGCGCTGCTCGCCTGGGGTCCCCTCCCGGTCGGAATCCTCGGCCTGGTCGCCGGTCGCCTCGCGGACGAGACCGGCCGGCCGGTCGTCATCGGCACCGACCTGGGCGGCGTGATCCGGGCGTCGTGCCGCGGCGATGGCGGGCTCGACCTCGCCTCGGCGCTCGATGCCTGCGACGACCTGCTGATCCGACACGGGGGCCACGCCGCCGCAGCGGGCTTCGAGCTCCCGACCGAGCGCTGGGAGACGTTCGCGGCCCGCTTCCTGCGGCTCGCGGCCGAAGCGGGACCGGCGGACCGGCGGGCCACCCTGAGCGTGGACCTCGCGCTGCCGGCGATGCTGGTCGACTACGACCTGTTCCACGATCTGGCCCGCATCGGCCCGTGTGGCACCGGCAACCCGGAACCGCTGGTGGCTGTCCTCGGCCTGACGGTGCAACGTGTCCGGGCGGCCAACGGCGGTCATACCCAGCTCGTCCTCCGTCGCGAGCGCGACGTCCTGGACGCCATCGCGTTCGGCTGGCCGGAGCTCGTCGAGCTCGTGTCCGAAGGCGACCGGGTGGACGTCGTCGCCCGGCTCGCGAGCCGGGCGTTCGGCGGCCTGGAGACGCTGCAGCTGGAGGTCCGGGACCTGTCCGCATCCGGCGCTCATCCCCGGGCGGTCGAGGTGTTGAGCCGGGCGGAGGGACGGTTGGGCGGGGAGCCGGTGGGTCCCGGGGTGACCGCAGGGGTGACACACGGAGGGATTGCGTGACGACATCTCGGCGCGGCGGCGCGCGCCCGCAGCCGCGACGCGGCTCGACCAGAGGGCCTTCCTTCTCGCTGTCGGCCGGCGGTGTGTCGATTGCCGCGCTCGTGTCCGTCATCGGGTTGATGGTCGTCGCGGTCACAACCCTGGGCCTGAGCAACGGGAACCTGCCGTTCGTCCCCGGTGGAGATGGTGGGGGCGCACCCGGCAGCACCGACAACCCGAACGTCCAGAAGACGCCGACCCCGTCCAACGTCGTGATCGTCGCCACGCCCGAACCCGGCATCGAGCTGCCGGGAACGCTGGTGTACGCCAAGGACGGCAACATCTGGACCCAGGACGCCGGCGGCGCGACCCAGCTGACGACGGGCGGCAATGATTCGATGCCGGCCTTCGCGCCGGACGGCAAGTCCGTCTACTTCGTGAGAACCCGTCGGGTCGACGGCAAGTGGAG
>Ga0315556_1001207_pt1 | contig 15815 bp, 14 predicted proteins | sample SalMarSW160310MG_FD_202112 | JGI IMG/M metagenome (GOLD analysis project Ga0315556, IMG submission 202112) | Salt marsh sediment microbial communities from the Plum Island Ecosystem LTER, Massachusetts, United States - Salt Marsh Sediment SW1603-10 ...
GAATCTGGCGGATACGATCCAGGGCGTCTCTTTCACCGATATGGCAACCCAGCGCATAGCTGGAGTCGGTCGGATAGACCACGATACCGCCCGCCTTGAGGCACTCGACCACCTGCGCAATCAAGCGCGGTTGGGGATCCTCAGGATGAATAGCGATCAGGCGAGACATTAACGGCCCATTCTGCGGGGAGACCTCAGGGAAAGCAAAATTATCTATTGGGTAATCGGCGCGGTCGGCCGGGAACCTACATCCCACTCCGTCCATACCGGGATACATCCCGCCGGCAAATCCGGCAGGCTGCCCAATTCATTACGGGATTGCCCAGGGCCGTGATAATCCGATCCCACCGATGCCAGCAGTTCATAACGTTGGGCGTAATTGGACAGCGCCAGTGTGGCACCATTGGGATGGCTGCCCGAGATCACCTCGAGGCCCACGCCGCCCACCTCTTTAAACTCTGACAGCAAATCGCGAAAGCGGCTGGCACTGAGTGTATAGCGCGCCGGATGGGCGATGACCGCCTGCCCGCCAGCCGCGCGTATCCAGTCCACGGCTTCGTTCAATGAGGCCCACTTGCCGGGCACATAGCCGGGCTTGCTGCGTTTCAAATACTTGTCGAAGGCATTCTGCACATCCTTGGCGAGGCCTTGCGCCACCAAAAAACGGGCGAAATGGGTGCGACCGATGCTGGGACCCTGGGCCAGGGCCCGCGCGCCCTCATAGACCCCCGCTATACCCCGTTTTTCCAGGCGCCGCCCGATCTCTTCGGCGCGCCACACCCGAAACTCCCTCAAACCCTCCAGACCGCGCTGCAATGCGGCATTGTGGGGGTCGATGCCCAAGCCGACGATGTGCAACAGCTGATGTACCCAGGTCACGGAGATTTCCACACCGGGGACCAGGGTCACACCTGCTTCCCCGGCGGCCTGTTCAGCTTCCGCCAGGCCCGTGGTGGCATCATGGTCCGTCAAGGCCAACACATCCACGCCTTGCGCCGCGGCGTGCCGGATCAGCTCGGTGGGAGACACTGTCCCATCGGAGGCGGTGGAATGACTATGGAGATCATAACGCAACATCTGCTGGCCCATTCGGCTAATGTGAGCACCCACAAACAATTCCGTGTATGATACGGGATTTTTGCGACCGCTGCGCTGCGTCGGCACAAAACCATGAAATTACTATTCGATTTCTTCCCGATTTTCATATTCTTCATCGTCTACAAGCTATACGGTATCTTCGTCGCCACCGCCGCCTTGATGGTCAGCGCCGTGGTACAGGTCGGCTGGTCCTGGTTCCGTCATCGTCGTGTCGACACCCTGTACTGGGTAACCCTGGGCTTGACCCTGGTGCTGGGCGGCGCAACACTATTGCTGCAGGATGAAACCTTCATCAAATGGAAGCCTACGGTGGTAAACTGGTTGTTCGCCGCGGCATTTTTCATCAGTCAATACGTAGGTTCAAAACCCATCCTGCAACGGATGATGTCCGCCAATATCAGCCTGCCGAATGCGATCTGGGTGCGTCTCAACTGGAGTTGGATCATCTTCTTCACGGTGATCGGCGCGATCAATCTCTACGTGGCGTTTTCGGGACATTTCACTGATGATCAGTGGGTGGACTTTAAATTGTTCGGCATGATGGGATTGACCATCGTCTTTGTCATCGGCCAGGCTTTTTATCTAAGCCGTCATATCAAACCCGAGCAGGATCAAGATACACAACAGGGTCAATAATCATGCTCTACATCATCATCGGTGAAGACTGCAAAGATAGTTTAAGCAAGCGTGCCGCAAATCGCCCGGCACATCTCCAGCGCCTGCACGAATTGCGGGACCAGGGGCGATTGATACTGGCAGGTCCGATGCCGGCCGTCGACGCCGTGGATCCGGGGCCGGCCGGCTTCACCGGCAGCGTGATCGTCGCGGAATTTCCATCCCTGGCGGACGCACAAAACTGGGCGGATGCCGAACCGTATTTGATTGCCGGTGTCTACACCCAGGTCAGCGTAAGACCTTTCAAGAAAGTCTTACCATGATGTCGCCATCCGAGCGCATACGGTGCATGCAGGAACGGCTGACGGTCAAGCTACTGCCGCTGCAACTGGACATCAGCGACGACAGCCACCTGCATGTCGGCCATGCCGGGGCGCGCGGTGGTGCCGGACACTTTACCGTCCATGTGGTCGCGCAGGCCTTCGCCGATAAGCCGCTCATCGAGCGTCATCGCATGATTTATGATTTGTTACAGGATATGATGCACACCGAAATACACGCCTTGAGCATTCAGGCCCGCAGCCCCGATGAGCTTCAAGCCCCTTAAACCCACGTCAACATAAGGACCCATTCATGATTCATAAACGTTTTATCCCAGTCGTTGCGGCATGTGCCGGGATAGCCTCCATGTTTTTATCCCTGAACACCGTACAGGCGGCGGATAACAAGCAGAATGGCGGAGACAAACCCCTGGTCAGCATCAACGGCACGGTACTCACCACCAAGGACCTGGACGCCTTCATACACGCCATGTCGTCTTCACGCGGACAGCCCATGCCCCGCCAGGAAGCCCTGAACACCCTCATCGACCGCGAGCTCCTCTACCAGGAAGCCCTGGCCAAGGGCATCGATAAGAAGCCCGAAGTCGTGCAAGAGTTGAACGATCAACGCCGCTCCATGCTGGCCAATGTTGCGATCACGGAAATGTTGCAGGCTCAGCCGGCCACCGAGCAGGAATTACACAAGGTCTATCAGGAACGCATCCTGGACAAGAAGCTCACCGAATATAAGGCGCGCCACATCCTGGTGAAGACCGAGGGCGAGGCCAAGGACATTATTGCCCAGTTGGACAAAGGCGGCGACTTCAGCGCACTGGCCAAGGCAAAATCCATAGACACCGGCTCCGGGGCCAAAGGCGGCGAACTGGGCTGGTTCAGCCCCACCCAGATGGTGCCGGAGTTCTCCAAGGCCGCAGCCGCCTTGCAAAAAGGCAAATACACCGAAACCCCGGTTAAGAGCCAGTTCGGCTGGCACGTCATCCAGCTGGAGGACAGCCGCCCGGTCAAACCCCCCACCTTTGATGAACTCAAGCCGCGCCTCGAAGGCGTAGTGCAGAGCGAGCACGTCAGCGCCTACGTAGGCACCCTGCGGGCCAAGGCCAAGATCGAAAACAAATAACGGGATTACGATCCAAACCGTTTAACCGGTAAACCTCAACCCCTCGCGTTTAAATAAAGCGCGAGGGGTTTTTTATGTTACGTCGCCGAGCAAGTCCAGGAATTGCCGCTCGTCGAGAACGCGCACGTTTAAACTGCGGGCCTTATCCAATTTGGATCCCGGTTCTTCGCCAGCCACCACATAATCGGTCTTGGCCGACACGCTGCCGGTCACTTTCGCCCCCAGCGCCTGTAAGCGCTGCTTGGCCTTATCGCGGCTCATACCGGACAAGGTGCCGGTCAGTACGAAAGTCTTGCCCGCCAAGGGCGAGGATACGACACGGCGCTCTACCCTGGGCCAGTGCACCCCAGCCGCCTGCAGCTTCTTGATGACCTCGCGGTTGTGATGTTCATGAAAGAAGGTGGCGACCTGTTGCGCCACCACCGGTCCGATGTCGGGCACGGTCTGCAAGGCCTCGACATCGGCGCCGGCAATGGCGTCCAGTTCGCCAAAATGTTGTGCCAAAGCCTGGGCCGTGGCCTCTCCCACCTCACGGATACCTAAGGCGAACAGAAAGCGCGCCAAGGTGGTGTCCTTGCTCTTATTCAAGGCGTCCAGCAAGTTCTCCGCCGACTTCAGGCCCATCCGCTCCAAACCGGCAAGCTGCTCCAGCGTCAAACCATAGAGATCGGCGACATTCTCAACCAGTCCTTGCCCCACCAACTGTTCCACCAATTTGTCACCAAGACCTTCGATGTCCATGGCGCGCCGCGATGCGAAATGGCGGATCGCCTCCTTACGCTGCGCCGCACAATACAGGCCGCCACTGCAGCGCGCCGCCGCCTCGCCTTCAACCCTAACAACTTCCGACCCGCAGATGGGACATTGCTTGGGCAGATGAAAAATCTTGGTTCTCTCCGGGCGGCGCTCCTTCACTACACTCACCACCTCGGGGATCACGTCCCCGGCGCGGCGGATGATCACCGCGTCACCGACCCGTACGTCCTTGCGATGCACCTCATCCTCGTTATGCAAAGTGGCGTTGGCCACCGTGACACCGCCTACCGTCACCGGCGCGAGCCGGGCCACAGGTGTCAGTGCGCCGGTACGACCCACCTGCACATCGATACCCAGCACCTGGGTCAAGGCCTCCTCGGCGGGAAACTTATGGGCCACGGCCCAGCGCGGGGCGCGAGCCACAAAACCCAGATGGTGTTGCTGCGCGAGTTCATCGACCTTGTACACCACACCGTCGATTTCATAGGCCAGGGCACTACGCTTGGTACCCATGTTGGCAAAATACTGCAGACAGCCTTCCACACCTTGTACTAGCGCCCGCTCCGCCGAGACCCGCAAACCCCACGCCTGCAATTCTTCGAGGATAGCGCTGTGACGATCGGGTAAATGCCCACCCTCCATCCTGCCCACGCCATAACAGCACATCTCCAAAGGGCGCTTGGCAGTGATGCGCGGGTCCAGCTGGCGGATACTGCCCGCGGCGGCATTACGGGGATTGGCGAAGATCTTCTCAGCATGCTCCTCCTGGCGCCGATTCAATTCCTTGAAGCCCTGCTTGCTAATATAGACTTCGCCGCGCACTTCCAGGCGGCTTGGAAAGCCCTTGCCCATGAGTCGCAGCGGCACGCTGGGGATGGTGCGCGCATTCTGGGTGATGTCCTCGCCGGTATAACCGTCGCCGCGAGTCGCGGCGCGCACCAGGAGCCCGTCCTCATAGAGCAGACTCACCGCCAGACCGTCCAATTTAGGTTCGGCGGCATAGCTCACCTTATCCACTTTAAGTCCTTCGCGTACTCGGCGGTCGAAGGCGCGCACCTCGTCCTCGGAAAAGGCATTGTCCAGGGACAACATGGGGATGACATGTTTGACCTCGCCGAACTCGGCCAGGGGCGTCGCCCCCACCCGCTGGGTCGGCGAATCGGGGCTGATCAGCGCGGGATGCTCTCGCTCCAATTCCTGCAGCTCACGGAACAGCTTGTCGAACTCGGCATCCGGGATCTCCGGGTTATCGAGTACATAGTAGCGATAGTTGTGGTAATTGATCTGCTCGCGCAAGGCCGCGGCGCGTTGCGCGATCTGCTTTGGAACAGGATCTTCGTGCTGTGCCTTGCTCATGACGCGGTATAATGGCCTGGAAATCCGGTGATATTAGCAAGTAATCCGGTCTTAAGCTAACCAGGCAATCCACTCAAGCGCCGGACACTATTTGCCTGCCAGCGCCATCTTAGGAAGTGCGATGAATCCTCAAAGCATCATAGACTTCTGGTTTCACGAGATCGAACCGCGCCTGTGGTTCGCCAAGGATATCCAGTTCGACCGACTCATTGAGAAGCGTTTTCATAGCGTTCATGACAGTGCGATGAGGTGCGAGTTATTCCTCTGGCGCGACACCGCTGAAGGCCGGCTGGCGGAGATCATCGTGCTGGATCAGTTCTCGCGCAACATCTACCGCGATACGCCTCGTGCGTTTGCGTCCGACCCGCTCGCCCTGGCCTTGGCCCAGGAAGCGGTGCGGCTTGAGGCTCAGCATAACCTGACGCTACAGCAAAAGCCGTTCCTATACATGCCGTTCATGCACAGTGAATCGCAGCTGATCCATGGGCGCGCAGTGGTGCTATTCAGCGAACCGGGACTGGAAAGGAATCTGGAGTTTGAACTGCAACATAAAGCCATCATCGACCGCTTCGGCCGCTATCCGCATCGCAACGCAATTTTGGGCCGTGCCTCAAGCGATGAAGAACTGTTGTTTCTAACTACGTCGGGCTCTTCATTTTGAGGCGATACCGTTCGGCACGATTCCTCGAAAACCAGCAGACGGGTGCGCCACCCGATTGCTAATATTCCGGATCAACTTGCCGCACGCAGATGCCAAGCGCCTCCCCGCGGTCCCCTTTAAACCTAGTTAGACGCCCCCGCAGATCGCGACCCGCATGACAAATCCGATTAAGTGGTGTCTTGAAAGTATAGGCGCAAAAAAACCAATAATATTCGCAGGGGCTTTAAGTCGCGATTAATAAAAATGTCATAATTGCCGTATTAATCCTTGTTTGCATTTTCGGTGCACGAACCTTTACAACTGCACTATTTTGGTCATCATTTCAGCATGAGAGAACAATGATTGATTTCAGCGATTTTATCCTCGGACAATCTTTGGAACCTATCGAATTAAGCGACAGTGATGCGCAGCGTAGCGCCGCCGTCGCGCTAGTCCTTCAGGCGCGGCGACGCGTGGACATTTTCACCCGCGACCTCGATAAGAAAATTTATGACAATCGGGACTTTCTTGATGGCTTACAGAACGTTGCGGTCAATCAGCGCGGGCTGATTCGTATCCTGGTAAAGGACTCGGACAGAGCGGTTAAATACGGCCATCGCTTGATAGCGCTCAGTCAGCGCCTGACCAGCTTCGTCGAAATCCGCAAGGTGGCCGAGGATTTCAAGGAGTATAATGAGGCCTTTCTTGTCGCAGACGAAATCGGGTATGCGCACCGCAAGCATGCAGATCGCTTCGAAGGTATCGCCCGTTTCAATGCCGCCAAGGAAGCAGTAAATTTGCTGGTCTTCTTCAACGAAGTGTGGAGGCACAGTGCACCAGACCCCAACCTGCGGCGGATTTATCTCTAGATATCTCTCCGTAATCTTACTGCTAATAGCCGGTCTCTCCGTTACGCCGAGCGTGTCGGCGGACGATTTCGCGCTGGAAGTGATCCCCCTGCACCATCGCTCCGCAGCCGAGCTGCTGCCTATGGTCCAGGACTTCATCGTCAAGAACGGTGTCATCAAGGCCGCCGACGACAAGTTGATCATCCGTACCCACCCGGCCAACCTGAGCGAACTGCGAAAGCTGATCACCAAACTCGATGTGCCGCTGAGAAGCTTATTAATCACCGTGAAGCAGTTGTCAGGGGAATCCGCCCGTCAAGACGAAGCGAGCACAGAGAGTCGGACCGGCGATAACGATGCACCTGTCCACAACACCCGTGTCTGGCGTACCGACACCCGCGACGGTGCCGATCGAACACAACAACTGCAGGTAACCGAAGGCGCCGAGGCCTTTATCGATGTAGGACGGCAAATACCTATCAGCGATTTTGCCTTATCCCAGTCCCGATCCGGAACCTTGATGGAGCAAAAGACCCGCTACGTCGGGGCGACCACAGGATTTTACGTGCGCCCCCATCTCAACGGCGACACAGTCAGCGTCGAAATAACGCCCTATCAAACCACGCAATCGGGCGTAACGACGCCCCCTAAGTTCATAACTCAAGCTTTGCACAGTACCGTTACCGGAAAACTGGGCGAATGGATCACTATCGGCGCCAGTTCCACCAGCATTGATGAGAATAAACATAAGGTGATTGAATATTCGACTTCCCAGCGCGGAGAACAGGATCGGCGGATTCTGTTGCGGGTAACGATAGCGCCCTAGACCTTTAATCATGTCAAATCGACTTAGACGATTTGTCAACTAAGGACTGAGTAATATGCTAAACATCATTCCGGCGAATGCCGGAATCCAGTAACATTTCAAACAAAATGCACTGGATGCCGGGTCTCCGCTACGCTACCCTCGGAATGACGAATTCTTCGCCATTGCCCGGGAAATAATCTCAGCGGCCCCGCAAAAACAACTTGTCCAACTCATCCATGCGCAGTTGTACCCAGGTCGGTCGGCCATGATTACACTGACCGCTGCGCTCGGTACGCTCCATGTCGCGCAGCAGGGCATTCATCTCGGGCACGCTCAATTTGCGCTGGGCACGTACCGCACCATGACAGGCCACCGTCCCGAGGATTTCATTGATATGCTCGCTGATACGGGTGCTGGTACCGTAGCTGTTGAGGTCGGCAAGCACATCGCGGATAAGCTGCACCACATCAGCATCGCGCAGCAAAGCCGGCACCTGCCGGATCACCAGGCTCTCGGGGCCGATGCGATTCACTTCGCAACCCAATTCAGTGAACAGTGCTTTGTGTTCTTCGGCCAGATTCGCCTCTTGGAGACTGACTTTCAAACTGACCGGGACCAGCAAGGGCTGGGACACGATATTGCCTTCACCGTGAGATTTTTTGAGATGCTCATAGGCGATGCGTTCGTGGGCGGCGTGCATGTCTACCACGATCAAGCCTTCGCTGTTTTCAGCCAGTATATACACGCCATGCAGTTGCGCGATGGCGTAGCCCAATGGGTGGGAGTCGGTTGTCTGCCCGGCTTCCTCATCCGCTGTTTGCGGCAAGGGGTGTAAGGCCGCATAGGCGGCGATCTGCTCGCGCACCTGCAGAGGGATGGCCGACTGCGAAGGCGGGCGTGCAGCGAACGCGGGGCGGCGCACCACGGTGCCGGTAGGCCTTTCCAGCACCGCCACATCCTCCTTCATTTCGGCTGGGGGCGATGCACCGGGCCGCAGCTGGGCCAGGGCGTCGTGCAAACCGCGAAACAGAAAATCATGTACCCTGCGGCTCTCGCGGAAACGCACCTCATGCTTGCTCGGATGGACGTTGACGTCCACCTCTTCCGGCGGCACTTCCAGGAACAACACAAAGGCGGGATGGCGGCCGTGATACAACACATCCTGATAGGCCTGGCGAATGGCGTGGGCCACCAATTTATCGCGCACCATCCGGCCGTTCACATAAAAGAACTGCATATCCGCCTGGCTCCGCGAAAAGGTCGGCTGGCTGATCCACCCCCATAGCCGCAGATCGCCTATATGAAAATCCACCATGACAGCATGGGCGCTGAAATCTTCACCGCACAGCGTCATCACCCTTCGCAGCTGCTCTTGTTCGATAGTCGCTTCCGGCAGCCTATAGATGGTGCGACCGCCGTGGTTCAGATGCACGCTTACATCGAAGCGGCTGAGGGCGATACGTTTGACCACCTCCTCCAAGTGATTAAATTCGGTGCGCTCGGTGCGCAGAAATTTGCGCCGCGCCGGGGTATTGAAAAACAGATCACGCACCTCCACCGTAGTCCCCGGCGGATGCGCCACGGGCACCGGTTCTGCATTGCCTTCATTCCTGACCTGCCAGCCGCGCTCGCTGTCCGGCGTGCGTGATGACAGGCTCAGGCGCGAAACGGAGCTGATACTGGGCAGGGCTTCGCCGCGAAAGCCCAGGCTTTTCACGGAGACCAGATCATCGAAGCTGCGGATCTTGCTGGTGGCGTGGCGATTCAAGGCCAGGGCAAGATCATCGTGATGTATGCCGTGGCCGTCATCACGGATACGGATCAGGCGCGTACCGCCCTCTTCTATATCCAGTTCGACGCGTCGCGCCCCGGCGTCCAGGCTGTTCTCCAGCAATTCCTTGACCACCGACGAAGGCCGTTCTACTACCTCGCCGGCGGCGATTTGATTAGCAAGTTGAGTGGATAACAAAAAGATACGCGCGCTGGACATTACAGTTCCCAGTAGTTAAGTGCTTCGCGGCATTATAAAGGATGGTGGCTGACAGGGTTAATCGCACGCCCGGCGCCGACAATACCGGGAGACTCGAAACAACATCATTTTAATAATCCATTATATTAATGATACTGCCTTTTTGCTGTTGATGCCTTGCTATTATCCCCACCGGGGAATAATGACCTGCCGCCCAACCGTATGCGCACCGCTGCTCGCTCTGGAACAAGCGCCCGGTGGCTATAGAGGATGAGCAAGTACTATCAGGTGCCGTCGCTGGATGGGATGCGAAGTACTGTCCCGACATAGAGACGATCGCTGTTTAGCTTGTTGGAGACGCGCAAGGTGTGCACGCTGACGCCATACTGGTCGGCGATGCCGGAAAGGGTATCACCCTTGGAGATGGTGTATTTCCGCTCGGCATTGGCCAGGGCGATCTTGGTGCCCGGCGGGGCATTCTCCTGAAAATAATCCCGCACACCCTCGACGATGGCCTCTGCCAGCTGCTTTTGATAGCGGGGCGATTTCAGTTTCCGTTCTTCCTGGGGATTGGAGATGAAGGCCGTTTCTATCAGCATGGATGGGATATCCGGGGCCTTGAGTACCACAAATCCGGCATGCTCGATACGGTGACGATGCAGCCTGCCCACAGTGCCCAGTTCATCCAGCACCTTGCTGCCGGCTCGGTCGCTGGCTTCGATGGTAGCGGTCTGCGACAGATCCAATAACACTGATTTCAAGACGTCGTCTTTATCATCCAGGCTGACACCACCCACCAGATCCGCGGCATTTTCCTTTTCCGCCAGCCAGCGGGCCGCCTCACTGCTGGCACCGCGCTCCGACAACACGTATACCGAAGACCCTTTGACGGAACGATCGTCGATGGCGTCGGCATGGATGGAGATCATCAAGTCGGCCTTGGCTTCCCGTGCCTTAACGACGCGTTTGCGCAAGGGCACGAAATAATCACCGTCGCGAATCATCACCGGTTTGATGCCGGGTTCGACGCTGAGCAGTTTCTTCAGCTTACGGGCGATGGCCAGCGTCACATTTTTCTCCTTGACTCCGTGGGGGCCATGGGCACCGGGATCGATACCACCATGCCCGGCATCGATGGCAACCACTACGTCGCGAAGATGCGACTCGGAAGGCGCGTGGGCAACAACCACCGGCTGGGAGTTGACGGGCTTAGTCTGGGCCACGGGCGCAGGGGCCGCCTTGATCAGCGGCGCCGCTTGCTGCGGCTGTACTGACGCGGCGGCGGGTGCAGCAGCGCCGCCTTGAATATCCACCACCAAACGGTAGCCCTGATTGCCAGAGGCCGGTTGCAGCACAAAGCTCTTGGTCGCCACCTTGCCGCTCACATCCAGCACCAAGCGCAGATCACGGCCATGACGTATGCCGCTGCGCACCGCCTGCACCGGGCTGCCGCTGAGATTGACATTAGGCAGGCCTGAACGTAAGCGGGCGTTGTCGAGATCGATGACTACCCGTGCCGGGTTCGGCAGGGTGAATACTTTATAGCTGGGGGAACTGCTGAGATCCAATACCAGACGGCTGGTATCGGGGGCGACGGTATAGCGCACCTCGTTGACCTTGACGGAGGCCAATACCGGCATAGATATCAACACCAACAAAAGCGCCACTATTTTTTTCATGGTTGCGTCCCTGTACCCGCTCTTTGCGAAGATATACATGAGCTTGGCGAATTTCGCAAGTATTTTTTGAGTCGAATCTGGCGCTTATAGATCCAACTTATCTCTTTCACAGAGAATTAAGCGCTATCTATCCTCCACCATAAGATATCGGCACAAACTAGCCTGGGTTAAAATTGCCGCCGAGAAATGCGGACACCAGCTTTTCGCCCATGGCACCGTGCGCTTGCAGTTCTAGCTGGCGACCCTCCCCAGCGTAGTCGATAGTGAGTTCCACATCGGCGGGCGGGAGAAATCCCTCGCCCCGCTCGGGCCACTCCACCAGGAGCACGGCATTGCCATCCTGCAATTCACGCAGGCCTAAATATTCCAGCTCAGCGGCGTCGCGGACGCGATATAGATCCAGGTGATATATACATTGCGCGCCGACTTCATAGGGCTCTATCAGGGCATAGGTGGGACTCTTTACCGCGGCCTCATACCCCAGACCGCGCATGAAACCCCTCACCAATGTGGTTTTGCCGGCGCCCAGGGGTCCATAAAGATAGAAAACCACGGGATCATGGCAAGCCTCGGCCAGTCGCTCCCCCAGCGCAATCATGGCCGCCTCATCGTGCACGACAAGTTTCATGGCTGTGCCGGCGGATTCACCAGGCGATGCAAAGGCCCCATTAAATCACCGGCCATCAGGCCGCGTTCACCGTCCCGGGCCGCCGCGGCATCGCCGGCGCAGCCATGCAGATAGACACCGGCCAGCGCCGCCTGCCAGGGATTCAAGCCCTGTGCCAACAAGCCGGCGATCACCCCGGTCAGCACATCACCCATGCCGCCGGCCGCCATGCCGGGATTGCCGGTATCGCTCAGTGCCAGCGGCTCATGACCGTTACATACCAGTGTCCCCGCCCCTTTCAATATCACCACCCCGCCATAGCGTTTGTGTAATTCACGTACCGCCTGCCAGCGGTCGGCCTGTACTTCACCGGCAGTGACATTAAGTAGACGCGCGGCTTCGCCGGGATGAGGGGTCAGTATCCAATGGTTGCGGCGCAGTGGTTCCTGGGCCAATAAATTAAGAGCATCGGCATCCACCACCATGGGCAGTGTGCTCTCCAGTACGGCACCGAATAATTGCCTTCCCCACTCCGCGCAACCCAGGCCGGGTCCAACGGCCAGTACGCTGACCTTGTCGAGCAGGGCCGACAAGGCCTCGCTATCAACAAGGCCATGGCACATCAGCTCGGGGCGGGCCGCGGTCAATGCGGCGGCATGCGCGGGGTGGGTGGCCATGCTCACCAGGCCGGCGCCGACCCGTGCCGCCGCCTCGCCTGCCAAACGCACCGCGCCCGCCATTCCCTGCTCGCCGCCCACCACCAGTACATGACCGTGATGACCTTTATGGGCGATGCGCGCACGCGGCGGCAGCAAGGATTGCATCAAGGTCGAAGCTACGCGAAATGCGGGGGCTGGAACCTTTTGGTAAATCTCTGCGGGGACTTCCAGGCCGTCGAAGTAGATCTCGCCGCCGTAGTCCGGTCCCTGCCCGGTAAACAGCCCCTGTTTCAAACCGATGAAGGTGAGGGTTTTGCTTGCCCGCACCGCGACACCCAGGGCGGTACCGGTGTCCGTGTGCAAACCGGAAGGGATGTCCAGGGACAAGACCGGGGCCGGCTGGCGATTCATCACGGTAATTGCTTCACGATGCAGGCCGCTCACTTCCCGATCCAGGCCTGTACCAAAGATGGCGTCCACCACTACGTCGGCCTCCGGCCAGCGCTCCGCGACGAACGGCGAAACCTGCACCCCCGCCTTGAGCATGGCCTCGCAGGCACGACGGGCATCACCGCGCAATGAGGCCGCTTCGCCCAGCAACAACACCTCGACCTGCGCACCGCCCTCATGGGCCAGCCGCGCCAGCACGAAGCCGTCACCGCCGTTGTTGCCGATACCGCAAACCATCACCACATTGCGCGCCCGAGGCCAGCTTTTCCGCAACAGGTGCAAGGCAGCGGTGCCGGCGCGGGTCATCAAGGTATAACCGGGAATACCCATATCGGTAACCGCGATGCGATCGAGCTCGCGCAAATCCTGCGCACGATAAAGAGACTGGGGTAATTCACGGATGGGGCTTATCATATTGGTTATCATATAATGACTATGCACTCCTCACCAAAGCCTATCGACAACCTTGACGACATGGATTGGGCACGCTTGGCTCTGGATATCAAATCCTGGGGCAGAGAACTCGGCTTTCAAAAAGTCGGCATCAGCGATATCGAACTGGGCGAGGCCGAGACCCGGCTGCGCAACTGGCTGGCCGCGGGCCGCCATGGCAGTATGACCTATATGGAACGGCACGGCACCAAGCGCAGTCGTCCGCAGCAATTGATCCCCGGTACCGTGCGCATCATTTCCGCGCGCATGGATTATCTTCCTCCGCAGTCCGCTCCTGCCGAAGATGTCCTGCAGCAAAGCGCTCACGCCTATGTATCGCGTTACGCCCTGGGTCGGGATTATCACAAGATCCTGCGCCAGCGGCTGCGGCGACTGGCCGAGCGCATCCACGAGGTGACCGGCGACTTCGGCCACCGGGTGTTCGTGGACAGTGCCCCGGTTTTGGAAAAGGCCGTCGCGGAAAAGGCCGGGCTGGGTTGGATAGGCAAGCATACAAACCTGTTGCACCGGGAGGCCGGCTCCTGGTTTTTCCTTGGAGAACTCTACACCGATCTGCCCTTGCCGGTAGATACACCGGTCACAAATCACTGCGGCGCCTGTCGGGCGTGCATCGACGTATGCCCGACCCAGGCGATCGTGGCACCCTATCAGCTCGATGCCCGCCGCTGTATTTCCTATTTGACCATCGAGCTGCGCGGCAGCATACCTCTCGAATTCCGGCCCTTGATCGGTAACCGCATCTACGGCTGCGATGATTGCCAACTGGTATGCCCCTGGAACCGCTTTGCCCAGCTGAGCGGCGAAACGGATTTTCTACCGCGCCACCGCTTGGATGCGCCCCTGCTCATCGAGGTATTTGCCTGGAGTGAGGAGGAGTTTTTGCAACGCACCGCAGGCTCGGCCATCCGTCGCATCGGCTATGAATGCTGGTTGCGCAATATAGCCGTCGCCCTGGGTAATGCGCCGAATGATGAGACTATATTCCAGGCCTTGCACGCGCGCCTTGATCATCCCTCACCTCTGGTGCGCGAACATGTTGTCTGGGCGCTAAGTCAGCGAAGACAATGATAAAGTCTTATTTGTACTGCACAGTCTTGTCGAAATAATTTACAACCTATGCCTGCCATTGGCTTCGACGTATTTGCCAATTAGCTTAAATACTGTCATGTAATTAACTGAATTGCTGATCTTTACTTATGAGGGCGCCCACCGCATACTAGACTTGCGGTGTAAATTGTTTTTTTACACTATATTAGTTTTCAACGATGTAGTTATTTAGAGATTTATATCCAATACTTTAATTCAGTCAGTAAATCCATATCTTATTTAATTCTTCCATTTCTTGGCACCATTCTTGCCGATTCGAATTACGAACCTTTTGTTATGAAGCGACAATCGGGTGGTTCTTTCAGGAAGACACACAGCAACACCTACTTGAAACCATTGGCGCTTGACTTGCTGTCTTACGGTGCCATTTAAAGCTTGATCCGAGACGATCGTCGGCTCTTCACGGAGCAAATAGCATGCCGCAGACACTTGCGCCTAGAGTTGGGTATTTTGTCAGAGGTCCTTATGTTCGATACCGTACAGCGGGCATCCGTTTTAATTTGTATCTTGCCAAAACCTCACCTGCACTTCGTGGTGGAAATACGTGGCTGTGCGCATTATAGCAAAACGATTAGATCTGCTCTTAGTAAATCATGAGAGAGAACTACACTATTAGATAACGGCATTTAAATTGTTCATGTCGATTACTCTTGTTGGCTATGCATAGTGGCTAACGCAGATTGTTCGAATTTAGCCGCTTCATTGTTGCATTATAGGGAGATATACAACATGAGCAGTCGCAAACTATTCTTATATAACCCGGCGATTGAACCGCAAATTAACCTTGATCAACTCAAGCCATTAGGTTGGGAGTTATTCACGGCGTCCGACCTATATTCAGCCAATAATCTGATTGCCGATCATAATTTCCACATTGGTGTAGTCTGTCTAAATAATGATGATTACACAGGCATAAGCCCGCTCGAAGATTTTCTGCTTACAAATAGATTTACGGAATGGATTGCCATAGTGACCTCGATCGATCGGCAGTTCGCAGGCTTTAGCAAATTAATTGGAGAGCTCTTTTACGACTACCATACATTGCCGGTGGATGTCGGTCGGCTTTCGGTTATCCTAGGCCATGCGTATGGCAAGGCCGAACTGAAGCATCGGCTCATTAACCGGACCGAGGGCAAGGGCGAATATCAAATGATCGGTACAGCACCCGCCACGCAAAAGCTCTATCGGGATCTGCAAAAAATCCATGTTTCAGATGCGCCGGTGCTCATACAGGGAGAGAGCGGCACGGGAAAGGAACTCGCGGCACACGCCATCCATCGCCATTCACGGCGCTGGGATAGCCCCTTCATCG
>Ga0315556_1001208_pt1 | contig 15805 bp, 16 predicted proteins | sample SalMarSW160310MG_FD_202112 | JGI IMG/M metagenome (GOLD analysis project Ga0315556, IMG submission 202112) | Salt marsh sediment microbial communities from the Plum Island Ecosystem LTER, Massachusetts, United States - Salt Marsh Sediment SW1603-10 ...
CACCCGCAGCTTCGCATCGAGGTTCGACAGCGGCTCGTCGAACAGGAACACTTTCGGCTCGCGCACGATCGCGCGCCCCATCGCCACCCGCTGGCGCTGCCCGCCGGAGAGCTCCCGCGGCCGGCGCTTGAGCAACTTCGAGAGCTCGAGGATGTCCGCCGCCCGGTTCACCCGCGCGTCGATGTCCGACTTCGCCAGCCCGCGGATCTTCAGGCCGTAGGCCATGTTGTCGTACACGCTCATGTGCGGGTAGAGCGCGTAGTTCTGGAACACCATCGCGATGTCCCGGTCCTTGGGCTCGAGGTTGTTCACCACCTTGCCGTCGATCGCGATCTCTCCCGATGTGATCGACTCCAGCCCCGCCACCATCCGCAGCAGCGTCGACTTGCCGCAGCCCGAAGGCCCCACCATCACCACGAACTCGCCGTCGGTGATCTCCATCGAGATCCCGTGCACCACCTCGGTCTCGCCGAAGGACTTCTTCACATTGCGAATCGATACGGTCGCCATCTACTTTTCCTGTTCGATGAGGCCCTTGACGAACCATTTCTGCATCAGGATCACCACCAGCGCCGGCGGCAGCATCGCCAGCATAGCGGCCGACATCACGAGGTTCCAGTCGACCGCCTGCTCGCCGCCCGGCATCATGCGCTTGATGCCGATCACCGCCGTGTACATGCTTTCCTGCGTGGTCACCAGCAGCGGCCACAGGTACTGGTTCCAGCCGTAGATGAACAGAATCACGAACAGCGCGGCCATGTTGGTGCGCGACAGCGGAACGACGATGTCCCAGAAGAAGCGCAGCGGCCCGGCGCCGTCCACGCGCGCCGCCTCCATCAGCTCGTCCGGCACGGTGAGGAAGAACTGACGGAAGAAGAATGTGGCAGTAGCCGAGGCGATCAGCGGCAGCGTCAGCCCGGCGTAGGTGTCGATCATGTGCAGGTCGGCGACCACCTTGTAGGTCGGGAAGATCCTCACCTGGACCGGCAACATCAGGGTGACGAAGATCATCCAGAAGAAGAACATCCGCAGCGGAAAACGGAAGTACACGATCGCGAATGCCGAAAGAATCGAGATCACGATCTTGCCGATCGAGATCGAGAGCGCCATCACCAGGCTGTTGAACAGCATGCGCGCCATCGGCGCGGTGCTCGCGCCCTCGACGCCCTTGGTGAGCACCGTGTAGTAGTTCGCGAACATGTGGGTGCCGGGCCAGAGCGGAATCGGCACCTGCCGCATCTCGCTCGCGGTATGAGTCGAGGCGACCAGCGTGATCCACAACGGAAAGACCAACGCCGCAACGCCGAGCAGCAGCATCGCGTGGCAGAAGATCGTGAAACCCGGGCGGTGCTCGATCATGCGTACTGGATCCTGCGCTCGATGAAGCGGAACTGGATCACGGTGAGGCCGATCACGATCGCCATCAGCACCACCGACTGCGCCGCGGACCCTCCCAGGTCGCCGCCCTTGAAGCCGTCCTCGAACACCTTGTAAACGAGCATGTCCGTCGCCCGCACCGGCCCGCCCTGGGTCGTCGTGTCGATCACGCCGAAGCTCTCGAAAAAGGCGGCGATGAAGTTGACCACCAGCAGGAAGAAGGTGGTCGGCGCGAGCAGCGGGAAGATGATGGTGGCGAAGCGCCTGATCGGCCCCGAGCCGTCGATCGCCGCCGCCTCGATGAGCGACTTCGGGATCGCCTGCATGCCGGAAAGGAAGAACAGGAAGTTGTACGAGATCTGTTTCCAGGCCGAGGCGATCACCACCAGGGTCAGCGCCTGGCCGCCGTTCAGCAGGTAGTTCCAGTCGTAGCCGAACCACTGCCTCAGCACGAAGGTGAAGATTCCAACGCCGGGGCTGAAGATGAACGCCCACAGGACCGCGGCCACCGCCGGCGCCACGGCGTAGGGCCACACCAGGAGCATCTTGTAGGCGCGCGTGCCGCGGATCAGGTAGTCGCAGCACGCGGCGAGCACCAGCGATATGATCATTGCCGAGCCCGCCATCAGCACGGCGTACTCGCCCGTGACCCAGAACGAGCCCAGGTAGTAGGGATCGGCGAACAGCTCGCGGAAATTGAGCAGGCCGACGAACTGTACGTGCGCGCCGAAGACGTCCTGCACCTGCAGCGACTGCACCATCGCCTGCGACGCCGGCCAGAAGAAGAAGATGATCGTGATCGCGAGCTGGGGCGCGACCAGAGCGTAGGGGAGCCAGCCGACGGGGTACTGGGCGCGCTTTTGCGAGGCCATCACAAGGAGACGGCTCCTTGCGGAGCCGTCCCTGCGTTCAAATGTTTCCGAAGCCTGCCGCTAGCGGTTCGCGCGCTCGAACTTGCGCAATTCCTCGTTGCCGCGCTTGACCGCCTCGTCCAGCGCCTGCTTGGCGGTCTTCTTGCCGGTCCACACCGCTTCGAGCTCCTCGTTGTTGATGTTGCGGATCTGCACCATGTTGCCCAGGCGCAGGCCCTTCGAGAGGTTCGTCGGGTGATTCAGCAGCAGCTGCTTGACCGCGATGTCGGTGCCGGGGTTCTTCTCGTAGAAGCCTTCCTTCTTGGTCAGCTCGTACGCCGCCACGGTGATCGGCGCGTAGCCCGTGACCTGGTGCCATTCGGCCTGGATCTTGGGCGAGGAAATGAAGTTGAAGAACTCGGCGACCCCCTTGTAGTGCGACTTCGGCTTGCCCGAGAACACCCACAGGCTCGCCCCGCCGATGATCGTGTTCTGCGGCGCGCCCTTGACGCCCTCGTGGTAGGGCAGCTCCGAGATGCCGAAGTCGAACTTGGCGTTCTTCTTCGTCTTGCCGTACGACGCGGACGACTCGGTGATCATCGCGCACGAGGCCTTGTCGGCGTAGAACTTGGAGTCCGGCGCGCTGCTTCGGCCGACGTAGGTGAAGCGGCCATCCTTCGCCATCTGACCCAGGAACGCGATGTGCTTGACCATGGTCGGGTTGTTGAACTCGAGCCTCGCCCCCATCCCGCCGAAACCGTTTTTCAGCGACGCGAACGGCAAGTTCTGCCACGCGCTCATGTTCTCGAGCTGCACCCAGGACTGCCACGAGGTGGTGAAGGCGCAGGACGCGCCCGAAGCCTTGATTTTCGCCGCATCGGCGCCGAGCTCTTCCCAGGTCTTGGGCGGCTTGTTCGGGTCGAGACCGGCCTTGCGGAACATGTCCTTGTTGTAGAACAGGACCGCGGTCGAGCTGTTGAACGGCAGCGAGATCATTCTTCCGTGGGTGTCCGTGTAGTAGCTCGCCACCGCCGGCAGATAGGCCTTCGGATCGAACTTCACGTGCGCGTCGTGCATCAGCTTGTACACGGGCACGACCGCACCCTTGGCCGCCATCATGGTCGCGGTGCCGACCTCGAACACCTGAACGATGTCGGGCGGGTTGTGCGCGCGGTAGGCGGCGATCGCGGCCGACATCGACTCGGCGTAGCCGCCCTTGTAGACCGCCACCACCTTGTAGTCGGACTGCGAGCTGTTGAACTCGTCGACGAACTTGTTGATCAGCTCGGCGTTCCTGCCGGTGTTCGAGTGCCACCAATGGATCTCGGTCACGGCGTAGGCCGGCGCGGCCGCGATGAGGGTTGCCCCGGCAAAGGCCGCGGCGATTGTCTTCATGCGCATGGAACTCTCCTCTGTTCTGCTGATAGTCGTTGTGTCCGCGCGATGCCGCCGCGGGCAGAAGGTGATTGGACACTGGCAGCGGTCAGCCCCGTTTGACCAGGGTCAAACCCCGGCGCCGGCGCAATGGTAGCGCTCGAATGTTGCGGCACGGTCACACCCCTCCTCCCCGGAGCTCCGGTCCGGAAGTATATATTCGCCGCTGGCCCCGGAGGTGTGTCGATGACAGGAATTCCCCAGCTTTCCGCCGTTGCGCTCGCCGCGGAGTACCGGCGCGGCGGGCTCTCGCCGCTCGAGGCGGTGTCGTCCCTGCTCGGGCGCATCGACGCCTGGGAGCCGAAGCTGAACGCGATGTACCGCCTCGACCGCGACGGGGCGCTCGCGCAGGCGCGGGCCTCGGAAGCGCGCTGGCGCGCCGGGAAGCCTCTGTCCGCGCTCGACGGCGTTCCGGTCACGATCAAGGAGAACATCGCCACCCGCGGCGACCCGGCGCCGATCGGCACGCGGGCCAACGAGGACGCCCCGCCCGCGGCGGCCGACGCCCCGCCGGCGGCGCGCCTGCGCGAGGCCGGGGCGGTGATTCTCGGCAAGACCACGATGCCCGACTACGGCATGCTGTCCTCGGGGCTGTCGAGCCTGCACGGCGTCACCCGCAATCCCTGGCGGCTCGACCGCAACACCTCCGGCTCGAGCGCGGGGGCGGGCGCGGCCGCCGCCGCCGGCTATGCCCCGCTGCACCTTGGCACCGACATCGGCGGCTCGGTGCGCCTGCCGGCGACCCATTGCGGCATCTTCGCGCTCAAGCCCTCGCTCGGCCGAGTGCCGATCCATCCGCCGTACATGGGGCGGGTGGCCGGCCCGATGACCCGCAGCGTCGCCGATGCGGCGCTGATGCTGAACGTGTTGTCGCGGCCCGACGCGCGCGACTTCATGAGCCTGCCCGCGCAGGAGATCGACTTTGCGGCGCGGCTGGACGGGCTGGACCTGAAAGGCCGCAGAATCGGGTTCCTGCCCGACATGCGCGCCGGCCTGCCGGTGAACGCGGAAGTGGGCGCCGCCGCGGCCGCGGCGGCAAAGGCGCTCGAAGGCGCCGGCTGCGCGGTCGAGGAGCTGCCGAGCTTCCTCACCGCGGAGATGCTCGACGGCATGTGCCGCTTCTTCGAGGCGCGCTCCTACGACGACATCATGAAGCTGCCGCCGGAAAAGCACGCCAAGGTCCTGCCTTTCATCACCGAGTGGTGCAGCTGGCGCGCCAGGGGTTTCAGCGGCCGCGACGTGATCGAGGCCTACGGCCGGGTCATGGCCATGCGCGAGGCCGCTGTCGTGGCGTGCCAGCCCTACGACTTCGTCGTCTCGCCCGTCTCGCCGATCCTGCCCTACGAGGCCGGAATCCCGGCGCCGGGGAACGATCCGCACGATGCGCTGCCGCACATCGCGTTCACCGTCCCGTACAGCATGTCCGAGCAGCCAGCCGCGTCGCTCAACTGGAGCTTCAGCGCCGACGGCCTGCCGATCGGCGTGCAGCTCGTCGGGCGCCGCTTCGACGACCTCGGCGTGCTGCGCCTGGCGCGCGCGCTGGAGAGCCTGCGCCCGGCGCAGAAGGCCTGGCCTCAGCCGCCGCGCTAGCCCGCGTGGGCCGGCCCGAGCGGGCGCAGGCGCACGCCTTTGCGCAGCTTGGTCCAGTTGAATTCCGCCGGGTCGGCGAGCGCCGGGCCCGGCGCCTTCACGACGAGGATCTCGCGCGCGATCGGCTCGAAGTCGGCGCGGAAGTGAACCGAGCTCTTCAACCCCAGGATGCGCTCGCGCCTCGGCTCGAGCCCCAGGTGGCGGAACATCTCCTGGTCGGCGGCCTGCACCTTCTTCGAGGCGAGCACGACCCGCACCCCGGGCGCGGCGCGGCTCCTGAGCAGCGCCATCGGACCCAGGGTCATGCGGAATCCCTTGAACATCGGCCCGCTGCAGGTGAAGTTGCCGTCGGCCAGGCGCTCGACGCTGAACTCGCCCGCGAACGGCGCGTCGCCGGCGATGCCCGACCTCCCGCCGAGCGAGAACGCGAGCGTCGCGCCCTGCCCCGCCTCGTGCGCGCGCCTCGCCGCCGCCGCATCGATCAGCAGGCCGAGCAGCGCCTCGGGAGCCTTCTGGCGCACCAGGGCGGCGAGCAGCCCGGTGGTGTCGCCGTTGCCGCCCGCGCCCGGATTGTCCTGGGTGTCGGCGAGCACCACCGGCGCGCCCGGCTCGCCGACCGCGCGCGCGCGCTGCACCGCCTCGTCCGGCGCGTACAGGTCGAGCGCGAAGTCCCGCTCCGCGCCCGCCACCGCCTCGCGCAGGCGCTCGACCGCGGCGCCGACCGCGCGCGCCTCTCCGCCATAGCCGAACACCGCCATGCCGCACTCCTCGAAGTCCGCCATCGGGAAGCCGGGGGTGAAGGAAAGCACCACGTCGTCGCGGTTCTCCAGCTCGCCGAGCTCGCGGTAGAGGCCGCGGCAGGGCTCGATGAAGGAGGACTGCGACGGCAGCCCGGTCAGGAAGTCGAGCTGGCTCGACGCCGAAGCGAGCCGCGAGCCGGACTTGAGCATGCGCTCGAGCAGGCGCGCGGCGCGCGCGCCGGTGTCGGCCATGTCGACGTGCGGATAGGTGCGGTAGGCGACCATCGCGTCGGCGCGCTCGAGCATGGCGCGCGTCAGATTGCAGTGCAGGTCCAGGCTCGCCGCGATCGGCACTCGGGGTCCGACGATCTCGCGCACCCGCCGTAGGATCTCGCCCTCCCCGTCGTCGTGCTCTTCGGTCACCATCGCGCCGTGCAGATCCAGGTACACGCCGTCCACCGGCAGCGCCGCCTTCAGATTGTCGATCATGCCGCCGAGAATCTTCTCGAAGGCGTCGCGCGTGACGTGCGCCGAAGGGCTGGCCGCCGCCCAGGCGGTGCCGACCAGGCCGTGGCCGAGCGCCCGCAGGGCCTGGATCGCGCCGGCGGCCGGGATGTTCGCGCCTTCCACCGCGTCGAACAGCTCCTCGCCGTAGCGGACTCCCGGCCAGCCGCCGCCCGCCTCGAACGCCGCGTAATCGGCGCGCGAGGGTGCGAAGGTGTTGGTCTCGTGCTGGAATCCGCCGACAGCGATACGTGCCATGAATGCGTCCCTCGTCGAGTCGTGCCGCCGGGCGCCGTTCGCCCGGGACACCCCGATGATCTCATTTCTCTGGATATACTTCGGCCATGCGTTCTCTGGGCATCGATCTCCTGCGCGCGCTCGGCGCGCAGCACCCGCGCTCGGCGCGCGAGCTCGCCGCGGCCTGCGGCGCCCGCGTGGCCGAGGTCGAGCGCTGCCTCGCGCGGCTCGAGGGCACGGGGCTCGTGACGATCGCGAACGGCGCCGCCCGGCTCGTCGCGCCGTTCGATTACCTCGATGCCGACAGCATCTCGGCCGCCCTGGGCGCGCGCGCGGCGGGCCTTCGCGTGGAGGTGGTCGATGCCTGCCCCTCGACGAGCTCCGCGCTGCTCGCCGACGCGGCCTCGGCGTCCGGACCGCGGCTGCTGCTCGCCGAAGAGCAGGTCGCCGGGCGGGGCCGCCGCGGCCGGCGCTGGCTGTCGTGCGTCGGCACGGCATTGACGATGTCGCTGCTGCGCCGCTTCCGCCGCGCGCCGCGGGAGCTCGCCGCCCTGCCATTGGCGGCGGGCGTCGCGACGGTGCGCGCCCTGCGCGGCCTTGGCGCGGCGGACGCCGCATTGAAGTGGCCCAACGATCTCCTGGTTCGCGGCGCCAAGATCGGCGGCATCCTGATCGAGACGCGCTCACAAGGCGGCGAGGTGATCACGGTTTCCGGCGTCGGCATCAATTGCCGTCCCACGCCGGGGCTCGAGGCGCGCCTCGGCCGACGCATTGCGTCGCTCGAGGAGTTCGTCGAGCACCTGCCTTCGCGCAACGGGGTCGCCGCGCGCGTGGCCGGCGAGCTGCTCGCGGCGCTCGACGAGTTCGACGCGCACGGTTTGGCGGCCTTCAAGGCGGAATGGGAAGCCATGCACGCCTACGCGGGCCAGCGCCTGCGGGTGCGCCTCGCGGACGGCCGAGTGCTTGCCGGCATCGCCGACGGACTGGCCGACGACGGCGGCCTGCGCCTGCGCACGCGCGCCGGAGTCCGCGCGGTCCGCAGCGGACGCGTGGTATCCGCGAGGGCCGCATGATTCTCGCCATCGACGCCGGAAATTCGCGCGTGAAATGGGGCTGGCACGATGGCCGCCAGTGGGCCAACCTCGCAACCGTGTCGCTGATCGAGTTCGCCGCGGCGAGCCACGACATCAACCCCTTCGCCGCGACCCATGAAGAGCCCGAGCGAATCGTCATTTCCAACGTGGCCGGCGACGGCGCGCACGAGCTGCTGGTGAACTGGACCAGCATCTTCGAAGCCGAGCCGCTGTGGCTGCGGGGCGAGGCGGAGCGCTGCGGCGTGCGCAACGGCTACGAGGAGCCCGAGCGGCTCGGCTCCGACCGCTGGGCCGCGCTGATCGCCGCGCGCGCGGTGCACGGCGGCCCCTGCCTGGTGGTGAACGCGGGCACCGCAACGACGGCGGACATGCTGTCCGCGCAGGGCGAGTTTCTCGGCGGCATCATCCTCCCCGGGGTGGAGTTGATGCGGTTCGTGCTGCACGAGCACACCGGGCGGCTGCCGATCCAGGAAGGAAATTTTAGCGATGCGCCGCGCAACACGCTCGATGCGATCGAGACCGGCTGCCGCCACGCTCAGGCGGGCGCAGTGGAGCGCATGTACCGCAAGATGGACGCCGGCGCGGCCTGCCTCGTGGGCGGCGGCGCCGGGCGGGCGCTGATCGAGCAACTCGAGATCCCTGCCCGCTACATCGAGAACCTGGTGCTCGAGGGACTGGCCAGAGTGGCCCTCAGCGAGCAAGCGACCGAGACAGCGTCGCCGCGCGCCTGAGGCCGGATGCGCGCGTTTTTCCTGCTTCTGCTGCTCGCCAACCTGGCGTTTTTCGCCTGGGCCCGCTACTGGGTGCCGCAGAATCCAGGCTCCGATCCGCGACCGCTCGGACGCCAGATCGATCCGCAGAAGCTGCCCATCGTCGCGCCGCCGGCCAAGGCCGGGCCGGCGAGCAGCGCGGCGGGGCCTTCGCAGGCGTCCGGCGCTTGCGTGGAATGGGGCAGTTTCACGCCCGACAACGTGGCGGCGGCGAAGAAGCTTCTGCAGCCGCTTGCGCTCGGCGACCTTCTGAGCGAACAGAAGGTCCGGGAAACCGCCAACTGGTGGGTGTTCATGCCGCCTCAGGGCAACAAGCAGAGTGCGCAGCACAAGGCCTCCGAGCTCGATGCGCTCGGCGTCAATGACTTCCATATCGTCAGCGACGAGGGCGCCTACCGCTGGGCGATCTCGCTCGGCGCCTTTCGCAGCGAAGCGGGGGCTCAGGCGCACCTCGCGGCGCTGCAGGCGAAGGGCGTGAGATCCGCCCAGGTGGGTCCGCGCGTCTCCGAGGTGCAGAAGGTATGGCTGCGGATCCGAGGCGTCGACGCGGGCCTGCGCGAGCGCCTCAAGGCTTTCGCGAAGGCGATCGAAGGCAGCGAGCTTCGAGGCTGCGGCTAACCGGCGCCGGCCGAGCCCGCTGGGCGGTCGCCCCCGCCGACATGCTCTGCCACCAACGCCAGCAGGCGGTCGGCCCGGACCGGCTTCGTGACATAGCCCACCGCCCCCAGCGCCTTGCCGCGGTCGTAGTCGTCGTCGGACGAGGTCAGGAAAATCACCGGAATGTCGGGCACGCTGGTGTCGGCCTTGAGCGCGGCGACGAACTCGAACCCGTCCATGTGAGGCATGCGCACGTCGGTGATGATGAGATCGGGCGGCTCCGCCAGCACCATGTATCCTGCCCGGATCGCGTCTTCCGCCGCGCGCACCTCGTAGCCCGCGGTCGACAGGTGAAGCCGCAGCAGGCCCAGCAGATCCGGGTCGTCGTCGACTACGAGAATTCGAGCCGCCATTGCCTGTATGGGAAGTTCCAGCCGACGGGACCTTGGTGCTGGTGCGCAGACTCGAACTGCGGACCTACTGATTACGAATTAGCAACTAAGGGGTTTGAAGGTTTTTGCGAGTGCTTGCAGGAGCCTCGCAACCCCTTGTTTTATCACCCGATCAAGCTAGACTCGGTATGATGTCCTCGTTAGGACTTTTGAACGCCGTGTCTACATAGTGTCTACACGAACGCCTAATCAGTGGGTCAAACTCACCAAAACCGTAGTGCTCCAGGCTTCGCCTCCTGCCTCCGGTCAAACGTTTATTCCAGACGCCATTATCCGCGGCTTCGCCCTGCGGATCACCGCGCAGGGCGCCAAGTCCTTTATCGTCGAGCGGCGCGTCGAAGGCAAAGTCCGACGCCTCACCCTGGGGCGCTTTGGCGAGCTTACGGTGGAACAAGCCCGCAAAGAAGCCCTAAAAATTATCGGCAAGATCGCTATCGGCCTCAACCCCTCGCCGAGCGCGAGCACGCGCGCCTTGCTCAGGTGACGCTTGAGCAAGCTTTCGAAGATTTCAAGCGTGCCAGGAAGGACCTCAAGGCCCGCACCCTCTACGACTACGAGCGGCTCCTCAAAGTCGCCTTCGCGGCATGGCAGAAACGGCCCATCGCGGCGATTACCAAGGACCTGGTGGTCAAGCGTCACACGGAGCTTGGCAAGGCAAGCGGCGAGGCCTACGCGAACCTTGCGATGCGGTTCCTACGGTCGCTGCTTAATTTCGCGCTTGCCCACTATGAAGACGGTTTCGGGAAACCGCTTCTCACCGAGAACCCCGTCCAGCGCCTCACCCAGACCCGCGCCTGGTACCGCTCGGAGCGCCGCCAGACGGTGATCAAGATCCACCAACTCCCGGCCTGGTACAAGGCAGTGGATGCACTCAGAAGCGATCAGAGCGCGTTTGGCGAGACGGTGGCCGACTACCTGCTGACCCTGCTCTTCACCGGTCTACGGCGCCAGGAGACCGCGCAGCTCACCTGGGAGACCGTGGACCTCAAGGATCGCACCCTTGTGATTGCCGATCCGAAGAACCGGCAACCCTTCTTGCTGCCCTTCTCGGACTACGTAGCAGAGATCTTTGCGCGACGTAAGGAAACCACACCCGGCGCGTACGTCTTCCCGCGTGATGGGCGCCTCGGGTACCTCGTCGAACCCCGCAACCCCATCGCAAGGGTCATCGAGGCCTCAGGCGTGGACTTCACGATCCACGATCTGCGGCGCACGTTTATTACCGTGGCCGAATCGATCGACATTCAGCCCTACGCCATCAAGCGCATGGTGAACCACAAGATGCGCGGCAACGTGACCGCGGGCTATATCGTCGCGGACGTCGAGCGACTACGCGAGCCAGTTAAGCGTGTGAGCCACTTTCTTTTAAAAGCCATCGGGCTTAGGCATTCGGCCGCTGTACTGCCACTGCGCACGGCACAGGCCGAGACGTAATCAGCCCGTTGCCCTCCTGAATCGCCTCGCCCCGCCGGTCATAAGACCCCCTAGCCGCCCGCGGTCCCAGATGGCAAAAACGCGCACGGCACTCGATCAGTGTCCTGGCGATCCAATGGCCTCTGACTTCCCGTAACCCCTAGCGTCAATGCTTGTCGTGGCCAAAAAAAAAAGCCGGGGCTCTGCCCCGGCATTTTTGCAGCGATGACGACGCGCTCAGAACCTCACGAGCGCGCTGACGCTCATCACGTCGACGTCACCTTGTCCCGTCGTATTGTCGTCTCCGAGACTTGAATATTGCTGCCATTCTGCGCGCAGTCCGAATTGATTCGAGAAGTCATACTGCAGTCCCACCCCGTAGGTCATATCGTTGCCGGAGGCAGATTCCGAACCAGGAAGACCGGATACGTTCACATTCAAGTCGACGGACCAAGCCGTGATACCGAGCTTACCGAAGACCGAGAACTGTTGGTTCACCGGCAGTATGCCAACCGCCGTAAAGTCCCATGCCGTCGCCTTCCATTCTGCCGACGCTGGCAGTCCCAGGACGACACCGCTGGCCTTGGCCTTTCCGAGGTCGGCATAGCCCACCTCAGCCGCGAAGTTCTTGTTGATCCTGTAGCCCCCAAAGATCCTGGCCGCCGTATCACTATCATCGCAGGAGGTGACTCCGGCTGACGCCACGTCGCTGCAAGCATCGTTGGCTTTCGATTGACCGATCCCTACACCTGCGTACCACTGCCCCATCATTTGAGCCTGGGACACCGGGCTAAACGCCAGGGCAGAAGCTGCAAGCAACCCCGCTACTAAGAATCTGACGTTCTTCATATCGTTTTCCTCCGCAAAGAGAAGAGGTAAAGACTGCGCGATTAGCTTACAAAGTTGAAACATTTCGCGTTTATCTTTAAGTCAGAAACTTGACTTTTGGCTCAGCAGTTCAAGAGGCCCGTTGCTTTCTTGCAACGCAGTCAGGATGCAGAATCGGCCTGGCGCACCGCAATCCCAGGTTTTGGGGATCTGTTTTATCTCATCGTCCACCAAAAAACTTTGGACGAATCTCTTGGCGCTGACCGCCAGCTCAGTGCAATAGCGCTGCGTCGCGATTGGACGCGACAGGCCTCCAGATAGCTCGCCGGCAGCGTTTCCTTAGCAATGCCCCTAAAGCGACATTTCCTAAGGAAACCTGCCTTAATTTTCGGCTTGCTCCCGTCGCGTTCCTTTCCTTAGTGAACCTATAGCCCGGACGCAAAGCGTCGCCACGTTTCGGGCGCGGTCTAGGGTCGCGTTGCACGCACTAAAGATACGTGCAGGACGGGTGCTAAACACTGGTGCTAAGCAAACGTACCAGAGCAGCTTGGGGGAAAATTTTGTTTGCAGCTCTTTGAAAGGCACAATGCGCAGACAGAGGGTTCACCCGTACGCCGTATATGGCAACCTTCGCCCAAAAAGATCAAAACTCGCTCCGCAAGCCACGGGCCCCAACTGCTCGAATTCCCTACGAGTCACTAGCACGTGGATCTCAACTTTCGGCACTTTGACCCGATCAAGGGTGGCGGCCCTCAAACCTTACCCACTAGGTCACCGCACATAATCGCACGGGCCCGCAACCTGGTGCGAACCCGCAGCCGTAAACAGTTGAACCCGCCTTGACGGCCATCAACTGGATGCTGAGCAAGTCACCAGCGCGAGAAGAAGCGTTCAGAGCTTTGCTGCGCGAAGCAAAACGCCTGGACCAGAGCCTCAATTCAAAAGCTGCATCCACACGAGCAAGAAAATCCATCTTCAGCGCGCGCCGGGACGAACACTCGGACGTCTACGCGCTCCTGCGCTGTACGAAGCGTTTCGATATTGCGGGGATTGAAGGCTTTCCGAATGCAACGTGGCCGGAGCTCTTCGCCATGCTGGCGCTCGCGCTGATGGTCGGCTCGGGCGGCGCGCCGTCCTTCCCGCTCATGCGCGCGGCGGGCGGCGTCCTCGCCGGCCTGCCCTGCGTCGCGACGCCGTACATGCCGATCTCGGGCGCGACGGGGAACCCGACTTCGATCGTGGTCCTCGATCCGTCCCAGATCTGGCTCGCCGACGACGGCGAGGCGGCGATCGAGAAGTCGATCCACTCGACGGTCGAACTGAGCGACTCGCCTGGCACGGGCGAGACCGTGTCGCTGTGGCAACGCGACCTCGTCGCGCTCCGGCTGACGCGCTTCGCGAACTGGGCGCCGGCGTGCTCGGGCATGGTGCAGGTGATCGATGGGGTCGAGATCTGATGCCCGCCCCCGAAACCGAAATTACCGGCGAGGAGATCGGCCGCCGCATCGTGCGCGCCATCCTGGACAAGGTCGCCGGGAAGCTCGCCGAGCGCGACGCCGAGGTCGCCGCGCTCCGGAAGCGCGTCGACGAGCTGGAGACGCTGGTCCTCGAACTCACGGAGCGCAAGTGACCGACGACGGCGCGAGCTACCTGCCCCCCGGCACGCTCTGCGTCCTGCATCGCTGCACGGACTTCCCGGAGCTGAACGGGCGCACCTGCGAGATCGTCGGCGGGCCGATGGCCTTTCCCGACGGGGGCGACGACCCCTGGTACTGGTACACCGCACGCTGGGCCGAGGCCGAGTTTCCCGGCGAGGCGCTCTTCGCGCTGCGCCGCTGCCTGCGGCCGATTGCGCAGGGAACGGGTGCGCCCGCGGAGCGCACCATCAATGGCACGCCGGCAAATTAGCCCGTAGCCGGACCGCACTTTTGCTTCGTCCTCGCACGTAGCCGGCCGGGCCGCTCGCGCGTACCACTCGTGCGCTGGCCCAACTCCACAAATGAGTTCTCACAGCGAAAGGCGTCGAATGCAGATGGACGCTTCGGCGGAATCGTCGAAATTCTTTACAGTCCGACATCCTGCAAACAGTGCAAGTGATCGTGGCCGTCGCTATGCGCTTGAAAATACTTATATTTCAGGAGCGCTTGCAGTCTGGCAAAGAGCTTGCTTGCATGTAAAAGGGGGTCAGATTGCATGTCTTAGGGGGACACGATGAATCTACGGATTGGGTTACTTGCGGCCTTCTTGGTCGCCTTTTCGGGCGCGAGCATCGCTGCGCCGACAATCTACTTTGGTGAAGACACCTCAACCGCCGGCACGGGCCCGGGCCCGAACTCGGCGGCCGCGCGCGCGAGCTTCGAGTCGGGCCTTACCGGTGTGGGCAACGAGGATTTCGAGTCACAGACCGTCGGGGCCCATGCGCCGCTCGTCCTGAGCTTCCCGGGCAGTGGCGGCACGCTCGGCGCGACACTGACTGGCACCGGCTACGTGGACAATACCGCGAGCGCGGGGGACCCGGGCGGTGCCAATCCGGGGCGGTTTCCGACGTCAGGCGACCAGTTCTGGGAAGTCACGACTGGCTCGTTCGCGATTTCGTTTGACAGCCCAATCAGCGCATTCGGGTTCTACGGGACGGACATCGGCGACTTCGTAACGCAGCAGATGAACCTGGTCTTGACGGATACCGGCAGCGGCACGACCAACATCGTAGTGCCACACTCGCTCAACATCGCCAACAACGCGAACGCTTCGCTGTTCTGGGGTTTCATCGACCCCTCGGTACAGTACACGTCGGTCTCCTTCACCAACGCGGGCGGCGGCGACGTCTTTGCGTTCGATGACATGGTGATTGGCGACGCCGGGCAGATAACGACGACACCGGAGCCGGGAACGATCGCCCTTTTCGGCGTCGGCCTCGCGGCTCTTGGTTTACGTCGTCGCAAGCGCGCAAACTAACACAGGGCAGGAGAAAGAGGAGAAAGGCCCCGCTTCGGCGGGGCTTTTCATTTCTAGGCTCGGCGGATGCGCGACAATTGTCCGATGCCCGAACCGCAACCTACACGCCGCCACTCACGCCGTGGGCTATGAGCGACAACCGTAGCTGCTGGACCTGCGCGCATTCCACCGGGTACGACGGCGTGCATCTGATCTGTAGTGCGAGCAACACCGCTTGGTCGTGGTGACGCCCTGCGGCTAGTGGGAGCGCTGCGCACCGTGCGCCGGGTGCAGGCTTGGTCGCAGGACGAGTAGCATTCAGGCATGCGTACATCCTTGAAATATCGCGCCCACTGGGTATTTGTGCAGCCGCGCCTTGTTTGGGGGACCATCATCGTGCTTGGCGTCGCGCTAGTCTTGGCGTTTTGGCCGCCACTCTCAGAGCAACGGATGTTGATCGCCGGTTGGCTGCTACAAATTGCGGGGCTGGGCACGGTCGCGCAGGGAATTCGCCAGGTTCGAAAGCAATTTGGTCAAGGCACCCTTCTCGAAGCAGTGAAGAAGTGGTGGGGACGACGCGATGGGGTTGTGCACTTAGCGGCGGGAGGCCTAGTGGCGGGAAGTGCCACTGTGACAGGCGCTGGGCTAGTTTCGAGGCGGCCTGCCGAAACGCTTGAAGAACGAGTCACCTACCTGGAGAGAGACCTTGCGCAACTAGCTTCGCGTGTGGAGGCAGGTGTGAGCGATCTCCGCAAAGAGCTCACGGCGTCCAAGGACGCTATTGCATTCGAAGCTAGGCAACGTGAGAAGGAGACTAGCGAGCTCAAGAGCAACATGAAATTGTTTGCGACCGGCGGTCTCTACGTATCGGTGATGGGGTTGGTGTGGCCGGCGTTCGGCATAACGCTTGCGACGATTCCGACGGAGATATTGGCGCTATTCGAGTGGGCGTGTTGCGCGGTGTAGTGCTGCGCTGCCGCCGGG
>Ga0315556_1001209_pt1 | contig 15802 bp, 12 predicted proteins | sample SalMarSW160310MG_FD_202112 | JGI IMG/M metagenome (GOLD analysis project Ga0315556, IMG submission 202112) | Salt marsh sediment microbial communities from the Plum Island Ecosystem LTER, Massachusetts, United States - Salt Marsh Sediment SW1603-10 ...
CGTTGCGACCAGGTGCACGGAGCGCTTGAAGCTGCCATTGAGCGCCTTGTGGCGGGTGAAGTTGATGACCGCAGCGGACGCAAGTTCACGGTCGAATATGGAGGCGATCATCTCGCGATGCTCTTCCTCGAGGATGTCGAAGGCCTCGTCGAGGAAAATGAAATCCGGCTTCGTCAGCAGCAGGCGCGCAAACGACAGTCGTTGCTGGACTTCGAGCGTCAGGTCCTTGTCCCAGCGCGCATTCTTGTCGAGAGATGCCTGCAGATACTCAAGGCCTACCCGCCTCAGGGCGGCGGCAAGCGCCGCATCGCCGCCGGGCAGAGCCTCGTGGGGATAGGCGAGTACAGAGCGCAGCGTGCCCGGCGCGATGTACGGACGCTGCGGGATGAATGCCAGTCTCGCGCCGTGCGGCACGTGGATGACGCCCCCGCCCCATGGCCAAAGGCCGGACATGGCGCGGAACAGGCAGCTCTTGCCGACAGCGGCCGCGCCGAGGATCTGCACATGATCGCCCGGCGCGATCACCACCTCGTCCGGATCGAGCCGGGCGCCGCCGCCGGGCATGGTCACCATGACCTTATCGAGGACGAGTTCGACCCTATCGGTCTCCTCCATGGCAATATGGCTGCCGCCGGCGCCCGACTGGCCTAGCCGCAGGAGGACTTGGCGAAAGCCGATGACGCGCCTGAGCGTGGCGCGCCAGTCGGCGAGGTTACCGAAATTGTCGACGAACCAGCGCAGCGAGCCTTGCACCTGGTTGAAGGCGCCGGCAACCATCATGAGATCACCAAACGACAGGCGCCCCTCAAAATAGCCGGGCGCCGCCGCCAGAATGGGGATGACGATGGCGAGCCAGCCATAGCCGGCCGTCACCCAGGTGAGGCGGGTGACAGCGCCGACGATGCTGCGGATGACGGCGAGCAGGCGGTCGATCTCACCGTTGAGCCGGCCCTCTTCGGCCGCCTCGCCGCGGTAGAGCGATATGCCGTCGATGTTCTCGTTGGCGCGCACCAGTTCAAAGCGCAGATTCGATTCACGCTGATAACGCTCCACATTGAGGGCGACCAGTGGTCGCCCGACCGCCCAGCTCAGCAGCGAACCCAATGTGGCATAGGCGAGCGCACACCAGACCATGTAGCCGGGAATGGCGAATGTTTGACCCCCAAACGTAAAGAGCACACCGCTGGACACCACCCACAGGACGCCGATGAAACTGACGAGCAGCAGGAACGACTGGGTGAGCCCGATCGTCAGATCGGCCGTGAGCTCGCTCAGGTGATGGGCATCCTCGTGGATGCGCTGGTCCGGGTTGCGGCTGATCGGCCCCGCCCCGGCGAGCAGGAAATCGCGCTTGGGCATCAGCCATTGGCCGACGAGATCGCGCGTGAGGCGCTCGCGGGTGCGCAGCTTGATCATCTGGTTGAGCCAGGTCTGGGCGACGTTCAGCGTGAGCAGTCCGGCGACGATGATGCCGAAGACGGCAAGTTGCAGACCGAAGGCTGAGACATTGCGGCCCTCGATGGCGTTGTAGAAGTCCTTGTACCAGGCGTTGAGACGGAGTTGGCCCGCCACCGTGATGCAGATCACCGCAATGATGCCGCCAACGAGGAGTGCGAATTGCACCCGCTTGGGGCCCGACCAAGCCACGCCGAGCAGGGTCAGGGATTGAGAACGGAGCGTGTCGTCGCTCGGAGCCGGTGCAACGGCATCAGCCGTTTCACCATCGCGAAGCGATGAAGGGGAATCAGCGACGGTTTCCATACCCTACACTCGCTATGCCTGAGCAGCATGACGTCTTTGGACTGTCTCGCAATCTGTCGCCACAGCCAACTGTTCGCCTGGTGCGGCATGACATTATACTGAAGGAACTGGACTTTGTTGCCTGCTCATCCGGTGCACCGCGCCCTGTTCGATCGCCTTGGTGGGGCGGAGCGGATCGACTGGAGCCGGGAAGCTCTCGACAGTGCGTCCGTGCCCGCCAAAAAGGGGGGCGATGAGGTGGAGCCCAACCCAACGGACCGCGGCAAATCGGGCACAAAGCGCCATCTTGTGGTCGACCGCGGGGGCACGCCCCTTACGGCCAAACAACGCGTCTTTCTTCGAGCCATTCGAATGTCCGGGTCTGGCCCTTCGCTGCCATTCTGAATCGCTCCAAAAATGACTGCTATTGGGGGTGTTCCGGACATTGCTGGCATTGGCCAGCGTCAATCACTAACTGCCAAATCAATTGCGGATGCTGTCACCCACAGCAACCACCAACGCTTGCGTGGATGCGCCCTTGGCCCTGTTGCCATGCCTCGCAACCTGGTCACGCGCGTCTACGACCGGTAAGCGCCGCAGCAACTTAGGTTAATTGTCTGGCTGCAGTGGCGGCACTGCCAGCGACTGACGGTATTCGGCTTATTGCGTGGAGCGGCTCACCCCGCGGAGCATTTGAAATAGCGCTCGCTCGCTGAACCGGTTGAACCCACCCCGGTGGTTTGAAATTTGGGGGTCGATCACGCCCAGGCCAATGTCCGCCTTTGTCTGATTTTCGTCTGCTGTTGGGGACAAAGCGGCCGTGGATGTCCGCTTATCAAGTCGGCTCCCTTTGACCCAAAGCCGTCATGATCACCAGGGCATACCATGCCGAGTGAGAGCGAGCGCATTGTTTTGCAGGCGAATTGCGCGCATAGCTAGTCTGCGCGGAAGGTGGAAACCGATATCGCCGAGCTTCCGCTGATATGGACCAATTCAATGGCTATTGGCCAGCCGTTGCTTCAGGAAATCTGCGATACGATTGCGGATGAGATCGATGCTGTCGTATCGATCTATGCTGAACAGGGCGAGATTGTCGCCTCGTCCAGAAAAAAGAGAATCGGCGATTTCCACGCCGGTGGCGCCAAGTTAATGGCCGGGGAGGCCGATTTCTTTGCGGTGACTGCCGAGCAGGCGAGGCAGTCGGCGACCATGCTGGAAGGATATACAATGCCGATCGAGGTCCGCGACAAGCGGGTCTTTTGCGTCGGCATTGCCGCGCCGCTGGAAATTGCGAGGGCGTATTGGCGCGCCGCCGCAAGTCAGGCGAACCGCACATTCAACAGCGAGGTGATGGCCGCTGGATAATGGTGAGTGAGCGCCGGACCAACGACGGGGGAACCGTCGCGGTCTATTCGGACATTACCGAGTTGAAGCAGCGAGAGGAGGAGTTGGCCAAGAAATCGGATGCGATGGAATTATTGTCCAAGAAGCTGGCGAAATATCTTTCGCCGCAGATCTACGAATCCGTCTTCAGCGGGCATACCGACGCCAAGCTCGCAAGCCAGCGGAAAAAGTTGACGGTCTTCTTTTCCGACATTGCCGGCTTTACCGAAACCGCGGAGCGAATGGAGCCGGAAGACCTGACCAAACTGCTCAATAACTACCTGACGGAGATGTCCCGTATTGCGCTCCAGTACGGAGCGACCATCGACAAATTCGTAGGCGACGCCATTGTCATCTTCTTTGGCGATCCCGATACGCGTGGCGTCAAAGACGATGCGTTGGCCTGCGTCAACATGGCGGTCGCGATGCGGGACAGGATGGCTGAACTGCAGTCCATCTGGAGGAGCTCAGGAATCGAGCGACCATTGCAGTGTCGGATAGGCATCAATACCGGCTACTGCACGGTGGGCAATTTTGGCAGCGAGGATCGGCTTGACTACACCATAATCGGCGCCGGCGTTAACTTGGCGTCGCGTCTGGAATCGATTGCTGAGCCCGGTGAAATCCTTGTCTCTTATGAGACGTTCGCCCACGTGAAAGACGAGTTCCGCTGCCAAAGCCGAGGCGATGTGCCCGTCAAGGGTATGGCCTACCCTGTCGCGGTTTACGGTGTCATGAGCCGCCAAGAGCATTGCGCCGATGACCACGACTTGATCCGCATCGTTGAGCCCAAGCTTCACCTCGAAATCGATTTGCGGTCGATGTCCGGGGACGAGATGGAGCAGGTGGCAGGCTCCTTGCGGCGTGCATTGCGGCAGATGTCCAAGTTGAACCGGCTGCTGAAGGATAAACCCCTACCGTCCGCCAACAAAAAGCCAAGGGCGAAACTTGCTGCCAACACTATTGAACGAGAACCTGAAACAGCACACTCGAAGACACGTCGAGAACCTGCATAGCGCGTCGCGAAGTGGCGAACAGGTCAGTTGCTGCAATCCAGCGATCCACGGCAGCGGGCCCCACCGGTGTGCGCATGAAGTTTCCGATGCATCAAAGTCGCTTCCTGGCCCGAAGCGGCCGCTCCGTGACACTTCAGTTGACAGCAATTATCGGGGGTAAAGCAGCCATTCGCTGCGGATGTCAACTTTTCCTCGATTTGCGTCCGCTGTCCCCCTGACAGCGGTCGTCAATGTCTGCTCTCCAAGAAGGCAGAAAGTGACCCGAAACGGACTATCAACACTAGCGAATGTGCTTCATAATTTTGTCGGGTAAGCGATCCCGTTCCTAAAGTGCATCACTGTCTTCAACACCAATCAGTGCGTGAACTCATCCGAGGATATTTCAGCGGCCGCGCCGCCCGCGCCGGAAAGGTTGACTGAGCCGCGCGTCGAGGTGCTTATCGAGGCGTCCGGCATCGACTTCCGTGTCGGCTGCAACCGGGTCTTCTGTATATCGGCGCACGACCATGAACCCATACCCAGCCTGGGTGGTAGCGAGATTCTTACCGGTCACTGAAGACAGTGGGTGGCACCTGCGTCGTCGTTGTCAGCCTCCCGGACGAAGATGCCGACTGGCAGGTCGCGGATGTTGAGAGGTTGTTCACCCGTGCCCTGGTTCAAGCGGCCATGCACTAACATTCAAACCGGACCAATAAACGGGGCAACTCAAATCCACTGGACTTCCCGCGCAAAGGAAGCGTTGCTTCGTGCGCCGGCATGGCCAAACCGACGCCGAACAAAGGGTCGCCACGCATCGACGTCTGCCATCATGGACGCTGTTCACACCGCGCAGCATTATGCAGCATCGATAAGGATGATGCCGCAGCCGGAGCGCAAGGCGATCATGCAGCGCGTGTTCAGGCGAATAGAATTGCGACGCAACTGGATCCACTTCGAGATCGACAAGGCCGGGCTGGTTGAGTGGCTGGTCGGTGTAGACAGGGAATCATCGATGCGTGATGGAATGACCTCGCTCCGATCAGTCGAGGCCGGTGCATCCAGCATTCATATCGTGGAGCGGCCGATCTCAATGAAGCGGCGTGGCGTTGAATCCCGCATCGTGTTGGTGAACGGTACCGTGCAGCCGCGCTCGCCTGACCGGGGTCTGATCGACCTGATCGCCAAGGCTCACTTGTACCTGGATCAACTCACCAATGACTGGAATGCAACACTCAGCGATGTGGCCTCGAACTACGGTACCGATCCCGTCGAAGTGAGTCGAATCCTCCCTCTCGCCTACCTCGCGCCACGGATTGTTCATGCGATCATGAAGGGCGAACAGCCGGTGGAACTCACTGCGCAACGACTCTCCCGCATGTCGGATCTCCCCTTAGCCTGGCACGATCAGATCGAATCGCTCGGCCTCTGATCTTCCCGGTTTTCGGACTCCGATCTGATCTTGCTTTGCCTCCTGCGCGAGCAATATCCGCTATTGCAGGTGCGCCAGCGGCCAATCACGCCTGCAACAAGGCGATGCGCCAACCATCACTTCGCCAAACACTTGGATACGAAAATCGGCGGACAGAGACGCGAGGCCAGTTTGGCGCCCGAAGCGCCAATACATGGCGTCTCTCCGCCAAGCCTTCCCTGCAACTCCGACCTAACCCACGGAAATGTCGGGGTTATTCAGAGACGCGAAAATCCGACCAGAAAGGCCAGGACTGAATGGTGGTGGAAGCAGTCTGCAGCGAACGCGTCTCTGCTCGGATTTCCCTGATATACGGGAAAATACAGGGAAAAATAATAGATTTACCGATTATTGCACAATTTGAGCACCCGCAACCAATTGATATTGCGTTGTATTTTTGAAAAATTCCCTGTGCAATCGAACAGGGAAAATCGTTGGCCGATCAGGGAAATATTGCAAGCGAACAGGGAAGCCAAGCGGCACAACAGGGAAACATGCCAAGGCGACCCGGCCGGCATCCTCAGCGCCTCGCTCTTGCTGATTGCCGTCCATGGAATCGAGGTGCACAAATGACGTCATGCGATGGACATCCCAAAGGTAACAACGATGACCAGCCTGCGTGCGCTTTACCCACCAATTGAGCCCTATGAGATCGGCATACTGGCCGTCGGCGATGGCCACTCGATCTATTTTGAGCGTGTTGGCAAAAGGGGTGGAAAGCCGGCGGTGTTTCTTCATGGCGGCCCCGGTGGCGGCTTTTCACCGCAGCATCGCAGGCAGTTCAATCCGGACCTTTATGACGTTCTGCTCTTCGACCAGCGGGGCTGTGGTCGCTCCACGCCACATGCTGGGCTCGAAGCAAATACGATCTGGCACCTGGTCGCCGACATCGAACGCTTGCGTGAAATGATCGGCGTCAGTCAATGGCTTGTCTTTGGCGGCTCCTGGGGCTCCACTTTGGCGCTTGCCTATGCCGAAACCCATCCCGACCGCGTGAGTGAGCTTGTGCTGCGCGGCATCTACACGCTGACGAAAGCCGAACTGGACTGGTACTACCAGTTTGGGGTCTCGGAGATGTTCCCCGACAAATGGGAAAGCTTTCAGGCCCCCATCCCGCCATCGGAACGCCATGACATGATGGCCGCCTATCGCCGTCGGCTTATCAGCGATGATCCGGCTGTGCAGCTTGAGGCTGCCACTGCATGGAGTATCTGGGAAGGCGAAACGATCACGCTCCTACCAAGTCCCGATCTCTCAACCGCCCATGCCGACCCGCACTTTGCAATTGCCTTCGCCCGCATCGAAAACCATTACTTCGTTCATGGTGGCTGGCTGGAAGAAGGTCAGCTCCTCCGCGACGCCTCCAGGCTTCGAGGAATACCAGGTGTCATCATCCAGGGGCGGTATGACATGCCCTGTCCGGCCCGCTATGCATATGCCCTGCACAAAGCTTGGCCAGAGGCCGAGTTTCATCTTATCGAAGGTGCAGGACACGCCTATTCAGAACCCGGCATTCTCGATCAATTGATAAGGGCTACAGATCGCTTCGCGTCAGCCAGCGAACAGGCCTGGACGTAACGACAGCATAGATGTGGGATGCATCATCTATTCTACTGGAGAGTGTGCCATAGACGACGCCTACCTGAAAGCCGCCGCTTCTAAGCCATGGACGGCTTACCTGACCGATATGTCCGTCAGTCGTAAGACCTTTCTTTCTGTTATTCTCGGGTTTGTTGCCAGCAGTCCGGCTCAGAGTGAATCGATGCGCCCTGCGGATATCCGTTTTCGGCGTGGATGTGCCGGCTGTCGCGCTGGTTTTCGCCAATGCGCTCCACCTGCACCAGCATGATTGGGCGAAATTAGAATCCGGTACGGTGGACCAATTTGCCCACATGCGGGACGGGAAGCGGGCAGCGCTGGATGAGGGAAACTGGGCGAGCGGCCGGCATGGACGCAGACCAACAAAGGGGGGAACAGATCAGCCCTTCACGATCAGCTCCTGTGACGTTCGACTAGTCAGGACTTCGGCGCCGTTGTCTCCCAACATCACCGTGTTGGAGATGAAATAGTCGGTGACATCGGTATTGGTGAACCAGGAATGGGCATGGAAAGTCATGCCGACCTTGAGTTCCAGCTTTGAGTTGGGGGCAAGGCTCGTCACCATGCTGCCACCCACCCAGCTCGGCGGAAAGGCGATACCAACGAGGTAGCCGCAGTGATGGCGCTCGTATTTCTCGAGGCCGGCGCTTCGCACCACTTCGCGCCAGGCGGCGTAAACCTCCCCGGCCAGCGCACCCGGCCGGATAGCATCGCAGACGGCCTCCATGCCCCGCACCGCGAGACGGGCGGAGGCCTCCGCCCCCTTGGGCGCCTTGCCCACGTAGACGAGGCGGCCCATCGGCGCCTGGTACTTGCGGTAGGCCGCCGCAAGCTCGAGGAAAACCGCATCGCCCGCCTTGAACCGGTCGCCGCGCCAGGTAGTGTGCTCCTCGCCAAGACGCCGGGTCGGGCGGATGAAGGGACCGAAACCGGGGTACTCGCTCCCGGCCAGCGTCATGGCCCGCTGGCATTCAGCGGCGACCTCGTAGTCACTCACCCCGTCGTGGATCGCCTCGATCGCCGCTAGGGTGCCCGCATCGGCGGCCGCGGCCGCCTTGCGGGTAAACTCCATCTCGAGCGGCGACTTCACAAGGCGCAGGGCATCCACCAGCCCCGAGGCGTCGGACCAGGCAATGCCGGTGGTCTTCTCCTGTATATTCTCCGCGATGCGCAGGGTTAGGAAAAGGCTGCGCTTTTCCATGCCCACCCGGCCGCTCATGAGCCCGGCGTCGCTGAGCGCCCTCACCGCATAGTCGGCAGGGTCCTCGTCGTCCGCATGGCCGCTAAAGCGCGCATTCGTCACCTGGTTGGTCACCGTCACGCGCTCCATGGCGCGCGCGATGAGGATCATCTCGGCGCTCGCCGGCACCACCAGCAGGTGGCAGGCGAAAAAGCCCCAGTGATCGAGCCCGGTAAGGTAGTAGATGTTCTCCGGCACGCTGATGATGAGGCCGTCGAGAGCACTTTCGGCCATCCGCGCCCTCACATTGACGAGCCTGCGGTCCAGTTCCTCGGGAGGAAAGACCGAAAACGCCGGCATTTGTGCTCCTGCCATATCGCCCTCAAGTGGTATACCAATTCAAATGCAGCCTAGGAGGAGCCCCTGGCACTGTCAATTCTGCAATTTCGGGTGTCCGAGCGTTAGTCGGGAAAGACGGCCTGATTTCTGCCAAATAGAGGCAGGTCGGGCGGGCACTTCGGATTCCCACGGCATGGTGGAAAAATCGCTTTACAGGCGGCTGCAAATTTGTTGGTATACCAGATGGGTGACGCTTTCAACGACAAAGGGAGGAATCTTGAAATGTCACTGAACAAGCGTGGTTTCCTGATCGGCATGGCCGCCACCGCGACGCTGGCCGCAAGTGCCGGGATCGTGCGGGCCGAAAACCTTGCCGAGCGCATGAAGGCCGGCAAGGCGATGCGTCTCGGCTTTGCCAACGAGGTGCCGTGGGCCTATCCGGGCGACAACAACGAGCCCAGGGGCTTCGTCAACGCCATCGCCATCGGCGTGCTCAAGAAGATGGGCATCGACAAGGTCGAACCCGTTGTCACAGACTGGGGCGGACTGATCCCCGGCCTCAACGCCGACCGCTTCGACACGGTCACCGGCGGCATGTACATCCTGAACAAGCGCTGCGAGAACATGGCGTTCTCCGAGCCCATCGGGCGTTTCGGCGATGCCTTCATTGTCAAGAAGGGCAATCCCAAGGGCATATCGAACTACAAGGACATTGCCTCCAAGGGTGCCATCATGGTCACCGGCGCGGGTTACAACACCGTCGACGCCGCCAAGAAGGAAGGTGTCCCCGACGCCAACATTATGCAGGTCCCGGGCAACACCGAGATCCTGGCTGCCGTGAAGTCGGGCCGCGCCGACGCCGGGGCGGTAACCTTCTTCAGCGCCCAGGAGCTCGCCGGCCAAGCGCCGGACGAGATCGAGGTCACCGATCCGAACGCCATGCCCGACTGGACCTACAACTGGGTGGGCATCGGCTTCCGCAAGGATGACGAGGCGTTCCTGAAGCAGTTCAACGCCGCGCTGAAGGCCTATATCGGCTCGGAGGAGATGATGGCGGCGGTGAAGACCTACGGCTACACCAAGGCACAGCTCCCCGGCGACCAGACCACCGAGTGGGTCTGCGAGAACCGCTGAACACCGGCCGCCTGGCTGAGCCGGGCGACCTGACGGGCGGGCCGCCGCTGCGGCCCGTCGCAGCCGGGGGAGGCAAGCGGTGTCGATCTGGGACTTTCTGGCACGATTTGGCCTGCGCCTTCTCTCGGGCGCGGCCATAACGGCGGAGTTGACCGTTCTCTCTTCGGCGCTCGCCATCGCCATCGCCATTTTGTTCGGCCTGATGCGCCTGTCGGACAATGCCGTCGTGCGCGGTGCGGCAATCGGTTATATCGAGTTCTTCCGCGGCACCTCGCTGCTGGTCCAGCTGTTCTGGATTTTCTTCGTCCTGCCGCTCTTCGGGATCACGCTGGAAAAGTTCACCGCCGGCTTCCTTGCCATCGGCATGAACCTCGGTGCCTATGGGGCTGAGGTGGTGCGCGGCGCCATACAGGCGGTGCCGAAGGGGCAATATGAAGCAGCCCTGGCGCTCAACATGTCGCCGGCGACGCGCATGCGGCGCATCATACTGCCACAGGCGCTGTTCATCATGCTGCCGCCATGGGGCAACCTGCTGATCGAGCTGTTGAAGGGAACCGCGCTGGTGGCGCTCATCTCCGTCACCGACCTGATGTTCCAGGCCAAGCAGATCAACGGCTCGACCTACCTGTCGATCCAGAGTTTCGGCTCGGCGCTGATCATCTACTACATCATGGCGCGTCTCATCCTGACGCCCGGCATGCGCTGGCTTGAGCGCATCATGCGCCGCCGCATGGGAGTGGCCTGACCATGACGTTCAGCTGGCACTGGAATTTCGTCTGGGAAATCCTGCCGCTACTCCTGCGCGCGACGCTGAACACGATCATAGCCTCGGTGCTCGGCTACGCGATAGCCATGGTGCTGGGCCTGGTGCTGGCGCTGGCGCAGCGGACTCCCTGGCGGGTGTTGACATGGGCGGTGCGCGAAGCCGTCGAGTTCATCCGCTCGACGCCTCTGGTGCTGCAGATTTTCTTCGTCTTCTACGTCTTCCCCCAGTTCGGCATACGCCTCTCGCCATGGACCTCGGGCATGATCGCCATCGGGTTGCATTATGCATCCTACCTCTCCGAGGTTTACCGGGCCGGCATCGAAGGTGTGCCGCGCGGCCAGTGGGAGGCATGCGTGGCGCTCAATCTCTCGACCAGGCGCACCTATTTCGGCATCGTCATTCCGCAGGCCCTGCCCATTGCCCTGCCCGGCATGGGCAATTATCTCGTCGGCATCCTCAAGGACACGCCGATGCTGTCGGTGATCGGCGTGGCGGAACTGATGCACACCGCCAACGCCATCGGCTCCGAGCACTATCGCTACCTCGAGCCCTACACCTTGGTCGGCCTGATCTTCCTCGCCCTCTCGCTGCCGACGGCGCACCTGATCAGGATGTTCGAGGTCTGGGTACGGCGGGCGCTCGGCATGGAGAAGGCGCGATGAAAAACCATCCCTTGAAGCTCGAGAAAGGCTGCCCCATCGTCCGCTTCGACAGCGTCACCAAGCGCTTCGGCTCGCTCACCGTGATCGACGGGCTGGACCTGGAAGTGGCGGAAGGCGAGATGGTGACCATCATCGGCCCCTCGGGCTCGGGCAAGACGACGGTGCTGCGCCTCCTGATGACGCTTGAAAGCATCACCGGCGGCGTGATCTATGTCGAGGGCGAGCCGCTCAACATGATGGAGCGCGAGGGCAAGCTGGTTCCGGCCGGGCAGCGCCATATCCGCAAGGTGCGCGGCAAGATCGGCATGGTGTTCCAGCACTTCAATCTCTTCCCCCACATGACGGCACTGGAGAACTGCATGGAAGGACCGGTGCAGGTCCTGGGGCTGACGAGGGAAGAGGCGCGCCAGCGCGGGGCGGAGCTCCTCGACATGGTCGGCCTCGCCGACAAGAAGGATCAGCACCCGGCCCGCCTGTCGGGCGGCCAGCAGCAGCGCGTCGCCATCGCCCGTGCCCTGGCGATGCGCCCGCGGGTGCTGCTTCTCGATGAGGTAACCTCGGCCCTCGACCCCGAGGTGATCGGCGAGGTGACGGCCGTCATCCGCCGGCTTAGCACCGAGCACAACCTGACCATGCTGATGGTCACCCACCAGATGGGCTTTGCACGGGAGATTTCCGACCGGGTCTGCTTCTTCTATGGCGGCCGCATCGCCGAACAGGGCCCGCCCAAGCAGCTCTTTGGCAACCCGAAGAACGAGCGGACGCGCCAGTTCCTAAGCGCGGTCCTTGAAGCAAACTGATCGCCGGCGGCCGAGCCGGCTTGACAAAATGCTCGACTTGCGGGCACAGCGGGATACTGAGACCTTGCACGCAGGCAAAGACAAGCCGGAGACGCCGCGCAAGCGGACCTTGCAGATCTACCAGGAGCTGCGCGAGCGCATCTGCTTGCTCGATTATGAGCCGGGCACCGTCCTCAATGAGCGCGACCTGGCGAGCGAGTTCGGCGTCAGCCGCACGCCCATCAGACGGGTGCTGCAGTGGCTGGAAGGCGATGGCCTGATCCTGTCCAAACAGGGCCGTGGCACGGTCGTCACCGAGATCGACCTGGCGAGCCAGAAGGACGTCTACTTCCTGCGCATACGCCTCGCCGAGATGGTCGGAGCCTCAGACCCCTATCCGCCCGATCAGGAAGCACTCGAAGCCCTGCATGCCCTGGCCGAGAGGTGCCGGGCCATGATGGACCGTCCGGATTTTCGTGCCTTCGGCGAGGTCAACATCGGCCTGCACAAGACCCTGCTGAGGGTCATACGCAACGAGTCGCTGCGCGAGATGTCCGACAAGCTCTTCTACCAAGCCTGCCGCATATGGTTCAAACTGCTGCTCGATGCCAACTGGCGCAAGGAGGTCACCCTCGTTCAGCAGGAGATCGAGGCGATCGAGCACTGCTTCCGCATCGGAGACGTGGAGTCGGCCGGCTTCGTTCGCCGCAATTTCGTGTCGATGGTTCTGCGGCGCCTGAACGAGATGTTCTGAAAGCGCGGCCTGAGCCTGTGAGCGCGATGCGCAGGTCGTGCCGGCAGAAGCCGGGTGGGTCTTCTTCGCGGCTATCAGTCACCGTACCGGTCGAATCCATCTGCCTCGCGTTCAAGCAAGTTGTGCAAACGGATCGGTGACGATACGGCGCTTGCGTCCTCTGATTTTCTTGCCAGCTTCAAATCCGCGCGGGGCGTCGCCTAGGACGCAGCCCTGCAAAGCGACGCGTCCTCAGTCATCGCGCCCGGTCCACTCGTCCCCATGCCTTTCGGCAACACCAAGGAGTACGGGGATATCGATCATGGAACCGGTCAAAACAGCGACGATCCCCCGACCGAACAATGCTCTCTCATGACAGGCAAGGGCGGCAATCGGCGTGGCGGCGGCGCCTTCGATCACCACTCGTTCGTGGCGCAGCGCATAGGCAAGCGATTGCGCGATTTCCTCTTCGCTGACGAGGACGAAGTCGTCTACCAAGTCGCGCGCCATGGCAAACGTATGGTGGTTGTCGAGCAGGATTCCGCCCTGGAGGCTGTCGGCAAGGCTGTCGACTTCTTCCACCAGCACCGGCTGGCCGGCCTTGAGGCTTTCGAACATCGCCGCGCCCCGGTCCATCGAAACGCCAACCACTCGCGCAGTCGGCCTCGCCGCCTTGATGGCAAGGGCGACGCCACAGATGAGTGCGCCGCCCGAGACCGGGACCACGACAGTGTCGACACCGGGAAAATCCTCCAGGATCTCGACGCCGATAGTGCCATGACCGGCGATCGTATTGGGATCGTTTATCGGGTCGATGAGCAACAGCTCTTCGGTGTCGGCCAGTTGATGGGCATGTGTCATGGCATCGTCCTGGCTCTCGCCTTGAACGACAAGCCTTGCGCCCAGTGCCTTCAGTGCCGATATCTTGGCCTCGACCGTGCGGGCGGAGACGCAGACCGTTGCCTGGATACCGAGTGCGCGCGCGACGTAGGCGGCCGCACGGCCGTGATTGCCGGTGGAATAAGTAACGATGCCACGCCGGCGCGCCGGTTTGGGCGCCGCCAGGATTGCATTGGCCGCCCCGCGCACCTTGAAGGCCCCTGTCGCCTGCACGTTCTCGAGCTTCAGGCGGACGTCGCAGTCCAGGCGTGCGGACAGTCGCTGGCTCGCAATCAGCGGCGTGTGATGCGCGAATTGCCCAATCCGCCGCCGCGCTGCGTAAATGTCCGCCAATGACGGATGAAGCGGCGCCGCCTTCATTTCCTTATGACGAGCCGGCGCGCTACATCTGCCAGGCACTCCGCCGGTCCACTTTCCCGGATTAGGATGCTTTCGGTGATTTCCAGTCCCCAATCGGCCATCCACAGGCCCGGCATGAAATGAAACGTCATGCCGGCTTCAAGCACCGTCTCATCGCTGGTGCGCAGGCTGATGGTACGCTCTCCCCAGTCAGGCGGGTAACTCAGACCTATGGAATAGCCGCAGCGGCCCTCGCGCGAGATTCCCGCTCGCTCAAGCGCACCATAGAGCGCCTTTGCGACATCGCATGCCCGGTTGCCGGCGCGCGCGCAATCAATGCCCGCCTCGAGCCCTTCCAGCAGCGCAGACTCGGCCATCACCATCTCGCGTGGCGGGGTTCCGAGATAGACGGTGCGGCAGAGCGGGACGTGGTAGCGCCGGTAGCAACCCGCCAATTCGAAGAACGTGCCAGCGCCGGTCTCGAAGGGACGGTCGTCCCAGGTCAGATGCGGCGCCGAGGCATCCTTGCCTGTCGGTAGCAGCGGTGCGATGGCGGGATAGTCGCCCCCGAACGGTACGCCGTCGGCATCGCTGGCCCCGGAGATCGCGGTGCTGTAGATGGATGCGACGAGGTCACATTTGCGCATGCCGGGCCTTATCTCTTCGATTGCCCTGGTCATCACACGCTCGATGATCCTTGCGGCGCGGCGCATGAAGGCGATCTCGGCATCCGACTTGCGCGCGCGCTGCCAGTTGACAAGCCCGGTCGCGTCCACCCATTGCGCATCCGGCAAGCCCTTGTGCAAGGCAAGGTACGCCGCAGCGGAGAAATAATAGTTCTCGAGCTCCAGGCCCAGCCGCCGGCCCGACCAGCCTCTCTCGACAATCCAGGCCGAGAGGTGATCCATAGGATGGCGTTCCCTGGATTGGACGAAGTGATCGGGATAGCCGATGATCTGCTCTTGCGGCATGTAGACGGTCCGCCGTGCGCCGTTAGCGTCCTGAACCCGGCCCCACCACACAGGGTCGAAGTCGATGCCCACAATCACCGCCTGGTGCACATAGAAGGACCAGCCATCGTAGCCGGTCAACCATGCCATGTTGGATGGATCGACGACGACCAGCACCTCGATCTCGGCGGCTTCCATTGCCGCGCGCGTGCGGCCGAGGCGCCGGGCATATTCCTGACGAGTAAACGGAAGCTCGACATCAGGCATGCGGCCATCCCTCGCATCCGGCGGCGGCAAAGAAAAACGCCGCACTGATATACATATCTCGCTACACTTGCATGGCCATTTTCGTCAAGAGCGGCGAAATTGATGCTTGCTCGTCTCATGGATGTATTAATCTATGGAATTTCCCTGTGGTGTACGATCCCCGTTCGGGGCACGTCCCTACAGGTGGTGTAGCTCGGCGGTAACGCCTCGGATGCCAGCTGATGGGGGCCACGAGCACGACCGTCGGATTGTCCATCGTCACAATAGATGGGACATCTGAGCCTGGTTTTTAGCAGAGGCTCTGCCCACCTTCTATGCTATCGCGTCGATTTCTCCCGCTTCTTCTCGGCACCCTTAGACCGGGCTGATCCGATCCTTGGGCAACCCGTTTGCATTGAGAATGGGGGAACACGGGTGCCCGACCTGCCCGGCTTCGGCATCTCGTGGAGCGAAGCCAAACTCAAGAACCTGGACAAGGTTTGAACCATTTCCCCAAGGATCTGGAAAGTTCATTTGGGGATCGCCATATCCCGCAATTGACGTCCGGATGACTACTGCCTCACGCTTT
>Ga0315556_1001210_pt1 | contig 15801 bp, 10 predicted proteins | sample SalMarSW160310MG_FD_202112 | JGI IMG/M metagenome (GOLD analysis project Ga0315556, IMG submission 202112) | Salt marsh sediment microbial communities from the Plum Island Ecosystem LTER, Massachusetts, United States - Salt Marsh Sediment SW1603-10 ...
AGAAAACCGGCCACCTCATCGATCACCACTTCCGGTGGATCGGCTCTTCCCAGAAGGGATTGAGAACGTCCTGATGCCCAAACGGCAACGGCCATGAAAATTAACAGAAAAACCGCCCTGAAGGGCAAGGGGCAGTAAAGCAGGGCCACGGCAAGGGGCAGTGCCCCCAGCGTGCCGAAGGTCCCGGGGGCAAACGGGAGGAGACCGGTGCCGCACCAGGTGGCCAGAAAAAGCGCCGTCTTGCCCGAAAAACCGCTTCGGTTGAAGAGTTCCCTTTTTGATAGATTATCAGATTCGTGGCCTGACATCAAGCTGGTATGGGTCCCTCACTATGAGAAAGCGTCCGAAAAAGACCGTCAGATTCTCGTGTGGTGCCACGCTTTGGCCGCTATTTATTGAGCTGTTACGATAAATGCGCAACTAGTCATCAACATTGAGGCCCATGACCCAGGAATAGACCTCCCTGATGGAAAGATCCTCTTGATGGGCAATGGCCCTGCAGGCCTCATATTCCGGGACCAGATAGCTGGAGCCGTCCGGCTGGACGACCTTCTTGGCCTGCATCTTTCCCCAAGGACTCCGGATCTGCACCTCCTCACGAGCCAGGACGCGTCTTTGGGTATGATGAAAACGCACGCCCAGGGTCCCGGATTCCTGAAAAAGGATTTGCATGAGCGGTTCCTGCGCATCGGGCCGGCCCACGACCTGCACCTGTACACCGGGTCGATTTTTTTTCATCTGAACCGGACAGAAAACCACATCCATGGCACCGGCCCCCTGCAACCGCTCCATGAGATATCCCAACCACTCGGGGTTGATATCGTCAATATTTGTTTCCAGGACCACAACGGTCTCGGTTCCGTGGTCGGTTGCGGGTTTTCCAATAATTACCCTGAGAAGATTCGGTCTGTCGGGCAGATCTCTACTCCCAACGCCATAACCCAGGCTGTCGATGGTCATTGACGGCATGGGGCCGAAGGTCTCCGAAAAATATTTGACCAGAGCCGCACCCGTGGGCGTCACCAGTTCAAAGGGAAGACCAGGCTGAAATACAGGCACTCCTTTTAACAGGCTCATTGTTGCCGGGGCGGGGATAGGTATTCTGCCATGGGCGGTCTCGGCAAAGCCGGAACCGAGAGGGAGTGGCGATGAATGGATAACATCCAAGCCGAGGTGCATCAAACCATAGACGCACCCCACAATATCAATGATGGAATCCATAGCCCCCACTTCGTGGAAATGGACCGTTTCGGGAGGCCGGTTGTGGACTTTTCCTTCTGCTTCGGCAAGGGACGAAAACACGGCAAGGCTTTTTCTCTTGATCGCCTCATCGAGTCCGGCGGCGGAGATGAGTTCCCGGATGACCTTGAGGTCTCTCGAGGGTTGAGCGGCCTGTTCAATCTTCACAACCAAGCGCGTGCCCGTTATCTGATGTCGGGCCTCCAGGCTTGCCACCAGACGCCACCCTTCAAGATGAAGCCCTTCGAGGGTCTGTTGCAGGTCAGTCAGAGGGAGACCGGCATCCAGCAATGCACCCAGAAGCATGTCACCACTGATTCCCGAGAAACAATCGAGATAGGCTGTTTTCATGGGGCGCCTTTCAGGCAGACTGAAATGGAAAAACCCGGGCTAAAGGAGTTCCGAGACCAGCTCGGAAATATCCTTGACCTCTATTGCCTCTTCCATGTTGGTGGTTTTTCTGCTGTCTTCGAGCATGGAAATGCAGTAGGGACAAGCTGTGGCCAGGATAGAAGCCCCGGTCTCACAGGCCTCAACGATTCTCAAATCCGAAAATCGCCACTCCGGTTTCGTTTCCATCCAGAGCCTTCCACCTCCGCCCCCACAACAAAGGCTCTCCTTCTTGATCCGCTTCATTTCTACGAGGTTGCCTCCCGTCACAGCAGACAGGATGGCCCTGGGCTCTTCGTAGATTTCACTGTGGCGACCCAGGTAGCAGGGATCGTGGTAAGTGACCTTCCGGTCCAACGTCCCCTTGAGTTTGAGTCTCCCGTCATCGAGAAGCTCTTTCAGCAGCTGCGTGTAGTGGAGGACCTCGAAATCGCCACCGAGATCGGGGTACTCATTGGTGTAGGTGTAATAGCAATGTGGAGACGTGGTGATGATTTTCTTGACGCCCCTCTCCCCGAAAAGTTTGATATTTTTCTGGGCGATGTTCAGGAAGAGTTCTTCATCACCGATTTTGCGCAGCGACTCGCCACAGCAGTTCTCATCATTGCCTATGACCCCGAATGTCACACCGGCGGCCTTGAGGATTCTGACCAAGGCCCCGGCTATCTTGCGACTCCGAATATCATAGGCGGAGGTACAACAGACGGAGAGAAGGAATTCCTTTTCTTCGTCATAGGCGGGTACCTCCAGGCCTTCCATCCATTCCGCCCTTTTCTCCCGGGGTTCGGACCAGGGGTTGCCGTTGCTGTGAAGACTCCCGGTCACGGTCCGCAGGACGCCCGGGATGGCACCGGTTTCCGCGATCATGGCCCGCATGGCCTTCACAATGTCAATAATGGTAACGCCCCTGGGACACTTCAGGACACATTTGTTGCAGGTAGTACACCCATACAGGATGTCGGCCGATTCATATCCCTCCACGCCGAGCTGGGCCATCCTGATGAGCCGCCGGACGTTGAATGGACCATCGACTATCCGCCAGGGACAGGACCCCGCACACATGCCGCACTGCATGCAGAGATTCAGCTTCTCCGCGCCCATGGCCACCAGGGCCTCGTTGACTTCATAAAAAGGTGTCTGTGCTTCCATCAGGTTTATAACTCCTTTCACAATGATAACGCTCGCCAAAAGACTTTTCCACGACCGCACCAGAAGAATGTGATTTTTTTAACAAACCCCTTATTCAATGTCAACAGAGGAATGCGCTGCCTTTGGGGAACGCTTGCCAAAGGGTCGTGCCCTCTGGAAGTCGGGGACAAAAGGAGAACGTGAAGACATCGTGGCACCGTTTCGGGATTCCGGAAACTGGATAAAGAGGTGGCGGAAACCCAGATCCCTGGCATGGGAATAGACCCTTTTGAATTCCTCATCTTTGAGGCGTCGACCGAGAGGTCCATCCAGGTCTTCCCCCATGGGTTCATACTGGGACATGAGGCTCAGGGGAAGTCCGGGACCGAACTCGATAAAGAGGGTTGTCAGAACATTGATGCTGTTTTCGATGGCCCCGGGCAAAATGAGATGCCTGACCAGGACACCCTTCGTGGCCACAGCCGAATCCGTTTCACAGGAATTCAGAAACCCTTTTTGCCGCACCATTTCCGAAACGGCAGCCAGGGCCACGGAAGGATACTCCTTGCATTTTGAAAGTCTTACGGCAAGGGATCCGTCGGCATACTTGAAGTCCGGGAGATAGATGTCGGCATATTTTCCCGACATTCTGATCATCTCAACCAATTGGTACCCCGAGAGGTTATAGACAAACGGAAGATCATGACCCCTTGCCCGCATGAAAGAAACGAGCCGGAACACGTGGGGAAAAAAGTGATCAGGCGTGACAAAGTTGATGTTGTGGACTCGCCTGGATAGAATCATCTCCTCAAGGTGCGTGAGAAGGGATTCCAGGTCCATTGTTCTCCCGAGGTGGTCATGGGATATCTGACGATTCTGACAATAGGTGCACCGAAGAGAACAGCCCGAAAAGAAAACCGTACCCGATCCATTCGTGCCCGTGATAGGAGGTTCCTCACCGAAATGGGGCCCGACGTAGGCTATCCGCAACCTGTCTGTTTCCCCACAGATCCCGGGTGGTTCAAGGCCCTTTTGAAAACGACGATCCACTCGGCAAAGCCTGGGGCAGAGTCTGCAATTCTCGTAAAATGACATGGGAAGCATGATGTTCTTGGGTTTCCTCATTAATGTCTCGCCAAAAAATATTTGATTTATTTTGCACCAGAAGCCGAGGTTAATCAACCACAATGTGCAGAATTTTAGGCACACATGAAAACGGTCAGGGCTTGTTGTGCATAAAAAGCAACAGAACCTTCTTGGCTGTATAATTTATTTAATAATAAAAAGGCTCTTTTCACCCCAATTCAAGGCCGCGAATGCTTCGGGACCGGCCAAATCGAAATTTGTTTTCGTTCATCTTTTCAACAGTGCCAAGGATCTCAATCTGTTGGCGTATGTCTGCTTCCCATCACCGGTGCAATCTTACAAATGAACGAAAAAATGGTTAAAAAGCAGAAGTGAATGGCACAAATGTTGCTTTACTATGTGAGCACGAAGTATCAAATGGAGGTATTAAAAATGAAAAAAGCGCGATTTCTTGTATTAACCCTACTGACCCTTCTCTGCGTGACCCCGTCCCTGGTTTTGGCGGGATCCGCCACGATCAGCTGGCAGGCCAACACGGAGCCGGATCTCAAGGAGTACAGGGTCTACTATGGTACGGTCAGTCGTCACTACGGATCGCCTATTCCGGTTGGAAAATTGACCAGTTATACCGTAGGCAACCTGTCTGATGGCGTGACTTACTATTTTGCAGTGACAGCCGTGGATACAGCCGACAATGAGAGTGGCTACTCCCAGGAAGTGACCAAGACCATTGCCGATTCACAGCTCCCGACGGTGGCCGTCACGTCCCCCACGAGCCAGCCCACCTATGATACGTCCCAGGCGACCTTGAACCTGGGCGGGACGGCGGCGGACAATGTGGGCGTGACCTCCGTGACCTGGAGCAATTCAAGGGGAGGCACCGGCACGGCAAGCGGGACAACCAGCTGGTCCGTTTCCGGAATCCCCCTCTCTTCAGGCGCGAACGTGATCGTCGTAACGGCCAGAGACCAGGCGGGCAATCAGAAAAGCGACAGCCTGACGGTAACCTATACGCCATCCGACACTACCGCCCCGACGGTGGCCATCACGTCCCCCACGACCCAGCTCACCTATGCCACGTCCCAGGCGACCTTGAACCTGGGCGGGACGGCGGCGGACAATGTGGGCGTGACCTCCGTGACCTGGAGCAATTCAAGGGGAGGCACCGGCACGGCAAGCGGGACAACCAGCTGGTCCGTTTCCGGAATCCCCCTCTCTTCAGGCGCGAACGTGATCGTCGTAACGGCCAGAGACCAGGCGGGCAATCAGAAGAGTGTCGGTCTGACGGTAACCTATACGCCGCCCGACACCACGGCGCCTGCTTCACCTGTCGGTGTAACGGTGCAGTAACCCCTCACCGTAGGGAAAATGTCCCCCTTATGGGCGGCGGGAAGTCAAGAGGCGCTTCCGCCGCCCATTTTTTCTTCCGGTCGCCGCAGGAACCGGCACCTGCCTCTGTTCCATTGGGGTCACAACCCACCCCTCCCGATAATTCTTTTCAATCGACCCGAAGAAATGCTAGTCTCTCTGAGAGCCCGGAGACCTTTGATCACCGGGCTGTCAGAGAAAGGAAGGCGACCGGAAGAAACGGTCTGTAACGCCTGCACGCCGATGGCCGTGTCGCTCCGCTTACTATTGATGACTTCGTAAAAAGATTGGTTCATGCCGCAAGCGGCAACCTATGAGCTGGGAATGGGAGGAGAACCTGAGGGTTTTTTTCGGACGCTTTCTCATAGTGCATTTGGCACAAAACCCCGACATGGACGACTGTTCGGGGTTTACGCCTCCGGAACCCTTGGCGCTCTCTAATGGCTGCCCTTAAACCCCGAATGGGCGTCCATCTCCTCCGACGTGTTTAGAAAGCGTCTGAAAAAGAGTGTCAGGGTCTCCTCCTGAGCTCCGGTAATAGAGAGACTTCCTTGGAAGTCATCATCGTGCCTGTGGACGGGCACGCAAATCAATGGGTTGCTTTGTAAGGGAACCGAAAATGACACTTTTCGGTTCCCGTCAGTAAAAAGTCCTGAGGACCGGACTTTTTACGATCCCATCACTATTGGGTAACCGTCATGACCGAACGAAAAGAAACAACCGCCGGCCTGATCCTCATGGCAGGGGCCTCCAGTCGCATGGGGACGCCCAAGGCGCTCCTGAAGATAGGAAAGAAGACCATGGTCGAGCATATCCTGGATGAGGCCCTGAAATCGGACCTGGACCGCGTTATCCTGGTGGTGGCCAGCCTGGACGGGGAGATGGGAGCGATCCTCGTCCCCTATGAACAAAACCGGAAATTCCGGGTGGTTGAAAACAGGCGATCCCGGGAAGGTATGGGTTCTTCCATTATTGCGGGCCTGGACGCCGTTTCAGAGGAGTGCGGCCACATCATGGTTATCCTCGGCGATATGCCGGGGGTTGATGCGCATATCATCAATCATCTTCTTGATGGATACCTCGCATCCCATAAGAACATGGGGGCTATAACCGTAGGCCGTAAGCGTTCTCACCCGGTCATTTTCAGCCGGGACCGCTATGGGGACCTGCGCAAACTGCGGGGAGACAGGGGAGCCAGGGGGCTTCTAGATGGACACGAAGAAGAAGTGTGCCTGGTGAATGCCCCGTCCGCCTATGATGACCGGGATATGGATACGCCTGAAGATTACAGGGCATTTTGGGGGAACCAAGAGGGAAAGGGCCGCTGAAAGTGCGGACGTCAAGGTAGGCGACTTCCCAGCCGTACCCCAGACCAAATCCCCTTATATTTTTCAGTCACCTAGAAACATTGATCAACTGCGGGAGGGCAGGGACAGGATTTCCCTCACCGTGCTTCCGGTGAGGGACTCCATTTCCTGTATGAGTTCATGGCAGGGCTGTACCTTGAAGCGATCATCGGCAATGACGGTGACGGCCTTGCCCGAGGCCGGGGCCACTCTGAATCTCAGACGACACTCACCGGGATATCTGAAAGCCAGATCCCTCAAATCCTCCAGCATATTCCTGGATATGGTTTCTTGATCAAGGTTGAGCAGGATGGCCTTAATGAATCGCTGTCTTACGCTGGCCAGGGTCGTCAATTCTTGTCCGATGATTTTCGTGGCACGGTCCCCCCTTTCAACGGTTCCCGTGATGAGCAGGGGATCGTCGCTCTTGAGCAGTGCAGCTGAACGCGCGAACAGGTCTGGAAACAGGATCACCTCGATGGATCCGGAGAGGTCCTCAACCCTGACGATGGCCATTTTGTCACCACGTCGCGTTCTTTTGAGCTTCAACTCTTCCACCATCCCGGCAATAACGGCACGTGACTTGTCTTCAAGGGCGGGGAGGTCTTGAATCGCAGAGGTGGTAACCAAGGGGATTTCCCGGTCGAATTTGGAAAGGGGATGGCCGGTAATGTAAAAGCCGAGGGCCTCTTTTTCCTTTTTCAACCGTTCTTTCTCTTCCCACTCGTCCACCTCGGGCAGGTCCAGAAAACCGTTGCCCGGCCCATCGCTCAAACCGAGCGTTCCGAACATGTTGAGTTGATTGGGGTCACGATTGGCACCACAGGCCCTGAGAACGTTATCCAGAGCGGCAAAGAGACGTGAGCGATAGATCCCTGTGAAGTCAAAGGCCCCACACTGGATCAACCCTTCAAGCACCCTGCGGTTGACTTTGCCGCTTCCCACGCGTGTGCAGAAATCCAGCAGATCCCGGTAGGGCCCGGATTGCTTTCTCTCTTGGATGCAAAGCTCAACGGCCTTCAATCCCACGTTCTTGACTGCGGCGAGGCCGAAACGTATCTTTCCGTCTACAACGGTAAAATCCGCTTGGCTCTCGTTGATGTCGGGGGGAAGGATCTCAATGCCCATGTCCCGGCATTCGGCAATGTTCTTGATGGTCTTGTCCTGGTTGCCCATATCCTGGGTCAGAAGGGCCGCCATGAATTCCACGGGAAAATGGGCCTTCAGGTAGGCGGTCTGATAGGCTATGAGGGCGTAGGCGGCCGAATGGGACTTGTTAAAGCCGTATCCGCCGAATTTTTCAATCAAATTGAAAAGGTTCTCAGCTTTTTGGGCCCGAACGCCGTTCCCGGAGGCACCGTCGATAAATCTCTGCTTGTGCCTGGCCATGACCTTCGCATTCTTCTTGCCGATGGCCTTTCTGAGTTCATCCGCTTCTGCCAGGGAATAGTCCGCCAATACTTGGGCTATCTTCATGACCTGTTCCTGGTAAAGAATCACCCCATAGGTCTCTTTCAAAATGGGTTCAAGCTGGGGGAGAAAATACTTGATCCGGGCCTTTCCATGTTTCCCATTGACAAAGTCGGCAACCATGTTGCTGCCGAGCGGTCCGGGCCTGTAAAGGGCCACGAGGGCGATCAGGTCTTCAAAGACCTCCGGCCTGAGCTTCCTCATCAGTTCTTTCATCCCCTCACTTTCGAGCTGAAATACACCGGTGGTCTTTCCGTCGCTGCAGAGCTGAAAAGTGGCGGGATCGTCCAGGGGGATTTTGTCAATGTTGATCGCGTCTTCAAAGGATGTCTCAATCAGGTCGAGGGTATGTTTGATAACCGTAAGGGTCTTGAGCCCCAGAAAGTCGAATTTGATGAGCCCCAGTTGTTCTATGCGATCCATGGTGTACTGGGTCATAATTTCATTTCTGGACCCCTTGAAAAGGGGCAGATACTCCACCAGAGGCCTGTCGGAAATGACCACACCCGAAGCGTGGGTGGAGGCATGCCTTGAGAGACCCTCAAGGGCGCGTGATATCCTGAGGAGCTTTTTTGCCGGTCCGTCTTCTTCCCCGAGACGTTTCAATTCAGGTTCTGCCAGGATCGCCTGTTCCAGGGAGACTTTCGGCCCTTCCGGAACCATCTTGGCAATCCGGTCCACCTCCCCCAGGGGGATGTTCAGGCTGCGGCCCACGTCCCGGATGGCGCCGCGTGCCTTCATGGTGCCGAAGGTGATGATCTGGGAAACGTTTTCCTGGCCGTACTTTTCGGCAACGTAGTGGATGACCTCGTCCCGCCCGTTGATGCAGAAATCGATATCGATATCAGGCATGCTGATTCGCTGCGGATTGAGGAATCTCTCAAAGAGCAGCCCGTATTTGATGGGGTCGATATTGGTGATGGTCAGGGCATAGGCCACCAGAGAGCCGGCTGCCGATCCCCGGCCCGGGCCAACGGGAATGTCATGACGCCTTGCGTAGTCGATAAAATCCGCAACGATCAGGAAATAGCCCGAAAAACCCATTTTCTGGATAATATCAAGTTCGAACTGAAGCCTTTCCTGGTATTCCTGAACCGTTTCTCCGGAGAGCGCCCCCACTTCTTCTTTCATGGCCAATCGTTTTTCAAGACCCTTCCGGGCCTCCTCGATGAGCAGGTCCTTGAGGTCCTTGTCACCAGCCACCTGAAACACAGGATACTTGTAGTGGCCGAATTCCATTTCGAAGTGACAGCGGTCGGCAATTTGGGCGGTATTGTCAAGGGCATCTTCAAAGCCCGGGAGGTTTCGCGACATTTCCTCCCGGGATTTGAAAAAAAATTCATCGCTGGAAAATTTCAGACGTTTTTCATCTTCCAGGGTCTTCCCCGTCTGGATGCAGAGGAGGACATCGTGCGCCTCAGCATCCGCCTGGTTGAGGTAGTGGCAGTCGTTTGTCGCCACCATTGGGATGGAAAGGTCTTTTGAAAGCTCTCTGAGCATCTTATTGACCTTGATCTGCACGGGGAGGTTGTTGGCCTGCACCTCCAGGTAAAAACGATCATTGTCAAAGAGGGCGGTCATCTCCTCGGCCCTTTTCCTGGCCAGTTCCATCCGGTCGGCGTTGAGCAGAAAGGGAACGACTCCCTTGATACAGGCGGACAACGCGATCAGACCCTCATTGTATTCCTTAAGGAGATCCATATCCACCCTGGGATGGTAATAAAAACCCTCCAGGTGACCCCTGGTGACCAGTTGGCTCAGATTCCGATAGCCCTTTTCGTTCGTGGCCAAAAGCACCAGGTGAAAGGCATTCGGGTAGCCGTCGGTGGATGGAGATTTGTCCCTGCGATCTCCGGGAGCAACATACACTTCCGAGCCGATGATGGGCTTTATGCCGGCCTTCACCGCCTGATCAAAAAACTGCACCGCCCCAAACATGTTGCCATGGTCGGTAATGGCCACGCTATCCATCCCCAGATGAAGGGCCTTCTGAAACATCTCTTTTGGCCGGATAGCCCCGTCCAGAAGGCTAAATTCCGTGTGGACATGAAGATGAACGAACGGGCGGTCCTGGGTCACTTTATCTTCTCCGTTGCTCTGCCTTTTTGCCTGCCGAGGCATTTCGCATTCGCTGTTGTAAGGCGAAATGAAAATATGATACGTTATCGGTCTCTGATCATCAAGATGATTCAATGCCTTTTCTCATCTTTCTTAGGCAGTTCAATCCCAGGGCAAGGTAAATGACTGAAAAAAGAATGGAAGCACTCAAAAACAGACTCGAGAAATTGCGGGCCGAAAAGCGGACGCTTTGGGGAAAAATCGCCCTTCTGAAAAAAGAACAGACCCGGCTGAAAAGGCACTTGGGGGATGCCTGGCATCTTCTGGAGGCCTTGCCGGGTGCAGTGTTACTTATCCAGGAAGAAAGGATAACCTATTCCAATGACGCGGCTCGCAAGATGCTGGGTTATGAAGAAGAGGAGTTGCTGCATCATTTCTATTCGACTTTTGTTCATCCGGAATGGCGCAAAGAGATAGGCGAGCGGCACAAGAGGCGTCTTTCAGGAAGACCGGTCCCAAATCATTACGAGGCCTGTCTGGTGAGCAAAAGCGGGGAAAGACTGTGGTGCGAAGTGCGTGTCGGGAAAATCCTCCTGGGCGGTCGCAGGGCCTTCATTGTCAATCTGGTTGAATTGAATGAAAGAAAGGCCCTGGAGAGACAGAAGGCCAGGGGGCTGAAATTCGAAGCGTTGGCACGGATCTCGCGGGGACTGCATCAGGAGATGGCGGGATGGTTGAATCGCCTTGAAAATGAGGCCTTTCCCCCCCGAAAAGTGCCTGGATCAGGAGAGAGAAAGTCTGCAGGAGAAGGGGAGGTCTTTCAGAAGATCCTTGAGAGCGGCGAGACGTTTTCCCGGGATCTGGCATGCCTGGGCGGCCTGAAAAAGGCGTCCGAGGCAGAGATCACCTATGATTTGAGAAAAGTGGTAAAGGAGGTTGTGAACCATGCCAAGACCCAATGGTGCGACAGCCCTGAGCGCAAGGGGAATCCTGTCCGCATAAGAAGCTATCTCAGAACGCTGTCACCTCTATTGGGAAGGCCGGAAGAAGTCCGGTCGGTCCTCACCGGCATGGTGGAAAATGCCGTGGAGGCCCTGCCCCGGGGGGGGGATATCTACATTACCACCGAAGAAAGTGCGGGTTTTGTCTGTGTGTACATCCAGGACAACGGCCATGGGATTTCCCCCGAACTGCAAGAGGTTATCTATGATCCATTCTTCACGACAAGGGGCGGGAAAAAAAGGGGCCTCGGCCTGAGTCGGGCATTTGCTGTTGTTTACGGGAACGGGGGGGATATCACGCTGAGGAGCGAGAAAGGTGAAGGCACAACCTTTACCATTCGCCTGCCCCTGCAGCCGGAAGGCACTCCCCGAAAAGAGGTAGTGGCAAGAAAACGTGCAGATACCCATATCCTAGTGGTTTCGGTTCAGGATATGCTGAGGAATCTCCTGAACCGCCTGTTCACCGGCCAGGGTTGTCAGGTCAGCACGGCGGTGACCGGAGGGGAGGCTTTCATGTTGCTGTCAAAAAGGACGTACGACCTGCTCATGGTGGATATGGAGGACATGGATAGAGATATGAAAGGAATCCTGCGCAAGACAAAAAAGGACCATCCGGAGATATCTATCGTGGTGATGAACGCCGGTGGCGAAACGGTTCCCGGCAAAAGGTCAGGGCTCAGATGGGCGGATCTGGTGATCGGGAAGCCCCTTGAACCGAACAGGGTTCGAGTGATTGTCAGGAAACTCCTTACAGGCAGGGGTTCGGCCAGGTGAATCTTCTAGAGCACAAGGAAGGAGTCCCTTTGGCCGAAAGGGTGAGACCCGAACGGCTTGAAGACATGGTCGGCCAACCTCACCTGCTGGGTCCGGGTTCTGCTTTCAGGAAGGCCCTGGAATCCGGCCGCGTTTTTTCAGTGATTTTCTGGGGACCGCCGGGATCCGGAAAGACGACCCTCGCCAGAATGATCCAAAGTTACTCCCGTCTTCCATTCAAGGCGTTTTCCGCGGTCACTTCCGGCGTGAAAGACCTGCGGGCGATCCTCAAAGAGGCGGAAGTCGAGAGGTCTGAGAGCGGTCATCCCACCCTCCTCTTTGTGGATGAGATCCACCGGTTTCACAAAGGGCAGCAGGATGCCTTTCTGCCGCACGTGGAAAGCGGTCTGATTATCCTGGTAGGAGCCACCACCCAGAACCCCTCGTTTGAAATCATCCCACCTCTCCTGTCCCGAGCCCGGGTCATGGTCCTCAAGCCATTGGAAAAGGAAGGGCTGGAAACCATCCTGACCCGGGCCTTGAAAGACAGGGGCCAGGGTCTTGGAAAATGGGACCTCGAGGTGACGCCGGAGGCCCTGGAACACCTCATCAATATTTCCCAAGGTGATGCCCGGGTGGCCCTGAACAACCTCGAGATGGCCGCCCACCATGCCTTGGAGACAAACGCCAATCAGCGGCTCGTCGATCTTCGCCTGATGGAAAGTGCTTTGGACAGGAAGGCCCTGCCTTACGACAAGGATGGCGAAGAACACTACAACATCATCTCTGCCTTTCACAAGAGCATGCGGGGCAGTGACGCACAGGCTGCCGTCTACTGGCTCTACAGGATGCTTATGGCCGGAGAAGAAGGACTGTTTGTGGCCAGGAGGATGATCCGATTTGCCTCCGAAGACATAGGGTTGGCCGATCCGCAGGCCCTCCAGGTGGCCCTTTGTGCCTTTGAGGCCTGGCGGAAAGTGGGGCCGCCTGAAGCCGAACTTGCCCTTGTGGAGGCTGCCGTCTACCTTGCAACGGCTCCCAAGAGCAATGCCCTCTACCTGGCGGAAAAGGCCGTGAAGGCGGAGGTTGGGCGAACAGGGGCGGAGCCGGTGCCCATGCACATTCGCAACGCCCCGACCCGGCTCATGAAAGAGCAGGGGTATGGAAGGGGATATCGTTACCCCCACAACTACCCTGGAGCGTGGGTGGAACAGACCTATCTCCCGGAGGGCTGCAGGAATCGCATATTTTACCGCCCCACAGACCGGGGATTTGAAAGGGAGATTCGAAAGCGTATCTTGCGTCACGGGAAAAAGTAGAGTATGGAGCCATTTTCAAAACGTTTCAGTTTGTTCAAGGTCAAGAAAGGCGAAAATCTTGACTACAGAGCCAGTTTCAAAACGTTCAATTTTGTTCGAGGTCAAGAAAGGCGAAAATTTTAACCACAGGAATATGTTGGATATTTCGAGGATTAAAATTGTCGTCTGCCGAAGAGATCGGGCAAAAGGGGGCGTTTTGGAAATGGCTCTAGATCTATTCGTACACCTTCTCCTCGAGGTCTTCTGAACCCTCCGCGTCGGCCTCAAAATCCCGGGCCGGGCCGCTTCCCTTCAAGGTCTGGTATTCCCGATACCACTCGTTGGCGATGATCATGGACATGACTTCATTCGTCCCCGTCCAAATGGATGCCAGACGCAGGTCCCTGGCAATCCGTTCAATGGGGAAGATGTTCGTGTACCCGATGCCTCCCATCACCTGCATGGCGTGACGGACTGCCTTCTGACAGGATTCGGTCACAAAGCGCTTGGTTTCCGAAACCATTCGCCGGATGCGGTTGGGATCAGCACCCCGGTCCACGGCCTGGGAGGTGGCATAGACCATGGCCCTGGACGCATCCAGCAGTGTGGCTGCTTCCGCCACCTGGAAACTTACCCCCTGAAATTCGTTGATGGTTTTCCCGAAGGCCTTACGTCTGGTGGAATACCCGGTTGCAATGTCCAGCGCCGGGCGTGCCGCGCCGATGGTCATGGCAGCGGTTCCCAGCCGCTCGGGGATCATCATGGTATTGAAAACCGCGTAAGCTCTGTTCAATTCGCCCACCACATTTTCCTTGGGCACCCTGACATCACTGAAGACGATTCGGCCCGCGCCCCCGCCGCGGCATCCCATGAGGCCGTAGAGGTACTTGGTTTCCACCCCCGGTCCCCGATCCACAATAAAACAGGTGAGGGCCTTGTGGGACGCAGCCTCTGGGTCGGTGCGGGCGTAGACGAGGAAATAGTCTGCGCCTTCCGCCCCGACGATAAACCGCTTCTGGCCGTTCAGAAGGAAATAATCCCCCTTGTCTTCGGCCTTGGTGGTGGTTCCGAAGAAGTCAGAGCCGCCCCGCGGTTCCGTCAGGCATTCAGCTGCAAAGAGCTCTCCCCTGAGAAGGGGTTTCACGTAGCGCTCCTTCTGGGCCTCCGTGCCGTGAAGAATGATAGCATCGCAGACCAGTTCCGCCCCCACCCCGAACGTACAGGCGAAGATATAGCCGAGGGTACCGATTTCCGCCATCACCATGCAGGTGGTGGTCCAGTCCATGTCGCGGCCACCCCATTTTGCAGGGTAGCGGCACCCCATGAGGTGCCGTCTGGCGGCCTCCTGAAGAAATTCCTTCGGAAAGCGGATCTTGTCCTGGTCCATGTCCAGGATCATCCGGCGAGGCACCCAGTGGATCAGGTCCCTGGCCTCACACTTGATCTTATGCTGTTCCTCCGTCATCATGAAGTCAAACATGGCGATCTCCTCAAAGCACGTTTTCCTGTTTCCGTCAGCAAAAAAGCCATCATCTTTTGGTAGGGCTTTTGACAAGAAATGCCAAGAAAAAAATGAAACCGCATTGACATTACCCTCTGCCCTCTGATAATTCTATCCTTCTGATTTAGTGTTGACGACTTCTAACGAAGTCGCTTTTTCATCCGGATCTAAGGAAACGGATCTGAAAATCTTTTTCATGTGCTTTCTCATAGTGCACTTGGCACAGGGCTTCGACATGGACGGCTATTTGGGGTTTAATGCGCCAAAGCCTTGCGCGTTTCTATGACGTAGCGATAAACCACAAATGGGCGTCCATCCCCTCCGGAGTGTTTAGAAAGCATTTGAAAAAGATTGTCAGGTTCGATTCCTCTTCGTTCCCGATAGGTTGCGGAAAATGGCATAAACCAGCTTTCAACGAAGTCTCTCGGAATTGAAAGGAACAGAAGTGGGTCTAATTCGCGGTGCGGCAACCTTTTGTCGGTACAGGGTGGCGGGCGATCTGCCTGATGACTACGCGGAGGCCTTCCCAAAGGGGATTCTCCGTTATGCTTTCAGAAATCTCGACGATCTTCCCAATGAAGAAAGGTCAACGGGATGGGTCAACATCCTGGATATGTTCGACAGTTCCCTCTCGGCCATGGAGTATTTCAAGGACCCCTACCTGGCCCTTTCCTGGCGGGTCGATGAAAAAAAAATCCCGGCCAGGGCCTTGCACCAGTATTGCCTGGAAGCGGAAAACGAGGTAAAGGGACAGGAGGAACTGGAGTATCTTCCGAAATCGAGGCGTGATGACATCAGGGAAAGCGTTCGTCTCAAGCTCCTGAAACGGGCCATTCCCCAGTCAAACGTCTACGACGTCACCTGGCATCTTCAAACCGGTGACCTCCTGTTCGGGGCCGCCAGCAACAAGCTTTGCGACGAATTCGTCGAAATTTTTCAGAAGACTTTTGAACGGTTGCCTGTCCCCGTCTACCCCTACACACAGGCGCGGCATCTTTTTGAAATGGCGGAGAAAGACCCCGGTCCGGTGGATGGGATGAAGCCCTTGGTCTTCGCCGAGGAGGCCTTGCCATGAGCGTCATGGACGAAGTGCGTGAACATGAATCGCTGGGCAGGGATTTTCTGATCTGGCTGTGGTTCAACAGTGAGACCCTCGGAGGGGG
>Ga0315556_1001211_pt1 | contig 15791 bp, 13 predicted proteins | sample SalMarSW160310MG_FD_202112 | JGI IMG/M metagenome (GOLD analysis project Ga0315556, IMG submission 202112) | Salt marsh sediment microbial communities from the Plum Island Ecosystem LTER, Massachusetts, United States - Salt Marsh Sediment SW1603-10 ...
GCCGGACGTGGCGCACGGCCATCGCACCGGCGCGGTGGCCGTGCACCGCCACCAGCTCCCCACCCGGCAGCGCCAGCCGCGCCTCCTCGGGCAAGACGGCCAACAGCGTCCGCTGCTCCTTCCCCCACTTGGACGGCACGTCATTGTTGCCGGTCACCGCCACCACCCCGAGGCGCGGGCGCAAGGCCTCCAGCACCGAGGCCGCGCCGATGTCGCCGGCGTGGACCGCATAATCGCAACGTGCCACGCGCTCGGCGACGCGTGCATCCAGTACGCCGTGGGTATCGGAAAGGATGGCAACCAGAACAGGCGCGGGCATGGTTCGGGACCTCTGAACGGGGCTGGCACCATGGTAACGCGGCGTACGGCGGAGGTGCGGCTTCGATTGCCGGCTCCTCAGCCCCTATACTCCCCGTAGTGCGGGTGGCGCTGCGGGGCTCGGCCGGAACATGGACACGCATGGCCAAAGAAGGATCGGGGTCGATCAGTTGGAGATCGGCATGTACGTGGTCGAGCTCGACCGGCCGTGGCTGGACACGCCGTTCCTGTTCCAGGGCTTCCCGGTCAGTTCCGCCACCGACATCGAACGCCTGCGCGGTTGCTGCCGCCATGTCTACGTGCTGGACCGCCCGCCCGCGTTCCGGTCCGAGCGCCGCGACGCACCCAGCCCGGCCAATCGGTCGCGCTTCTTCACCCGGCGCCTGAACATACGCCCCGGCGGCCCCGCCCGCCCCCACCCCAGCACGCAGGACATGGCCCAGGCCCTGGACGTGGCGCGCGAGATCTACACCAACACCCACGCCTACATCGGCCGGGTTCTGGAAGACGTGCGCCTGGGAGAGGGGCTGGACACCGAGCAGGCCCGCGCGGCGGTGGGCAAGATGATCGACAGCATCGTGACCAATCCCAACGCCCTGACCTGGTTGAGCCTGCTCAAGAGCCGGGACGAATACACGTCCTTCCACAGCCTCAACGTGTGCATCCTGTCCCTGCTGTTCGCCCAGCATCTGGGCCTGGCGCCCGCCGACCTGCATGAGCTCGGCCTCGGTGCCCTGCTGCACGACATCGGCAAGATGCAGGTGCCGCTGGAGATACTGAACAAGCCCAAGCCGCTGGACCCGCCGGAAATGGCGTTGATGAAGCTGCACCCCACCTATGGCTACGAGGTGCTGCGCGCAAAGGGCGGCGTTTCGGCGCGTGCCCTCGACATCGTCTACTCGCACCACGAGCGGGTCGACGGCAAGGGCTACCCGCGGGGCCTGAAGGGCGCGGCCATCAGCCGCGACGCCACCATCGTCGCCATCGCCGATGTCTATGACGCCATCACCACCAACCGGGTCTACCATTCGGGGATCTCGCCGCACGAGGCCCTGCGCCTGATGTACGAACACGAGCGCGGCGGATTTCGCGAGGAAATGCTGGAGCAGTTCATCCGCTGCCTGAGCATCTACCCCATCGGCAGCATCGTCGAGTTGGAGACCGGCGAGGTGGGCGTGGTGATGACCATCAACCAAACCGATCATCTGCGGCCCATCGTGACCCTGGTGCTGGACCCGGACAAGCAGCCCTATGCCGGCTACCGCCTGCTCAATCTCTCCTCGATGGGTCGCAGCAGCCACCCCATCGCCATCAAACGCATCCTCCAATCCGACGCCTTCGGCATCGACGTCCAGGCCCTGGTGCGCGCCCAGTACCAGGTCGCCTGACGGCGCGCCGGCGGCCGCTGGGTTACAATCGGCGGCGGAATCAACGAATGCATCCCCGGAGGTGACCTCAGTGGCGCCGCAACCCAGTCGCGACGAACAAATCATCCACGCCCACGCCCGCCTCATCGTCGACGTGGTGCGCGCCTGTGAGAATCCGGCCCTGCGCCCGCCCCTGGAGCCGCTCCTGAACGCACTCGGCGAGTACGGCCAACAGGCACTGGTGGGCGTCATCCGCAAGCTCCTGGCGGGCAACCGCGAGCCGCAGTTGCTCAACGGCCTGGACGAGGATGACCGCATCGTGGTCGAGGCCATGTTGCGCGGCCTGCAGAACCCGGCGACCCTTCCCGATCCCAACGCCGAAGCCGACGCCAGCGCCGCCGCGCCCGGGCTGGCGAGCATGATCCACGCTGCAGCCGCGGGCAACATCGAAGCACTGCATGCCCTTGCAGGGATGGCGGAGCAGATGACCGCCGCGGGCGGCGACATGGCACGCCTGGGCGGCATCATGCGCCGGCTGGTCAATGGGGAGCGCGATCCGGACACTCTGTGCAAAGGCATGGGCGCCCGAGGCGAGTCACTGGTGCTGTCCATCCTGGCCGAATTGGGCCAGCTGGAAGTGCACTGACCAGACAGAACGCGCCGCAACCCGGTCAGCTTCACGGCGCGGCACGGACAACCGGCCCACGACCACCCGGGCCCTCCGAACCCCGGAAATCATGCGGGATTTGACTCGGCATCGCTCCATTCCGTGACGCCGCGCACAAGTCACCGCGCCGGCGGTCCGATCCGAACCGCCGGCGCGGTAACATTGCCGGGTAATCCTGGTGCCTGTCCCCATCCCCCTCCCGGCGCGCCGATGGAAGAATTTCCCACGCACGCATAGAATGGGTCCCCATGACCAGCACTCCCAATACCGATGGACCCAACGCACCGCCGGCCTCGCTGGCGACGGCGCTGCGGCGCGTGTTGCGCCCATTGGTACGCCTGCTGCTGACCAACGGCATCACCTACCCCTTCCTCTCCAGCCTGCTCAAGTCCGTCTTCATCGAGGTGGCCGAACGTGATTTCAGGCTGGAGGACAAAGCACAGACCGACAGCCGCATCAACCTGCTGACCGGCGTACATCGCAAGGACGTCAAGCGTCTGCGCGCCGAACTGGCCGACACGAAGACCCCCGAGACGCCCGCGGCTATTTCGCTGGGCGCCCAGCTGGTCGCCCGCTGGACCGGTCTGGATCGGTATCTGGACGACCATGGCCGTCCGCGGCCGCTGCCGCGCCTGGCCAGCGACGGCGGCGAGCTGTCATTCGAAGCGCTGGTGGCGGCGGTCAACAAGGACATCCGCTCCCGCGTGGTGCTCGACGAGTGGTTGCGCCTGGGCGTGGCACGCGTCGATGAACAGGATCGGGTGTGCCTGAACATGGAAGCCTTCGTGCCGGACAAGGGCTTCGAAGAAAAGGCGTATTACTTCGGCCAGAACGTTCACGATCACATCGCCGCCACAGCATACAACCTCAGCGGCGCCGGACCCGCCTTTCTGGAACGTAGCGTTTACTACGACCGTCTCACCCCGGCTTCGGTGGAAACCCTGGACAAACTGGCGCGCGAACTGGGGATGCAGACGCTGTTGAGCGTCAATCGCAAGGCCATGGAACTTCAGGCTCAGGATCACGCGCAGGTCGACGCTCACCTGCGCATGAATTTCGGCATCTACTTCTTCTCTGAAGAGGAGTCCGACACCGACGCCGCCTCTGCCTCCCGGGGAAAGTCCGAATGATCCTCCGGAACCGTCGATTGCTGGGCAGATGGCTGCTGGCGGCCAGCCTCGGTGCGGCCGTGCAATGCCTGCCCTCGCTCGCCCAGGCCGCCAACGTCTGCGCCGGCGGCGGCCTGAGCCATCCCGTCATAGGCACCGGAATCGGCGGCACCGGTGCGCCGCAGTCGTCCGGCATGGGCGGCACCGGAACACCCGCACACGGCAGTGGCAGTGGCATCGGCGGCACCGGCAACACGGCCGGCAACGACAGTGGCCTCGGCGGTACCGGAAACGTCGCCAGCCACGGCAGCGGCATCGGGGGTACCGGCGACGTCGCCGGCATCGGCGGCACCGGCATCGTCGGAACCATCACCGGCTTCGGCAGCATCTGTGTCAACGGTGTCGAAATCCATTACGACACGAAGACCCCCACCTGGATGGACGGCCAGCCCGCCGCCGCCAACAGCCTGGCCATCGGCCAAGTGGTCTCCGTGGACGCCCAGGGAGCCGGCCCACAGGTGCGCGCCCGGACCATCCAGGTGCTGTACGCCGTGACCGGGCCCGTGACCCGCGTGACACCGGGCGGCCGCCTTCAGGTGCTCGGCCAGCGGGTGCAGCTGCCTGCCGGCCCGCGAGCATCCATGGCCGTCCGACCGGGGGACTTCGTCCAGGTCAGCGGTTTACGCCGGGCCGACGGCGTGATCGTCGCCTCCCGTATTCATCCCGCACCCCGCGGCCGCGCCAGCGTGACCGGCCCGGTGACCGCCCTGACGCCAGGCCACATCCGGGTCTACGGGACGAACATCGCTTTGGGCGGGAGCGCAGCCCCCGCGGGACTGGGCGCCGGACGCATCGTTCACGTCAGCGGCCATGTCGACGCCGGCGGGACACTGCGCGCCGACCATGTGGCGTTGCAACGCGGCCTGCCGTTCGGGGCCGGAGTGCAGCACCTGAGCATTGAGGGCTACATTCGCAACAGCCGCGGCCACCAGCTGGTGAACGTCGGCGGTACGGAAGTGCAGATCTCGCGCACCACGCACTTCGCGTCCGGCCGACCCGATGAGCTCAAGCAAGACACCCGGGTGCGGGTCAGCGGCCGCGTGGGCACGGACCACCGCCTCCACGCCGAGCGCATCGAGGTCGAGCGCGAGCGCCCCGAACCCGTCCACGCCCTCAGAACCGAAGCCCACACCAGCCACGATCACGGCGATCATATCGGCCATGACGACCACAGGAACCCACGCGAAGGAGCGGACCGACCCTCGCGCCCCGAACCGCCCTCGCATGATGACGAGCACGTAGAAAAGGTGGATCGTCCGGACCATGTCGAACGACCCGAGTCACCGGAACGACCCGAATCGGTCGAGCGGCCCGAGTCCCCGGAGCGCCCCGAGTCTGTCGAACGACCCGAATCACCGGAACGGCCCGAATCGATCGAACGACCCGAGATCGAGACGCCCGACAACTAGCGCCTGTGGCCGGCCTGCGACGGCAGCACCGGCCCGCGCCTTTCACTGCCCAAACCTCCACGCACATAGAGGCCAACCATGACCATGCTTTCGCGATCCCCAGTCACCGCGGCCGCCCTCGCCGCGCTCGCCATTGCGCCCGGCATCGCCGGCGCCGCGGACCGCCTCAGCCTGACCACCGGCGTCGATTACAGCAGCGGCAAGTATGGCGGCTCGCAATCGACCGACATCACCTACGTGCCCATAACGGCCAAGTACCAGACCGGTCCGTGGACGCTCAAACTCACGCTCCCCTACATCACGGTCACCGGCCCCGGCAACGTCGTTCCCGACATCGGCCAGGTCAGCACCGGCACGGCAACGCGCACGACCGAATCGGGCATAGGTGACGTAGTCGCCGGCGCCACCTACAACGTCTACTGGAACAAGGACACGCGCACCGCCGTGGACCTGACGGGCAAGGTGAAGTTCGGCACCGCCGACGAGAAAAAGGGCCTGGGCACGGGCAAGAACGACTACTCGTTCCAGGTGGACGTGTACAAGAGCTTCGACCGGCTCACACCGTTCGGCAGCGTGGGCTACAAGGTACTGGGCGACCCGGCCGGCTACACGCTGGACAATGTCTTCTATGGCTCTCTGGGCTTCGCGTATAAGGTCTCCAGCGCCACCAGCGCCGGGGCCATCGTGGACCTGCGCGAACGCAGCACACCCACCGGGTCTCCGCGACGCGAACTCACCGGCTTCGTCACTCACAAGCTGTATCGCAACTGGAAGCTCCAGGGCTATGCAGTGAAGGGCTTCAGCGACGGCAGCCCGGCCTGGGGCGCCGGCGCCATGGTCACCTACCGCTTCTGAACCTTCTGACCCGCACAAAAAAAGCGCCAGGGCCGTCAAGCCCTGGCGCTTTCTTTATGGCAATGACAAGTGGGCGTCAGCCGTAACGCCCGGTGATGTAGTCTTCCGTTTCCTTCTGGGACGGCGTGGTGAAGATGCGGTCAGTGTCGTCGAACTCGATGAGTTTGCCCAGGTACAGGAACGCGGTGTAGTCGGAGACACGTGCCGCCTGCTGCATGTTGTGCGTAACGATGGCGATCGTATAGTCGTCCTTGAGTTCGCTGATCAGCTCCTCGATCTTCAGGGTCGAGATGGGATCCAGGGCCGATGCCGGCTCGTCCAGCAGCAGTACCTCGGGCTTCACGGCAATGGCGCGCGCGATACACAGACGCTGCTGCTGGCCGCCGGAGAGCTGGGTACCGTCCTGGCGCAGCTTGTCCTTAACCTCGTCCCACAGGGCCGCCTTGCGCAGCGCCCATTCCACCCGCTCCTCCATGTCCCGCCGGCTGAGACGCTCATAGAGCCGCACGCCGAAGGCGATGTTGTCGTAGACGCTCATGGGAAAGGGCGTGGGCTTCTGGAACACCATGCCGACCTTGGAGCGCAGGCGATTGAGATCGTAGCGCTTGTCGAGGATGTCCTCGCCGTCCAGCAGCACGGAGCCCGTGGTGTGCTGCTTGGGATACAGCTGATAGATCCGGTTGAACACCCGCAACAGCGTGGATTTGCCGCAGCCCGACGGACCGATGAAGGCCACGACGCGCTTCTCCGGAATGTCGAGACTGATGCCATGAAGAGCCTTGTAGCTCCCGTAATGGAACTCCAGGTTCTTCACCTCGATCTTGGTGCGCACACTACCCGCGGCCGAGGGTGTCGTCGTATCCCCGCGGGCGGCGCTCATATCGAAGGCGACGCGTTTGGTCTCTTGAGATGCCATGATCAATAGTCCTGTCGTCTCGTGCGCAGGAATATGCGCGCAAGAATATTCAAACCAAGAATGCTCAACGTAATCAGCAAGGCCCCGGCCCAGGCCAGATGCTGCCAGTCCTCATAGGGACTCATGGCGAACTGGAAGATCACCACCGGCAGATTGGCGATAGGCTGGTTGAGGTTCGCGCTCCAGAACTGGTTGTTCAGGGCAGTAAACAGCAGCGGCGCGGTCTCGCCGCTGACGCGCGCGATGCCCAGAAGAATACCGGTGAGGATACCCGCACGGGCGGCGCGATAGACGATGACGGTCACCACTTTCCACTGGGGGGCACCCAAGGCGGCAGCGGCCTCGCGCATGGTGTCCGGCACCAGACGCAACATGTCCTCGGTGGTACGCACCACCAGCGGGATCACGATCAGGGCAAGAGCCAGCGCGCCGGCCCAGCCGGAAAAGTGACCCATGCGCACCACCACCAGTTCGTAGATGAATACGCCGATGATGATGGAGGGCGCGCTCAGAAGAATGTCGTTGACGAAGCGAATCACCGGCGCCATGCGCGAGCCGCGGCCGAACTCGGACAGGAACGTGCCCGCCAGGACCCCAATGGGCGCGCCGATCATTACCCCCATGAAGGTCATCAACAGGCTGCCGACAATGGCGTTCTTGAGACCGCCGGCGCTGCCGGGAGGCGGCGTGCTCATGGTGAACACGTCCCAGCTCAGCCATTGCAGGCCGTGGCTGAGCAGCGTCCACAGCAGCCACGCCAGCCAGAACAGACCGAACGCGGTCGCCAGCATGGATGCGGTGAGGTTGAATGCGTTGACAAACCGCCGGCGCTGATAGAGGTTCACGGCATCACCCTCATGTCTGTCTGCCGGCACGTCGGCCCATGCGCAGCAGCAGCAACTTGGCCAGCGCCAGCACGACGAAGGTGATCAGGAACAGAAGTAGCCCCAGGTAGATCAACGAGGAAGTGTAGATCTCACCCACCGCCTCGGTGAATTCATTGGCCAACACGGAAGAAATCGTATTGCCCGGCATAAACAGAGATGTGCTCAGGTCGTGAGCGTTGCCGATGACGAAGGTTACCGCCATGGTCTCGCCCAGGGCACGGCCCAGACCCAGCATGATGCCGCCGACCACGCCCACGCGGGTATATGGCAACACCACGTGGCGCACCACCTCCCAGGTGGTCGCCCCAAGGCCGTAGGCCGACTCCTTCAATACGCCCGGCACGATCTCGAACACGTCACGCATCACCGCCGCAATGAAGGGCGTGATCATGATGGCCAGAATCAGGCCGGCGGTGAACATGCCGATACCCATGGGTGGGCCGTCGAACAGGGCCCCCAGGATAGGCCAACCGGCCGTATGGTCCGTCAGCCAGGGCTGGACATGATCGGCAAACAGGGGCGCGAACACGAACAGGCCCCACATGCCGTAGATGATACTCGGGATGGCCGCCAGCAGTTCGACGGCGATGCCCACGGGCCGCTTCAGCCAGCGTGGCGCGAGTTCAGTGATGAACAGGGCGATGCCGAAACTGACGGGCACCGCGATGAGCAGGGCGATCATGGAACTGACCAGGGTGCCGAAAATGGCCACCGCCCCGCCGAATTGGTCGGTGACCGGATTCCACTCCTTCGACCAAAGGAAACCCACGCCGAACTTGGACATGGCCGGCCAGGCACCGATGAGCAGGGAAATCACGATCCCGATGACGGAAAAGAACACCAGGAGGGCGAAGAATCGGGTGGCGCCGCGGAATGCCGCATCTGCCATTGCTCCGCGCCGCGTCGCCTTGGAAACGACGGGAACGGTGGCGGCGGTGTGCGTTGTGTCGTTCAACCGACCCTCCAGCCATTCATTTTCTATATCTGAAAAAAACGATGTGGAGGCACCACTTGCGCGGCGCCTCCACACGTTACTTCAACTACATGCAGACTCACGGAACCCGCGAGTTTACTGGGTCATGCTGGCATCCCAAACGGTCGCGCCGTTGGCACCCTTGACGTCCTTGGCCCAGGTCTTTTCCACCAGGCTGACCACGCTGGACGGCATCGGCACGTAGTCCAGGCCTTCGGCCATCTTACCGCCGTTGTGGTAGGCCCAGTCGAAGAACTTCAGCACGGCGGCGCCGGTCGCGGGCTTGGCCTGGCTCTTGTATACCAGAATAAAGGTCGCACCGGTAATCGGCCAGCTGTCCTTGCCCGGCTGATCCGTCAGCACCATGTAGAAGCCCGGCGCATGGGACCAGTCCGCGTTGGCGGCAGCGGCCTGGAAGGCCTCGCTGGTCGGGGCCACGAAGTGGCCTTCGCGGTTCTGCAGCAGCGCGTAGGTCATCTTGTTCTGCAGGGCGTAGGCGTATTCCACATAGCCGATGGAACCCTTGATGCGGCTCACGTAGGAGGCCACACCCTCGTTGCCCTTGCCGCCGACGCCGGCCGGCCAGGCCACGGCCTTGTTGTTACCCACCTTCTCGGCCCAGGTCTTGCTCACCTTGGTCAGGTAGTTGGTGAAGATCCAGGTGGTGCCGGAACCGTCGGAACGATGCACGACCGTGATGCGCTTGGACGGCAGATTCACGCCCGGGTTGGCCTCCTGGATGCGCTTGTCGTCCCAATTCTTGATCTCGCCCAGGTAAATGTCAGCCAGCAGTGCCGGGGTCAGCTTGACCCCGCCCGGCTTGATGCCGGCCAAGTTTACCACAGGAACCACGCCGCCCATGACCATGGGGAACTGCATCAGACCGGCCTTGTCCAGCTCCTCGGCCTTCAGCGGGGCGTCGGAGGCGCCGAAATCGACGGTCTTGGCCTTGATCTGCTTGATGCCACCACCCGAACCGATGGACTGATAGTTCATCTTCACGCCGGTCTTGTTGTTGTACGCCTCGGCCCACTTGGCGTAGACGGGGTACGGGAAGGTGGCACCGGCACCGGAGATGGTGTTGACCTCGGCGCTGGCATTGAACATGGCACCGGCGGACAGCAGAGCCGTCGCACCGACCAGAATCCCCTTGTAACGATTGATCATGTTGTCTCCTCTGCAAACGTTTTACGTTTGTCATCTAGCTGTAACAGTCAGGAAATCCGCTTGCGGGTGCCCCAGGACAACCCGGCCGGATCCGGCCCGGCGACACCTGATCTCGACGCCAGGCCCGCCGCTGAAGCCTCCGAAGAATCTCCGGCGCTTCAGTACGCCGCGCACAGCTGCGACGTTGGAGCGAAAGCATAATGACAAAGTGCTACGTTTTTGTGACAGCGGATACACGTTGGCGCAGGCAGATCAGCTCCGTTCGGGCCCATCCCCGGGCCCCATAGAAGCCGAGGGCCGGGGCATTGCCCCCGTCCGCCAGCAACTGCAGCCTCCGGGCCCCCTGCTCCGCCGCCCAGGCCGCGGCGGCCTCCAGCAGCGCCGACCCCAGCCCCAGGCCCCGGTGACCCTCCGCCACCACCACATCCTCGACCCAGGCCGCCAAGCCGCCCTCGGCGGTGGATATGACCAATTGGACCGAGCACATGCCCATCACGCCGCCGCCGGCCTCGGCCACCAGCACGCGGGCGTCACGGTCCCGCGCCAGGAGCCGCGTCAGGCCGTCACGCTGCCGGGCCGGGTCCACGGTGTAGTCCCGCTCCAGGGCGAACAGCTCGCCCAACAGGCCCACCAAGGCCTCCACGTCACCGGGGGCGGCCGGCCGCACGACCCAATCGCGGCCGGTCATGGCTCCCCCACCAGCCCCCTGGCCCGGGTCGATCCGGGCCAGGGTGTGCGGGCCGTCACAGACCGGACCGGTACGGGCGCCCGGCCCAGGCCGTTGTGTGATCGGTTCATCGGAACGCCCTCCCGGCGGTTGCTAGCTTGCACTCAAACAAGATTCACCTGGGGGTGCTCCATGCTGACACGAACCGGCCAAATCCTGCTTCTCAGCGCCGCTCTGCTGGCCGCCGACACGGCCCTGGCAGACCCGGTGTCCGGTCTGCTCGGCCTGTTGCTGGCCGAGAAGGTCGGCGGCAAGCACCAAACGGTGGAGAACAAGCCCCGTCCGTGGCGCGACAACCTGTCCTCCGAACAACTGTCCATGCTGGACCAGTTGCGCGCCCATGCGGCCATCGGCACCTGCATGGACATGGCCGACCAGGGCAACCCCGTCGCCAGCTATCAGCTGGCCAAGATCGCCGCCCTTGGCATCCAGCTCCAGCATTCCATCGATGCCAGCAACAGCGTCCCCGATGTACAGACCCTGACCTGGCAGCGCCCGGCCCGGGCCCTGCGCTGGTGCTCGCGCCAGGCGGGCATCTCCAGCGCCGGCGCCGACGCGCCGCTGACCCGTTACGCCTATGGCATCGTGCGCCTGGTACGGGCACAGGCCATTGAATCCCGCATGGTGGCCGCCCAATAGTCGCCCCTGCGCCACCGGCGCATGGACCGTTCCCTCAATGGTTGCGCAGGTAGCGGGCGTCATCGAAGGTACAGACCCAGCCGGGCCGATAGACCACGAAGATGGTGGTCAGCATGCCGGTGAGAAAGGCCTCTGGAAACAGCAGCAGCGCGAAGTAACTCAAATAGTTGTGCAACAGATAGTCGGGGGCGAAGGTGCCGGCCAGGCCATGCACCAAGGTGCTCACCAGACCCACAGTGCCGATGGCGATGGCACCGCCGAAAAATGCGCAAAGAAAGATATAAACGAAGAAATTGTTGGGCAGCCTGCCGTCCACCAGCCGAAAGATCCCGTAGCTGACCGCCACCGGCAGCATGGCGAACAGCAGGCCGTTCAAGGCATAGGCCTCCCAGCCCGCCCCCCCATAGGCGGTGACCACCAGCAGCACGCCGCACAGGCTCAGCACCGCGAACTGCCAGCCGAACATGAGCGTCACCAGGGTGGCGCCGATCAGATGCAGACTCAGTCCGTCGGTGATGCCCGCCTTCATGCTCCACAGGAATATCAGCACCAGGGTGGCGCCCATGAGCACGTGGAACACTTCACTGTTGCTCGCCAGACGCCGCCACGGCGCCTTCCAGATCACCAGGGCCAGCAGCGGCCAGAACAGCGCGTGGCTGATCCACACCAGGGGCAGGGGCAACAAGACATCGGTCAGATTCATGGGGACAATTTTAGCGCGAAACGGCTTCCTCGGGCGCCCCCGCGCGGGCTCAGCTATGCTTTGAAATGAATCCTGATGGGCCGCCCAGCGCGGCAGCCGCCGTATCCATGAGCCGTTTCCATACCCTGCGCCAGATCCTGCTTACCGCCGCCGTGCTGTTGCCGTTGCCGGCCCATGCCGCGAACCCCGCAGCCCAGCCGCCGGCCAGCGTCGATTCCGCCACCCTGCGACACTGGGTGCAGCAGATGAAAGACGCGCCCCGGGGACCATTCAAGCGCATCCGCTGGTTCTGCCGCGACGGCACCATCCGGCCCCCGGGCGAAAGTGCCTGCCACGACCATGGCGGCGGTATCCAGCACGGCGAGTGGAGCGCCCACACCCTGGCACTATGGTCCGCGGGTTACGCCATCGGCAACGTCCTCGCCGACCTGGTGCCCACACGCTTCACGGGGGCGACGGCGGACCTGACGCTGCTGAAACAGGTTCTGCTGGAGCGCTTCCTCATCGGCGCCGACGATGGCTGGATCTACCGCCACGCCCGCTTCTACCGCGGTGCGCTACAGGTGGAGGATGAGCGCGGCGCGGCGCGGCGGCTACTGCGTACTCTGCTTGGCGACCCAACGTGGCGCACCGGACCCCGGTTTCTGCTGCTACGCGAAACCGCCCGGCTGCTGCCCATTCAGACCGACACCCCGTTGGTCACTGCGGCGCGCAACCTGGCCACCGAGATCAACGCCCAGGACCCGGACTTCCAGCCCCTGCGCACCAAGCTGCACGGCATGCCGGACGCCACCGATGCGGCCGCCGTGCGCGCCTATGCCGCCGCCCACGGACGCCCGGCACTGGCCGACGCCTATGCCCGTCTGGCCGCCGACCTGGACACCCTCTACGCGCCGCAAGGCGCGGCCGAAGTGCTGCGGACCCTGGCAGGCCAGGAGAGTGATCCACACCTGGCCCGCTGGCTGCGGGACCGCGCGGCGGCGCTGGCGGCCGCCACCGAACCGGGCCAACACTTCACCCTGGTGACCGGGCTGCTGCGGCGCCTGCGGGCGCGCATCCTCGGACCCTGGCGCGACAGTGCCCTCACCCGCTTCCGGCTGATGGAGGCCAGTCTGATCCTGGAGCAGGATGCCTTTGCCAGCGGCAACCGGCTGCTACAGCAGTTGCCCGAGGCCTCGCGCAAAACACGCCTGCAATGGCTGGAACATGCCGCCGCCGGGCTATACGGCACCGGCCTGCTGTCGCCACGCCAGCGTGCCGCGGTGGAGGGCACTATCAGACACCTGACCCGACGCGGCGACACCACGGTCGGCGAGTATTACGGCGAACTGCGCTATCTGGGCCGCATTCCGCAATGGAGCCAGCGGGCCATGGCGTTTCATTTCGACCCGGCGGTGAATCATCTCGCCGTCATCGAGCCGCGCACGCGCCAGTTCATTCCCGACCGGCTGCGGTCCAGCCTGCTGCTGTTCTACAGCCGCGTGCTGGACAGCCTGAGCGGGGACGCGACGCGCCTGGCGGGTGTGCGCCAGCGCCTGTTCGGCCGTGACGTGGGCAGCGACCTGCGGGGACTGAATCCGGGCCTGGCCCGCGGCACGCTGCACATCCCCGCCAACCCGGACGACACCGCCGGCTTCCACCGCGACGGCATCTACGTGCTGCCTTCCACCCTGCCGGACCTGCCGCCGGTGGCGGGCATCCTCACCCGCGGCGAAGGCAGCTCCCTGTCCCACGTGCAGCTGCTGGCCCGCAATCTGGGCATTCCCAACGTGGTGGTGAGCACCGATCTGCTGCCGGAACTGACGCCACATGCCGGCCAGCGGGTGGTGCTGGCGGTCAGCCCCGGGGGCGTGGTGCAGTTGGAGCGGGACGACGCCCACTGGGACGCGGTGTTCGGCCCCAAGAATACGGAACCCGCCGCGGGTACGCTCCGGGCCAACCTGAAAAAGCTGGATCTGGGTTTCCGCCGCATCGTCTCCCTGGCGGACCTGCGCACCGCCGATTCCGGACGCATCGCCGGCCCCAAGGCCGCCAACCTGGGCCAGCTCAAACACTACTATGGTGCCGCCGTGCCCCAGGGCGTGGTCATTCCCTTCGGCGTATTCCGCGACCTGCTCGACCAGCCGCTGGAACCGGGCGGGCCCAAACTCATCGACTGGATGCGCCGCAACTACGCCGACATTCGCGCGCTGGCCCATGACCCCGCCGCGCAACGGCAGAAGACCCGCGACTTCCTGGCGCGTCTGCGCCACTGGATCGAGCACGCCGATGCGGGCGCCGACTTCCGCAGCCGCCTGCACCGGGCCATGGAGCAGACCTTCGGTCCCGACGGCAGTTACGGCGTGTTCGTGCGCAGCGACACCAATATGGAAGACCTGCCCGGGTTCACGGGTGCGGGGCTGAACCTCACCGTCCCCAATGTGGTGGGCTTCGACAAGGTACTCACCGCCATCGGCCGAGTGTGGGCATCGCCGTTCACGGAACGGGCCTACGCCTGGCGGCAGGCGCGCATGGCCGATCCGGAACAGGTCTACCCCGCCGTGCTGCTGCTGCGCAGCTTCCCTTCCGACAAGTCCGGCGTCATGGTCACCGCCGACGTGGACACCGATGACCGCGGCTGGGTTTCGGTGGCGGTGAACGAGGGCATCGGCGGCGCGGTGGCGGGACAGGCCGCCGAGGAGCTGCGCATCCGCCTGCGCGACGGCCGGGTGCGCCTCATGGCCCAGGCCACCGCCCCCACCCGCGCGGAGCTGAACCCCCACGGCGGTCTGCGGCGGGTGGCCGCCAGCGGCACCGAACGGGTACTGCAGCCGGCGGAGATCCGGCAGCTGCTGGCAGTGGCCCGCGACGTGGACGAGCGCTTCCCCCTGCCGCGGGACGATCAGGGCCGGCCGGTGCCGGCCGACATCGAATTCGCCTTCCACGACGGCCATCTGGCCCTGTTCCAGATCCGCCCCTATGCCGAGAGCCGGCAGGCACGCCGCAACCAGGCCCTGGTGGCCCTGGACGCGGACTTGGCGGCCGCCGCCGACAAACCCGTCTCCCTGGACGCCGTCCCGCCGGCGGAGGCGTCGCCATGACGCTGCATCGCGTCGCCATCCACATCGCCGCCGGCCTGGCCACGGCGCTGGTCACCGCGAGTGCAGCGCAGGCCTATCCGGTGAACGGCGCCGCCGACACCGGCATCCAGCGCCTGTACGGTTACCAGGCCCGCCCCGGCCATCCCAGCCGCCTGCCGCGAGGCGCCCGCCTTGATCTCGACCAGATCCAGCTGCGCATGCTGTCCCACGCGGACATGACGCTGCCCACCGCGGACCCCGAATTCAGCCAACAGATCACCAAACTCTTGGGCAAGTACGTGGACGCCTACAGCGTGGCGGTATTGGATCTGAGCGACCCGGACCATCCCGTGTATGGCGAAGTGAATCCGAACGTGCATCGCACCCCGGGCAGCGTGGGCAAGATCGTCGTCGCCCTGGGCCTGTTCCAGGCCCTGGCCGACGCCCACCCCAACGACCTGGATGCGCGCCGGCGGGTATTGCACGACGCGCAGGTCACCGCCGACGCCTTCATCTATCACGATCATCACAAGGTGCCATTCTGGCAGCCCGACAGCGAGCGGCTGCGCCGGCGTCCGCTGGCGATCGGCGACACGGCCAGCCTGTGGACCTATCTGGATTGGATGCTGTCGGCCAGTTCCAACGCCGCCGCCACCACGGTGATCCAGCAGGCCATGCTGCTGGCCCACTTCGGCGTGCGCTATCCCCTGCCGCAAGCTGCGGAGGAAGACTTCTTCATCCGTACGCCGCGCAGAGAACTGAGCGCACTGCTGGAGCGCACCCTGCAGACACCCGTGACCCGCAACGGTCTGAACCTGGACGATCTGCGCCAGGGTGGCTTCTTCACCCTCGGTGGCAAACGCCGGGTGCCGGGCACCAACAGCACCTGCACCGCACGGGAACTGGCGCGCTACCTGCTGCGACTGGAACAGGGC
>Ga0315556_1001213_pt1 | contig 15783 bp, 14 predicted proteins | sample SalMarSW160310MG_FD_202112 | JGI IMG/M metagenome (GOLD analysis project Ga0315556, IMG submission 202112) | Salt marsh sediment microbial communities from the Plum Island Ecosystem LTER, Massachusetts, United States - Salt Marsh Sediment SW1603-10 ...
CTCTCGCCGATCCAGTAGCCGAGGTAGAGGTAGGGCAGGCCGAGCGCGCGGCAGGCCTCGATCTGCCACAGCACGTTGTAGGTGCCGTAGCTCGCGCCGTGCCGGTCGGGCTCGAAGAAGGTGTAGACCGAAGACAGGCCGTCGGGCAGATAGTCCACGATCGACACCATCACCAGCTGGCCGGCGTCGCGGAACTCGATCAGCCGCGTATCGACCCGGCTCTGCAGCAGGAAGTGCGAATACTGGTCGCGGCTGTCGTTGTCCATTCCGCCGCCGGAGTGGCGCCTGGACTGGTAGCGCAGGTACAGCGCGTAGTGCTCGAGCCGGAACTTGAGCGGCTGCGATTGCGAGGTGAGCTCGTCATGCTGCTTCCAGGCGCGGCGCTGCGAGCGGCTGGCGGCGAATTCGGCCACCGGGATGCGCACCGGCACGCAGGCGCGGCAAGCGTCGCAGTGCGGCCGGTAGGTGAAGATGCCGCTGCGGCGGAACCCGGCCTTGACCAGGTCGCCGTACAGCTCGGTGTTGATCAGGTGGCTCGGGGTGGCGACCTGCGAGCGCGCCATGCGGTCCGGCAGGTAGCTGCACGGATAGGGCGCGGTGACGTAGAACTGCAGGACTGCGTGCGGCAGGTCGTTGAGTCGGGACACCTCAGGCTTCCTCGCTGCGCCAATGGCCGGCTGGCTCGGCGTAGTTTACCAATGCCGCCACGCGGCGCAAGAACGCGCGGCGCGGGATTTCGCGCGCGCCCAGCGACGCAAGCAAGGGGGTGCGCATCTGGCAGTCGATGAGCGGGAAGCCTCGCGCGCGCAGCGCCCCGACCAGCGCTACCAGCGCGACCTTGGAGGCGTCGGTCGCGCGCGAGAACATCGACTCGCCGTAGAACATGCGCCCGAGCGCGACCCCGTACAGCCCGCCCACCAGTTCGTCGCCCTGCCAGGTCTCGAAGCAGTGCGCGTGCCCGGAGCGATGGAGCGCGAAATAGGCCTTGCGCATGTCCTCGGAGAGCCAGGTGCCGCCGTCGCCGCGGCGCGGGCCGGCGCAGCCCTCGAGCACGCGCCGGAACGCGCTGTCGACGCGCACCTGATAGCCCTTGTTGCGCAGGCTCTTGGCCAGCGAGCGCGGCACTTTCAGCTCCTCGCAGTGCAGCACCATGCGCGGATCGGGCGACCACCACAGGATCGGCTCGTCGCCCGAATACCAGGGAAAGATGCCGCGCCGGTAGGCCTCCAGCAGGCGCGCGGGCGACAAGTCCCCGCCGGCGCACAGCAGGCCGTTGGGGTTGCGCAGCGCCTGCTCGACCGGCGGGAAAGGATCGTCGCCGCGCAGCCAGGCTAGCACTTCACCTGCTGGCGGCAGTAGTGCTCGAGCGGGGTCACCAGCGCGTTGCCGGCGACGGCGCGGTGCGCCGACGGGCCGATCTCCATCGCCAGGCGGAAGCGGTACTTGGCGAAGAACTCGTTGAACAACTCCCCGCCCAGCGTGCCGATCGCGGTCAGCGAATCGGTCGCGGGATCGTGCTCGAGCAGGATCGCGGCGAGCGGCTGCGGCGCGGGCCCTGCCACGACGCGCCCTCCGTTCGCGGGGTCGTACTGGCTGTGCTCGGAGCAGCAATGGATGACGTGCGCGTGCGGGTTGCGCGCGCTCGCGTCGGCGCGGTAGCTGATGAAGCTGATCTGGCGCGTCGGGTAGGTCAGCTTGTGGGCGCAGATCGCGGAGTAGGCCACGATCGAGCGCTGCGCCCCCACGCCGCCAGACCACACATAGCTGCGCCGGTCCGCGGTCTTGAGCTGCACGCTCTCGCGCAGCGGCCGGCCGAGGTTCAACAGGAAACAGGGCGTCGCGACGTAAGGGTAGTCGAACACCAGGTTGCGGTTGGCGGGCAGCGCCGAAGCGGCGAGCGGCTTGCCGCTCTCGTCGACCAGCGTGGCGCGCGCGTAGAAGTGCGGCGTCGCGCCGGCGGCGGCGATCGCCGGCGCGCTGACGGCCGCTGACGCGGCGCAGAACTTGATGAACTGGCGTCGCTGCATGTTAATGCTTTATTGTAGCCGCACAATTTCTTAGAACAAGTCTTCCGGGGAGGAAATCATGCAGGCGCTCAAATCAGGATCCGACGTGCTGTTCGTGCTGCTGGGCGCGATTCTGGTGCTCGCGATGCACTCGGGCTTCGCCTTTCTCGAACTCGGCACCGTGCGCTCGAAGAATCAGGTCAACGCGCTGGTCAAGATCCTGGCCGACTTCTGCGTCTCGACGGTGGCGTATTTCGTGGTGGGCTACGGCATCGCCTACGGCGTGTCGTTCTTTACCGGCGCCGAGCACCTGACCCAGAGCAACGGCTACGAGCTGGTGAGGTTCTTCTTCCTCCTGACCTTCGCCGCCGCCGTGCCGGCGATCGTCTCGGGCGGGATCGCCGAGCGCGCGCGCTTCTATCCGCAGCTGATCGCGACCGGCGCGCTGGTGGCGCTGGTCTATCCGTTCTTCGAAGGCATCGCCTGGAACCATCACCTCGGCGTGCAGGCCTGGCTGCAGGGGCATTTCGGCGCCGAGTTCCACGATTTCGCCGGCTCGGTGGTGGTGCACGCGGTCGGGGGCTGGATCGGCCTGGTCGCGGTGCTGCTGCTCGGCGCGCGCCGCGGCCGTTACACGAAAGAGGGCCGCATCGCCGCGCACCCGCCGTCGTCGATTCCGTTCCTCGCGCTCGGCGCCTGGATCCTGTCGGTCGGCTGGTTCGGTTTCAACGTCATGTCGGCGCAGGCGATCGACAAGATCAGCGGCCTGGTCGCGGTCAACTCGCTGATGGCGATGGCTGGGGGCACGCTCGCCGCCCTGGCCGCCGGGCGCAACGACCCAGGCTTCGTGCACAACGGGCCGCTCGCCGGGCTGGTCGCGGTGTGCGCCGGCTCGGATGTCATGCACCCGGCCGGCTCGTTCGTGGTCGGGGCGGTCGCCGGCGGGCTGTTCGTCTACATGTTCACGGTCACCCAGAACCGCTGGCGGATCGACGACGTGCTCGGGGTCTGGCCGCTGCACGGGCTGTGCGGCGCCTGGGGCGGCATCGCCTGCGGCATCTTCGGCGCCAGGGCGCTGGGCGGCCTCGGCGGCGTGAGCTTCCTCTCGCAGCTCGTCGGCACGCTGCTCGGCATCGCGGTCGCGCTCGGCGGCGGGTTCCTGGTCTACGGCACGCTCAAGGCCGTGGTCGGCCTGCGCCTAGGCGAGGAGGAAGAGTTCAACGGCGCGGACCTGTCGATCCACAAGATTTCGGCCTCGGCCGAAGTCGTCGAACGGCGCTAGCGCGGCGCGATGTCCTCGGCGTGAAAGCCGAAGCTGCCGCGCTTGCAGTCGGCGAACCAGTGCTTGAGCGTCAGCCCGACGGTGCGGAAGGCGATCTCCTTCCATGGCACTCGCGCCTCCTCGAACAGGGCGACCTCGAGGCTTTCCTCGCCGGGCTTGAACTCCAGGTCGCGCAGCCGCGCGCGGTAGAACAGGTGCACCTGGTTGGCCTGCGGCACTGAGAAGATGCTGAACGGCTCGCCCAGCTCGACCTGCGCACCGGCCTCCTCGAGCGTCTCGCGCAGGGCCGCCTGACCGGCGGTCTCGTCGTTCTCCATGAAGCCGGCGGGCAGCGTCCAGTAGCCGTAGCGCGGCTCGATCGCGCGCCGGCACAGCAGCACCCGCTCCTCCCAGACCGGGATGCTGCCCACCACCAGCCTGGGATTCTGGTAATGGACCTCGCCGCAGGCGTCGCACACGAAGCGCGGCAGGCTGTCGCCCGGCGGTATGCGCCGGCTTACCTGTGCGCCGCAATTGGAGCAGAACTTCATCAGCGCCCGATCCTCTCGGGCAGGTCGCCAAGCCCCTTCAGCATGCCGTCGGGCTGGAAGCCCAGGCGATCCACCGGCGCGCCGCCGCGGTTGATCCAGTAGACGTTGAAGCCGAAGGCCTTGGCGCCGATCGCGTCCCAGCAGTTGGACGACACGAAGCCGATGTTGGCCGCAGGCACGCGCAGCGTGTCGACCGCGAGCTGGTACACCCGCGGCGCGGGCTTGAAGACCTTCAGCCCGTCGACGCTCAGCACGGCGTCGAAGCTCGCCTGCAGGCCGCGGTTCTTCACCAGCGTCTCGATCATGTCGGGCGAGCCGTTGGTCAGGATCGCGAGTTTGCGCCCGCCTAGCCTGAGCTTGGGCAGCGCGTCGGGTACGTCGGGGTAGGGCGCGAGGTTGAGGTACTCGTCCATCAGCGCCTTGGCCTGCTTGTCCTCGAGCGCCAGGCTGAGCGCCTCGCAGGCGTAGCCGAGCGCCTCGCGCGTGACCGCGGCGAACGGCTGGTAGCGCCCCATGAGGCTGCGCAACCAGCTGTACTCGAGCTGCTTCGTGCGCCACAGCTGCGACAGCTGCGCGCCCTTGCCGGGCCAGAACTTCTCGCACCGGTCGACCACCGCGTGCACGTCGAACAGCGTTCCATAGGCGTCGAACACCAGTGCGTCGAGCGGCATCGGGCAGGGCTCCCTGATCAAAACGCGATGTTAAACTGCCGCCGCACAATGGTGAACCGCTACGACGAGATCTACCGCGCCTTCACGTGGCAGGTGCCGGCGCGCTTCAACATGGCACAGGCCTGCTGCGGGCGCTGGGCTGCCGAGCGCAGCCGCTTCGCGCTGTACTGGGAAGACGAGTCCGGCGCGCGCGCGGCGTATTCGTTCTGGGACATCCAGCAGCAGGCCAACCGGCTCTCCAACGCGCTCGCCGCGCTGGGCGTAAAGCGCGGCGACCGGGTCGCGCTCATCCTGCCGCAGCGGCCCGAGACCGCGATCACCTACATCGCGCTGTTCCAGATGGGGGCGATCGCGCTGCCGCTGAGCCACCTGTTCGGGCCCGACGCGCTCGAGTACCGGATGGAGAACGCGGGCGCGAGCGTGGCGATCGTCGAGCCGACCACGCTGCCCAACCTGTGGCCGATCCGCGGGCGCCTGCCACAGCTCAAGCACGTGATCGGCGTCGGCGGCGCGCGCGAGGCCGGGGTGCACGACTGGGACGCGCTGCTGGCGAAGGCGAGCCCGAGATTCGAATGCCTGGACACCGAGGCCGACGAGCCGGCGCTGATCATCTACACCAGCGGCACCACCGGCGCGCCCAAGGGCGCGCTGCAGGCGCAGCGCGCGATCCTGGGCAACATTCCGGGCTTCGTGCACTCGCACGATTTCTTCCCGCAGCAAGGCGACATGTTCTGGTCGCCGGCGGACTGGGCCTGGGCCGGCGGGCTGCTCGACGCGCTGCTGCCGAGCTGGTATTTCGGCCTGCCGATCCTGGGCTACCGCGGCCGCTTCGACGCCGAGCGCGCCTACGACCTGCTCGAGCGCTACGGGGTGCGCAATACCTTCCTCTTCCCGACCGCGCTCAAGCTGATGATGAAGACGGTGCCCGAGCCGCGCGGCAAGTACGAGCTCAACCTGCGCTCGGTCATGAGCGCGGGCGAGAGCGTCGGCGCGACCGTGATCGAGTGGGCGCGCGAGCAGCTCGGGGTGACAATCAACGAAATGTTCGGCCAGACCGAGATCAACTACGTGGTCGGCAACTGTCAGTCGGCGTGGCCGGTAAAGCCCGGCTCGATCGGGCGCCCGTATCCGGGTCATCGAGTGTCAATCATCGATGACAAAGGAAATGAAATTCCTCGTGGAGAGTTGGGAGAGATCGCCGTTCATCGCGAAGGCGATCCGGTGTTCTTTCTCGAGTACTGGAAGAACCCGCAGGCGACGAAAGATAAGTTCGTCGGCGACTGGGGCTTGACCGGCGACCAGGGCAAGATGGATGAGGACGGCTACATCTGGTACCAGGGCCGTTCGGACGACGTGATCAAGAGCGCGGGCTACCGCATCGGCCCGGCCGAGATCGAATCCTGCCTGATCAAGCACCCGGCGGTGGCGAACGCCGCGGTGATCGGCAAGCCGGACGAGACGCGCGGCGCGATCATCAAGGCCTACATCGTGCTTCAGCCCGGGCAGCAGCCTTCGACGGCGCTGGAAGAGGAGATTCAGAAGCACGTGCGCGGGCGCCTGGCGCCCTACGAATATCCGCGCGAGATCGAATTCATCGACGCACTGCCGATGACCACCACCGGCAAGGTGCAGCGCAAGGAACTGCGCAAGCGCGCGTGAAACAGATTCTCTTGCTGGGAGGAGGCCACGCGCACGCCTTCGCGCTGCGCAGCCTGATCGGCGCGCCAATCGAGGGCGCGCGCGTCACGCTGGTCACGCCGCACCGCCATCACCTGTACTCCGGCATGCTGCCCGGGCTGATCGCCGGGCACTACTCGCTGGGCGAGTGCGTGATCGACCTAGCGCAGCTCGCGGCGCGCGCGGGCGTCGCGGTCGTCTACGACCGCGTCACGGGCCTGGACCCGCTGCGGCGCATGGCGCGCCTGGAGCGCGGCGGCGAGATCGAGTACGACGTGGCTTCGCTCAACCTCGGCTCGCTGCCGAACTTCGCTGCCGTGCCCGGCGCGGCCGAGCACGCGCTTGCGGCCAAGCCGTTCGAGCCCTTCGTCGCCGCCTGGGAGGCGCTGCGCGCGCGCGGACGCAGCCAGACCCTGCGCATCGCGGTCGCCGGCGGCGGCGCGGCCGGGGTCGAGCTCGCGATGGCGATGACGCGCGCGCTGGTCGTGGGCGGCCGTGCGGGCGAGATCGAGTTGTACGCCGACCGCCCGGCGTTCCCGCCGCGGCTCGGGCGGCGCGTCGCGCGCGCGCTGGCAAGGGCCGCGGTGCTGGTGCACCCGTCGACCGCGGTGGAGGCGGTGGCGCCCGGCCCCGTGGTGCGCGCAGGGGGCGAGCGGCGCGGCTTCGACGCGCTGGTGTGGGTCACCGGCGCCGCGCCGCAGCCCTGGCTGGCCGAGACCGGGCTGACGCTCGACCCGGTCGGGTTCGTGCTGGTGGACGAGAAGCTGCGCAGCCTGTCGCATCCGCAACTGTTTGCCGTCGGCGACACCGCCACGCTGCTCGGCGCGGCGCTGCCCAAGTCAGGCGTGTACGCGGTGCGCCAGGGCGCGGTGCTGGCGCGCAACCTGCGCCGCGCGGCCGAGGAGCGACCGCTCGAGAGCTATGCGCCGCAGCGGGTGACGCTTGCGCTGATCAGCTGCGGCGCCCGCTACGCGATCGCCTCCTGGGGCCCGCTCGCGACCGAAGGCGAATGGGTCTGGCGCTGGAAGGACCGCATCGACCGGCGCTGGATCGCCGCCTTCGCGCCCTAGCGCTTCGCCGGGCGCGAGGCGACCAGGATCTTGCCGTCGGCCTCGACTACGATGTCGCCGTGCTGGTTCGTGCACACGCCGCGCATCACCACGATGCCGCCGCGGTGCTTGGGCTTGTCGAGCTTCTCGTGCACCGTCCATTCGCTCGCCAGGGTGTCGCCCGCGCGCACCGGGGCCTTGAAGCGGCAGGCGTGCTCGAGGTAGGCGATCGCGGTGCCGGCGAAGAACATGCCGACCGGGGCCGACACCAGCGCGCTGGTGAACGGGCCGTGCAGGATGCGCGAGCCGAACTGCGACTGCTGCGCGAACACCTCGTTCACGTGCAGCGGGTTGAAGTCGCCGAACAGGCCCGAGCCGAGAACGAAATGCGTTTCGGTGACCGTCAGGCTCGTGCCGAAGCGCTTGCCGAGCGCCACCTCGTCGTACCATTTGCCGTGGAACACCATGCTCTTCTCCGCTGCGGTCGGGTTACCATATTGACTGAAAGCTTTCACCCTAACCTTGGAGTAGACCATGAAATCACGCTTCGCATGGCTCGCTGCCGCGCTGCTGGCGGCGTCAACGGCGCATGCCGCGTACCCGGACCGTCCGATCAAGCTGATCGTGCCGTGGGGCGCGGGCGGCGACACCGACAACATCTACCGCGCGTTCCAGCCGATGTTCCAGAAGCATCTCGGCGGCACGATCGTGATCGCCAACGTGGGCGGCGCCTCTGGCACCCGCGGCGCGAAGGAAGCGAAGGACTCGCCGCCCGACGGCTACACCATCTTCGCCATCCACGACTCGATCCACTCGACCTACTACACCGGCGTGGCCGACGTGAACTACTGGGACTTCGAGCCGATTTGCCTGGTCTCGGCGACGCCCTCGATCCTGACCGCGAGCCCGAAGACGCCGTGGAACAGCATCCAGGACCTGCTGGCGGACGCCAAGGCGCACCCCGGAACGATCACCGTCGGCGCCACGCTCGGCTCGACCAGCCACTTCTTCCCCGCGCTGGTAGCGCGGGCCGCGGGCATCAAGTTCAAGTATGTCGCCTACGAAGGCACGGCCAAGCGCATGAATGCACTGCTGGGCGGGCACATCGACCTGGCGGAGTCGAACCTGACCCAGAAGGGCAAGGTGGACGCGGGGCAGATGAAGTTCCTCGCCATCGCGACCGACAAGCGCATGTCCGAGGTGCCCGACCTGCCGACGCTGAAGGAAGTCGGCATCGACGTCGAGTACGCGGTGCACCGCGGGCTGGTGGCGCCCAAGGGCACCCCGGCGCCGGTGCTCGCCAAGCTGCGCAATGCCTGCGGCGCGGCGGCCAACGAGCCGGCTTTCGCCGCGGCCATGTCGCTGCAAGGCACGCTGGTGGAGTACAAGAACGCCGCCGACTACGAAGCGTTCCTGAAGGAGAACGACCAGCTCAACAAGGATCTGGCCAAAGAGCTCGGCATGCTCAAGCGATGATCGGGCGCGACGGGCTGGCAGGGCTCGTCGTCCTGGCGACGAGCCTGGTTCTGTTCTGGCTCACCCTGGGGCTCGAGAGGAACCCGCTGGTTCCGATCGGCCCCGGTTTTTACCCGCGCATCGTGCTTGGCGTTACCGCGGTGCTCGGCTTCGCGCTGGTGCTGGCTGACGTGCTGGCGCGCCGAGTGGCGCGCCCGGCCGCGGCGGCCGCCGCGGGGCCTGCGCGCAACTACCGTCTGGTCGTGCTGGCCTTCGGCGTTTTCGGCGGCTACGTGCTGCTGCTGCCCGGGCTGGGCTTTCGCATCGCCACTTTCCTTTTCGTCGCCGCGGCCAACCTGCTGCTCGAGCCGCCAAAGCGGCCTTCGCACTGGCTGCGCGCGCTCGCGCTAGGGGCGGCGACCGCGCTCGTGGCCTACTACGTATTCGAGCAGTACCTCGCCGTGCTGCTGCCGCGCGGGCACTGGACGGACTTCTAGCCCGTGTACGACCTGCTCTGGCACAGCATCGTCGGGCTGATGCACTACAAGTATCTGGTGCCGCTCGTGCTCGGCACCGTGGCCGGCGTGGTCGGCGGCGCGCTGCCCGGGGTCACGATCACGATGACGGTGATCATCGTGCTGCCGTTCACCTTCGGCCTCGATCCGCTGCAGGGCCTGGCGGCGATGACCGGCGTGTACGTCGGCGGCTCGGCCGGCGGCCTCGTCACCGCGACCCTGCTCGGCATTCCCGGCACCCCGTCGTCGATCGCCACCACCTTCGACGGCAACCCGATGGCCAAGAAGGGCCAGCCGGGCAGGGCGGTCTGGCTCGGCGTGTGGGCCTCGTTCTTCGGCGGCCTGCTGGGCGGGCTGTTCCTGATCGCCGCCACCGGGCCGCTGGCCAAGATCGCGCTCGAGTTCGGGCCGTGGGAATTCTTCTCGCTCTTCATCTTCGCGCTGTCGATGGTCGCGGGACTGATGGAAGCCTCGCTGATAAAGGGCTTCATCTCGGGCGCGATCGGGCTGATCGTCACCATCCTCGGCAACGATCCGATGCTCGGCGCCCCGCGCCTGACCCTCGGCATCGACTTTCTCGAAGGCGGGATCCCGTTCCTGCCGGTGCTGATCGGCGTGTTCGCCTTCGCCCAGATCATGTCCGACGTCGAGAAGATGGGCCGCGCCGGCGGCCCCACGAGCGCGCTCGAGCGCGCCGTGAACCTGTCCGCATCGCACCTGAAGATAATTTGGGAGATCCTGTCGCGGCCGTTCCTGCTCTTGTGGTCGTCGCTGGTCGGGCTGCTGATCGGCGTGCTGCCGGCGATCGGCGGCAGTGCGGCCAACATGATCGCCTACGACCAGGCCAAGAAATTCTCGCGCCACCCGGAGCGCTTCGGCACCGGCACCCCGGAAGGCATCATCGCTTCCGAGTCGGCCAACAACGCCAATGTCGGCGGCTCGCTGGTCACCATCATGGCCTTCGGCATCCCGGGCGACGCCGTCACCGCCGTCATGCTCGGCGCGCTCACTATCCACGGCATCCAGTCCGGGCCGCTGTTCATCTCCCAGCACCCGCGCATCGCCTACGGCATCTTCGCCGCCTACCTGCTCGCGCACCCCATCATGGTCATCCTCATGGGCCTCGGTGCGCGCGCCATGCTGCGCGTCGTCAGCATCCCCAAGGCCGCCCTGTTTCCGGTCGTGCTCGTGCTATGTACGGTGGGCGCCTATGCGCTCAGCAACACCATGTCCAACGTCTACGTGCTGCTCGTGTTCGGCGTGCTCGGCTACGGCATGGTGAAGACCGGCTTCCCGCTCGCGCCGCTCATCATCGGCGTGGTGCTGGGCGACCAGATCGAGGTCAACCTGATCCAGGCCCTCATGACCGACTCCAACCCCTGGCTGTTCATCACGCGCCCCATCTCCGGCGGGCTGCTTGCCGCCGCGGTGCTGTCGGTCGTGTTCGCGCTCTGGCAGCATCGGCGCCACCGACTGCGCGTCGCCGCGCAGGGAACCGCGGAACAGGACGTCGACTTCTGAGCGCCGCCGCGCGAGGCTTCTCGCTGCCGGACTTGATGCATTGGATTGCAGGGGGCGGGTTTCTAATTGCCGTCGCCGGACTCGTCCTCAGCGAGACGCTGCTCGCGCCGAAGTACGAGCTGGCGTATCGCGGCGGCGTCGGCGCCTCACATTGCACGCCGATCGGCCGGAGCGAGACCTGCAGCTTTTTCTACGCCCTTTCGATCGGCAACAACGGCAAGCAGCGGCACGAGAGCGTGCGCATCCTGTGGCCGCTCGATCTGCGCGGCTGTCATGTCCAATGGCAGGTCTCCGACATCGTCGCGCAGGTGCGGCCGACGCCGCAGCCGCAAATCCTGTCGGGCCTCGAAGCGGGCAAGACGGTCCATACCGTCAAGTCCCTGATGCCCGACACCATGATCGAATTCGAGCTGGCCTGCGGCAGGCGCACGCGCGAGGAGCTGCGCACGATGCAGCGGACACATCCGAAAGTCGTGGCGCGCGGCGTGGTGTCCGAGGCCGATCCTCGCGCGTCGGCGTTCTGGCACGCGGTCACCAACCTGCTGCGAGTCTTCGGCCTGTTCGGCTAGCGCGGCGCCTGCGCGCCGAGCAAAGCCATGTCCGCCGACTTCCGAGTCATGATTTTTCGGCCACGACCTTGGTGAAGGCCTCGGCCTGCGCATAGACGGCGCGGGCCTCGGCTGCGAGCTGCTCCGGATTCATGGTCTGATATCCGGTCAGCGCGCGTCCCGCCATGATCCGGGCGAAGATTTCCGCCGCGAGCTTCTGAGTTTCGTTCACGCTACCTCCGATCGAATGCGCCCGAGCCGGGAGCCGGACCATGTGCGAAAAAAAGCCGGGGCGAACCCCGGCTTCCCTTGCCGCCAATTACGTTGTGATCAGAACTTGTAGAGCGCGCCCAAGCTGAACACGGCGATGTCGCTTTTCACGCCGGCGTCGTTTCCGACGTCCTTGTATTTCTGCCATTCCACGCGCATGCCGACCCTTTGCGTGAAGTCGTACTGTCCGCCTACCCCGTAGGTGGCAGAAGTGCCGGTGGGGGACTGTTGCACGGACCCAATGCCAGTCGGCGTCAGCGTCGAATCAAGCCGCCAAAGGGCGACGCCGAGCTTGCCGAGCAGCGAGAACTGCTCGCTGAGGGGCATGATCCCGACCGCCATGATGTCCCACGATCTTGCTTTCCAGTTTCCCGATTGCGGCACGCTGGCAATAACACCGCTTGCGTTGACTTTGCCCAGCTCGGCGTAGGCGAGCTCGGCCGCGAAGTTTCTGTTGAACTGGTAGCCGCCGAAAATCCGGCCGGCCGTATCCGAGTCGTCGCAGCTGAGCCCTGCCGCCACCACGCCATTGCAGGCGCTCTTGGCCTTCGTCTGGCCGAACGACGCGCCGGCGTAGAAATTAGGGGTCGACATTTGCGCGTAGAGCGACGAACTAAGGCCGAAGCTCGTTGCGGCCACTAGCCCGGTAAAGAGCAATTTAACCTTGGTCATCCTGTACCTTCGTTGTGCCAGGGAGTATTCCCAGCCCGCAAGTTGCGCCGGCGCAGGCTGCGCCACTGTACGCTGGGCCACATAGCTATCAATTATGGGCGTCGCTGGGGCCCGACTGTTGCGTTGCTACAACATCGGGGCCTGCTCGGCGCTCAGGAGTCAAACCTGAAAAGGTTGATTCGCGCCGAACGCGGACTGCGCCCCATCCTGTCCTGCGTATGCTAGCGCACAGAAAATACCGTGGCGACGCGGGTACATTGGTTTGGGTTGTTTTCTGAGTACAAAGCACCTTGTCGTGAATGACGTCGTCGTCGCCGTATTGCCGGGAGCGTTCGGCGACGTGCGTTGAAGTTGCGGCTGAAAGGAGAAAGCGTTGACTCCTAAACGGACCGCTGTTGCCGCAGCGGTCGCGTGCGTCTTTGCCGTCGGCCCAGTACTGGCAAATGGCACCAATCCAAGCGTGGTTGCCGGTCAGGCCGGTTTCTCCACTGCGGGTAAGTCATTAAACGTCACCAACAGCCCCGGCGCGATTATCAACTGGCAGGGGTTTTCGATCGGCGCGGACGAAACCACGCGCTTTATCCAGCAAGGCGCCGCTTCGAGTGTTCTCAATCGTGTCCTCGGTCCCGATCCGTCAGTCATCCTCGGGGCACTCAGCTCGATCGGCCGGGTTTTCCTGATCAATCCGAGCGGTATCCTGTTTGGCCAGGGCGCGCGCATCGACGTGGCCGGACTGGTGGCCTCAACGCTCGACCTCAGCAACCAGGACTATCTCGCGGGCCGGCTCAATTTCACGCCCAATGCGCTTGCCGGCGAGGTGGTAAACCAGGGCACGATCACCACGCCTTCGGGCGGCAGCGTCTATCTCGTCGGATCCAACGTCAGCAACAGCGGCCTCATCGCCAGCCCACAGGGAGACGTGATCCTGGCCGCCGGCCAGTCGGTGAAGATCTTCGACTCCAGCACGCCGGGCGTGAGGGTCGAACTCACCGCAGGCGACAACGCCGCCGTCAACTTGGGCGAGATCATTGCGCATAGCGGGCAAGTCGGCATTTACGGCGCGGCGCTGCGTAACGCCGGCATCATCGATGCCAACCAGGCGGTGCGCGACGCGAGCGGCAAGATCGTCTTGCGGGCGAAGCAGGACGTAACCCTCGAAGCTGGCAGCCGCTTGAGCGCCAATGCGATCAATTCCGGTAACGGCGGCAGGATCGCTGTCTGGTCCGGTGGCGACACGTCGATCGGCGGTACGCTGACTGTGCGCGGCGGAGCAAATTCCGGCGATGGGGGGCTCATCGAAACCTCCGGTCACAATCTTTCGATCGCCGAAAGCGCTCGAGTTAACACGCTGGCTTCGCACGGGAAGACAGGCGCGTGGCTGATCGATCCGCAGGACTTCACCGTAGCGGCGAGCGGCGGTGATATCACGGGATCTGCGCTCTCGGCCAGTCTAGGGACGACGAACGTGGAGGTGCAAAGCAGCACCGGCGGTACAGCGGGAAGCGGTAACGTGAACGTCAATGACGTAGTGAGCTGGAGCGCGAACAATACTCTGACGCTCACCGCTTCCAACAACGTCAACATCAACGCCGACATCACGGCAACCGGCAACACGGCCGGCCTCGTCATCAATCCAAACACGGCGAATGGCGCCGATCCCGCAAGCGGAACGGGCGTGTTCAATCTTAACGGCGCATCCGTCACCTTATCCGGTGGTAATCCGAGTCTGGCTATCGCAGGCGCAACCTATACCGTGATCAATGACCTGGGTGCTGCCGGTAGCACCACGGCCGCCGATTTGCAGGGAATGAATGGCGACGTGACCGCCAATTACGCTCTCGGCAGCAACATCGACGCGGCGGCGACGTCCGGATGGAATGCCGGCGCCGGTTTCGTGCCGATCGGAAACGCGATCCAGTTCAGCGGCGCGTTCGACGGGCTTGGACATACGATCAGTAATCTCGTCATCAACCCGGGCACAAACAACGTCGGACTTTTCGGCAATACGAGTGGCGCTAATCTCCAGAATGTCGGTCTTATCGACAGTACCGTGACCGGTGGAGCCAATACTGGCGCGCTCGTGGGCAACAAGGCCGTGGGCAATATTTCAAATGCCTACTCCACCGGCACGGTGCGAGGAACCTCTTACGTCGGCGGGCTGGTGGGTCTCAGCAACGGCGGGAACCTGACCAACACCTATTCCACTGCCGCGGTATTCGGGACCGCAAACCTGGTTGGCGGGCTGGCGGGGCAGGCGCGTTTCTTCGGTACGATCACCAATTCTTACGCCACCGGCGCTGTAAGCGCCCCCAGCTCAACCTATGTAGGCGGGCTGGTGGGGCAGGCCCGCTTCGTCAATCTCGTCAATACCTATGCCACTGGCGCGGTCGCTGGAAACGGTGCGGTCGGTGGACTGGTGGGTTTCCTGGACGGCACGACCATTGCCACTTCCTATTCCGCTGGCGCTGTCAGCGGGAACTTCTCGCTTGGCGGGCTGGTTGGGCAAAGCAATAGCAGCGTTACCAACAGCTACTGGAACGTCACGCGATCGGGCCGCGCGACTTCGGCCGGCGGAACGGGTCTAGCCGACGCGCAAATGTTCACCGCCGCCAATTTCTCAGGCTTTAGCTTTACCCGTACGCCCGGATTGACGGGCAACAACTGGGTCATTGTCGACGTCGATGGCAGTGTGAACAATGCGGCCGGCGCCGCTGGTGCGACGTTCCCCATGCTGGCTTCCGAGTATTCGACCACGATCGCCAACGCGCACCAGTTGCAATTGATGGCGATGGCGCCTGCTGCACGCTATACGCTGGGTAATGATGTCAACGCCGCGGCCACCGCTCTCAGCGGCGGGGTCAGCACGGAGGTATGGGGCAGTTCGGGCTTCGCGCCGATCGGGAATTTGACCACCCCCTTCACCGGCACTTTCGACGGGCTGGGGCACACTGTTTCGACGCTTACCATTCTTCTGGCAACGCCAAATGTCGGACTGATTGGGGCTACGGGGAGCGCTGCCGTCATACGGAATGTGGGTCTGGTCGACGCCAGCGTGACGGGTGGCGCGGGAGCCGGCGCACTGGTGGGAAACAACGGAATAGGCACTTCCATCAGTAATAGCTACAGCTCGGGAAGCGTGAGTGGCGGTGCCGGCACGGGCGGACTGGTGGGCAGCAGCACGACGAGTCCGATTAGCAACAGTTATTCCACCAGTAGCGTGAGTGGCGCTGCCGGCACCGGCGGGCTGCTGGGTAGCAACACATCGGGTGCGATCAGCACCAGCTACGCCACGGGCAGCGTGACCGGTGCGGCCGGCACCGGCGGGCTGATCGGAAGCAACACTTCGGGCCCGGTGAGCAAAAGCTACGCCACGGGCAGCGTGACCGGTGCGGCCGGCACTGGCGGACTGATCGGAAGCAACACTTCGGGTGTGATCGACAATAGCTACGCCACGGGCAACGTCGACGGAGGTACGGGCGCTGGTGTCGGCGGCCTGATCGGGAGCAATACATCAGGAACCGTTACCAACAGCTACTCCGCGGGCGGTGTGAGCGGAACCGGTGCCGGCCGCGGCGCACTCATCGGAA
>Ga0315556_1001214_pt1 | contig 15772 bp, 10 predicted proteins | sample SalMarSW160310MG_FD_202112 | JGI IMG/M metagenome (GOLD analysis project Ga0315556, IMG submission 202112) | Salt marsh sediment microbial communities from the Plum Island Ecosystem LTER, Massachusetts, United States - Salt Marsh Sediment SW1603-10 ...
TTGGCGGTGTTGTTGTAAGTGACGTTCACCGTCTGCGTGACGCCGCCGGCGCTGGACACCGAGCAGTTACCGGCCACGCCGCCGAGCGTGATGGTGTGGCTGCCGGCCTGCACGCCCGTGAAGTCGTGGCTGCCGGTCGGGCTGGTGATGGCGATCGGTGTGCCACCGTCCAGGGCGAGGGTGTAGCCGTCGGAGTCCTGGTCCGATCCCGAGGTCGACGCCGAGGCGTGCACCGTCCCCACGTCGGCCACGCAGCTCACAGTGAAGGTGGCGTGGACGGTGCCGTTGTAGGTGACGTTCACCGTCTGCGTGGCGCCGCCGGCGCTGGACACTGAGCAGTTCTCGGCCACGCCGCCGAGCGTGACGGTGTGACCGCCCTCCTCCACGCCGCTGAAGGTATGGCTGCCGGTCGGGCTGGTGATGGCGATCGGTGTGCCACCGTCCAGGGTGAGGGTGTAGCCGTCGGAGTCCTGGTCCGTCCCCGACGTCGACGCGGAGGCCTGGATGCTCCCCGTCCGAGCCACGCAGGAGACGGTGAAGGCGGCGTTGACGGTACTGTTGTAGGTGACGTTCACCGTCTGCGTGACGCCGCCGGCGCTGGACACCGAGCAGTTACCGGCCACGCCGCCGAGCGTGATGGTGTGGCTGCCGGCCTGCACGCCCGTGAAGTCGTGGCTGCCGGTCGGGCTGGTGATGGCGATCGGTGTGCCACCGTCCAGGGTGAGGGTGTAGCCGTCGGAGTCCTGGTCCGATCCCGAGGTCGACGCCGAGGCGTGCACCGTCCCCACGTCGGCCACGCAGGAGACGGTGAAGCTGGTCGTCGTGGTCTGCTTGTAGGTAACGCTCACCGTGCGCGGGTTGGCGCCGCTCACGGTGCAGTTGGGCGACACGTCCGTCAGCTCGATCGTATGGTTGCCTTCGGCCACGTTCGAGAACGTGTAGGTCCCGTTCCCGGTGATGGCCTGTCCACCGCCCCCGTCCAGCGTAACCGTGTAAGCGTTGTCCGGGTCGGTCCCCGTGGTCGTGGTGTTGACCCGGATGTCCCCGACCCGCTTGCTGCAGTCCACGGCGAACGTGGTGGAGTCCACGCCACCGTCGGGAATCGTGACCGTGCGCGGGTTGGGCTGGGTCACGGTGCAGTTGTTGGCCACGCCGTCGAGCAGGACCTGGTGGTCGCCCGCGGCCAGGTTCGGGATCGTGATGGAGGCGTTGATCTCGATGGCCGTGCCGGCGCCACCGTCGACCGCGACCGAGTAACCGTCCGGGTCCTGATTCTGGCCCGTCGTTCCCGTGATGACCACCAGGTCGCCCGGGAAGGCCGCGCACGTCACGTCGAAGGTGGCGGTGGACGTGGAGTCGAAGGCGACGTCCACGCTCAACGGGTTGGCGCCCGATACGGTGCAGTTGGAGAACAGCCCGGACAGCTCCACGGAGTGGGTCCCGACAGCCACGTTGGCGAACGTGACCGAGTCGCCGGTGGCCACGTGCTGGCTCAGGGTCCCGTCCAGGGTGACCGTGTAGCCGTCCGGGTCTGGATCGGGCCCGGACGTCGGGGCGCGGACCTTCAGGTTTCCGACCGCGGCCGAGCAGGTGATGTCGAAGGCGGCCGTGGCGGTCCCACCGTCCGGCACCGTCACACTCTTCGTCGCCCCGCCGGCCACGGTGCAGTTGGCCGCCACGCTGTCGAGCCGGACCGAGTGGCTGCCGGCCGCCAGCCCCGGCAGCGTCAGACTGCCGTTGATGGCCACGTGCTGCGCCAGGCCACTGTCCACGCTGACCGCGTAGCCATCGGGATCGAGGTTCGTTCCCGACGTCGACGTGGTCACCTGCAGGTCACCCGTCTGCGAGCTGCAGCTCACCGTGAAGGTGGTGGTGGCCGTGTCCTGGGCCGGCACGCTCACCGTGCGTGGGTTGGAGCCCGACACGGTGCAGTTGGCCGCCACGCTGTCGAGCTGGACCGTGTGGTTCCCCACGGACAGCCCGGCGACGTCCAGCGTGTCGTTGATGCCGAGCGCCGTGCCGACGACGCCATCCACGCTCAGCTCGTAGCCGGTCGAGTCGAGCTTGGCGCCGGAGGTGGCCGAGATCACCTGTAGGACACCCGGCTGGGAGGCGACCGCCCCGTAGACGCTGAAGTGGGTGGTCTGTCCTGTGACGCTGTGGAGGCTGGTGTCCACGGTGCTTCCGGAGACCGGGACCCACTGGCCGTTCTGGACCGTGTGGAGCCGGATGCTGGTCTCCGAGGCGCCCGAGGGCACGTTGGCCGGGTCGTAGACGATGGTGATCCGGACCGACTTGGCGAACTGGGTCCCGTCGGGCCGGTACTGGTAGGCCGAGCCCGTCACGTAGCCGGGGCCCGGCGAGGGCAGCAGCGAGTCGGCGGCCGGGACGACCGAGATTATGGTCGAGTCCGACAGCGCTCCCGAGGGGACGTCCACCCGCGCCTTCCCATCGGGCGTCGACGCCGTCCCGCCGGAGGCCGCGACCACCACCCCGCACTGCACGTCGAAGCGCACCGACGAGGTCGCGTCGCTCTGGACCGCGAAGCTCAGGGGATTGGACGGCCCGACGCTGCAGTTGGTGGCCACGTCCCCCAGGGCGAGGCTGTGGCTCCCCGGCTCGATGCCGCTGAACGACACCGATCCGTTCGGGGACACGTCCTGCGGCGTTCCGCCGTCCAGGGCGACCGTGTAGCCATTCTGGTCCAGGTCGGAGCCCGTGGTGCTCACGGTGAGGCTCACGGTGCCCGGGTTGGGGGGCGGGACGACGGTGGGTGGGCTGCCGCAGGTGGCGGCGACGACGGCCAGGATGACGATCGCGACGGCGGCGCCTGTCGAACGCGCGGAACGGGTGCTCACCAGCGGACTCCTCGGATACGCGAACGTGTCGGTGCGCAAAGCCGAATCACGCGCCACGGGGCTCGGCTGGACCCCGCGGCGCGTACCCGGCGAAACAACTTCTTGAACGCAGCTCCGTCAAGGACTCATCGACGCGTTGTCGTCCTTGGAGGTGTCGTTCGTGATCCGGACCAGCGTGTTCTCGCAGGCCTGCGCGTCGGTCGGGATCGAGGCGACGCAGCTCGCCGTCATCCGCCAGATCTGCGAGGTCCCGCTCCGATCGCTGGTGAAGTAGATGTAGGTGCCATCCGGCGAGTACGTGGGTGCGAAGTCAGGTAGCGAGTCGGTCGTGAGCCGCGTCGGCGTGCCGCCGGTCGAGCTCATGATGTAAACGTCGCCGTGGCGTCCAAGTCGGTCGCTGGCAAACACGATCTGGCTCCCATCCGGCGAGTACTGAGGGTTGAAGTCGTTCGATGCCGAGTCCTGCGTGAGGTTCGTCGGCGATCCCACCCCGCCCGAGGCGATCGTGTAGATCTCGCCGTTTCCGAGGGAGTCGTGCACGAAGACGAGCTTCGTCCCGTCCGGCGACCAGTGCGGATTCCAGTCCGTGTGGTTGAGGTCGGTGATCAGCTTCAGCCCCGTGCCGTCGCGGTTCATGGTGTAGATGTGTTGGCCGGAGGTGGTCTGCTTGTCGAACGCGAGCGCGGTGCCGTCCGGTGACCACACCGGGTGGCGCTCCGCGTTCCCGTCGTTCGTGATGCTTACCGGGCTCGAGCCGTCGTTAAGCATCACCCAGATGTTCCAGGCGCCGCTGCGCTTGCTCTGGAACGCGATCAGGTTCCCGTCCGGAGAGATCGCGGGCAGGCGCTCGTCCGTCGTGGTGTTCGTGAGCTGCGTCTGCCCCGTGCCGTCCGTGTTCATCAGGTAGACCTGGAAGGGCCCGGTGCGGGTCGATTCGAAGGCGATCTTGCCGCTCAGCGGCGCCACGCAGCCGACCGAAAAGCTGCTCTGCGCCGTGCCGTTGAAGGTCACGGCCACGGTGTCGGGGTTGGCGCTCTGCAGGCCGCAGTTCTCCGCCACGCCGCTCAGCGTGATCTGGTGGCTCCCCACGGCGATGTTGCCGAAGGTGACGGAGCTGTTGCGCGCCAGCGTCTGGCTCGTGGTGCCGTCGAGCGTGACCGTGTAGCTGGCGTCCAGGTTGGAGCCGGTGGTCGTGTTGCTCACCTGGATGTCGCCCACGTTCGCGGCGCAGCTCACCACGAAGGCCGTGTCCGTGACGCCGCCGTGCGGCGCGTCCACGGTCATCGGGTTGGCGCCGCTGACGGTGCAGTTGGACGCCACGTTCCCGAGCTGGATCGTGTGCGGTCCGGCCGTGAGGCCGGCGTACGTGATGCTGTCGTTGACCGCGATCGGGACGCCGCTGCCGCCATCCAGCGTGATCGTGTAGCCGTCCGGGTCCAGGTCGGTCCCGCCGGTCTGCGTGCGCACCTTGATGTCACCCGTGAGGGAGACGCAGGAGACGTCGAAGGTGGCGGTGGAGGTGGAGGCGAAGGCCACGTCCACGCTCAGCGGGTTCGAGCCCGACACCGAGCAGTTGCCGGCGATGCCGGAGAGCTGCACCGAGTGCGTGCCGGTGGCGACGTTCGTGAAGGTGACCGAGTCACCCGTTGCCACGTTCTGGCTGAGTGTTCCGTCCAGGGTGACCGTGTAGCCGTCGGGATCGGGATCAGGCCCCGTGGTCGGGGCCCTGACCTTCAGGTTCCCGACGCTGGCCGAACAGGTGACGCTGAAAGCGGCCGTGGCGGTTCCGCCGTTCGGCACGGTGACGGTCTGGGTGGCTCCACCGGCCACGGTGCAGTTGGCGGCCACGCTGTCGAGCCGGACCGAGTGGCTGCCGGCCGCCAGGCCCTGCAGCGTCAGACTGTCGTTGATGGCCAGGTGCTGCGTGGGACCGCTGTCCACGCTCACCGCGTAGCCGTCGGGGTCCTGGTTTGAGCCCGAGGTCGAGGTCGTGACATGCAGGTCGCCCGTCAGCGAGCTGCAGCTCACCGTGAAGGTGGTGGTGGCCGTGTCCTGGGACGGCACGCTCACCGTGCGTGGATTCGAGCCCGCCACGGTGCAGTTGGCGGCCACGCTGTCGAGCTCGACCGTGTGGTCGCCCACCGACAGCCCCACGTCCAGCGTGTCGTTGATGGCCAGGTGCTGGCCGGCGCCGCCGTCCACCACGAGCCGGTAGCCGTCCGGGTCGAGGTTGGCGCCCGAGGTGGCCGTGATGGTTTTCAGGACGCCGGGCTGGGCGGCGACCGCCCCGTAGATGCTGAAGTGGGTGGTCTGCCCGGTGACGGTGTGCAGGGTGGTGTCCACCGAGCTGCCCGTGACGGGCACCCACTGGCCGTTCTGGACGGTGTGGAGCCGGATGCTGCTCTCCGACGCGCCCGAGGGAACGTTGGCCGGATCGTAGACGAGAGTGATCTGGACCGGCTTGGAGAACTGGGTGCCGTCGGGTCGATACTGGTAGGCCGAGCCGGTGACGTAGCCCGGCGCCGGCGAGGGCAGCAGGGAGTCGGGGGCCGGGACGACCGAGATTATGGTCGTGTCCGGCAACGCCCCCGAGGGCACGTCCACCCGGGCCTTGCCGTCCGGCGTCGCCGCCGTTCCGCCGCTGCCGTCCATTACGACGCCGCAGTCCACCTCGAAGCTGGAGGACGCCGTGGCGCTGGCCTGGACGCTGACGCTCACGGGGGCCGATGGGCTGGCCATGCAGTTGGAGGCCACCCCGCCCAGCGTGAGGTTGTGGCTCCCGACCGTCACGTCGGTGAAAGTCACGGTGCCGTTCGTAGCCACGTCTTTGGGCGTGCCGCTGTCCAGGGCGATCGTGTAACCATCCGGATCCTGGTTCGAGCCACTGGTCTTGACCGTGGCCGTGACCGTCCCGGTCTTCGGCGGAGGAGGCGCGGTGGGAGATCCGCTGCACGTTGCGGCCACGATCGTCAGGAAGGTGATGAACACTCCGCGGCGCGCGCGGTCATACCACACTGAGGTACTCACAGGTCGAGCCTCCGTAACCGTGTTGAGCCGGTTGTCGCACGTTTGAGCTTCGATTGTCCGGTCGAGTGGCCGCTGAATCCTGGTCTCACGACGTCCCCCGAACCGACGCGTCGGCCGGGACGCGGGCAACGTGGCGTCGGTCCTCGCAAGAACTGGACTGGCACGGTCCACGACACCCAACCGATTCGCGGATGGTGGCTTGGCTGGCTTTCACGCAGCGCGCGAGCCGCCGTGATGTGGTGCCGAAGCAACACCTGCGGGCCTCGACAAGAGTTGCCCACGGCTCGCCGCGACCGCCCACCTCCGTGCGGGATCCGTGCCGCGTTGCCCTCCGAGGCTCGTGGCACATGCCGTGCCCTACAAGGTCCCCGATTCCGCGTGGCCCGCACCGGCCGCGCCCGAGTGTGCTGGCTCCGCCGGACGGCGATCGGGAGGTTCCAAAGTGGCAGCGCCGGACAACTCTGGACGGGTGGCTCACGTCCTGACCGTCGACCTGGAGGAGTACTTCCAGGTCGGCGAGTTCGCGGGCGTGGTCACGCCGGCTGAGTGGCCGTCGCTTCCCAGTCGCCTGCAGCCCTCGGTCGGCCGCCTCCTCGACCTGTTCGATGAGGCCGGCGTGGTCGCCACGTTCTTCGCCGATGAATGGATCGCCAGCCACCACCGTGGAGTCATCCAGCAGCTGGCCCGGAAAGGCCACGAGCTGGGCGTGAAGACGTCGCTACGGACCGGCGATCCGCCCCGCGAGGCAGGGGCCTTCAGGACCGACGTGAGGCACGCGCGGGCCCGCCTGAGGGACATCGCGGGCCGGTCGGTGTTCGGTCACCGCGGTGGCCCCGGCACGCTGTCGCGTCGGGACGAGATCGGCCTCGACATCCTCATCGAGGAGGGCTTCCTGTACGACTCGAGCGCGGCCGACTCCTGGACGGCGCACCTCGTGGGGGACCGGAAGCCGATTCCGCGGGTCGTGGAGCGACCCTCCGGCGATCTGCTGACCCTGCCCGTGTCGCGTGGGTCGGTGCTCGGAGTGCCGCTGGGTCCGGCCGGCCGAATGCTCCGTCAGCTGCCCTATCCGGTGGCCCGGAAATGTCTTGCAAGGCACGAGAGGGACGGGCAAAGTGCGGTACTGAGGATTCGGTCCTGGGAGATCGACCCCTACCAGCCGCGGCTGTCTCACGCCCTCGGCGTGCGGCTCCGCCATTACGGCGGCCTGGAGCGGATGCTCCCACGGCTCGCTCGACTGCTGTCCGAGTTCAGCTTCACCTCGGTGGAGCGTCGGTTCGGGCTGTCACGTGACGACGGCGACGAGGGTGGGGCCTGGGACGAGAAGCTGGGAGCGGCGGGAGGATGAGCGCCGGGGCGCCGGCCGGGACCGGTGTGTTGCACGCGCCCGACAGCGGCGTGTCGCGGCGCCGCAGGAACGCGGCGCGCGGGCGCTGCGACCCACCGTCCGCGGGTCCGCGGGACGCCGATCGTGACAGGGCGTATCGTCCGGATCGTCAATGCATTAGCTGATGGCTAGCGGGTCGGGCCCCGCGCACTGCTCGCGCCGGGAATCCGACTTGCTTCCATGATGGGCCCGGGCACGCCGCGGCGTGTCCGATCACAGCTCGACCGAAGGTAGCGGGGTGCCGCCTCCGACGATCGGTGGGATGGTACTCAGGGGCGCGAAGCGCATCCGGCGACCACGAGACCGCCGCACGAGGAGCCAGAGCCTGACATGGTAGCCGTCACCGAAACGCTCGCGCCGCGCTGGTACGCGTGTTACACGCGATCCCGGCACGAGAAGCGTGTCGACCAGCGTCTGCGCGGCCAGGGGATGGAGGTGTTCCTTCCCACGGTCGCCCGCGTTCGCCAGTGGCACGACCGCGAGAAGGTCGTGGAGTGGCCCCTGTTTCCCGGTTACGTGTTCGCGCGATTCGGGCTGGACGCTCTCGCCCGGGTCCTGGGCACGCCGGGGGTCGCCACGGTGGTTCGCTTCAACGGACGGCCCGTGGCCATCCCGGAGCACGAGATCGAGAACGTGCGGCGACTGGCCTACGGGCTCGGTCGTGCCGACGCCGATCCCGAGCCGGTGCCCATGGTGGAGACCGGGCGGCCCGTCCGGATCACGTCCGGGCCTCTCGAGGACGTGCGCGGCATCGTGGCCGAGCACCGCGGTCGGGACCGGCTTCTCATCACCGTCGGGCTGCAGTCGATCGGCCAGGGCATGAAGGTCGAGGTCGATGCCGGCCTGGTTGAACTCCTAGAGATCGAGGACCGATGACCGATAAGACGATGGATCGGTGGAGAAACGACAGGGCCGTGGTGTGCGGCGCCGGTGGGTTCATCGGCGGGCACCTGGTGGCCGACCTGTTGCGCAAAGGCTACACTGACGTGGTGGCCGTGGACAAGAAGCCGCTGGAGCACTGGTTCCAGCTCCACGAGGCGGCGGACAACCGGCGGCTCGACCTGAGCCTGCGGGAGAACGCGTACGAGGCGCTCGAGGGCGCGGCGCTGGTGTACAACCTGGCGGCCGACATGGGCGGCATGGGCTTCATCGAGAACAACAAGGCCCTGTGCATGCTGAGCGTGCTGATCAACACCCACCTCCTGGAGGCCGCGCGGGACCATGGGGTCGAGCGCTACTTCTATTCTTCGTCGGCGTGCGTCTACAACGCCGACAAGCAGAAGAGCGCCGACGTGGTTCCGCTCAAGGAGGAGGACGCCTACCCGGCCATGCCCGAGGACGGCTACGGGTGGGAGAAGCTGTTCAGCGAGCGGATGTGCCGCCACTTCCGTGAGGACTTCGGCGTGGAGACGCGCGTGGCGCGCTTCCACAACGTGTACGGGCCGCTGGGCACGTACGACGGCGGTCGCGAGAAGGCGCCGGCGGCGCTCAGCCGCAAGGTGGCCGAGGCGAAGCTGGGCGGGGCGCGCGAAATCACCATCTGGGGCGACGGAGAGCAGACGCGCAGCTTCATGTACATCGACGACTGCGTGAAGGGCACCCAGAGGATCGCCCACAGCGACATCGTGGAGCCCCTCAACCTGGGCAGCGACGAGCTGGTGACGATCAACGGGCTGGTGAGCCTGGTGGAGGAGATCGCGGACATCGAGCTCGAGCGAGAGTACGATCTCACCAAGCCGCGTGGCGTGATGGGGCGCAACAGCGACAACACCAGGATCCTCGCGGAGCTGGGGTGGGAGCCCGGCATCCGGCTGCGGGAGGGCATGGAGAAGACCTACCGGTGGGTGGAGCAGCAGGTCTCCAGAGACCGCGAGGCGAGGGCGGCGGGCGAGGCCCGGCACTCCGTGTACGCGCTGCCGTGAGCTCGACCCCGGTGACGGCGCGACGGGAGGGCCCGCCCGCGAAGGCGGAGGAGTCCCGACCCACCGAGGTCCGGATCGAGCCTTCCACGGGCTGGATCTCGCTGAACCTCAAGGAGCTGTGGGAGTACCGCGAGCTCCTCTACTTCCTCACGTGGCGCGACATCAAGGTCCGCTACAAGCAGACCGTACTGGGAGCGGCCTGGGCCATCATCCAGCCCTTCTTCACGATGGTGGTGTTCAGCCTGTTCTTCGGGAAGCTGGCCAAGGTCCCGTCGGACAACGTGCCCTATCCGATCTTCAGCTACGCCGCCCTGGTGCCGTGGACGTTCTTCGCCAACGGCCTCACGAGCTCGTCGAACAGCGTGGTGGGGAGCCGCAGCCTGGTGACCAAGATCTATTTCCCCCGGCTGCTGGTCCCTCTCGGAACGGTGACCTCCGGGGCCGTGGACTTCGTGCTGGCGTTCATCGTCCTGGTGGGCATGATGGTGTTCTACGGCATCGCGCCCACGGCCAACGTGGTGTGGCTGCCGTTCCTCCTCGTCCTGGCGTTCATCACCTCCCTGGGCGTGGGACTGTGGTTCTCGGCTCTCAACGTCCAGTTTCGTGACGTGCGCCACGTGGTGCCGTTCATCACGCAGTTCTGGCTGTTCGCGACCCCGGTGGCCTGGGCCAGCTCCATGCTGCCCCAGCCGTGGCGCACCCTGTACGCGATCAACCCGATGGCGGGCGTGGTCGAGGGGTTCCGCTGGGCGCTGATCGGCACGAACACGCAGCCCGGACCGATGATCGCGGTGTCCTCCGTGGTGGCCGTGTGCCTCCTGGTGTCGGGCGCCTTCTACTTCCGGCGCATGGAGCGAACCTTCGCCGATGTGGTTTGAGGGGAAATGAACGACATCGCCGTACAGGTCCGCGGCCTCGGCAAGAAGTACCGGATCGGGGCGCTCGAGGAGGGTCGTCGCACCCTGCGCGAGACCCTGACCGACTCGCTCGCCGCACCGTTCCGGAAGGCGGGGAGCCTCCTGAGCGGCAACGCCTCGGGCGCGGCCGGCATGGAGGAGGAGATCTGGGCCCTGAAGGACATCTCCTTCGACGTGCCCAGGGGGCAGGTCCTGGGCATCGTCGGCAAGAACGGCGCGGGTAAAAGCACGCTCCTCAAGGTCCTCTCCCGCATCACCGAGCCGACCGAGGGGGTCATCGAGATCCGGGGCCGGGTCGGGTCGCTGCTCGAGGTCGGGACGGGCTTCCACCCGGAGCTCACCGGTCGCGAGAACGTCTACCTGAACGGGGCCATCCTGGGGATGACCCGCGTGGAGATCGACGCGAAGTTCGACCAGATCGTGGCGTTCGCCGAGGTGGAGCGCTTCCTGGACACGCCGGTCAAGTACTACTCGAGCGGCATGTACGTGCGGCTGGCGTTCGGGGTGGCGGCGCACCTCGAGCCCGAGATCCTGGTGGTGGACGAGGTGCTGTCGGTCGGGGACGCGGCCTTCCAGCAGAAGTGCCTGGGCAAGATGGGGGACGTGGCCGAGTCCGGCCGGACCGTCCTGTTCGTGAGCCACAACATGGGTGCGGTCACCGACCTGTGCGACCGGGCCATCCTGCTCGAGGGCGGACAGGTCACCATGGATGACGGGCCGGCCGAGGTCGTGAGCCACTATTTGACCTCGGGGGGGGAGACCTCGGCCGAGTGGCAGAGGCCGGAGTCCGACGATGAGGAGCCCGCCGAGGCGGCCATCCAGCGCGTGCGGATCCTCTCCCGGGACGGGCTCCCCGAGGCTGTCATCCCCTTCAACCAGCCGTTCGACGTCGAGATCGAGTACGAGATCCGCGAGCCGACCCGGGACCTGGTCATCGTGGCCGGACTGTGGAGCTACCGGGGCTTCCTTTGGCAGTCGTGGGACACGGACACGACCGGGCTGCGCGGCAAGGTCCGGGAGCCAGGCTCCTACGTGTCCCGCTGCCGCGTGCCGGCGGGCCTGGTGCGGCCGGGCCGCTACAGCGTCACGGTCGTGGCGCACGTGCCGAACGTCGAGGCGGTCGATTCGTGGCACCACGTGCTGACCTTCGACGTGTCGCAGGTCGGCTTCCGCTTCGACCAGGACCGGGCCGGCTCGATCACGCCCGTGCTCGAATGGGAAGTGACGCGGAAGGACCGGTCCGCACCCACCCTCGAGGCGACGCGGTCGTGAGGGGCGGCCGGGCGGCATCCGAACGGATCGAGGGCATCGACAACGCGAAAGCACGGACGTGGAGAGGAGCATGAAGGCGATCATACTGGCCGGCGGGTTCGGGACGCGCCTGTCGGAGGAGACGCACCTCAAGCCCAAACCGATGGTCGAGGTGGGGGGGAAGCCCATCCTCTGGCACATCATGAACATCTACGCCGCGCACGGCGTGAAGGAGTTCATCATCGCCCTGGGCTACAAGGGCGAGCTGGTGAAGGAGTACTTCGTCAACTATTACGCCTTCAACAACGACATCTCGGTGGACCTGCGCACGGGCGACACGACCATCCACGATGGCAACCAGCCCGACTGGAAGGTCCACCTGGTGGACACGGGGCTCCACACCCAGACCGGTGGGCGCCTCAGGCGTCTGCGGCGATGGCTCGGCGACGACGAGCTCTTCCACTTCACCTACGGGGACGGCGTCGCCGACCTCGACCTCGGCGCCCTCCTCGACTTCCACCGCTCGCACGGCAAGCTGGGGACGGTGACCACGGTCCGAACCCCGGCGCGCTTCGGGCGCCTGGGGCTGGACGGGGACCGGGTGGCCGACTTCCACGAGAAGCCGGAAACGTCCGAGGGCTGGATCAGCGGCGGGTTCTTCGTCCTCCATCCCGGCGCCATTGAATACATCGACGGCGACGAGACCGTGTGGGAGCGCGACCCCGTGGAACGCATGGTCTCCGCGGGCGAGCTCATGGGCTTCCGGCACTATGGTTTCTGGTCCTGCATGGACACGCTCCGGGAGAAGAACATGCTGGAGGCCGCCTGGGAGAGCGGTGACGCTCCGTGGCGCATCTGGGACCGGAGCGGCGAGCCCCCCCCGGTGCACCGTCATCCCGAGCCTCGGCCGTCGGCGGTCCGATGATCGGGCCGCGAACGTCCGGTGCGGCGTTCCGGCGGACCCGGAGCTGAGGTCCGGACGCAGGGACCATGGCGAACGCGTCGAAGCCCGTCGTCACGATCGGAATCCCCGTCTTCAAGCGGTTCCGCTTCCTGCCGGACGTCCTCCGGTCGGTGGCGGAGCAGGACTACCCGGACATCGACCTCCTGGTGTCCGACAACGGGGAGAACGGGCCCGAGCTCGAGGAGCTGGTGCGGAGCCATTATCCGCGACCGTTCCGCCTGCGCCGGAACCCGGTCACCGAGCCGGTCATGTCCCGGCACTTCAACCAGATGGTGGAAGCCGCGCAAGGGAAGTACTTCGTCCTTCTGTGCGACGACGACGAGCTGGGGCCCCGCTTCGTCTCCTCCCTCGTCGAGATCCTGGAGCGGGATCCGGAGGTGGGGGTCGGCATTCCGCGCGTGGAGGTGATGGACGAGGAGGGCAACCCCGAGCCGCGCGAGCACTCTTTTCCCCCCTCCGAGGTGTTCAGCGGCCTCGAGCTCGTCCGCATGTGGGTCCGGAAGCGCGTCCGTTTCTGGACCTTCGTGACGACCCTGGCCCGCACGCAAGACATCCTGGACCTGGGCGGTTACCCGCCCATCCCGGAGGCCGACGACAACACGATGGTCGTCAAGCTGTCCCTGGGTCGGAAGGCGGCCTTCTCGCGGGAGGCGGAGTTCCGGAACCGATGGTACGAAACGAGTGCGGGGCTGTCGCTGGCTCCGGAGGAGCTGGCGGAAGACATGCGGAAGTGGATCCACGTGCTGGACACCGACCCCGTGTTCCGGGAGTTCGCCCGCCGGCGTCCGGGGGAATGGAAGGAGATCCACGACCTCCTGGTAGAGCAGGCGTGGAGGAACTTCCGCCACCGGTGGGTGACCCTGTACCGGGAGCGCATGGAGCCCCTGGCGTGGCTCCGGGCGGGATTCACCATGCCGTTCATCCCGGCCTACTACCGGTGGCTGTTCGCCTATCTGTTCCGGACCGGCCTGCGGGCCACCGGACGACGCCTGGTGGGGTCCCGTGGCTGACGGGCCGGCGGTCACGGTCATCGTCCCCACCCACGATCGGGCGGAGCTTCTCCCCCGGGCGGTAGGATCGGTGCGCGCTCAGACGCTGGACGACTGGGAGTGCCTGCTCGTGGACGACGGCTCCACCGACGAGACCCCGCGCGTGGCGGCGGAGCTCGCGGCGGAGGACCGGCGGATCCGCTACCTCCGCGGATCCCACGCGGGCATTGTCGGGAACCTGAACCGGGGAGTGGACGCGGCGCGCGGCGAGTGGGTACAGATCGTCGACGACGACGACCGGATCCACCCCGACAAGCTGGGATTCCAGCTGGAGTGGGCCCGGCGCCACGACGTGCCCGCCGGTCCGGCCGTGCTGTACGGCGACTACGTGGTCGTGCGGTCGGCGCCGGACGGCACGGAGCGGACCCGGACCCAGGTCGTGGGGGAGCGCTCGGTCGAGGAGCTGCTGCACGGCATGATCCGCTGGAACGGCGGCTCCGACGCGCCGCTCCGGCAGGGCAGCCCGCTCGTGCGGCGCTCCGTGTTCGAGCGGACGCGCTTCGACACCCGGGTGAGCTCCTACGTGGACACCAAGTTCTACATGGACCTGCTGCTGCGCGGCGTGCCCTTCTTCTACACGCCGATCGCCGGCTACTACCAGTACCTGCACGACGGCAACTACACATCGGCGGCGGACAGGAGTCGGCGGCAGTACGTCCGTTACCTGGACCTCCTCTCCACGGAGGCGCCCGAGCTGGTCGCGGAGTCGCCGCGCTTCGGCTTCCTGGCGTCCCACGCGTTGAGCGACCACGACCTGGACGCGCTCCGCGACCTGCTGCGCATCGCCCGGCGCACCCCCTACCGCGCGCAGATCTCCGCCGGGTCGGGGACCACGGACGTGGGTCCGCTGCTGCGGTGGGCCGCGCGGCTCCGCTGCCCGGCGTTCGTCGTCCCGTACCTGGCGCGGCTGCGCGGCCTCGTGCGGCGTGCCGACCACCAGTTCCTGCCGCATTCCTGACCGAACCCCGACACAGAGGAGCTCCGTGGCCGACCTGCAGCAACCCGAATGGGCCTACTTCGAGGGAGACGTCCGTCCCTGGAGCGAGGCGGTCCTCCACGTGGACAGCGAGGCGGTGAAGCGCGGCCTCAACGTGTTCGAGGGCATGAAGGGCTACTGGAGCGCGGATGGCTCCGAGTTCGGGGTCGTCGCTCTCCCCCGGCACTTCGCCCGGCTGCAGCGGTCGGCGCGCATTCTCCACGTGCCGTGCCCGGTGGGACCGCGGGAGTTCGAGGAGGCGTGCCGGAAGCTGGTGGGTCGGCTGATCGGGCCCGACCGGGACACGTGGGTTCGGGCCACCCTGTTCGTGACCGAGGGCCACTGGGGCGAGGACGACCGCTCCGACCTCGTGCTCACGGCCTTCCACCAGCCCAAACAGCGACCCGAGCCCATCGCTCTCGGCGTGAGCACGTGGCAGAGAGCCAGCGACGTCACCGTGCCTCCCAGGGTCAAGGCCGGAACCAACTACCAGGTGTCGAGGCTGGCGCGCATCGAGGGCCGGGGACGCGGGTACGGGGAGATGGTGCTCCTCAACCGCGCCGGCCGGGTCTCGGAGGCCACGGGCTCCTGCGTGCTCGTGGTGCGCGGCGGGACGGTGTTCACGCCGCCGGCCACCGAGGGGGTGCTCGAGAGCATCACGGTGGACATCATCGAGGCGTTGTGCGGGTCGCTGGGCATCCCGTTCGTACGGCGCCCCATCGACCGCACCGAGCTCCAGGTCGCCGACGAGCTCGGGGTCGCCGGCACCCTGGCCGAGATCGTGAAGGTGCACCGGTTCGAGGAGTTCGATATGCCGGAGCACACCCCGATCCTCGATGCCATCGCCGACCGCTTCTGGGCCGCCGTCCGCCAGGAAGATCCACACGAGGCCGTGGACCTCACCGTCCTGGCCCGCCGGTCCGAACTGTCCTGACAGAGCCGAGAATTCCATGAACATAGACGGCCGATCCGAGACCGCCGCCGGCGTCGCCGCGGCGGACCGAGTCCCGACTCACGCCCCGCCGTGCCGCTTCTGCGGCGCGCCGCTCACGCGGACCGTCGTGGACCTGGGCATGTCGCCGCTGGCCAACGCGTACCTGGAGCCCGAGCAGCTGGGAGAGGGAGAGATGTTCTATCCGCTGCACGCCCGGGTGTGCGAGGACTGCTTCCTGGTCCAGCTCGAGAAGTTCGAGCAGCCCGAGGTCATCTTCGGCGACTACGCGTACTTCTCCTCCTACTCCGACAGCTGGCTGAGGCACGCCGAGGCGTACGTGCGGATGGCCACCGATCGCTTTGGCCTCGGACCGGACAGCCTGGTGGTCGAGCTGGCCAGCAACGACGGCTACCTCCTCCAGTACTTCATGGAGCGGAGCGTCCCGGTGCTGGGCGTCGAGCCGGCCGCCAACGTGGCGGCGGCGGCC
>Ga0315556_1001215_pt1 | contig 15770 bp, 18 predicted proteins | sample SalMarSW160310MG_FD_202112 | JGI IMG/M metagenome (GOLD analysis project Ga0315556, IMG submission 202112) | Salt marsh sediment microbial communities from the Plum Island Ecosystem LTER, Massachusetts, United States - Salt Marsh Sediment SW1603-10 ...
GATGCTGATGGAGCCCAAGCAGACCCTGCACCCCGGTGACAAGGTGCCGGTGACCCTGCGTTTCGGCGACGGGGAGACCCTGGAGATCCCGTTCCGGGTCGAAGGGGCCCAGGGCCAATGAAGGCCCGCCGCACGGCGAGGGCTGGCCCCCTGGTCTCGCGCCTGGGCGTGTTGCTCCTGACCGTCCTGCTCGGCGCCTGTGGGCGCAGCGCTGTGCCCTGGGCCCTGCACGACGTCTCCGGGCTCATGCCCGAGCTGAAATTCACCCTCACCGAGGCGAGCGACGGCGCCGCCGTGCACGGACAGGATTTCCGGGGCCGGGTGGTGTTGCTCTACTTCGGCTATACCCATTGCCCCGATGTGTGCCCGACAACCCTGTCTCTGCTCAGCCGTTCGGTAGCCGCCCTGGGCTCAGAGGCGGGGCAGGTGCGGATCCTTTTCGTGAGCGTGGATCCGGCGCGCGACACGTTGGCCGCGCTGAATAAGTATGCCGCCGTCTTCGGGCCGCAGGTCGTGGGGCTGCGCGGGACCCAGGACGAGCTGCGGGCGCTCACTAAGCGCTACCGGGTGAGCTACGGCTATGGAAAGCCCGACGCGAAGGGCAACTACGAGGTCTCGCACAGCAGTGCGGTCTACGTGTTCGACCGCCAGGGCGAGGTCCGCCTGTTGGCCGGCGCGAGCGACACCGCCTCGGCCATCACCGATGACCTGCGCCGCCTGCTCGCGGAGGGCTCCGGCGGGTCGACCTGATCGGCCCCCTGGGCGGCCCATCTCACGCGGCCCGGAACGTACCCGCGACGGCCGTCCTATAGCCGTCCCCCCTGGGGGCCGGGGTTCATTGAGCATCCTCAATGCCTCCCGATCCGGTCCTTCGTATCATTTCTGTCCGTCGTTCGAGTGGCCTCGGCGCAGGCAGGCCCGCCGCCATGGCACGACGCACGCCCGCACCCAACGGCCCGGAGCAGCACCCATGAAGATCGGCGTCACCAGTCAGAACTTCCGCACCATCACCGGCCATGGCGGCAAGGCGCGACGCTTTCTGCTCTACCAGACGCGGGGGGACGGCGGCGTGGAGGAGACGGGGCGCTTGGACCTGCCCAAAGAGATGTCGATGCACGACTTCCACGGCACCGAGCACCCAATATTCGGACTGGACGTCCTTATCACCGGCAGCTGCGGTGAAGGGTTCCGGCGCCGCCTCGCCGCCCAGGGGGTGGAGGTCATCGCCACCGGCGCGACCGACCCGCTGCAGAGCGTCGTCGACCTCGTGGCCGGCCGCCCGTTGCCGCCCGCGGAGCCACACGAGCACTGAGGTGGCGCGGGGCAGCTCCCGAGCCGTCGTGGCCGACTGGCCATCTCGCCGCGTATCGGAGGTGCCGAAAGGCCCGTCAATGGACTGCGCACGATAAGCCCGCCGTGGTCCTTCCCGCCCTTGCCTTGGCGGACCTTGATCTGACCGTAGCCGAAGTCAAGGTCGAGCACGCGCAGCCGCACGCACTCCATCAGTCGCATTCCGGTGCCGTAGAGCAACGCCGCCATCAGGCGGCCAGCGCCATCCATACACCCCCAATAGCCGCTGAACCTCAGCGCGCGTCAGCACAGTCGGCAGCCTGCGCTGCGTCTTGGCGTACGCGAATCTCCCGATGTCGACCAAGGGTGTACCGCGGACTTTGCCGTAAAGAAAGACCAGGGTGTTGAGGGCCAGATTCTGCGTGCTGGCCGAAACCTTGCGACGCAATTTCGCTACGCTCTGTGGGAGCCGGAGGTGGGCGACTGCCTCCGGCGACCCTACGGCGACGGCCTCGGAAGGAAGCAATGGAATACGACGATAAGATTCGAAGCAAGGTCGGTCTTGCGGTTTGCCTGAAAGACATGGGCAACGGAACGAGCAGACTCTTTTTCGACGACGTAACGGCAGACAAGAAAGAAAATCCGATCAATTGGAAACACAATTATTTCTACACGGTCACGCCAGAGCTCAAGAATTCCGAAATTGAGGAAATGAAGCTCACAGAAGATCAGTTCCAGCAGATCGGTATCGCCGTAGTGGCGCGACTTCTAGCGTTGAATGGAAGGGTAAAATGATGGGCCCGACAAAGCGCTCGAGCCGACGCCGTGACCCGCTGGGGTGTTTCCTGACACGCCGTGCCCGGCGCGGCTCAGCTCTGCGTTCGGCAGCGAGGCGAAGGACGGAGGCGAACTGAAACCGTCGTGCAAGACCTATACGCCATATAGTATCGGCTGCGCTGTCTTATGGGCTGTCATTCTGGCCGGGGTTGTGTCTGGAGCCACCAGCGAGGAAACTCTGCACACCTTTGTCTTAGTCTTCCTGGGATGGCTCATCGGGTGGCATTCGGCCACGATTGGCAGGGCCGTGTATCGGCCTCCTAGATCTTGCTCGGGCGCTCGGAAGCAATGATGCGCGCGGGCTTTCGCCATGGGCCACAAACGTTGGCCGAGGCGTAGCATCCATGTACATACCCGAGCCGTTCAACGAAAACCGGCGGGAGCGCATCTTTGCACTTGTGGATGCGTATCCCTTCGGGATGTTGATCACGGCTCCGGGCGGGGCGCCGTTCGTCAGTCACCTGCCCTTCGTCTACGAGCCCACCGAGGGGCCGAATGGAAGTCTCGTTGGGCACATGGCGCGGGCGAATCCCCAATGGGAGCATCTTGCGGCTGGCAACGAGGTGTTGGTGGTATTGCAGGGGCCCCACGCCTACGTTTCGCCTTCCTGGTACTCGGCGCCGGGCGTTCCGACGTGGAATTACGCGGTGGTGCATGTGCGCGGGCATCCAAGGATCGTCGAGGACGAGGCCCGGCTGGAAGCCCTGGTGGCGCAGCTGACCCACGTCCATGAGTCTCGCATGCCGATCCCCTGGCAGCCGGACCTCGGGGGCGATCGCCGCGCGAGGCTGCTCGGCGCGATCCGGGGCTTCGAGATCGAGGTTACGGACGTCGCGGCGAAGTTTAAGCTCAGCCAGAACCGCTCCCCTGAAGACCGGGCGCGGGTCGCTGGGGAGCTGCGGAAGTCGGAGAATCAGACAGACGCCGCGGTCGCGAGTCTGATGTTCGCGGATCTTGGCGATGGCTGACGAGGGTCTCCCTTATCGGCGCGGGGAGCGGCGGCGCCCGGGCCTGGCCGGGCGGACCTGTCGGTTCCGTCTGGGGATTGTCCTGTTCGCGCTGGCATTCGTCGGCTGCACTGTGACGGAAGACCGGCCACATCAGTCCGATTTCAGGGTCGGCATGCCACGGTCTGAGATCCTGGGCCGCTTCGGCCCGCCGGACCATAAGCAGACGCTGCGCAAGACGTTCGCGGGCATCTTCGGCCCCGTCGAGGAATTCTGGCCTCGGGTCCGGAGCGGCGCCAAGGTCGAGATTTGGTCGTACAGATCGACCCGGCGGACCGAGGGTTCCTCGGAGGTGACGAGCGGCGCCACCGAGCTCTATTTCGTCGACGATAAGCAGACCGTCGACGGCATCGGTTTCGCCCCCGAGGGCGCCGTCTACTAGAACGAGCGGAGGTATGGCCGGTCTCACGGCTCGGGAGAGGGGGAATGACAGAAGCGCGGGGATCTCGGGCGATTGTCGTGTCGGTTCTGCTGGCGTGCTTGGCCGGCCGGATGGCGGCCGGCGGCCGGCCCTGCTGTCGGTGGTAAGCCCGCGGCGTCCCGGTTCGCTCGCATCGAGCTGAAGGTTGGGATGAGCGGCGAAGAGGTGGAGGCGCGGGTAGCGGACCTTCTGCAGCGAGCGAACGAATACTCGCCCTACGGGAACAATCTGACCGGCGGAACGGTTCGGTATCTCGACGGAGACTGGGTGCTGGTTGTCGTCTACCGGCCCGGCGCCCCGGCGCCCCGGCGCCCTGGGTCGAGGCGCCGGACGGATCGATACGGCACTACCCGTCGACGGACGAGACTGTACTGGAGTACAGGATCGAGAGGGCCCCTGCGAGGCCGCATGAGGGCAACGTCGGCTGAGCGTGCCTCATTCCGACCGGGTGTACCGGGCGCGCGACCTGCTCCGGTGTCCGGCCGTGGCTCCGATGGGTCGTCGACGCACAAAGACGCGGTGACGCCCGTGTTCCCTATGCGCTCGGGAGCCCTGCCTCTTGGCCCCTTGGCTCCCTCTACACCCCGAGAAGCTGCCCGTGTGATCCGGCGGCCCGTTGCCGTTGACAATACGAATCGTTCTCACTAAGATTCCGCCCCATCGGGTTCGGGAGGTGCCTGCCACCTGACCGGCACCCGAGATTCACCATCCGAGAACGCCCGGGAGGGAAGCAATGCGCTCGAACAACATCAGGGCAGCCGGCGTCTGGCTGCTAGCTGCCGGTCTCCCGGGGGTAGCCGCAGGGGCGGACTACAGCCTCGCAATCGAGGGCCACCGCTTCCAGCCGGCGACGCTCGCCGTGCCCGCCGGGGAGCGCGTCAAGCTCGTCATCGACAACCGGGACGCCACGCCCGAGGAGTTCGAGAGCCATGACCTGCGTCGGGAGAAGGTCGTTCCTGGGGGAGGCCGGGTGAGCGTCTGGATGGGGCCCTTGCCGAAGGGCGAATACGGGTTTTACGGCGAGTTCCACCAGTCCACAGCCCAGGGCAAGCTGATCGCCAAGTGAGGTCGAAATGTTAGGGTCTGCGCTGATCGTGTTTCGAGAGGTCCTGGAGGCGGCGCTGATCGTCGCCATCGTGATGGGGGCGACCCGCGGGGTCGCCGGACGCGGCCGTTGGGTCAGCGCCGGGATCTCGGGCGGCGTAATCGGCGCTGTCCTGGTCGCGGTGTTCGCCGGCAGCATCGCCGACGCGGTGGACGGGCGGGGCCAGGAGCTGCTGAACGCCTCGGTGCTGCTGGCCGCCGTGGTCATGCTCGCCTGGCACAACGTCTGGATGAGTGCCCATGGCCGCGCGCTGGCCCACCAGATGAAGCAGGTCGGCCACGACGTGCGTGCAGGCTCCAAACCGCTGTCTGCTCTCGCCCTGGTCACCCTGCTCGCCGTGCTGCGCGAGGGCTCCGAGACCGTGCTGTTTCTCTACGGGCTCACTGCCAGCGGGACCGACGGCCCGATGCTGGCGGCCGGTGGCGCGCTCGGCCTGGCGGCAGGGGTGGGGCTCGGCTGGCTGCTGTACCGCGGCCTGTTGAACATGCCCATCGCGCACTTCTTTACCTTCACGGGCTGGCTGGTGCTGTTGCTGGCAGCGGGGCTCGCGGCCAACGCGGCGGGGTTCCTGAATCAGGCAGGCCTGCTGCCGGCGCTCTCCCCGGAGGTCTGGGACAGCTCCCGGATCCTCAGCCAGCAGAGCTGGCTCGGCACCCTGCTCCACATCCTGGTTGGTTACGACGATCGCCCGATGGGTATACAGCTGGCGTTCTACCTGGTGACCCTGGCCATGATCTACGGGCTTATGCGCCTGTTCGGGTCGACCGGCGCACGCCGCCCCAGCCCCGCAGGGCAGACGGCCTGAGTCGCGGGAGCCCGAGACCATGAGCGAGCTACCCAGCTTCGCGGTGCCCCTGCGAGTGCAGATCGGCAAGCCCCGTGACCAGGGGCCGATGGCGTCCCGCATCGAGTCCCTCGGTGTGCGCCTGCGGCCCTGGCTGCCCTGGGTGCACGCGGTCATGTTCCTGGCCTTCCTGGGGCTGATCCTGGGGCCGGTGCTGCTCCCGGCGAGCGACCTCGCCCGGGAGGCGGGAGCCCTGGCCAACTCGCTGATCTGGGGGCTGTGGTTTCCCTTGGTCTTTCTCTCGGTCCTGGTCGCCGGACGGGCCTGGTGCGGGATCCTCTGTCCCATGGGGGCGGCCTCTCAATGGATGAACCGTCTCGGGCCGAAGCGCCCGATCCCGGGCTGGCTGCGCTGGGAGGGAACGCCCATCGTCAGCTTCGTGCTGGTCACCGTGCTGGGCCAGACTGTCGGGGTGCGCGACTATCCTGGGGCCCTGCTGGAGGTGTTCGGCGGCACCCTGATCGCCGCGCTGGCCATCGGGTTCCTCTACGGTCGCGGTCAGAACAAGCGCGCCTGGTGCCGGCATGCCTGCCCCATCGGGCTGCTGCTCGGGGTGTTCTCGCGCCTGGGTGTGGCGGACCTGGTGCCCAAGCGTCTCCGCGCCGGCGGCGACGCCTACCAGGAGAAGGGGCTGTGCCCCACCATGATCGACATCAACCGCAAGACCGAGAGCCGGCACTGCATCATGTGCCTGCGCTGCGTGCACCCCGGGCGGCGCGGCGGACTGGCCTTGGCACTGCGGGCGCCGGGTGCCGAGGTCGCGGAGATCGCTCGGCACCACCCCGCGGCCTCCGAGCTGTGGTTCATGCTGCTCGGCACCGGCGTGGCCCTGGGCGCCTTCCTATGGCTGGTGTTGCCGGAGTATCAGTCCCTGCGCCAGGCCCTCGGCGTTTGGGCCATCGACCACGGCTGGTACTGGATCGGACAGCCGGGACCGGCCTGGCTGATGGCGGTGCACCCCGAGGCGCGCGAGGTGTTCGTGTGGCTGGACTTCCTGCTCATCGTCGGCTGGATGCTCGGCATCATGGCGCTGTTCGCGGGGGCGCTGGCGGGGCTCAATGCGGTCGCGGTCTGGGTCGGCGGGCGCCTGGGTGCCGGGGGTGGGGCGCGGGAGCGCTTTCTGACCCTGGGCTATCAGTTCGCCCCGGTCGCCATGATCAGTCTTCTCATGGGGCTGGGCGGTGAGCTGTTCGCCCTGCTGCCGGCGCGCGATGCGGTGCCGCTCAAGGCCGCTCTGCTGGTGCTCGCCTTGGGCTGGGGTCTGCTGCTCGGGCGGCGCGTCCTCGCCGGGCAGGGGCTCGCCGGCTGGCGGGCCGCGCTGACGCTGCTGCCGGGGCTGGCGGGGGCGGTGCTGGTGGCCGGCGCCTGGTGGCCCGCCCTCGGAGGGGCCTGAGGGCCGTTTTTTTTTCGACTTAGTTGGTAACGCTTCTCGTTCAACCATGTCGCGCCGTTGCCGGCCCAGTCCGCGCGGTGCGACCCACTGCGATAGGAGGTGCTGCGTGAGAGCCCATCTACGATCCCCGGCCTTGGCGCTGTTGGTCACCGGCCTGCTGGCCGGCACCGTTCGGGCGGCGGAGTTTCCCATCGGCGAGGCGGTGCAGCGCAACGGCATGGAGATCGGCGCCGTGTACCTGCAGTCGGTGGTGATGGAGCCGATGCTCCCGGGCATGAGTGCGCAGGCCGACGTGCACCTGGAAGCGGATGTGCACGCCCTGCCGAAGAATCCGAACGGCTTCGGACCGGGCGATTGGGTGCCCTACCTGGGCATCACCTATAGGCTCCGGAAGCTCGGCAGCGACTGGGAGCAATTCGGCCCCTTCACTCCGATGGTCGCCAGCGACGGTCCCCACTATGGGGCCAACGTGAAGCTCGACGGCCCCGGCAAGTACCGCCTGACCTACAGGTTCCAGCCGCCCCCCTATCAGGGGTTCTTTCGTCACACCGACAAGGAGACCGGGGTGGCCCCCTGGTGGGCGCCGTTCGATGTGAGCTGGGACTTCACCTACGTGGGCGTGGGCAAGAAGGGAGGGTACTGAGTGGGGACTCGCAAGCCCCTGAGCGCGCACAGGCCCCCCTCGCCCGACCGGGCCGTCCCGGGGGCGCCCGCGCCTGCGACAGGCCCGCGGCGCGCCCGCAGCAGCACCCTGCTGGGACCGCGCGGGGAGCTGATCATCGACCATGCCGGCGAGGAATACCGCCTGCGGCGCACCCGTTACGGCAAGCTCATCCTGACCAAGTAAACCTAACCACGACCGCCGCAAGCCAGCCAGGGCCGGTCTCGTCCGCCGCGACCAGCCCCCAGCCAGCAGGAACGGCCCTGTCCAGGAGACATCGCTATGTCCTGCAACAAGATCCCGGAATGCGGGGAGCCGCCGCGAGCGACCCCCGGCCCCTCCCCGGCGGCCCTTCCCGCTCCTGTCACGGGGATCCCAGCCGTCTCGCCCTGCGGCGGTGGCTGTGGGGACTGTCCGCGCCGAAAAAAGGGGAGCTGAGATGGGCCCCGTCAGCACCACGGCCCATGGGCGATGCTCATGGGCCCGGCAAGGCTGTGCCGGACTGGGGCTCTGTGCCCTGCTGCCCGCCCTGGCCTGGGCCGCGGACGCTCCGACCCTGGAGGGCATCTATATCGGTACCGACCAACGGGCCAAGCACGATCCCGTGGACGGGCAGGCGGTGCGCTCCGAAGCGAGCGGCACCTTCGATCTGATGCTGACCCTGCCGACCCCCGACGGCGGTTGCACGGAGATCGAGGTGAGGGGTGGCAGCACCCCCCGCCTGATGGGCGTAGGCAGCGTGCTGCCCGAGGTGAACACATCCCTCGGCGAGACCCTGAACGACCGCGGGAACGGGCGGGTGGTGGCCTGGCAAGCGTTCTTCGAGCAGAAGCTGGGTCGGGACTCGCTCGCTGTGGGACTGATCGACCCTGCCACCCGGCTCGACGAGAACGAGATCGCCAACAACGAGTTCACCCAGTTCCTGGCGGTCAGCTTGGTGAACAACCCGACCATCGATCTGCCCAGCCCGAGCCTGGGGGCGGTGTACGCGAGCGACCTCGGGCACGGCTGGGGGCTGACTACGCTGGTGGCCAACGCCAGCGGCATCGAGCCGAGCTACCGGCAGGTGTTCCGAGTGGGCGAGGGCGGCAACGGCACCTTCACGGCGGTGCAGCTGCGGTGGGCGGGCCCCAGGCTGGAAGCCAACCTTGGGGCCTGGGGTAACACCCGGCACCACGACAGCGACGGGGACGGGATCGACGACGAGCGTCTGAAGGACGCCTCGGCCCGGGGCCTGTACGCCAACCTCTCGGGCGCTCTGGGGCATGGCCGTTGGAATCTGCGTCTGGGGCAGGCCGACGCCCGGGTACAGCCCTTGGCCCGTTTCCTAGGCTTTGCCTACAGCCTCCCGATCGGCCGCAGCCTGCTGGGCCTGGGCGTGGCGCGCGCCTTCGCGTCTCACCATATTCCAGGGCCTTCCGCCGACCTGATCCAGGCCGAGGCCTATCTGCGCGTGCCCCTCGGTGCGGGCCTGACCGTCAGCCCGGATCTGCAGTATGTCCGCCACAGCGGCCTCAATCCCGCCGAGGACGGCACTTGGGTGGTGGGGATGCGCGCCGGCTGGAGCTTCTGATGCTGGGCACGCAACGTCTCAGGCCGCCTCGTCCTCGAAGAAGAACCGCGGCTCGCCGAATGCCGGGCGCAGCTGGTCCAGCCAGGTGGCCCGGGGATCGTGGCGGGCGAAAAACGGCCGCTGTACCCAGTCCGGATTGCGGCCCTGGATGAAGCGCAGCGCCAGAACCTTTTCCCCCCGGATCTCCGTGACGCCCTGGATCTCCACCTTGCCCGGTTTGGCACTCATGCTGGGACCGCGCGCGGTGCGGGCGAGGCCCGAGACCTGCTGCATGGCCTTCTGGTAGATCTCCCAGCCCCTGACCAGGGGAACCTCGAAGTGCTGCCGGGCCCCGGTGTCGCGCTCGACGAACATGTAATAGGGGACGATCCCCAGGCGCACCTGGGTGCGCCACAGCCTCGACCAGACGTCCGGGTCGTCGTTGATGTGGGCCAGGAGCGGGCCCTGGCTGCGGATCTCGGCGCCGATCTCGCGCAGGCGTCGGATCGCCTCCCGGGCGATGTCAGTCTCGAGCTCCCGCCAATGGTTGTAATGGGCCATGATCGCGAGGTGCTTGCCGCGGCTGACCAAGCGCTCCAGCAGTCCCAGCAGGTCCTCGGCGTCGGCGTCGGTGACGAACCGATGGGGCCAGAAAGTCAGGGCCTTGGTACCGATGCGGATGTTCTGTACATGGTCGAGCTCGGTGCGCAGCAGGGGCACCAGGTAGGTCGCCAGATGGCGACTCTTCATGACCATCGGGTCGCCCCCCGTGATCAGCAGGTCGCTGACCCCGCGATGGTGCTGCAGGTAGCGGTGCAGGGTCTCGGCCTCGGTGGAGGCGATGCGCAGGGCCTTGTCACCGATGAACTGGGCCCAGCGAAAGCAGAAGGTGCAGTAGCTGTGGCAGGTCTGGCCCTGACTGGGGAAGAACAGGAGTGTCTCGCGGTACTTGTGCTGCATCCCCTCGATGTGGGAGCCGTCGGACAGCCGCGGGCGGTTGAGGTCGAGCTGCCCCGCCGGGTGCGGATTGAGCTCGGCCCGGATCGCCTGGGCGCGCGCTTGGACCGTCGCGGCCGGCGCGTTTCGGCGCAGCAGGTCGGCTATGGCGGAGAATTGCTCCGGGGTCAGCATGCCCTGCTGGGGAAAGGTCAGGCGGAACAGGGGGTCGTCGGGGGCGGCGTCCCAGTCGATCAGCTCCTCGGTGACGTAGGTGTTGACGCGGAACGGCAGGACGCTGGCCACCACCTGCATGGCGAACCGCTGCTCGGCGCCGAGGCGTTCGAGCTGAGGTATGCGATCGATGTCTCGCGCGGTGTAGACGCGCAGCTCGCGGCGGGGGAACTTGCTCGCGCTGTCGCTTTGGGGGCTGCGAACCGTGGAGGTGTAGCTCGTCATAGGGGGCTCCTTCACTGGGGATGCACCGGCAGGGTCGGCCCTGCCAGGATCTGGTGGGTCCCGTATCTATCGAAAACGAAATGACAGACTGCCCCGGTCTCTCCGGGTCGCCGCGGCGACCCGACGCCGATGTCTTATGGAAACAGTGACATACAGTAGAATGGGCCGCACAGCCTAACACGGCCGTGCGGTGACGGCAGCGCTTTCCACCTCATGGTTCAGTTCGTAAACGAAGGATCTAGGACGGCTGAAGGACGGCTGAAGCCCGGCCGGTGCCTTGGCCGCAGGTGGATGCTATGGTGATTGCGTGAAGGAAAACCGTTCCCCTGTGATTCACCTCGGCCGATCGATGAGCGCTTGGGGCACAGCCGATTTCGAGGCCGTGCTGTGCGACGAGCTAGCGGGGCTGGACCCCAGCCAGCTTCCGTTGCAGGAGGGCCTCTCTGCGGGCAGCCACGCGATGGGCGAGGGGCTCGGTCTGATGGTCCTGGGCGCCGGTGAGGGCGACGGGGTCATCCGGGTCAGGGTGGGACTGTTCTTCAGCTCCATCATCGCCGGGTGCAGCTGTGCGGACGATCCCACCCCAGTCGACGAGGTCAACGAGTACTGCGAGGTCCGGATCTCGATCGACAAGGCGACCGGAGAGGCTCGGGTGACCCTGCTCGGCGAGGGGTAGGAGCGAGCTCCAGCTCGCGACCATCGGGGAGCCGGGAGGCGCGGGATGGCGTTGCCACCCGCGCAAGGGCCGGATTGTGGCCGCTATTGTGGCCCGCGGCGTCCGCTTTTCCCTCCGGGTTTCCCACGATTGCAGCGCAACCGACAGCCGCTTAATGTTACGTCCGAGTGCAGGGCGGTCTCCCGCGGAACACGCGCAGACCGCCGCACCCGATCCCTCGAACCCCGGCGCCTGACTTCGGTGCCAGAGCCAAAAAGGACAAATCATGATGATCAAGTCTCCGCTCAAGTGGTGCGCTGTGGCCGTGCTCGCGGCTTGCCTCTCGACGGTCTACGCCGGTGCGCCGCACAGTGGAGTCGTGCTCGAGACGATGAACAGCGGAGGTTACACCTATGCCAAGATCGACGAGGGCGGTGCGCCCTATTGGATCGCGGCACCCCAAACTGTGATCAAGAAGGGTGACAAGGTGAGATTCAGCGAGCAGATGTGGATGAACGACTTCGCAAGCAGCACGCTCAAGCGTACGTTCGACCGTATCCTCTTCGTCTCGGCCATCGCGACTGGATCCGTGCCTCCGGCGGACCACCCGCCCCGTCCGCTGGTCACCCCCCATCCGGTGGTCACCCCCCAGCCGCTCCCGCCGACGGCGGAGCCGATCGAGAAGGCGCAGGGCGGCTATACGGTGGCCGAGCTGTTCCAGCGCAAGGACGAGCTAAACGGCAAGACCGTGAAGGTTCGCGGGCGGGTGGTGAAGGCCCTGGCAAACATCATGGGCAAGAACTGGGTGCACATCCAGGACGGAACGGGAGGGGCGACGACCCACGACCTGATCTTCCGTGCCACCGGTGATGTGCCGACCGTCGGCAAGGTGGTGCTCGCCCAGGGCAAGCTGCTCACCAACCAGGATCTGGGTTACGGCTATGTCTACCCGGTGCTGATCGACGACGGGCAGTTTACGCCCTGAGCGGGGCTTGCTCCGGCCGTGCTCGAACGGCGCGCGCTGTCATGCGTCGGGTCTCCAAGGGGCCCGACGCCTTATGTGCCTGCGACGCGGCGATCAGGCGCGGGTGATTGCCGCAGGTCTGCGGAGCCGTTGACCTGCTAGCCGACAAGGCGCAGTCTTAGCCGTCGTCGCCCCCGGCGCCGCGGGCGGGACGACCTTGTCGCTCAGACCTCACCCAACTGGCCTATGCCCAGGTATTCCGACGACCTCTACGTGCCCGCCGGACCCGTGTACGACGCCCCCCAGCTCGTGCAGGCCCGACAGCAGCGCGCCGGCCCCAGCCGGCTGAAGCTGTTCGCGATCCTGTTCGGGCTGGTCGCCGCGCTGGGCCTCGCGTTCACCTTCCTGCGTCCACCCGTTTATGTCAGCACGGCCATCGTGCTGGTGCGCGAGGCCGCACCGGTGGGCAGCCCTGCTTCGGTAGCTGCACCGCGGGTCAACGTGGCCAGGCACGCCCAAGCGTTCGGCAACCCCGCTCTCCTGGCGGAGGTGTATGCGGTGGCCGCCGGCTGGCGCAGGGCAGGGGCCGCCGACGAGCCACCCGCCCGGCTCTCGGCCCGGGCCCTACCAGAGGCCGGTGCGGTGGAGCTGCGCGCCGAGGGGCGCAAGGCGACGCTGTTGCCTACGTTGCTGAATGCGTGGATCTCGGGCTACCAGCAGTCCGCCCAGGATGCCCGCAAATCCAATGCCGCTCGGGAGGACGCCGAGCTGCGCGGGCAGGTGCAGCACCTCGACGAGCAGATCGCCGCGAAGACGGAGCAGCTCGAGCGTTTCCGCAAAGAGCACGGTATCGTCTCCGATGTAAGGGACGAGAACAGCAAGCTTTCGGTGCTCCAGGGGCTGCACCGATCCCTGGACAACGCCACTGCCGAGCTGGCAACGGCCCAGGCCCAGCTCGACGCGATCAAGGATGCCCTGGCGGCCGGACGGTCGTACGTCCGACCCGAAGACAAGGTGCAGCTGGCTGCCCTGGAGAACCAGGTGGCGGGGCTGCGCGCCCAGATGAAGCATTACGACGACAACTACACCCCGGCCTACATGGCGCGGGACTCGGGGTATGCGGATCTGCACAACAACCTGGAGGCCGCCGAGAAGCGCCTGGCCGAGGCACCCGCGGAGCTGCAGCGCAATGCTCTGCGGGAGTCCGAGCAGCGGGTCGCCAGCGCGCGCGTGCTGGTCAGCACCCTGAAGGGGCAGCTGGCGCAGAGCGAAAAGGAGGCCCAGGGAGTCGATGCCCATCTGGGCGACTACCAGTCGCTGACCCGGGAGCTGGAGCAGCTGCAGGGGCTCAAGCGGGGGGCGGAGAAGCGCCTCGTCGACACCGATCTCCTCAAGCAGGGGCTGCCTGTGGACCTCAGGGTCCTGCAGGAGCCCTTCATCCCCGACTCTCCCGAGCGTCCTCTCTACGCCCGGGACGCGGGGATCTCCCTGGGCGCGGCCCTGGTGGTTGCTCTCCTGGGGGTCCTGATCTACGAATTTCTCGTCTATGCTCGCCGCCCGGCCCCCACGCCCTACCCATGGCCGGTCATCGTCTCGGCCCCGGGCCAACAGCTTCCCCAGGCCACCCCGGTGTCAGGGCGCCTGGCGGAGCAGCCGCCGACCGCCGCCCTGCCGGGAAGGGCCGCGCCCCGGGAATTATCCCAGGGAGAGGTGGGGGCCCTGTTCGCCGCCGGCACCGAGCAGACCCGCGAGCTGGTGCCCCTGTTGCTGTCGGGGATCGGGGTCGATGAGCTGGGCGGACTGCGCTGGCTGGACGTGGATCTTGCGGCGGGTCGGCTGCAGCTACGGGGCGCGAGCCCCAGAGTCCTCGGCCTGCACCCGGCGCTCGGTACCCTCTGGGCGGGTCGCGGGCTCTCCCAGGTGGATGGCCCGGTGCTCGCCTTCCTGGGTGAGACGGCGCAACCCCGCGAGACGGTGGAGCGCCTGCTCTCGCAAACTGCCGAAGACGCTGGGCTCGCCTATGCCCACGAGATCGGCGCCGATACCCTGCGCCACACCTACCTGTGTTACCTGGTCCGTCAGGGCCTGCGTCTGAGCGACCTCAAAGGGGTGGCCGGTACGCTGGAGCCCCCGGAGCTGGACTTCTACCGTCGTCTGTCGCCGCCCGGCGCCAAGGCCGCCCCGGAGCAGGTGCGGCTCGTCTATCCGCTACCCGCGGTGGGTTAAGCTTCTCGCGCTCGAAGGCACCCGGTCCAACCGGGATCGGGGGGCTCATGTCGACCGTTCGCTTTCGATGGCTACGCCGGAAACGCCGCGTTAGTCTTGGCTGCACTTGCCTTTGAGAATCCCCGACGAAGAATTCTGAGCATGGCTCGCCGCAGAAATGGATTCATCTGCTACGCACACTTGGATGTAAGCGACGGGCGGCCGGTCGCACCCCACTTGGGGTGATAGATCGGCTCCATGTCGAGCATGCGGATGGCATCGTCTACCCTCCGGCAGTAAGGCCCCAGGTCCTCCGCCGTGGCGGAGATGAAGACCCGGGGTCTTCTCCTCTCGGTGCTCATCGCAATCAGTGCTCCCTCTCCGTGATCGGGCCGATCGACGGCTCAAGCCGTCAGGCCAAGACAGCCGGCTCGGTGCAACAGGATAGCAGGAGCGTGGACCCGGAGGCCCGAGGCTGCAGCTGGCTCGGCGCTCGGCAGGCCCGGGCCTATGCGGGTGCTGCGCAATCGCGGGCTCCTCTGCACTGAGCTCTCATGCTTGACTCGGGGATGCGGGCCAATATATTCAAAATTGCTAGATATGAATAACCGAGGTTCGAGATGGCAACGACGAGCTTGAGTCTGGGCGAGCACTGGGAAGTCTTTATCAAGAACGAGGTCGCCAGCGGGCGCTACGGCTCCGCCAGCGAAGTGGTTCGCGATGCCTTGCGCTACATGGAGGCCAGGAACAGCAGACTGGCCGCGCTGCGGGCGCATCTCGGCGAGGGAGAAGCGCAGGCGGCGAAAGGGGAATTCGTGGAGGGCTATTCCCTGGAGACGTTGCGGGCTGAGCTGGATGAGGAAGGATGACGCGGATCTTCAGGCTCACCCCCAAGGCCGCACAGGATTTGCGCAACATCGGACGCTTTACGCTCCGGACCTGGGGGAGAGAGCGCCGTGATATCTATCTACGGGCGTTGGATCGCCGTTTTGCGTGGCTGGCGGAATTTCCCGAGCGGGGCAGGCACCGCTCGGACATCAAGGACGGGTACTACAGCTACGTCCAAGACGCTCACGTGATCTTTTGTCTCATCCGCGACGGCGGCATCGACATCATCGGCATTCCCCGCCGACGGATGGATGTCGCGAGCTACTTCTCGGGATAGGCCCCCGCCTTCGCGCGGAACAGGAGGGAAGGGCGAAGCGGTGGGCTGATATCCCACAATTCGTTGCACTCTATCCGGGCGACGGGTCGGGCTTCACTCGGCTGTACCGCACTTGGCGTCTCCGCACTTACCCTCAGCCAACTGCAGAGAGCTCTCGGCGGGGGCCCGCCCGAAGAAGCCGTCAGCGGCGCTTGCCAGGCCGCCGAGGCCGAGGGCGCCGATGAGGAGAGCGCCGGTCGCGGTCGGCGGCCTCCTGACGGAGTGCCTGTTCATGGC
>Ga0315556_1001216_pt1 | contig 15766 bp, 13 predicted proteins | sample SalMarSW160310MG_FD_202112 | JGI IMG/M metagenome (GOLD analysis project Ga0315556, IMG submission 202112) | Salt marsh sediment microbial communities from the Plum Island Ecosystem LTER, Massachusetts, United States - Salt Marsh Sediment SW1603-10 ...
CACGCCGCCCGGGATCGTCCAGACGGTCGTCGAGGGCCTTGAGAAGGCGAAGCTAACCCAGGATCGAGAACGTACCCGGATCGTGTTTGAGAAGCCGTTCGGACACGACCTGGAGTCGGCTGTGGCGCTGAACAAATCCTTGTTGACGAGTCTCGACGAGTCCCAGATCTATCGCATCGACCACTACCTTGGCAAAGACACCGTCCAAAACATCCTTGCCTTTCGATTTGCCAATGCCCTGTTCGAGCCCATCTGGAACCGGCGCTATATCGACCACGTCCAGATCACCATCGCCGAGAGCGTCGGGGTCGAGCATCGGGGGGAATACTACGACCACGCTGGTGCCCTGCGGGACATGATCCAGAGTCACCTGCTTCAGGTGCTGTGCCTGATCGCTATGGAACCGCCGGCGGCCTTCGATGCCGACGAGATACGGGCTCGCAAGGTGGACGTGCTGAGGGCCATTCGGCCGATCCCGGCGGATCGTCTCCATCAGCATGCTGCCCGCGGACAATATGGCCCGGGCTGGCTGGAAGGTGAACGTCTGCCCGGGTTCCGGTCAGAGCCAGACGTGGATCCGGAGTCCTCGACGGAAACCTTCGCCGCCTTGAAACTCTTTGTGGACAACTGGCGCTGGCAGGATGTGCCCTTCTACCTGCGAACCGGGAAGCGCCTGCCGACCAAACTTTCGCAGGTCGCAATCCAGTTTCGCCCCGTCCCTCATCGATCCTTCCCCCCAACGGCGACGTTGGATTGGCAGCCCAACCGCCTCGAGATCGACATCCAGCCCGGTGAGGGCATCTGCCTCGAATTCCAGGCCAAACAGCCGGGAGTCTCCATGCATCTCAGCCCGGTGGAGATGCACTTCGCCTACGCCGAGGCGTTCAATGCCAACCCACCCGAAGCCTACGACACTCTCTTGCTGGACGCGATGTGCGGTGATGCTACGCTGTTCATGCGGGCCGACCAGGTCGAGCGAGCCTGGGCGACGGTCGAACCGATACTCAAGGCATGGGATTCGGTCCCCCCGGCCGATTTTCCCAACTACCCTGCCGGCACCTGGGGTCCGGAGAGCGCTGAAGCGCTTATCGCCCAAGATGGACGGAGTTGGTTCCAGTCGATCCCGGAACCCGAAGCCAGTTGAACACCCGGTTGGGGGCAGAAATGGCAACCCAAGTGATGGCTGACCGTCCTACGCTGGGAGTTTTCGCCAGGTGGGATGGCAGTGGCCTGATCGGCAAGCTCTCACTCTATCAGGGTTGGGGATGGTGGAAAAGGCAGCACAAGGCCGAGCCAGCGGAGACCGTGCCTCGCTACGAAGGGAGGAATTGGCGCCCCCAGCAGGAGTCGAACCTGCAACCTACGGATTAGAAGTCCGTTGCTCTATCCATTGAGCTATGGGGGCGAAACAGCACTTCGATTATAGCCGCTCGCGCCGCCGCCCCCAAGCCCCCAGGCACCCTCCCCACCCACCTCACCTGAGGATCTGCGGCGCCACTTGTGAAATCCGTCACAATCACTTCGGTGGCGGGAGGCACGCCACTCTGGCAAATGAAGGCCCGAATCAAAACCCCGGCCGGATGGCCGGGGTTTTTGGAGGAGAGAGACGCCTAAAGGATCGAGAATCAGGCAAAGGGATTGAGGATCGAAACTTGGTCGACGCACCGGGTGCGGAAGACCTGGTCTTCCACACAACGCGCCAGCCACAGCCAGGCCGAAACGTTGGTGGGTTCTCGCTTCAGAACCCATCGCAGGGCGGCCCGGCCTGTCTCCACGTCCGCCTTTTGGATCGAGCGGACGGCGAATTCGAGAGCTTGGTCAGTGGTGGGCATTGCGGCGGTCATTGCCATGGGTGCGTCTCCTCGTTTGGTGTCTTGCACTCATGCTAGCATGCATCCCCGCTGTTTCGTTTTACAGGCGCCTTACAGTGATTTGGCACCAGAAAGGTGCGCGCAAGGTGGCGATCCTTCCGGATCCGAAGTCCCGTGCTCCCGAAGGCGGGACGTCAAAGGATTCGCATTCGGATTCCAGAATCCGAAAGCGATAATGTCTGCGTCGAGGACCTGGCGCATGGCCTGGTACATGCGGTCATAGTGGAGGATCTCTTCTGTCTTCATGGTCATCATCCTAGCCCGCGGAACCGCACGCGTCTATCGCCCGAGAAGGTGAATTCCCGCCTCCCGCTCGGGAGAGATGATCGGGCTTTTGGGACGTTGTAGGGATCGAAAGAGGATGACCTAGGGTCGGTCTTCGATGAAAGGGCGAATGCCCTTATAAACGCGCTGCCCCGAAAGGGTTCGCAGGATCATGTCGGGGGAACGATCGAGGCGAGCCCCCAGTTCCTTGGCTGACAGGGGCGCGTTGCCGTTGGCCATGAAGACGCGGAAGATGGCGTTGATCAGGCTGGTCTGGGGGGTCAGGTAATCGGGCTGCTGCGAGCAGTGGGTGATGAGGATGTTTTGGATCGCCGGCACACGCGTCACTTCTGCCGTTTGTGGATCGACGTGATCCACCATTGAAGAGGCGTCCATATCGCGATAGGTCTCTTGATGCTCAGTGCATAGATGGCTGCGCATGTAGACGTCGAGATCGCGGTCGGCTCGCTCCCACCACTGATAGTCGATGTGAAATCTGGTGTCGACTGTCGGGCGGATCAGCCGCCGGGCAAGATCTGGGTCCATACCGCTCAGCCTCCACCCTGAATCTTGTCTTCCATGCGCCAGTAAAGGTCCCCGACATGCTGATAATAGGACCGGGTCGTCAGCTCGGCGAAGATGGGGGCCGGCGGCAATCTTCGCAGCACGTTCACGCCCGAGTAGAGCGACTGTGCGTGCACCGCGCTTTGAGGATTGAGTTTCGCCAATTCCCTGAAGACAAAAGCCACCAGTTCCTCATCGTTCATCCGTCGCTGACTGCCCTGCAGCCAGGCTTCATCAAGGGCGATTGGATCGACGAGGCCGACGACCATCAGATCATCGTATGCCGTGCCCACCGGCTGCTTGAGCATGGTAAAGCCGACGTGGCCATTGTTGATGGAAATCGTCCTGATCCAATCGTTGCGACGCCGGCGTTCGAGCGCTTCGACAATCACCTCGCCGGCGGTTTCTCCCGGGCTGACTTTGATCAACCCGCCAGCTGGGACATCATAGCGACGATACCATTCGTCCAGGCCAAAGACATAGCGGTCGGCGCGCACGACCCAACCCGGGAACTTGTCGCCGCTGTGACCGTCGACCAAGATGAAGCGAATGCGGGGCGCCTCGTAGGCTGTGGGGAAGAGCGTCTGGAGCTGGCTTGAAAGGGGGAGCGTGCCGACTCTCCAGTGAGGAAACAGCAAAGGAATGGTCACGGACTCGACCGGCTCGCTCGGCGCTTCCAGCGGACTCAACTCGTCGTCCAACCGCCGCTCCAGCTCCAGCAGTTCCTCCGTCAGCTGACGGCGATCAGTTCCACGGCGTGTGTACTCCAGCCGCTGTGGCGGATAGAGCACCTCCGGCGGCTCCAAGCGCCGCAGATACCAGAGTGTCTGGCCGGCTGGACCGACTTCATCAAATCGCTCATCTTCCTGAAGTGCATAGTCGACGGAGAAGGTTGCCAGCAGGGGATCGATCCCTTCGGGAAGCTCGATGTGCTCCAACAGAGCGGACGTCGGCAGCGGGCCGCCTCCACCGACATCGAGTACGGCCTCTGCCAGATTCAAATGCCCGGAATGTATGTCGGCCAGCAGGGCCCGCGGGAACCATCGCCCAGCGATCTGAACGATATCTGGGGTACTGGCGAGGCTGGTGCGCAGCTTGTCTTCGAGGTCATTGCCGAAGCGGGCGAGGACGGCCTCGCCCGAATCCAACATTTCCGCATCTTCTTCAGGTTCTTCTGGCTGGTTCAGGACGTGATCAGCCAATTGGGCCGCAAAGCTGTGCGATTGACCATCGATGTCAACATCGATCACTTTGAACTCGCCGAGTTCCGGGTTGTCCCCAGCGCGTACTTTGCGCACGACGCCGACGGCATGATCCATCGCCGGAAAGGCGAGCTTCTCACCTACTTGAAATGCTTCGGCGGGCAGGTAAATCCGTTCGTCGGGCGCGGCAGCTTGCCGAGCCTTCTCCTCGAGCTGCTTGAGATGGAGCTCGACCAGGGGCTCAAGCATCTCCCCGGTGGTGAGAGGATGCTCGCGCTCGAGCAAGAGATTCGTGATGAACTCTAAGTCAGTGTCGGTAACCTGGAACTCTGTCCAGAAAGCGTCACGGGAGAGTGTGAGGGTAGAAACCATGCGTCTTTTCGTCAATGTCTTCCCCGGGGAGTTGCCCCGGCATTATACACTATCGGCCCTTCCAAGCTCCAAGCTGGACCATTGGAGCAGCAGGAAAGCAGCAGCACACGTTGTCACGGATAGGTGTTCTTCACCCATTCCATTGGATCGACCGGCACACCCCTGACTCGAACTTCCCAATGCAGGTGGGGCCCGGTAACGCGACCCGTCCCGCCCACCTTGCCGATTTCCTGGCCGGTCACCACCTCATCGCCGGTCTTGACTTCGAACTCGGATTGATGGAAATAGAGGGTGAACACCCCCCAACCGTGATCGATGATGGTTGTGTTGCCCCGGACGGTGAGCGGACCATTGAACACGACCTTGCCGGGCGCCGGTGCCAAGATCGGTGTGCCCACACCGCCGAAGAAATCCAACCCAGTGTGGTAGCGAGTGTAGCCCGTGCCGTTGTAATTGCGGCGTGTTCCAAACACGGAAGGGAAACTTTCTGTGTAGTAGTCGGAGGGAAACTGGAACGGCCCAGACCAGAGCTTTTCGGGCGTGACCTGATCGACGATCTTCGAGATGAAGGAGTCCTCTGGCACGGTGTTGGCCGGGTCGAGGGTCTCGGGCGGCACATGCAATATGGGGTCGTAGCCGTAGTCCCCCGCCCGGATGCGGATGGGTTGACTAAAGCTGTAAGAGGACCACTCCTTGGAGTCCGGAGCTATCGTAAGGGTAAGAGCATACAACCCCGGGTCAGTCAGCGCGTTGACGCCCTGCAGGGCCACCTGCTCACCTGGAGCATCCACTTCAAAACTCAGCGGCCAGGGGCCGAGACTCCCGCCAAGACTTGACTCCGGTGCCCCTGCGACATGGATTTCCTCAACCTGGCCCTGAACCGCGGCCGGCGGATCGGCGGTGACCGAAGTGATCGGGCTTGGGAGCGCGCTGGGGGGCTGATCGCCCCCGGGCACGTTGATCACCGAACCGGGCAGCACCCACGCCTGAGCGCCGAGATTGTTGGCAGTGTTCAAGGTCCACGGATCGACGTCCTCCTGAAGGGCAAGCTCAAGTCGCGTCTCACCAGGTCCCACCCAGCGGGAGTGGGCCTGCGGAAGCGCCGCCGGACCGTCATTTTGGGGCAGGATCACCTCCTGGCCCAGATAGACACTGTCCGGCCGGACGATGTGGTTTAGGCGGACCATGGCATCCTGGCCAAGACCATACTCTCGGCTGAGGCTGGCTAGGTTCTCGCCAAAGGCCACGGAATGGGTTGAGAGCACGCCTGTGACGCCTTCGAACCCAGGGATGACCAACTTGGTGCCGGGCTGGATTGAAGACGGATCTGTGATCGCATTCAGCTGAGAGAGCTCGTCGACGGTGGTTCCGAAGGTGCGGGCGATGCCGCTCAAGGTGTCCCCTGGCTGGACGACATACGTGGGGCCCTGGTTCTGGGCACCGGCTGGCAAGGGGAGCCAGGATAATCCGAGGCTGAGACTAAGGACCAGAAGCAAGAACCGGCGCCGCATTCACAAACTCCAAACGATCATTGATGGCGACGGATTCTAACATGCCTGGCGGGCCTTCCAATATGAACTTGGCCGCCACTTTGGGGGCGTACAGGCGCCAAGGCAGCGCCAGCCTAGTGTCCACAACTCGCCCATCGGCCGCCACCCAGGCCACACCCAGCGGCATGAAGACGAACCACATGTGGATGGCCGTCCCCGACCGGGACTCGCGCCCTTCAACCAGAAGGAGTCCCTCCCCCGGGTCAAGGCTTCGGCGAAAGGTCAAACCTCGTAGGCGACAGGCGAATGTGTCGCACCATCGTGCTCGAATGACCTCTTGATCCGCCTGGGATGCGTTGTGAACCTCCACCCAATGTGTCATCTGCCAACAAAAAAGGGCGACCGCTGTCGCCCTGACTCAAACACAAGCCATCTCCTCCTACTCCAAAACACCCAAGATCTTCTCAACGCTCTCAAGCAGTTCTTGGGGACCGAAGGGCTTGGTGATGTAATCGTCCACCTTGGCGATATGCAGCCCGAGCACTTTATCTATCGACTGGGCCTTGGCGGTCACGACAACCACCGGAATGCCTTTCAAATCGGGCTCGGCCTTCATCTGTTGATAGACTTCCCAACCGTCCATGTCCGGCATCATCAGGTCGAGCAGGACCAGGTCGGGGTGTTCGCGGCGGACCGTTTCCAATCCCTCAACGCCGCCATTGGCACCAATGACCATGAACCCTTTGCGCCCCAGGATCAAGCGCACGAGGTCGATCATCTCGGGCTCGTCCTCGATGCAGACGACGCGTTTCGGATCTTCCACCATGAAAGGGGGACTCCTGGCTGCCTAGAAGGTTCCCTAGTCTACCATAGGGGCCCTTCCAGGCAAACTTGCCCAAAAGTCCTACACGGACGTCGAATATGGTCAGGCAGCTCAGCTCGTATGCGGGCCGGCAGTTGGGTTCAGGATTTCAGGATGGTCGGCGGCCAGATGGTAGATTTCGTTGATGTCCTGGGCTGTGAGCAGCCCTAAGAATTTCCCACCATCGACCACCGGTAATGTGTCGGCATGGGACTCAGCCATTCGCTGCTGCACTTTGAACAGCTCTTCCCCGGGCCGCACAGGTTCTATGTCGGTCATCATGACCTGGCGAACCGGAACCTCACCTCCCTGGGTCTGCATGGCCTCCACGAGCTTTTTGTGGGGCAGAAGGCCAATGTATTGGCCCGACTCGCACACAGCGAAGGAGGACTGGAAGGTTGTCAGAGTGAGGTGCACAGCCTCCCCCAGGCTGGCATCAGGCGAGAGCACATGTGATTGGCGCGTGTATGCCTGGTTGACCTGCAGGCCGGAGAGCACCTGACGCACCTGTGACATCTGCCCCTCTTGGGAGGCGCCGAAGAATATGAAGATCGCGATCAAGATGAGGAACAAGTTGCCTTGAAAGAACCCCCAGAACCCCATCAAGAACGCCAGGCCCTGGCCCACAATCACGGCCAGGGACGTCGCCCGACGACTGCCTAGCCACGTCGCCATGAGCGATCGAAGCACCCTGCCGCCATCCATTGGAAAGGCAGGAAGCAGATTGAATACGGCGATGAAGATATTGGTGGCGAAGATGTAGCTGAAGACTGCCGCCAGGTCCAGCTGTCCCATTTGCTGGAGCCCGGCCATCAGCCGCCCAGGGTTGAGCGAAACACCCAGCGGGATGGCCACGATGACCAGGATGATGCCAAGCACAAGATTAACAGCCGGGCCGGCGATGGCCACCGCCAATTCCTGCCCGGGCTTGTCCGGCATCCGTCCCATCTGGGCCACGCCGCCGATGGGCAGCAAGACAATCTGCCGGATGGGAATGCCATACCCGAGGGCAACAAAGCTGTGCCCCAATTCGTGCAGGACGACAATCGCGAACAGAAGCAGGGTGACAATCACCCCGAACACAGCTCCTTCCCAGCCTCGCCCACTCGCCAGACCAAACTGGAAAGCAGCCCAGATCAAGATGAGCGGGAACGTCACATGCATCTTGATGTCGATTCCACGCACACTGAAGAGCTTTATCGATCCACCCATGGCAGCCATCTCTCATATTGATGATTTGTAGTTTGAGTATACCGTTGTCCCGTAAGAGGCATGCAAGAATGACGGACTGGGCATTGACTGCCCAATCCCACAAAGATTCAACGCGCCCGATCAGTACTGGGCGTTGGGGCAGAGGGGCGGGAATTCGGCCGGCGACCCCGACGGTGGGGACCATAGAAAGTACCAGTAGAAACTGGCATAGCTTTCGGCCACCGGCTTGGAGGCATCATCTGCAATTGGGCTCTTGGTACGCATCAGCCGGACCTGCCAGTTGAAGACCCCACAGTTCGGTTTGTGGAACAGGGAACTCGGAACGGTCAATTGGGTGTTTCGGGTCGAGTAGGTTCGGCTGAAACTCGATTCGTCATAGTTGTAGCTCAAGTCCACTTGGTAGAACTCGTCACCGCTCAGCGTTTTCGCCGGAGCCCATGTCAAAACGATGGGCGCATCCGGCCCCTTGAAAATGGCACCCAGCGGCGGAGACAGCAGCTGCGGTCCTGGCAGCAGGCGTGGCAGAGGCTCAGGAGCCTTGCCATTAGACACGACGCCCTCAGGGAGCTCAAATGTATCTCGCAGTACCGCGTGCGCATTCACCCCCGCCGGCGGCAGGACGACTGTCGTTCCGATGGCGAAAGTCTTGCCTGAGCCGGTGTCCATGAAGACCACCCATTCGATGTCATCATAAGCATACTGTCCCCGCATATCGACCTTCCATGCGGACCGTCCCTGGAAGTCGAACGGCCTGATCTCGCCGATGGCCCGAACTGGTGTGAAGCCAAAATCGCCGATATCGTCGAGCAGGAAGTGGCGCACAGCCTCCGGGCCTACCAGATCGTCCAGCCCGCTTCGCCAGTGGATCTCAAGCCAGGCTTCAGGCAAGATGTGGGATGCCGGGATTACGCCACCCCAACGGATCATCCCGTCCTTCGCGTCACCTCGGTCTGCTACCAGCGACGGTTGAATTCCGCGCAGGGTCGGAGCAGCGATCCAGAATCCGTACTTCTGGAGCAGCGTCTCACTCTCCGAAGGTTCGACCAGGACAACTCCTTGGGCGCGGCCGATGGCCCCATCCCGCTTGACAGTCACCTCGATCGTCCAGGCCCCGGCCTGCGTTCGATGCGGGATGAGCCATGAACTGGCGCGATAGACGCCCTCCTTGCCAGCTTCCATGGGAGCGACAACCATCAGCCTCCCGCTAGGATCCTTGACTGCGATTTCGGCTTGTGCGTCACCGATCGTCTGTCCGACCGAATCGGTCACTTGGATGATGACGCTCATCGTCCCACCCATCTCAACTGAGGGTTCCCCAGTGGGATAGAGCAATTCGACCGTCAGCCGCTCAACAGGCGTCGGCCGAGGATCGGTTTGCACACCGACCGGGGACGAACCCGCCTGAGGTTGGCAGGCCACCACAAACACGGCTGAGATCAGACAGACTCCCGCCCCGACGTGGCAGGTTTTCGTGTGCTTTCCCATCCTTGTGCGCGTCTCCTAGGCCATCAGGGTGCACGGCGCATGGCGCGTTTCACCGGGGCAGTATGCTGTGTGAAACGCCAGCGACCCACCCAGAACCTCCGGATCGGCCCAGTCTTCCACCTGTCGCGAGGCCTTCATCACCTTACGGCAGGTCAACTCGAGATCGGATTTGACCCGGGCCCAAAGCGATGGATCGACGGCCTCACCGCGACGCCAGATATCGCCCCAATCCGCGTGTTGATCTTCCCTCAGAAGGCAGGCTTGGATGTCCTCCCCGTAGCAAGGTGACGTGCGCCACCTGGACGGCCAGTGACGGACCGCCACCCAGGCCGGTCGCACACCCCACGGCCTCAGGCACCCTTATCCCTCCTGACCTAACCGCAACATTACTACTCTTTCCGATGCTGGGAGGTTGAACAAGCTGCCGAGATACAAAGACCCCTCTTGGGAGAAGGGCCTGGGTGCTCGGGCCGAGGGGGCCCGTAGTTTGGATTGTGAGGTGCACCCGGCAGGACTCGAACCTGCAACCGACTGATTAAGAGTCAGCTGCTCTGCCAATTGAGCTACGGGTGCGCTTCGGTATGAGGCCGACTGACCCGACCGGTCATCATTCTACCGCGCACATCTGCCTCGGTCAACGCAGCCGGACCCTCAAACCCCGTGCACGAGGAATGTCTCCCATCGGACACCGTTTGCGCCGACCACCCTCTTGGGTGATAATGGGCACTCACATGTTGTGCTGACCGAAGGTGGCCAGCAATCCTGCCCCGTTGCCAGCTTGACGCCAGGGACGCAGAGCACGCCATAGGCGATCCTATTTGGCATATAATCGCTCATCCGCAGTTCGTGCACGGATTCGCTCGGCGCCAAGACATTACTTTCGGATGAGAGAGAGACCATGAGCCTCCGAATCAAATCCCTACCGGGCCTACTCCTCTGTTTCACACTGATCGCTATGCCTCTGGCAGCGGCCGCCCAGGCCCCTGGCGAGGCACATATCCACATTCACGAAACCCCCGAACCGCAACAGGTCACCACGACCACTGGAGCGGTTGGGCTTTCCCTGATGACGGTGTTCTCTCTTCTTGACCCCAACAATCAGCTGATGACGTCCTTTGAGATACAGGACGCCACCATCACTGTGGACAATGACAAGTACAAGGCTGAAGTTCAGGAGCTCGAAACGCCTTGGACGGTGGTCGTGCTGGCTGATACGAGCAAGAATCTGGGGAGTTTCAGCTCTGCTGCTGAGTTCAAATTCGCCCGCACTTCGCTGGCTACGGCCATCACTGGGCTCCCGGACAACACCCAAATGGCCCTGATGACCTTCGCCTCGGCGCCATCCACTGCCGAGGAATTCACGCAGAAGAAGGAAACAATTTCCACGGCCATATCCCGGCTGCGAGCGTCGGGCTCAGGCAATTCGTGCCTGAACAACGGGCTCTATCAGGCGGTCAACAAGCTCAGCGGTGCGACCGGACGAAAGGCGGTCATCGTGTTCACCGCCAGCAGCGACGACTGCGCCGAACGCACGCCGCAAGAGGTGGTCAACCTGGCCCAGCAAAACGGGGTTCAGATATACGGCGTTGGGCTCAAGGGCTACACGATCACCCTTGACGAGTTGAAAGCTCTCACAGAACCCACCGGCGGCCTCGCCGAAATCCGGGATCAAACGGGCCTGGTGTTCGGGCTGAACAACATCATCGGGATTTTCAAGAATCAATGGACTGCCAAGGCAACCATCTACCCTTCGGCAGGTCAGAAGTCGGGGACACTGACCGTCAACTTGAAGGACGGCACCTCACTCAAGTCGAGCGAGTTCACATTTACATCGACGCAGGACTACATTCCACCGGCGGAAATCCACCTGAAAGGCAAGGTGCAATCGACCGGGGACGGGATTGTGTTCAACCTCGACCTGGTGCAGCAAGAAAAGATCCGGCAGTTGAATGTGACCATCGTCAGCAAAGACACCGGCCAGGCCGTGCTATCTCAGTCCTTGACCAGTTTTTCAGACGTGAACAAGCTGCCAGCCGTCAGCCTGTCGCCCGGCTTGGAGTACACGCTCAACGTGGCGGCAGTTGACAATGACGGTCAGGTATTGTCGCAGGACAGCGCCGACTTCAAGTTCGAGCCCCCACCAGCCGCCGTCAGTGTCACCTCTGTTCAATCTCCCGCTCCGGGTCAGAACAGCTTTGAGGTGAAGATCTCAGCCACCAACCTGGGCGGAGCCGTCAAGTACAAGGCATGGCTGGTGGACACGCAACAGGGTGCCAAGATTCAGGGAACCGAAGTCACTGTACCCCTCGGCGACCCAATCCTGATCCCGGCCAATCGAGTCAACTCAGGCACCTACGGCGTGGTCGTCCAGGGCCTTGACAGCACCGACACCGTCCTCGCCGAGTCGAAGCCCTTCCAGCTCACGTACCGGAAGCCGAGCATCTTCCAGCAGTTCCGGATCTGGGTTTCGAGTTCGCCGTTCGCCATCGCCGCCCTGACAGGCGTTTGCTGCCTCACGTTGCTGGGTGTGATTGCCCTGGTCTGGATCATTATGCCCAAGCAGCGCGAGCAGGCCGTGGCCGTCGATTTGGTGATGCCTGAAGGCGGGCGCCGACAGTCGCCTCCCAAGCCGGGGGTTCCTGTTTCACCGCCACGTGCTCCGGCGGGTGGCGCTCGGGCGGCCGCGCCGGCGCCGGGTGCCCCACCAACTCCGGCAGCCCCGCCCCCGGCGGGCCCAGCTGCACGCATCACACTCCGCTTTCCCGCCGAACCACACTTCACAGTGGAAATGCGTCGCTCGCCCTTCCGAGTTGGAAGAGCAAAAGACAATGATGCCGCCCTGCCTGTGGACAGCTCAAGCGGCGTCTCAGGCCACCACCTGACGATTACCTACGAGCGAGGGGCCTACTTTGCGCTCGACGACAGCAGCAAGTTCGGAACGACGATCAACAGCAATGCCGTCACCAAGGGAGAACCCACACAACTCACGGATGGTGACCAGATCGGCTTGGGCCCAATTGTCAAAGTCGTCTTCAACATCCTGTGAGTGAAATGAATCTCGAAGAGCGATCGCGGCCGCGTCGCGGGAATCCCTCCCTACGGCGCCGTCGATGGAAGGGAGGGGTTTATGACTGGCTTCAAGATCAAGATTCAATTTGACGATCTGGGCAAGACCGCAAAGATCTTCTCACGGCAGGCGCAATCGACCAGCCAGACCCTGCGGAAGATCAACGGTCAAGTGTCAACGCTCCAGAGCGGCGCCTGGGTCGGCAAAGGGGCCAAAGCCTTCTACGCCGAAATGGAACACTCCGTTCTGCCTGCTCTGAAGTCCCTGATCGAAGCTTTGGAGGGTGGCGCCACAGGAATGGGCCAGGTTGCCAAGCTGATGCACGATGCCGAAGACGAAGCCACACGTTTGTTCCTTGAGGCCGGCGGCATTGGTGCCATTCTGGGCGGCATCGCTGCAGCTCTTGGTGCTGCGGCAGGCACCGCAGGCGGCGCGGGAGCTGGCGCAGGAGGCGGCGCTGGCGGAGCCACAGGCGGTGGGGCCAGCGGCACATCAAGTGAGGCCGGTGTGCCAGCCTGGAAGCAGTCGAATCCTCTTCTGGTGCGTGATCCGAACCAACTCTTCAGCGATTCGTACATGCGCGGCTTGATCGGATCGCAGTTTCAGGGTGCCGGTCCCCAACTCGGCCGGGTGATGTTTGAACTCAGCCAAAACCCAACCGGCGAGAAAGTTGATGGTTTGTTGGTGGAGCTGGCCAACATTCGCGGAAGAGGCGTGGTGGAAATCCAGATCGAATGGGAGAAATTCCAGGAAGTTCAGGCGCAGCAGGAAGCCAACACCCCCACCCCAGACGACGCGCCGCCTGAGTTGAGTGGTGCCGGCGGTGGTGGCGGCTCTCATCCGAGTTTCAATGGATCGAATACCCAGATGCGCTATGGCAAGGTCGTGGGGGACGCGTTCGGCATCGATCCGGCGTTTGGCGCCATGCTCAATCCCACCGGTGGCCTTGTAGGCCCGGGGAACTGGGCCATTGCCGGCGATGATACCGCGGTCGGCTACCACGGCGTGGTCCATGATGCAGCCGGGTATCTCCACAACTACCACAACACCGGGCCCGGATACGACTATCTTGGACTGGAACATCGGGACACCTCCAGTCCACTGTCTGGGCAGCGCGAGGGGATCGCCTACTGGCGTCAGGCCACGGGCGGGCCGAGCCCGGTCAGTGCGCCCGCCGAATGGGTGATGCGAGATTTCGTAGGCAAAGTCGATATGGCCAGCTCCGCGATAAGCGGGGTTCGGTCCCTTTTCTAGGAGGAGTCATCCATGAGCGGCGCCGAACTTGGCACGCCCGAATTCGCATACCTCCTGGCAGCCGTTCAGGCCGACCAAGTTATCGGCCTGGAGTCGCGCGGACTCTTCCCCAAGAGCGCCAGTGACCGGGATTCCACATACGGTCAGGGACGCCGCGATCTGGAGGCGAATGGCTGGATAAAGAAGGCCAAAGGCCATGAGGATGAGTTCGAGCTCAACCCGATCCTTTTTGAGCTCGTTTCAGTGATCGCTTTTCCAGATTATGTGCTCGCAACCATTCGTCAGGGCCGCAGCCAATCCGGTTTGGCGCTGCACTACCTGGCCGAAGATATGACGGTTGAGCTAGCCGCCATCGATGACGACCGGTTCCGCATCGGCCTGGTGCCAGATCGCGCAGATTTATGGGCACGTCTGGCAGATATGCTTCAACTGGGCAACGCCAAGACGATGGTGCGAGCCAGAATGGGCCGTCCATCCTTCAAAAAGCTGGTTGACGCCGCGGACAAAGGAAAGAAGGACAAGGCGCAAGCCCTGTTGGACAAAGCCGAAGGCAACGCCGACAAAGCCAGCTCATTCATTGAGGCCACGAAGGCGCCCATCCAAGGTCATGTGGTGCTGGTCCCGGTGCTCGATGGCAAGCCAGGTAACGGCCGCAGAGCGACTGTTCTCGGAAAAGACAAGTCCGCCTGGATCGTGTACACGACCGGTTCGGGCGGAAAGAGTGTTGGATTGGTCAACGGATCAGCGGACAGCTTGAATTGGCTGCTGGCGGATTGGCTGGACGATTTCGCTGAGTGACGGAGGCAAGGCAACCTGAGATGACGACAAAATTGCTACGATCAGTGCTCGTGGCCGCAACAATGGCGATCGGTGTGGCGGTTTTCGGCGCAGCTGCCCAATCGGGGACCACCTTCTTCGTTACGAATGTCAATTCCAGCGGCTTCCCCGTCGTGACCTTCGACATGCGAGCAGTCACGCTGGGCCAGAAGGTCGTAAGCGGCCTAAACGCCGGGGATGTCACCGTCTACGAGAACGGCCAAGAGGCGTCGGATGTCCAGGTGACGCCCAAGGAAGACGGTCCAATCACCTACATCTTTGTGATTGACCAAGGACGGCTGGCAAACTTCCAAACCTTTGGCGTGAACAACATGCGCCAGGCCATCACCACCCTGGTTAGCGGCGGCTTCTTCAAGGATGGCAAAGACACGGTCATGGTGCTGGCGCGGCAGAACACCGACAGCGATCAGACGGTGACTCTCCTGCCGGCAACTCAGACCGGAAGCGACCTGACCACATGGGCAGCGGCATTTGGTTTCGACCGCGGCTCCAGGTCGACCAAGGGATTGTTGGCGGTGGACGATGCCATAAACGACCTGGGCGATCTGGTTGACGTGCCCGGGAGCCAGACATCAGCCATCCTTTTCTTTACGCGATTCATTGAGGATCCGAGCCGGACGGTGGCGCCCACCTCTGCCACCAACACGGCTGCTAAAGCCAGCAACCAGCAGGCGTCGGTCTACGTATTCCAGACCGATCTGTCCCAGTCCCGACAGGACGCGCTGCAGCTTCTGGCAGAAGGCAGCGGCGGGACATACACGGGCCTCACCCGGAGCGGGGTGCTCAGCCAAGTGACCTCGGTGTATCAGCTCATCGACTCGCAGCGCGCCTTTTACAGCGTGTCCTATCGAAGTGCGATTGGCGACGTTGGACGGCGTGAGATCACGATCAACACACCCACCCGCCCCAGCGAAGGCGCCGTCGGCAGCTACGAAGTCTCTCCCACGCCACCGTCGGTCTCAATCACCGAACCCACAGCCAACAGCACCATCCGGCGTGAAGCGACACTCCCGGCCGACAGCGCCACCCCGGTGTTCGACACAACTCAAAAATCCGTCAAAGCCGAGATCACCTGGCCAGACGGTTTCCCGCGCCAAATCACGAGCGCACAGCTGTTTGTCAACGGGAACCTTGAGTCATCAGCTGATGTCGCGGAAGGCCAATCGACGGTGACGTTTGACTGGGATCTATCCGACATCACCGATATCGGAATCAACCCTGTCTCGCTTCGTGTCAGCGTCACCGATGAACTCGGATTGTCGGCCGATGGTGAGAGTTCGGTGGAT
>Ga0315556_1001217_pt1 | contig 15753 bp, 12 predicted proteins | sample SalMarSW160310MG_FD_202112 | JGI IMG/M metagenome (GOLD analysis project Ga0315556, IMG submission 202112) | Salt marsh sediment microbial communities from the Plum Island Ecosystem LTER, Massachusetts, United States - Salt Marsh Sediment SW1603-10 ...
GAACCGGAGAACGAACCGGGCCATGTTGTTGAAAATAAATGATGGCGAAAAAACGAACCGAAAACGAACCGGAGAAAATCCGGCACACCATCTAGCCGCATAACTCATTTTCACGGTCTTTCCGGCCACCCTGGTCCCTGCCCGGTCTCCTTTCTGCATGGCCGCGAATCCACCCATGAACCCTTTCCTCAACGGGCGCATCAATACATGTCTGGGGGTTAAAAGCCACAAGAGGTCTGGAACAGAACACTTCGGTTGGTTCCTCAATCGAAGCAGCCTGAGAGCCTCCCCCTGAAAATCCTGCGTGGTAATATGTTGGCAGCGAAGAAGGTTTTGGTAGAATGCAAACGCGCAGTTGAAAGCACCACCCAAATTCGTCTGTCCGGGGATGCCTGAAGATGAGCGAAAAAATAAAGAAGACCGCCGATTTTGAAAATCTGGCCATTTTACCGGTTCGGGATACGGTCCTGTTTCCGAATGCGATTTTGCCGCTGACGGTGGGCAGGGAAAGCTCGTTGGAGCTGATCAATTCCCTGCCGGAAGGCGAAAAATTCGTCGGCATCATCGCGCAAAGGGACCCGCGCGTGGACAATCCCCAGCCCGCCGACCTTTACCAGATTGGCGCCGTGGCCTTTGTCCACAAAATCATCAAGCTTCCCACCCAGAGCCTGTTCATCTTTGTCGAGGGGCTGCAAAGGATCGCGCTGGAAGAAGTTCTCCAGATGGAGCCTTTCATCCGGGCGAAGGTCAAACAGATCCCGGACGTCGTTCCGGAAGACAAGAAGGCCGACTTCGATGCGCTGGTCCGCAGCGTCACCACGTTGTTCCAGCAGGCCGTGCAGCTTTCCCCGACGCTTTCCGACGACCTGCAGACGGTGGTGATGAACATTGACGACCCGGGCCGTCTGGCGGATTTTATCGCCGCCAATCTCCCCTCGCTCTCCAGCACCGAAAAACAGGAATTGCTGGAAAGCCTGGATTTGGAAGCCCGACTCGACCGTCTGAACCACCTGCTGGCCCGCGAGGTCGAGGTCTTGCAGCTTCGTTCCAAGATTCAGTCTGATGTTCAGGACCAGGTGACACAGAGTCAGCGCGAGTATTACCTGCGCGAGCAGATGAAGGCCATCCAGAAAGAACTGGGCGAGGCGGACGAGCATCAGGAAATTGAAGAGCTGCGCAAGAAGATCGAGGCTGCGGGCATGACGGAAGAAGCCCGCAAGGAAGCGCTGCGCGAACTGAACCGCCTGTCCAAGATGTCGCCCGCCGCCGCCGACTATCACGTCACCCGCACTTACCTGGACTGGCTGGTGGTGCTGCCCTGGCAGAAAATCAGCGAGCTGAAGGTGGACGTCACCAAAGCCAAAGAGGTGCTCGAAAACGATCATTACGACCTGGAAAAGATCAAGGAAAGAATCCTCGACTACCTGGCCGTCCTGCAATTGAAGCCCGAAATGAAAGGTCCCCTGCTCTGCTTTGTGGGACCGCCCGGAGTGGGGAAAACGTCGCTCGGCAAATCCATCGCCAAGGCGCTGGACCGGAAGTTTATCCGCATGTCGCTCGGCGGAATCCACGACGAGGCGGAAATCCGCGGGCATCGCCGGACTTACATCGGCGCCCTTCCCGGCCAGATCATGCAGGGTATCCGCCGCGCCGAAACCCGCGATCCTGTCTTCATGCTGGACGAGGTGGACAAGATCGGGCGCGACTTCCGGGGCGATCCGTCTTCCGCACTGCTGGAAGTGCTCGACCCGGAACAGAACTCGCACTTCCGCGACAACTATCTCGACGTGCAGTTTGACCTCTCGAAGGTGCTGTTTATCTGCACGGCCAACGTGCTGGATACCATCCCGCCGCCGCTCCTCGACCGCATGGAGATGCTGGACCTTCAGGGTTATACGGAGGAAGAAAAGGTTGAGATTGCCATCCGGCACCTGATCCCCAAACAGACCGAGGAACATGGCATCAAGCTGGGGGAGCAGATCGAGTTTACCCGCGAAGCCATTGCCGCCATCAGCCGTCATTACACCCGCGAGGCGGGCGTGCGCAACCTGGAGCGCGAAATCGCCACGCTCTGCCGGAAGCAGGCCCGCAAGATCGCCGAAGGCCATCCGGAAAAACTGACCGTGACGCCCGAAAACCTAGCAGAATTTCTTGGCGTCCAGCGGTTTCGCATGGAGACGGAACTGCTTGAACGCACCCGCCAGCCGGGCGTCGCAGTGGGACTGGCCTGGACTCCTTCGGGAGGCGACATCCTCTTTGTCGAAGTCACTTGCATGAAGGGTGGCAAGAACTTTACCATGACCGGCCACGTGGGCAAAGTGATGCAGGAGTCGATGCAGGCAGCGCTGGCCTGGGTCCGCGCGCACGCGAATGAATACGGCATCGATCCGGACTTCTTCCAGAACCAGGACATCCACATCCACGTTCCCGCCGGCGCCATTCCCAAGGACGGACCCTCGGCGGGCATCACCATGGTGTCCGCGCTGGTTTCGGCGCTGACCCAGCGGCCTATTCGTCCGCACGTGGCAATGACCGGCGAAATCACCCTCAGCGGGCAGGTCCTTCCCGTCGGAGGCGTCAAGGAAAAGGTCCTGGCCGCGCGCAGAGCCGGCGTCAAGGAAGTCCTGCTGCCCGCTGAAAATGAGCCCAACGTCAAAGAGGACCTGCAGGACAGCATGCTGGAAGGCGTGAAACTCAGTTACGTCAAGACCATCCGCGAGGCCATTGATCTGGCGCTTGAGAAGAGTCCCGTCCCTGCAGAGGTCCAGGCTTCCACCAGCACCCCCGGGTAAACGACTTGCCCAACCTTCAACTCGTTCTCTGCGGCAGGAGCTATCCCGGAGAAAGCCGGACGAATGATCGACTATAACCGTATTCAGCCGCGGCTTCTCGTCGGTACGTTTCTGGAGTCCTCGCACGAAGTGGAAATGCTGCGGAACCGCGAAGGCGTCACCGCAGTGATCAACCTGCAGACGGATGAAGACCTCCGGATGGACAGATTCTTTGCAGAGCCGCTGGAGAAACTTTATGACGGCAGCGGCGTCAAGCTCTGCCGTGTACCCATTCGCGATTTCGACGAGTCACACCTTCGGGAGAGGCTGCCGGAATGCGTGGCCGCACTCGCCCGGCTGCTGGAAGAAGGCCACACGGTCTATCTCCACTGTACGGCGGGCGTCAACCGCTCTCCGACCGTCGCCATCGCCTATCTCCACTGGTGCATCGGATGGAAGCTTGATTCTGCTGTGAAGCATGTCGAGGCGTGCCGGTCCTGCTCGCCCAAAGTGGATGCAGTCCGCCGGGCGAACTGGAAGCCGCCCACCTCGCCGCCAGCGGGAGACAAACCCCCCGCTATGGAAGCCCCATAGCCACGCGCAAGCGCTCATGCAGGCTTCAACGTTTCTTGAGGGTTACCCCAAGCCCCCGGCCCTGCATGTAGAAGATGGTCTGCAAATCAGGATGGGTGGTAACGGCGCGGATGTAGTCGGGCGCCATGTCAATGTTATGGGCGAGAATCAGGCCGCCCGGACGGACCAGCGGAAGGACCTTGTGTAGATAGTCGACGTAGCCGCCTTTGTCGGCGTCGATAAAGACCACGTCAATCGGCCCTTTCAGCTTCTCCACGTTCTTGTGTGCGTCGCCCTCAATCTGGGTGACCAGGTCTGCGACGCCGGCTTCTTCAAAGTGCTGGTGCGCCTCGGTGAATCTCTCGTGGTCGATCTCGAAAGTGGTCAAATGCCCGCCCGTCGCCGAGAGGGCCATGCAGAACCACAACCCCGAGTAGCCTGTTGATGTGCCAATCTCCACCACCCGCTTGGCGTCCGCAGCTTCGGTCAGCACCCACAGCGCTTCACCGTCCTCCCTGGGAACGCTGAGGTACGTCTCGTGATCCTGCGCCATACGGTCCAAGACCGCCAGGATCTTCTTCTCCGCGGCTGTTTTGGCCAGCGGCGGATTCGAATACCGGCTCTGCTGGCAAACTCCCGCCAGTGCCGTGGCAAGTAAGGTCCCAGTGATAACAAACGTTCGCTTAATCGCCTTTCGCATCTGTGAAGCTCCTTCTCCCGTATCCCGGGTAAATTCGATCTGCCGATCCATGTTGCGACCGGAAAAGTATGGCCCTTCCCGCAGAGTCAATTCTCCGTCATCAAATCAGCTCAATCTGCATGCAGAGGTTCATCACCGGGGTGACTTCTTCGAACACGGCCATCATCGATTCCACAAGATCAATTCCGGTCGAACGGCGCACCTCATTCTCGTCCATCGCATAGAAAAGCTGGAAGCCGGCCCAATCATCCCCAGGCGCCTTCCGCAGCGTCCGCGCGATTCCCGAAACCCCGGCAAAATTCGCTTTCGAAAGATAGGCGGGATTGTCTTCCCAGCTGCCCGCGCGAATCCTGAAGCCTTCCCTCATCACCAGCCGCTTCAATTCCTTTTCCATGGGGCCGCCGGCCTTGAGAGATCCCATCAGCCTGTGCCAGTCCCAGTCGCGCTCAAGCTTGCAGGCGGGGAAGTCGCGAGGCGCTTTCACATATCCGCGCTCCACCTGCAGTCCACACTTGAAAAATCCTTCGTCGGTATCCACGGAAAGAAAAAATTTCGAACAGCCAAAACTGACCCTGTTCGAAAGGGGTTTGGCTTCGCGATTGGCCCGCGGCAAGTATCCAATCCACTGCCAGTAAACCCCGCGCCCCCACCTCTCCGTCACGAAGGACTGGTGGTAACGCGACTCGAGCCCAAGCTTCAGGATGCGGGTGATCCGCTCGTTCTCTTCCAGGTTGCCCACGTGGATCCCCCGCCGGAAGTCCAGAAACTCCGGGCGAAACCCGATGGCCGCCGAGGGCACGGCATGCGCAGGACCGGAGTAGTCAGTTTTTTGTCGCATGGAAAAGCTCGTGCCCATTCTACCGCAAAAGGCAGGGTAAGAGGGATGGGTCCCGGCGGTCACGGGAGAACGCGGCTGCTCCTGCGACGAGGACTTCTTGGAAGAATTTTGAAAGGCCTTCTTGCGGAAAGCACTCAGGCGCCTTGGGGAAGGTTCGGAAGCTATCCGCTAATGGTCTGCCGCGACGGCGTGCGCCCCAGCAAAGACGTGCGCCCCGATCGCGACAACCCTCAATGCCTTCGCCCATCGGGAATGTCCATTGTTTTTCAGTCTTTGGGAAAGGGTATTGACGGCGTAAGCGCTGGCGCCCGCCACAAAAAAGATACCCGGGTTGCGTGCAAAGGGCCGGACCATCGGGTTGGCCTCGTAGCATCTGCTTCCGCAGTTCTGAAGCAGATGGTAAGTTGTGGCTGCGTCGAATTCCGCCGCAACGTAGACCAGCGTGTCGAGCTTCGTCAACTTAATACGGTGCGGCTTCTTGACGGCCCATGCCGGAATCGCGAACAGGATTAATGCCAGGAGGCCTGCCGCACATGAAAGTCTCATCATCGACACCTCTCCTTCCGTGCGGGAAGCCAATCAAGACAAGAGAGGCCATCCCTCACGTGTTAGTCGTAGAAATGTGGAACTGGTTGATTGAATCCGATGAGGGAGCAGCGACCTCACCGTAAAGTCCGTCGCCCTTCTTCGACCGGTCATCCCTGCCCTGATGAAGGGCGTAGCGTTTTTCTACCTGCCCACGGGCTAGTCTTTTCTTCCCGGGTGGGCAACGGTCAGCACACATAACCTTCTACCGGCTCGCCTGGCGTCGTAGAAGTATCCGGAAGCAGGTCCTCAACAATAACGAGGACGCGGCCTTCTCCCTGCCATGGAGCAATCCGCGTCATGGTGATGTGCACAGGGCGCTCCCCGGCCAGTCCCGTCCGGATGGAAGTGTCGAAGCAACAGCTTGCCGCCGGATCAGAACGCCTCAGCAGCGCATCGGTCTGGTCCTCAAGCGCATCGGTCGAGAGGACATCCTCGACCTTCCAGCCCAGAACCTCCTCCGGCTCCTGGAGAGTGCTTTCCAGGTATTTCTGATTGGCAAACTGCACCCTCATGTCATGAGAAACAATCAAGAACCCGGCGGGTGTGTTGTCGCACCATCTCAGGACGCTTTCCATCATTCCGAGCCTGGCCTCCTGTCCCTTGATCTGGTCTTCGAGCTTTTTCGTGTGCCACACTTCTTTGGCCAACAATCCACACAACAGGGGAAACAGAATCGCCACAACGATGAAAGACGAAGACAAACCGATGCCAAAATTCGATGAAAGCGAGATCCCCGCCAGAATGCCCGTTGCCAAAGCCGCCACAGCAAAAACCAGGAGCGACATGTGAGAAAGATCCCGCAGATTTCTTTCCATGCTGCCGGAATACTCCCAGTGTTCTGCCTGCCCCAGAGGTTGCGTAATGTTTCGAAACGAGGCCATTTGTTCCTCCGTTGGTTGAAAAGAAGCAGGCCGGAAATCCCCGGCCCCTGGGCCTGACTTCCACAGTGGTTATCGGTCTGGAACCGACGCGACTTTAGCCCAACCCGCACAACTTAATGAGGGGATTTCTTTTGCGCCGGAGAACAGGGAATTCAGGATTTTGTCTTTACGTCTCCTGCCCCAGGCCACGCTTCAGGTGCGTTGAGTCGGCACTTCGCCACGGAGGATTCAATTGAGTGTGTTAATATTTTTGTTGCACAGGACCTTGATTTCCATTCGGAATCTCTAAATATCCCGGAGACAGTCACTAACGAAAACGTCTCCAGTCCTTCGATTGGGTCACACAAAACTCCGGCAGAATGCTCATGGCTGCAAGTTGCGGCCATCCGGCGGATCCAATCATCAGACAAGAAATCGACTAACCGTCCTATCGGGGGGAACCTTGGCCAAGGAAGCTGAGTCGCAACTACTTCTCGACAGCATCCTGATGGGAATCGTGGGAGGCGTCGCAGCCTTGCTTTTCGGCTGGATGCTGCACACGTGCGAAAAGTTCTTTCTGGTTTGGGTGGCTGGCTATCAATCGCCCCGGCTGGCGAGTGAGGGAGGCACGCTGCAGCAGGTCATCGGACCCCACGGCCTGTGGCTGGTCATCCCTGTGATCGTGGTCGGAGGACTGATTTCCGGATTTCTGGTTTATACATGGGCCCCGGAAGCCGAAGGCCACGGCACGGATACCGCCGTCAAGGCGTATCATCGTTCGGGCGGGTTCATCCGGGCTCGAGTGGCGCCCCTCAAGATGGTTGCGTCTGCAATCACCATCGGATCGGGCGGTTCGGCAGGGCGGGAAGGACCCACCGCTCTGATTGGTGCGGGGTTCGGAGCCGTATACGCCACACTGCGACATCGTTCTGACGAGGAGAGGCGGCTCCTGGTCGTAGTCGGCATGGGAGCTGCCCTCTCGGCCATTTTTCGTTCGCCCATCGGAACAGCCTTGTTCGCCATTGAAGTTCTGTACGGCAGCTTGGAATTCGAAGGCTCTGCGTTGCTCTATTCCCTGATTGCTTCAATCGTGGCTTATGCCATCGAGGGATCCTTTGTGGGCTGGAAACCCTTGTTCCAGGTGCCAGAGTCTCTAGCCTCTCCCAGCCCTCCCGACTATGTCTGGTATGCCGCGTTGGGCATCGCCAGCGGTCTGCTGGCCACCCTCCTTCCGTTTGCTTTTTACAAACTTCGGGACGCGTTCCACCTGCTGCCCATTTCGGACAAGCTCAAGCCAGCGCTCGGGGCTTTGGGAGTGGGTTTGCTGGCTCTGGAATTTCCACAGATACTGGGCGGCGGATATGGGTGGATTCAGGAAGCCATTAATGGCCATCTGGTGCTGAAGATTCTGCTGATCCTGATCTTCGTAAAAATGCTGGCCTTTGGCCTGACGGTGGCCTCGGGAGGATCAGGCGGCGTGTTTGCGCCAAACCTTTACGTGGGTGCCATGCTGGGAGCTGCCGTCGCAGCGATCTTCCACCAACCCTCCCCTGACTTTGCGGTGGTGGGCATGGCCGCCGTGTTCGGGGGGGCTGCGAGGGTTCCCATTGCCACGCTGGTGATGGTGATGGAAATGACAGGTGGATACCGGCTGCTGGGCGCGGCCGCGCTCGCCGTGCTGATCAGCTATCTGGTCCAGACCCGGCTGTCGTCATTCCTGAATCTGAAGTACCGAAGCATGTATGAGGCCCAGGTTCCCGACCGCACGCAGTCCCCAGCCCACTATGCAGAATATCTTCGCGTGGGACTGAACCTTCTGGGTAAGCGGAAAATTCAGGAATCGGGGCAGCTGGGGCATTTGAATGTGATGACCCTGCTTCGTTCGGGTGTTTCGGTGGATCTCCCGGAAGGCAAACAGATCCTCGGTTGCGAAGTCCAGCCGGAAAGCAACTATATAGGTTGCCAGGTTCAGCGGTGTTCGCAGGAAGCTGGAGAAGCTGACGTGGAAATAGTCGTTATCCTTCGCGGTCAGGACGTCTTACTGCCAAGTCCGGAATCGGTGTTCAAGGCAGGCGATCGCCTGCTGGTGATCGCTTCACCGCAAGGCCGGAAGTGGCTGGAAAATCATTTCGTCCGTTTAAGTGAGGAGGAGAGCTAAGAACGGCAAGCCTCGGGAATCCGATACCGTGGAAGAATGAGGGATGCACGGCAGAATAAAAAGCGGGGCACCTTGCTCCCAACCGCCGGTTCCGCGTTGGAAATAAGTCCGGCATGGCAAGTCCGAAACATAAGGGCGCAAGGATTAATGACGGCAGCGAGCCAGCCCGGACGCAAAATGAAGCATCCAAGGTGTGATAACTTAATACAATGACTTCGTGTAAAAGGTCCGGCATCCACAGGACAGCCAAAAGCTCCCGTTGGTGGGGGGTAACCCGGGATACAGAAGATCATTGGCTTGATTCCGGTGCCGGGGAGAGTCCTGGCAGTCGCTGTGCTTTCTGCGCAACCCCGCCCATGGAATCCTCAACTGCCTCGGGAGCCTGAGCGATTGAACTTGCAACGGGAGAAGAACAAAGACTATGCCTCCAGAGGGTGATCGGCTTTGTCCAAGGTGCGGGCAACTGATTCCCGCCGGACGGACAGCCTGTCCAGTCTGTACTCGACCGAAGGGGTTCTTGTGGTCCCTGGAGCGGGAAACCCTGGTCCTGTTCAGTATTGTGCTGTTGGTGGTTTTCTTTGTGATCACCGGATTTACTGTCAAGCGATATCATGCCGCGCAGGCGGCACTCGGCGGGAGATGGTATCAAAGGGGTGACGCTGCCCTCCAGGCCAATCGCCCGGAAGAGGCCGTGAACGACTTTCACACCGCACTCATCTACGCACGTGACAACGCAACATATCAGATGCGGCTTGCCGAGGCGCTCGTCAAAGCCAACCACCGGGCCGAAGCGGAGGTTTATCTTCGATCACTCTGGGTGCGGCAGCCGGGAGATGGAAACGTTAACCTCCAACTCGCCCGGCTCTCTGCCAATGCGCACAACGTGCCGGAGGCTATCCGCTACTATCACAACGCCATTTTTGGGGTCTGGCAAGGCAACCCGGAAACGCATCGGCGCCAGGTGCGCATTGAGTTATGCAAATTCCTCCTGGGAGAAGGTGAAAGAAACGCCGCGGAATCCGAACTCATCGCTCTCCAGGCGGAGTTGCCGCCGGAAGCCGGCCTTCACACCCAGGTTGGACTGATGTTCGCACAAGTAGAGGATTACCGGCGCGCGCTCCAGGAGTTTCAGCAGGCATTGAAACTCAATCCCAAACAGTCCGGAGCTTCAGCAGGCGCCGGCAAAGCGGCCTATCAGCTTGCCGATTACGCCCAGGCACGCCGTTATTTCCAAAGGGCCCTTGACATAGATCCCAAGGACCAGGAAGCGGCCAAGAAGCTCGAAATCAGCAGACTGGTTCTTGAACTGGACCCATTCCAGCGCAGGCTTTCCCAGAACGAACGCGGCAGGCGGACGATTGCTGCGTTTCAGCAAGCTCTTTCCCGTCTAAAGCAATGCGCTCAGAGCCGGGGAGTCAATTTACAGTCTCAACAGGAATCCGGTCCCTTTGCGAGCATTTATTCCAGCGTGAAGAATATGCAACCGAAAGTCACCCGGGCAAACCTGCAGCGCGATCCGGACTTGATCACCAACGTGATGGACCTGGTGATGCAGATGGAAGAGACAGCCCAGCAGGCCTGTGGAACGCCTCCGCCGCCCGACCAGGCTTTACTGATGATTTCTCATACACGAGGAGTTACAGAACGGTGACTGATCCCGTAGCAACCAATCCTGATATTGCTGAACCACCCTCCATTCCGATCCTTCACAAAAACTGGAGCAGAGTGCGCGAACGGCTCAAGAATATGCATACGCCGCGCCTGTTTCTTCATGAAGAAGGCCTGTTTCTCCTCCTGGCCGTTATTATTGGACTTTTCTCAGGACTCGCCGTTGTTTGTTTCCAAATCTCCATCGACTGGACCCGGATCAAGCTTCTGGGATCCAGCCTGGCCCCGAGTCCGCTTCGCCTTATTCTGATTCCTGCACTGGCAGGGCTGGCCGTTGCCGCCCTGGTTATCTTTATTTTTCCACGTGTTCGAGGCAGCGGCGTCAACCAGACCAAGGCCGCCGTCTACATTTATGACGGCTATATTCCTTTCAGCACGGTGATCGGCAAGTTCCTGACCTGCGCTCTGGCGATTGGGAGCGGGCAGTCGCTGGGGCCAGAAGATCCCTCGCTCCAGATGGGTGCAGGCATCGCTTCGGCGCTCGGAAGGCGGCTTCATCTCTCGCGGGAAAAAGTGCGGCTGATTGCTCCCGTGGGCGCCGCGGCAGGACTGGCGGCAGCCTTCAACGCGCCGATATCGGCGGTCCTTTTCGTCATTGAAGAAGTCATTGGGAAATGGAGTTCAGGCGTGCTGGGTGCGGTTATTCTTTCCGCCGTGTCCAGCGTGACGGTACTCCACCTGTTCCTGGGCGAAGACCCTCTTTTCCGCGTCCCTCCCTTCCACCTGGTTCACCCGAGCGAACTGCTCTCTTACGCTGCCCTGGGCGTGATCGGCGGATTTGCTTCTCTGGCCTTTGTCCGACTGGTCTCTTATCTCCGGCTGCGATCGAAAGCAATGCCCAAATGGACTCTCTACGTCCAGCCTGCGGCAGCGGGTCTGCTGATCGGCGTCATGGGAATCTGGACGCCCCAGGTGATGGGAGCGGGCTACGACATCATCGATCAGGCCTTGCATGACCAGTTCACCTGGAAGCTGCTGGTCCTGCTGGCGGTCTTTAAGATCCTGGCCACCAGCTTTTCATTTTCAAGCGGTGCGCCCGGCGGCATGTTTGCACCCACGCTGTTCGTCGGCGCCATGATCGGCGGTGCAGTTGGAGGCGTCGAGCACATTTTCTTCCCTCACCTGGGAGGCACGGTCGGCGGTTTTGCGCTGGTGGGAATGGGAGTGCTGTTTGCCGGCTTCCTCCGTGTACCCATGACCTCTGTATTCATGGTGATGGAGCTGAGTGGAAACTACTCCATCATTCTCCCGGTCATGATTTCCAATACCATCGCTTACCTGATCTCGCTGAAGTACCAGCCCGTATCTCTGTTCGATATGTTTTCCCGCCAGGACGGCACTGACCTGCCTTCGATGGAAGAGCAGCGCGAGCGCTCAACGCTGCTGGTTGAGGATGCGATGCGTCCACCCGCGGAAATCGTCCTGCGCGCGGAGGACACCGTGGCCGATGCGTCAAGGCGCGTCAGTGCTACCACGCTGGAGTTTTTCCTGGTCAGCCATCGGAATGGGGACTGGACCAGCGTGACTAAAGAGGACCTGCGCCGATTGGCCAAGGAAGGAAAGGGTACATTGCCGCTGGCAAGGGCATTGTCCAGCCCCTTGCTCCCCTGGCTGCACCCGGACCAACCCCTTGATGTGGCCTTGCGGCAGATCGGGGAGTGGCCGCTTCTGCCGGTCATCCACAGGGCCGACTTCAATAATCTCCAGGGCATTATTTCCATTGCCGACATCCTGGCTGCCTATGGAGCCGCCAGCGACGAGGAAGAACACGGCAAGCCGGGTGGTGGTTCGGAACCGTGATGCAACCGGTCTATACCTGAAATCCCACCCAACACCTTCTCACTTCGGGAAGCAACTCGTCCGGAGTATTCAGCAGGATGGGGGAGCTGTGGTGTGTGGCAAAATCATCCGCCCGGGCCGTCGTTTGAAATGTATTGGTCAAGGGAGTGGAGTTCGCGCTGCAGGTTCTCGATCAGATGTTCCAGAAGATTGCGAATGGAGAGCATTCCGAGAAGCTCACCGTCCGGTGAAACAATGGCCAGGTGGCGCATGTGCCGCTCCACGAGCTGGTTGAAGGCATCTTCAGCGGTCATGTTTTCCGGGATCGTTGTAACCGGCGAGGTCATGACGTCCCGAACCTTTGTCTGTTCCGGATCGAGCTTTTGAAGCACCACGCGTAGCATCAGGTCGCGCTCCGTAAAAACGCCGCAGAGCTCTGCCCTTTCACCCTTTTCAATCACCGCCACGGCTCCGACACCTTCCTTGGCCATCACCCGAACCGCTTCAAGAACTGTCTGCCCCGTCTCAACCCTGGCAGGGGGAACGTGTGCAATTTTGAGGATGCTCATCTTGGTATCAGGAGCCAGTGCTCCCACCCTTCCAGTTGAAGTGACTTCAATTCATGGACAAATCGTATGCCGGTAAGGCACTGAAGTCAAGATGCATAGTACCACGAGGGTCCCAAAGCAAACGGCTTACGCGGAGGTGATTTCCCGGCGGAAAAAGGCCAGACTCGCCGTGGCGTCCTGGGCAAGCGATCCCCTGCCCTCGATGGAGAGTCCTCCGTGGAAGTGGATCCTCTTCACCTGCCGGAAAAACTCGGCGTACACAGGATCTTCCGCCGGGCTCTTTGGCCACAATCTACCGTGGGGGTTGGCAAAGTGGAAATGAACGATTTCCTTGCGCGCTTTCCAAACGATTTCCGGGCTCTCCTTCTCTACGCGCATGTGGTAATAATCGATAATCATCTTGATGTTCGGATGATTGACTTCGTGGACCAGTTGCAGGGCTTCCGCGCCCGTGTTGATGATATTGCTCTCCTGATGCCGCAAAGGTTCGATGGCAATCATCATGTGGTGACGGCGCGCAATGTCACCCGCCCGACCCAGAAAATCCTTGATCTGGCTCCAAGCCTTCTCCCGCGAATACCCGGGCTCCACGTTTCTTGATCCCGCACTGCCCCAGACTACGATCGACCCGCCGAGTTCGCGGCAACGCGCCAGCGTGTGATCAAGATATTCCTTCAGGGCGTCCCAGTTTACTTGGTCACCCACCACACGCAAGTCCTTCCGGCGGATAAAGCTGTTAAAGCACTCGCATCGAATGGGCGAGGCCATCATGGTTGTTTTGAAGGCCCGGAATCCGGCGTCACTCATCGCCGCAACGGAAGCGGCCGCTGGCTCAATGTAATCAAACCCATACCGGACCACCGCATCGAGTTCACGCGTAGGGGCGCAGACCCCGAGCTGTATACCTTCAACGCTGGCCACGGCCGGGATTGCGATTCCAGCCGCACCGATCGCCAGCAGAAATTCCCGGCGAGTGATATCCACTTCGCCCTCCTCTCAAAACTGCGGGCCCGAGAGGGGCTCCGTCATACTCAATATAGGGTTTCTGAAAGCCCCAAAAGACTTTAAAGAAGGGCCGGAACCAGTCCCGCACGGGGCAACTTCCCCGCAGGAACTGGCTTCCGCCCTCCGAATGTTCGACAACGCAGTTACAGGGGCTGTCCTTATGCCTTACACGTTCTCTGGAATATAGAACGGTTTCCTGTAGCCTCGATCCGCACTGCGCAGCAGGCGATTGGCTTCATCGTCATTCACCACTTGCAGCGCGTCAGGGTCAAATTCGATGGTCTTGCCCAGCCGGTACGACGCGTTGGCCAGGTAGATCAACGTCGAGGAAATATAGCCTTCCTCAATCGGAGCGTTCAGTGACGCCTTGTTTCGGGAACGCACGGCTTCAACAAAATTCAGGAAGTGATCGCCACCTCCGGTACCGTGCGGGCCGGGTTCCTGCCCGGGACCCAACCAGGTTTTGTAGCCTGCCCCTCCATCAATGGCCAGGTAGCCTTTCGAACCGTAAAAGATGTCACCAATCGTATTTTGGGGCGCGGCCACGGGTCCCAGTTTGTGCTTCTGGGCTTGCAGTCCCGCTGCCGGAATACCGTGGGCCCCCTGTCCTACACCAATACCTGCCTCGTGATTGGTGATCCAGCCGCGCACCTCGAATTCAATCATCTTGCGGCTTCCGTCCGGCATGTCGTACTGGAACGAACAGTTCAACGTGTTCGGAGACTCCTGGTCGTCCTTAAACATGAACTTGCCACCCACTGCAGAGACCCGGTTGGGGAATTTGACGCCCAGACCCCAGCGCGCGATGTCGAGCTGGTGGATGCCCTGGTTGCCCAGATCTCCGCTTCCGTAGTTCCAGAACCAGTGCCAGTTGTAGTGGAAGTGGTTCTTCGTAAAGGGCTGTTCGGGAGCAGGCCCCAGCCACAGATCGTAATGAACGCCCGAGGGGACCGGCGCATTGGGGGTGTGCCCGATCGAGGGCCGCCATTTGTAGCAAAGCCCGCGGGCCATGTAGACATCGCCAATCAGGCCATCCCGCAGTTTCTGGATTGCCTCGATAACACCCTTTTCCGAGCGGCTCTGCGTTCCGTGCTGCACAATCCGGTTGTAGCGGTTCGCCGCCGTCACCAGTTGCTTACCTTCCCACCAGTTGTGGCAGCAGGGCTTTTCGCAATAAACGTCCTTGCCGGCTTCACAACCCCAGATGCCGATCAGCGAATGCCAGTGGTCCGGCGTCGCAATCGAAATGGCATCGATCGACTTGTTCTCCAAAAGCTTGCGCACGTCGTAATAGTATTCGGGCTTGGCAAGCCCCATCTTTTCCATGTCCGCAATCCGCTTGCGGCCAACGTTCTCATCTATGTCGCAAATCGCCGCCACCTGCACGTTGGGGAGTTTTGAGAATCCCCTCACGTGGTCCCACCCGCGCCCCCGGACGCCACAGACGGCAACCCGGACACGCTCATTGGCGCCCAGGACTTTGTCCGGAGCGCCGACCAGACCGAGACCTCCCATGGCGGCCAAACCCGCGCCCGTCTTAGCGGTCGACTTCAAAAATTCGCGACGGCTGATTTCGGATTCCTGACTCATAACTTCCCCCTTCAAAATGGTATAAATAGACTCTTGTAAGGCGGTCTCAATATATCACAGGATAGGAGGTATGGACCCAGGGGATCGACCCTCATTTCCTGATGCAATTGCGATCAGGGAATGTGCGGCACCGCTTCATCTTTGTCCGCTTCCAGACAGCCCTGGCTGCGAACCGCGCCTGCCAACGCGGTACCGGCATCCTAGTTTTCACTTGCCAGCGGTGTCTTCCGGCCTGTAATCTGGAAGGTTACAAGTTCATTCATGTTGGAGGCATAGTATGGCAACGACGAAAGCCGTACCCGACGTGGGGCGGCAGAATCAAAGCGGCCGGATGACGGATCGCGTGCGGGAAATCCTGAGTTGGTATGAAAGTGATTCTCCCGGAAGCAAGACTAACATCGCGCGGCTGCTGAACAGCGGTCGCCTGGCAGGAACAGGCAAACTGGTCATCCTGCCCGTCGATCAGGGATTTGAACACGGACCGGCGCGCAGTTTTGCCGTGAATCCCTCCGGCTACGATCCCAATTATCATTTTGAACTGGCGCTCAAGGCCGGGTGCAACGCTTATGCGGCCCCGCTGGGATTTCTGGAATCAGCTGCTGGACGGCACGCGGGAGAAATCCCCCTTATCCTGAAGCTCAACAATCACGACAC
>Ga0315556_1001219_pt1 | contig 15720 bp, 19 predicted proteins | sample SalMarSW160310MG_FD_202112 | JGI IMG/M metagenome (GOLD analysis project Ga0315556, IMG submission 202112) | Salt marsh sediment microbial communities from the Plum Island Ecosystem LTER, Massachusetts, United States - Salt Marsh Sediment SW1603-10 ...
TTCGTGGATGACTTTATGAATGAAAAATATCACTTTGGAAAAGGAGAGTTTTGAGCGAATATCAGATCACATGGGTGACATCCCAGCTGGGCGTGGGCCACGCACCGCTTTCCTATGCGGATTTGGATGCCGTTCGAAAAGAAGGGGTGGATGCCATTGTCAATCTTTGCGGCGAGTATTGCGACCTGCATGAAATAGAGAAGGATTCAGGATTCGAAGTCTATTATCTTCCGATTCACGACGAATGCGCGCCGGATATGAAAGAAATGGAAGATGCGATAACATGGGTGGGCAACCGAATCCGCCGGGGGAGAAAAGTCCTGGTTCACTGCCGCTTCGGCGTCGGAAGAACCGGTACATTTGTTACGGCATATCTTCTGAAAGAAGGCTTTGATATGAAAACCGCATCCAGGCGGCTGAAACACACCCGCGCCAACCCCACCAATTCCTGCCAGTGGAAATTATTGCGCAAGTATCAAAAAAAATTAAAGGGCGGCTGAATCAGCCGCCCTGAATCTGTTTCGTGTTTTTTGTCAGGCTATGTCGATCTCATCGATGTCTGAATTGTTATAAAAGTGTCATGAGCTCATCACTTCGGTGTTATACGTGTCCCCCCCAAACGCCGGGCTGTTCATCTCTGGATTTCGCCCATTTTGCATTCGGATATTCCTCGGGGGCTTCAACATGGGAAGCGCTGATATCGTGCTGACGTTCATCTTCGCCTTCTCTGACACGATCTCGACATTCTCCTTCATCACATCTACCTACAGTATCTCTGTTTGGCATATCACTCATTGGAGTTATCCTCCTTATTTTTATAGTTTCATTATTCAAAAGCCGGCTGATGAAAATCACCGCTTGCTGACAATTAAATTAAACATCATCTGCTCGAAGTCAACCCATAATTTACCATCTGGAAGCTATCTAAAAATTAGGATTTTCGGTCGAGATCACTTGTCCGGCGTAGCCTTCAGGCGAAGATGGAAGATTGAGCCCGAGGGGAGGTTTTGAAACCACCTCTAAACACTTGCCTCTATCATGGAATAATGAAATAATGGATGGTATTCAACAGGCTTCAACTTCAAATAATGCCTGCTTTTGAACACATCAGGAGAAAAATCATGAAATCGGAGCAATACATACAGTTGGAAGAGACATTTGGTGCGCATAATTATAAACCCCTGGATGTGGTTCTGTCACGCGGCCGGGGAATTTGGGTCTGGGATGTGGAAGAAAACAAATACATGGATTGCCTGTCCGCATATTCTGCGGTAAACCAGGGGCATTGCCATCCGAAAATCATGGAGACCATGATCGAACAGGCCCAAAGATTGACCCTGACGTCACGTGCGTTTCGCAACGATCAACTGGGGCCTTTTTACAAGGAGCTTTGTGGACTGACCCGGTCGCACAAGGTATTGCCCATGAACAGCGGCGCCGAGGCCGTTGAAACGGTTATAAAGGCCATACGGAAATGGGGATACAAGGTCAAGGGCATACCCCGTGATCGGGCCGAAATTATCGTTTGTGAAAACAATTTTCACGGCCGTACCATCGCCATTATCGGATTCAGCACCGAAGCGCAATACCGGGACGGGTTCGGACCCTATCCCGCCGGATTCAATATCGTTCCCTTCGGAGATGCCGCGGCAATTGAAACAGCGATCACACCCCATACGGTAGGCGTTCTCCTGGAACCCATTCAAGGGGAAGCCGGAGTCATCATTCCGCCGTCCGGATACCTTAAAGATGTCAAAGCCATCTGTGAAAAGAATGACATCGTCTTGATATTGGACGAAATTCAGACGGGACTGGGCCGGACAGGCAAACTTTTAGCGGAAGAGCATGAAGGTATCGAAGCCGACGTAACGGTCATCGGCAAGGCACTTTCCGGCGGATTCTACCCCATTTCCGCGGTATTGTCCAACAAAGAGGTGCTGGGTGTCTTTATGCCCGGCGACCACGGAAGTACTTTCGGCGGCAATCCCCTGGCTTGCGCCGTGGCGCGAACGGCCCTCAAAGTACTGATCCAAGAGAATATGATCGAAAACGCGCAAAAAATGGGAGACTATTTTTTGTCTCAACTCAAAAATATCGACAGCCCCTTTATCAAGGAAATCAGGGGAAAAGGCCTTTTAATCGGGGTGGAACTCCTTCCGGAAGCCGGAGGCGCCAGAGGTTTCTGCGAGCGTCTCAAGACAAAAGGATTGCTTTGCAAGGAAACCCATGAAAACGTCATCCGTTTTGCCCCGCCGCTGGTGATCACCAAAGCACAGATCGACTGGGCAATGGAAAGAATCGAATCCGTCTTAAAAGAGCGAGACCTTTGAAAAATGCTCATTTTTGTTCAAGTTCAAGGAAGACGAAAATTTTAACCACAGGAATACATTGAGTATTTTGAGGATTAAAATTTGAGCCTGACAAAGAAATTGGGCAAAAAGGGGCGTTTTTCAGAGGTCTCAGAGCGATAATCCGCTGACTTTGGAGAAGCCAATGATCGAAAACGTCATTATCATGGGTGCGGCGGGCCGGGATTTTCACAATTTCAACGTCTATTTCAAAGATAATCGCCGGTACCGGGTGATCGGGTTTACGGCGGCTCAAATACCGAACATAGAAGACCGGCTCTATCCGCCGGAGCTTGCGGGAGAACTATATCCCCAAGGCGTCCGGATCTATCCCGAACATCAGCTCGTCGACCTGATTCGCGAATACAAAGTAGATCTGGTTGCATTTTCATACAGCGATATTCCCCACACAGAGGTGATGCACAAGGCTTCCGTTGCCATGGCCGGCGGCGCGGATTTTGTCCTTATCGGCGCAACGTATACCATGTTAAGATCCCAAAAAACCGTGGTGTCTGTTTGCGCCGTCCGGACAGGATGCGGAAAATCCCAGACCACGCGTCATGTCTGCAAGATCATGAAATCCTGGGGCAAACGGGTCGTAGCGGTTCGGCACCCTATGCCTTACGGGGATCTGACAAAAGAGGTCATTCAGCGTTTTGCGTCTTACGAAGATATAAAAAGCCAGCAATGCACCATAGAGGAAAGGGAAGAATATGAACCCCTGGTGTCACAGGGCATCGTGGTTTATGCCGGCATCGATTACGCACGAATTCTCGCATCGGCGGAAAAAGAAGCGGATATCATCGTTTGGGACGGCGGAAACAATGACACGCCTTTTTATTATCCTGATGTCCATATCGTGGTTTTCGATCCACACAGAGCGGGCCACGAACTGCTCTACTATCCCGGTGAAACCAACATGCTCATGGCCGATATTGCGGTCATCAACAAGGTGGACAGCGCAAGCCTCGAGCAGATAGAAACGGTGCGAAAAAATATCGAAACCCATGCACCCGGCGCTGAAATTGTTCAGGCGGAGTCGTCGATACTGGTGGAAGATCCCGGACAGATCAAAGGAAAGCGTGTTTTGGTCATCGAAGACGGGCCCACCCTGACCCACGGGGGAATGTCATACGGCGCCGGCGTCATTGCCGCAAACAGATACGGGGCAGCCGAAATTGTCGATCCCAGACCGGACGCCGCCGGAACCATCAAAGACGCCTATGGCCGATATCCCAACGTCGGTGCGGTGCTTCCGGCCATGGGATACGGCAAAGCGCAGATACATGATCTTCAATTAACCATCAATCGTGTCGCGTGCGACCTGGTATTGTGCGCAACGCCGGTAGATCTGCCGAAACTTTTGACCATCGACACACCCATTGTCCGGGTCGGATATGAATATAAAGATCACGGCAATCCTTTGTTAAAAGATGCGCTGTGGGACCGTCTTGAAAAACTCAATAAAACCTAAAATGATAAAACACAATAAACAGACCCTGCTGGTGGCCCTGGGCGGTAATGCGCTGATTCGAAAAGGCCAAAAAGGAACGGTGGACGAACAGTTCAGGAATCTGAAAATTCCCATTCGACAGATTGCAAAACTAACCGATACATACAAGATTATTATCACCCACGGCAACGGGCCACAGGTAGGAAACCTCATGCTGACCCAGGAATGCTGCGATGCCGTGCCGAAACTGCCGCTGGAAATCCTGGTTGCCCAGACCCAGGGGCAAATCGGTTATATGATCGAATCGACCCTCGATACGGAGCTGATGCAGCTCGGAGATGACGGCGAACATTACTTCGTGAGCCTTTTAAGCTATGTGGTTGTGGATAAAAACGATCCGGCATTTTTAAACCCGTCGAAACCCGTCGGTCCGGTCTTTTCCGAAGAAAAAGCGAGAACCCTTCCCTATCCCACGCAAAAAACAGCCAAAGGATACCGGCGGATTGTGGCGTCTCCATTGCCGGTCACCATTGTTGAAAGGCGGGAAATCAAAAAGCTCATCGATATGAATTTTATCGTCATCTGCTGCGGCGGCGGCGGGATACCGGTCATTCGAAAAGGGCGGCGTTTCAGCGGCATGGATGCGGTGATCGACAAAGACCTGGCCAGCGCCAGGCTGGCGGAAGAAGTGGGTGTGGATATCTTTCTGATCGCAACAGATGTGCAGGGCACCGCGCTGAACTACGGAAAAAGGAATCAAAAATTCCTCAAATCCATAACCACCCGGCAAGCCGAGCAATTTTTGGCCAAAGGGCAATTTCCGCCCGGATCCATGGGGCCTAAAATCGAAGCCGCGGTCCAGTTCGTACGAAAAACCGGCAAAAGAGCCGTCATTGCTTCCATCGAAAATATCGAAAGCGCCGTTCAGGGAAAGTCGGGAACAGAAATTGTAAATTAATTGAAGAGGCGGAGTGTTTTTCTCAACCGCCGCTCCATGGATGAACTTTTTTTTAAACCGCATGAACTCGCGGCAAGGGATCGAAAAAAGAACAGGAAATTATCTTTGAAATATCAATAGACTTGCTGCACTTTTTCATCTTTTTAAAGGGCATGATCTCGGTCTTCGCCTGTTCTTTCTAACGATCCCTAAACCGCTCAAACAGCATCCGATTTAAAAAAAGTTCATCCATTCCGCTCTCCGAAACGCAGCCTCCCCGCGTTTCCGGATCGGGAATATTTCGAGGATTGACCGCCTCAGTCCAACACAGAGATTGAGCCCGAGGGGAGGTTTTGAAACCACTTCTTGCTCAATAGCGGAATAAACTTATGATTGGCTTTGGGAAACGGATACTGATCGATTTCCTTGAAGGTAATCCATCGGAAATCCACAGGACCCTTGAGTTTTACCTCACCGGCCGCATACCGGCATAAAAATACGTCCATCAGGATTTTAAAATGCGTATAGGCATGTTTGACCTGTGAAATATGCCTGTCAACGGTTATGTCCAGACTCACTTCTTCTTTGATCTCTCTGATGCAGGCTTTCTCCGGGATTTCATGTTTTTTGATTTTGCCGCCGGGGAACTCCCATAATCCGCCCAGTAACCCTTCGGTTTTCCGGCGCGTGATCAGCATTCGGTCGTTTTTGTATACAACGCCGACCGCAATATGGTGTAAAGGCGTTTTCGGGCTCCGGATACGTTTCGGAAACTGCTCGACACGTCCTGTTTGGTAGGAGCGGCATAGGGAATGAATCGGGCAATGACCGCAATCCGGGTTCTTGGGTGTACACACCAAGGCCCCCAATTCCATCATGGCCTGATTGAATATACCTGGCCGACGGTGATCCAGAAGATCTTCGGCAGCCGCTTTGAATATTCGATACGAAAACGATTTATTAACCGGGTCCGACAATTCATAAAACCGTGACAGGACCCGCTTAACATTGCCGTCCACCACTGCATACGACTGGTTGAAAGCAATACTTAAAACAGCGGAAGCAATGTAATCTCCGACGCCGGGCAATTCTCCGAGCGCCTCCCGGGAGTCGGGGAATTTACCGTGATGCTTCTGTATGATGTCTTTTGACGCGCGATGCATATTGCGTGCCCGGGCATAATACCCCAGGCCCTCCCAGGCCTTTAACACCGATTGCAAATCGGCACTTGCCAGCGTTTGAACATCCGGGAAATCATGCAAGAATCGCCGGTAATAAGGCAGAACGGTCTGCACCTGTGTTTGTTGGAGCATGACCTCTGAAACCCATATCCGGTAAGGAGACCTGTTTTCGCGCCAGGGAAGCCGGCGGTGGTAACGCTGATACCACCCAACAAGCTGTCTTCGGGTTTGATTGATTTTATTATCCATCATAGAAGATAGAAGCTATCTCAAAATTAAAATTTTCGGTCGAGATCACTTGTCCGGCGTAGCCTTCAGGTGAAGACGGAAGACGAGGCCGAGGATCAACCCGGAGGCATACTCAAGTATGTCGAGGACTTGAGACGAGGGCTCAACGCCGATACTTGTCCGCCTCACCACCAGCGGCATCTTCGACCGGCGGATCGGGCGAAAAGACTGTTTTGAGATGGCTTCTAAAAAACCCCCGGTACTGTAGCGGGGGCGACAAAATTAAAATGGCGGAGAGAGAGGGATTCGAACCCTCGGTGGAACTTTCGCCCCACACTCGCTTAGCAGGCGAGCGCCTTCAGCCGGCTCGGCCATCTCTCCGTTAGCGGCGAATCAACTACCACCCGCGAAGCGGGTGGCTTGAATTTGTCCGCCGCTTTATGGCGGACAAAGGCAAAAGCACGTCAGTGCTTTCGACGTTGAACTTGCATCCGGGTGCAAAGCACCCGGTTCGTTTTGCAAGAATCAATTGCAAAAAATGGCGGAGGGAGTAGGATTCGAACCCACGGAGCTGTTACACTCAACGGTTTTCAAGACCGCCGCTTTCGACCACTCAGCCATCCCTCCGGGACAATAAGATGGTGTAACCCAAATTGAGCGAAATTCGAGGATATCCCAGATGCAAGACGGAAAGGGTGAAGCTGTAGCACAAACTACCGCGAACCCTTTCAAACGCAGCAGATGGGGTATCATCGGCTTTCCCAGAGGGTAAACAAAATTGAGAAAAAAGAGACCATCATATTTTAACAGGGATTTTAAAAAGTTCTCTCGATTTTGTTTACACGCATTTTGGGTTTAACAGTTTGGAAACTTTAGGTCAATATTTTTCTATTGCCAGTTGACATGGTGTGAATTATATGATTTTCGATATCAACAATTAACTGGATAGCGTTTAAAGGAGATACATCATGAAGCAAAAATATACCATTTCGAAAAACGATGAAAAAACCGGTATCATTATCAAAGAATATGCAGAACTGGATAAAGAAATATTTACTCTTTTATGCGAAGAAACATATGAAGACGAGTTTGTAAAAGCAGCCGTCGCAAAGGGCAAAGACGCGCTGATACGGGCGTTAAGAACCCAAAATCTGTTTCCTATCGGCATCTATTCCGAATCAATCGCCGAAGCCGTAATCAAATTTTATGAAACCGGAGATGATGAGCCGGTTGAACTGGTTTTTAATGACCTTGATCTTATGCTGAAAGAAAGTGATGTTCCGGTGTCCTTGGATGAAATTGAAGAGGATGATGTGGAAATCGACGACTTACTGGATGAAGACGTCCCCGAAGAGGACTATGATGAAAAAAGCGATATCAAGAATTTGCCGTATTCATTGAAAATATCTGACGACGACCCGGCGGATCTCGATGAGGATGACTAACAAACCAGAGTATTTTTACGTCATTTTTTGACTTGACAAGGCCGATGATGGGTGGTACTTCGCATACATAAATGTTTCAAAGTGGAAATGCTTGGGATTACAATACGCAACATATTGCTATTTTCATGTACGTGACCATTTGGAATTCTCACCTCAAAAATCTATGATAGAACGGCAAAATATTCGACCTTTTTTTATGAATGTCAGGCGGTTTTATTATTCGACAATCATCAACCGCAATGTTGATGATCTATATGACTTAAAATTTAAAAGTCACATACAATGTTCTTTTCCTGCTGAACGGCGATACCCCGGTTTGACCTTTAGAAACCCCGGTTTGACCTTTATAAAAGAGCTGCTGCGCATTCAGGCTGCTCCCATTTAATTTTCAGCACCTTCGATATATCCGAAGGGCTGAAATTTTTTAAATAAATTACTATATTATCTCCAGCCGATAAAGGGGAAAGCAATGAAAGATTTGAATTTTACAGATCCTGTTAATGAAAAGTTAAAGGGGGTTTCCCGCCGGGATTTTATGAAATTCTGCGGGATCATGGCGGCAAGCATGGGCCTGCCCTTAGGGGCCGGCGCGAAAATCGCCGAAGCCATCACCACTGCCAAACGACGTCCACCGGTAATCTGGCTGCATGGGCAGGAATGTACCGGCTGTACGGAATCCCTTTTGCGAACCTCACATCCCACCATAGAACATCTTATTTTAGACCTTATCTCCCTGGATTACCATGAAACCTTGGAAGTCGGCGCGGGCCATCAGGCTGAAGCGGCCCTTAAAAAGTCCGTTAAGGATAATGCCGGAAAATTTGTCCTGGTTGTCGAAGGGTCCGTCCCCGTAAAAGACGGGGGCGTATACTGCATGATCGCCGGCCGGCCTTTTGGCGAAATCGTGAAAGAAGTTGCGGCAAAAGCCGCCGCCATCATCGCCATCGGATCCTGCGCAACCTGGGGCGGTTGGCAATCATCGGATCCCAACCCCACCGGCGCAACCGGAATCCCTGAATTTCTCAATGGGACCACCGTCGTTTCGATTCCCGGTTGTCCGCCCAATGGATACAACTTCCTGTCAACAGTGGCTTATCTTCTGACGTTCAAGAAACTTCCGGCTCTGGATGCATTGGGAAGACCCAAATTCGCCTATGGCCGCCTCATCCATGAAAACTGTGAACGACGGCCCCATTTCGACGCCGGCCGCTTTGCCGAGCAATTCGGCGATGAAGGACATCGCCTGGGATACTGCCTTTATAAACTGGGCTGTAAAGGACCCATGACCCGCAACAATTGTCCCGTCCTTCACTATTGCGACGTGGGCGCCTGGCCCGTGAATACCGGCCGTCCCTGCTTTGGATGCTCTGAGGAAGGAATCGGATTCACCATCCCGCTCTTTACCGAGGCGGATATTGAAAATGTTACACCGTCGTCGGTACATGCTCCCATTCAAACAACAAGAGGCGGAGGCATTTCCAAAGGTGCTGCGGCACTGCTGGGAGGCATCGGCGGAGCAGCCATCGGCGCCGGCGCCGTCGCTGCAAAACAACTGGGCGACAAAGATAAAGGAGATAATTCATGAAAATCAAACGGCGTGATTTTCTCAAGGGATTGGCAGGAAGCGCAGTGCTGGCAATGGCGCCGCCGGCCATCGCAGCTTCTTCGGAAAAAAATCGCCTTCCCGATGCATTAGGAATTCTTTATGACGCTACGCTTTGCGTGGGATGCCAGGCCTGTATGGTCTCCTGCAAAAAAGCCAATAATATGCCCATGGAATTTTCCGGCTCCCAACGGCAATGGGATAATCCTGTCGATCTCTCTTCAAAGACACTCAACATCATTAAAGAATACGAAAACGGAACAGCAAAAGTCAAGGATCGCGAAATCGACGGTTATGCCTTCATCAAACGGCAGTGCATGCATTGTGTGGATCCGGCCTGTGTTTCCGCCTGTCCGGCAACCGCCATGACCAAAGATCCCAAAACAGGAATCGTTTCCTATAACAAAGATGCCTGTATCGGTTGCCGTTACTGCGCGGTGGCGTGCCCCTTTGATATCCCGAAGTTCGAGTGGGACAATCCTTTTCCGAAAATCGTCAAATGCCAGCTCTGCAATCATCTTGTCGCGAAAGGTCAGATTGCGGCCTGCGCCAGCGGGTGTCCCACCGGCGCCTCTATATTCGGCCCGGTTAAAGATCTGTTGATCGAAGCCGAACGACGGCAAACCATGATCCCCGGAAAATACTATGAATTTCCGGTGGCGGAAGTATCATCGACCAAAAAAGAGGTCCATAAAGTCAAACAATATATTCCATATATCTACGGCAAGAACGACGGCGGCGGCACCCAGACCTTTATGATGGCCGCCGTGCCCTTTAACAAACTGGGCCTTCCGACGCTTCCGGATCGATCCTATGCAGCGATGGCCGAAAACATACAGCACACCCTTTACAAAGGGATGATTCTTCCCATCGTTGTCTTTGGCGGATTGATCTTTTTGGTAAAAAGATCGGAGAAGAACAAGAAAGAATAACATCCCGGCACGGTACCGGGAAATCATGGTGGTTTTCAACCATTTATGACCCTTGTTCAAGGAGTGATTTATGAAAACCGAACAACCTTTAGAAGGCAAGATTCTGACACCGACCTTCTTGATCTGCGGCTTGATTTTTCTGATTTCCCTGATTTTCATGGGCAAACGTTTCATTTACGGTCTCGGCGCCGTAACGAATATGAACGACGGATACCCCTGGGGATTATGGATTGCATTCGATGTGGTCATCGGAACCGCTCTCGGATGCGGCGGTTATGCCATGGCCCTTCTGGTCTATGTGTTCAACAAGGGAGAATACCACTCCCTGGTGCGGCCCGCCCTGATGACCAGCCTGTTCGGCTACACCTTGGCCGGTGTGGCGGTGGTCCTGGATGTCGGAAGGTACTGGCAATTGTATAACATCTTTTTGCCCTGGCACATGAATGCCAGTTCGGTCTTGCTGGAAGTGGCATTATGTGTGGGTGCCTATGTCGCAGTATTGTGGATCGAATTTTCACCCACCTTCCTTACAAAATTCGGGGCCGACAACGCAAAGGCATTCATGAACAAAATCATGTTCGTTTTCATTGCCCTGGGAATCCTGCTGCCGACCATGCACCAGTCGTCACTGGGAACCGTCATGGTGATTACCGGGAGCAAACTCAGCCCGTTGTGGTGGACCCGGTTGTTGCCGGTGTTGTTTTTAATTTCATGCATATTCCTGGGTTACGCCATCGTGGTTGTCGAATCCAGCCTTACAGGCTCCCGATTCCCGATACACGATGAATCCAAATTGCTCGGGAAGATATCAGGGATTATGGCGTGGCTGATCGCAATTTATCTGGTGATCCGGTTCGCCGATCTCGGTATGCGGGGGCATCTGGATCTCGCCTTTAAAGGAGATCTTCTGGGGAATATGTTTTTGCTGGAAAACTTACTGCTGATCGTTCCCATGGCCGTGCTCTTTGTCCCTGCCAATCGGAAAAATCAGCGCGCTATGTTTCTCTGCGCTGTTTCAATCGTTCTCGCAGCGGCAGTGTATCGGTTCAACACCTATATCATTGGATTTGATCCCGGAAACGGCTGGCATTACTTCCCGTCTGCCGGAGAAATTTTCATATCTTTAGGAATCGTGTCATTAGAAATCATGGCGTTTCTGTATTTTATCAAAAGGCTGCCGATTTATCGCCGGTCTTAAGCACGAAGCATTTGAAAATTAAGGAGAAATTAAATGGCTAAGCGAATCGTCATCGACCCCATTACCCGGATTGAAGGTCACCTGAAAATTGAGTGTGAGGTCAACAACGGCAAAGTGGTCAATGCCTGGTCTTCCGGGCAGATGTGGCGCGGCATGGAAATCATTCTCCAAGGCCGCGATCCCAGGGATGCCTGGATTTTTACCCAGCGGATATGCGGGGTCTGAACGACTGTTCATTCTATTACCTCGGTCCGGGCGATCGAGAACGCACTGAATATGGAAGTTCCACTGAATGCACAATATATCCGCAACATAATTATGGGGGCCCAAGGTATATTTGACCACATCGTACATTTTTATTACCTCTGTGCTTTGGATTGGGTGGATATCGTATCCGCGCTGAAGGCCGATCCCAAAAAGACCTCCGCCCTGGCGGAGAAGCTCTCCTCATGGCCCACTAATAGCCCACAAGAAATGAAAGCCGCCCAGGACCGGCTCAAGACGTTTGTAAACTCCGGCCAACTGGGAGTCTTTGCCACTGGGTACTGGGGACATCCAGCCATGAAACTGCCGCCGGAAGTGAATCTTTTGGCTGCTGCCCATTACCTCCAGGCATTTGAATACCAGCGACAAATTAATAAAGTCGTGGCCATTCTCGGCAGTAAAACACCCCATATTCAAAATCTGGCGGTGGGCGGTGTCGCCAACCCCATCGATCCCGACAGCCCGTCCGCTTTGAACATGGAACGGCTTCTTTATGTAAAAACACTGATCGATGGGATTGGTGATTTTATTCAAAATGTTTACATGGTGGATGTTGCTGCGGTGGGGGCTCTATATGCCGATTGGACCACCTACGGAAAAGGCGTTACCAACTATTTGAGCGCTCCGGATATGCCCCTGGATACCAAAGGAACGAAATTAGAACTGCCGGGCGGCTACATTCCCGGAGGAAATATCTCCAAATTCAAACCGATCACCTCTTTCAATGACGATTTCTTTAAAAAGAATGTCAAAGAAAGTATTAAACACTCCTGGTACAAGGGTGACTGGAACCGCCATCCCTGGGAAGAAGACACGATTCCGGACCACACGAAATATGATGTAAATAAGAAATATTCATGGATAAAAGCGCCCAATTTCGACGGCAAGCCGGCCCAGGTCGGCCCGCTGGCCAATGTACTATGCATGTATGCGGCAGGGTATAAACCCGCGGTGAAACATGCTACCACGGTATTGGATACCGCCAATGCCGTATTGTCTCTGGTGGGTTCTAAAGCAAGGGTAAATGTTAATTCGCTTCATTCCACCATCGGCAGAATTGCCGCCCGATCCATTCGATGTGCCGTTTTGCATGATACCATGGTGGGTCAGTGGCAGGCTCTGGTTGACAACATTGGCAAAGGCGATACTGCAAGTTTCAACCCACCGGTATTCCCCAAAGGCGAGCAAAGGGGCTTCGGCTTCCATGAAGCCCCCCGGGGCATACTTTCTCACTGGGTTATCATCCAGGACGGTAAAATCAAAAATTACCAGTGCGTGGTACCGTCTACCTGGAATGCCGGACCCCGCAACAGCGAAGATGCCCTCGGTCCCTATGAGGCGTCACTGGTCGGCAATCCCGTTGCGGAACCGGATAAACCGCTGGAAGTACTTAGAACCGTACATTCCTTTGATCCCTGTCTGGCCTGTGCCATTCACATGGTGGATACCAACAGTAAAGAAATCGTTAAAGTTAAAGCATTTTGAAATCCAATTCCATCGAATCCAACAATAATAATAGCCCGGAGTCTTCAAAAGACTCCGGGCAGTCTTTTTTAAATGCCCTGGTACTGGGTTTAGGCAATATCCTGCTTTCCGATGAGGGCGTGGGAGTGAAGGCCGTCGAAGAACTTCAAAACCGATATGATTTTTCAGGCGCCGTGGAATTCATCGACGGCGGAACCATGGGGTTTGAACTTCTGCCCTACTTTGAGGGACGCAGCGATATTATCATCATCGATGCCGTTAAAACCGGCAACGCGCCCGGCACCATTGTAAAAATCGACGATCCTCCCGGATATTTCAGTTCCAAAACATCTCCCCATCAAATCGGTCTGGCAGACGTTCTGGGCATTGCCGCCATGACCGGCGACCTGCCCCGGAACATTTCCCTGTTCGGCATCGAGCCAAAACAGCTTTCCACGGGACTCCAATTATCAGAAGAAGTTGCGCGGAATCTAAGCCAACTGATTGACATGGTGGCTGATGAACTGAAGGCGATCGGGATCAAGGTTCAGCCGAAAAATAAGCAATTAAGTTGAATGTCGCTGAAACTTTTGTTATCTTAATCTGATCTAAACCAAGGTTTTTAATCATGTGCTTAGCAATCCCGTCAAAAATCGTAAAAATTGAAAACAACGTGGCCACCATCGACGTTGACGGCGTTAGAAGAGAAGCCAGTCTGCTGCTGATCGACGATCCCAAGATCGGGGATTATGTCGTTGTACATGCCGGTTTTGCCATCAACAAAATCAACGAAGAGCATGCTCTGGAGTCCTTGAAACTGATGAAGGAAGCAGCATCATTGATTTTCGACAACGAGAAACAAAAAACCTAAGTTGAGTTTGACGGAGATGCAAGGCATGAGACATGCAGCCGTAGTCTGCAACTGCAAATTTCTTATAACGCAGCAGATTCGGTAAAATCAGCAATCCCGACTTGTTGGGTCGAAGCTGAAAGCGAAGCCCAAAGGGTTTCAAATTTTAAAAAATACAATAACGATAATTCATTAAACATCAAAAGCATCTTGCCCCTTTTTAAAATTTGAAACGCTCAGATTAGGAAAAAAATGTCAATTAAACACCTGCACGAATACCGAGATCCTGAGCTTTCCCGGAAAATCATCCAACAAATAAAGAAAGTCAGTCAAAGACATATCCGTCTGATGGAAGTCTGCGGTACGCACACCGTGTCGATTTTCAGAAACGGCATCCGGTCGCTGCTGCCGGGGACCATTTCACTGCTTTCCGGTCCCGGATGCCCGGTCTGCGTCACGGCCCAAAGCGAAATCGACGCCTTTGTCGAGCTGTCCCAACGCGACGATGTCATTATCACCACATTCGGAGACCTCATCAGGGTTCCGGGCGCCGATTCATCCCTTCAAAGCGAACAGGCCAAAGGCAGGGACGTCCGCATCGTGTATTCCACATTTGACGCCCTTGAAATTGCCAAGAAGAACCCGGATAAACATGTCGTGTTTCTGGGGGTCGGGTTTGAAACCACAGCCCCAACCATCGCCGCATCCATTCAGGCCGCCCATGATTTGAATCTGAAAAATTATTCTGTCATAAGTGCTCACAAGCTTCTGCCGCCGGCCCTTTTCGCCCTTGCAGAAAACGAAAAACTAAACATCGACGGATTTATCCTTCCCGGCCATGTTTCCGTGATCATCGGCGTCAAAGCATACATTCCCTTTTTTGAAAGATACAACATCCCCTGCGTCATTGCCGGGTTCGAACCCATCGATATTTTGCAGGCGGTCCATATGCTGGTCCGCCAGATCGAAGGCAACGTCCCAAACATAGAAAACGGCTATAAAAGAGCGGTTTCCGTTGAAGGCAATCCAAAGGCCCAATCGATTTTGGACAGGGTCTTCGAACCCGCTGACGCCGCCTGGCGCGGCCTCGGCATCATCCCCTCAAGCGGCCTTAAGATAAGAAAAGAATTCGAAGCGTTCGATGCCCAAAAAGTGTTTGACGTCCGACTCACGGAAAAAGAAGAACCCAAAGGCTGCGCCTGCGGTGAAATCCTAACAGGTTACAAAATCCCCCCCCAGTGCGCACTCTACCAAAAAAAATGCACCCCCACCCACCCCATCGGCCCCTGCATGGTCTCCAGCGAAGGCACCTGCGCCGCCTATTATCGATACCATGACACCCCATAAAACGATTCAACTCAATATTTACAGTTCCACAGAAAACACAAAGGGAAAGTGGCATGAAAGAACGGAATGGAAAGCAGAAGATGAACGAATGGGAGGAGAATGCCTGCCCGCGTTGCAAGGGTACGGGCATGGTGTGCGGCCACAAGCCGGAGATTCTGCCCGGGGCCTGCTGCGCGGATTTTGCCAACGCCGTCTGCCCGGAGTGTGGGGGAACGGGAAGAGGTCCGCGCAAAAGGGGGGAGAACGGCGGCGGCTGACGCCGGACCGGGTCATTCCCGCTTCTTCTTATTCGCTCAATGCCGTTTGACCGGCTGCCGATAGCTTTTCTTGACAATATTGATTTTACCCCTGAAAATATCGGTTTGAGCGCTGAAAACGCCTATTTTGCAAGGGATAATAATAAAGATAAAACAGCGTGACCCAATCCTCTCAGCAGGATCAATGAAGCTATGACAGACAAAGTGTCGGGG
>Ga0315556_1001220_pt1 | contig 15710 bp, 12 predicted proteins | sample SalMarSW160310MG_FD_202112 | JGI IMG/M metagenome (GOLD analysis project Ga0315556, IMG submission 202112) | Salt marsh sediment microbial communities from the Plum Island Ecosystem LTER, Massachusetts, United States - Salt Marsh Sediment SW1603-10 ...
CTGCCCCCAATCAACAGGATAAACTGCTACAGTAACTCCGGAAGTAAAAAACCAGATTGAAAAAAATAGTAAGATTAATCCGTAAAAACCTGAACGTGAACTTAGGTGTTTGCTTGATTCACCGAGTTCAGCAATTTCATTCATTACGGATGAATCTTTTAGTTTAGCTTCACTTAGCGAACCGAAAAGAAATGTAAATTTGGTTGAATATCTATAGGTGTAAATAAATATTAATGCAAGTATTATCAACAGAAATGAAACTGATAAATAGATTACTGACGTTGTGTTACTTAAATGAAGAAGCTGTGAATATATAAGCACAGTTGTTAAAACCGGAACAATACCTAAAATTACACCAAGGCTTTTACTTACAGTAACAACTTCAATAATTTCTTTCGCAAAGGTAAGATAGTTTTTATGGTTTTCCTTTACCCCTTTATGCCTGTAAAAGAGAGAGAGAAATGTTCCACCAAATACCATACTAATAAAAGGAACAAAAAGGAAAAATATTAACATCGCCAGATAATGCAGCAATTGAAGATGCTCAGAAGATTGAGGTATTACAAATTTTTCAAGAAACTCCATTGTTCAATGCTCTCTTTTTTCAGTTAAATTAATGTTACAAGTTTATCTATAGAAATTAAAACGACTACAAGAATTGCAAAAATATTTATTTCCATAAATGCAAAACGAAAATATTTTTTCTCTTTGGTAGATCTTAATAATTTAATTGCCTTCCAGGTCAGCCACAACCCGGAAATGAAAAGCCCGTAATTAATAATGTTTGATCTTACAACTCCGAATAATGGAATAAGCAAACCAATCATAACAGTAGTGATTATCCAAACAAAAGTAATTCTACCCAATTGATCGGTATTGAAAATTTGAGTTAAAGTTGGAAAACCAGCTTGCTTATAATCTTCACCAAATATTAATAACAAAAGCCAGAAATGAGGGATCTGCCAGATAAAGAAAAACAGCGAAATAATAGCTATCCTTGGATCGAAAATATTTCCGCCTGCTGCAACCCAGCCAACTGCCGGAGGAATTGCCCCTACAATGGAACCGGGAATTATTGCAAATGCATTTTTCTTTTTTAGCGGAGTATAAATTGCGTTATACCAAACAAGATTTAGAATACCCAGTCCAAGCGCAAGAGTTCCAGCACCGAAATATAAAAGCATGGACCCTGCAATTACTAATAAAACCGCTACATTCAAAGCGTCCTGCGCCGAAATTTTACCAGATGGAATGGGACGGCTTTTTGTTCTCATCATCAGAGCATCGGTTTTTCTTTCCTGGTAGTGGTTAATAACAGCAGAACCACACGCTAATAATAAAATCCCAAAGACAGGCGCAATCATATTTACAGAAAATCCACCGGCGGCACAAAGGTAACCAAATATAGTTGTAATCGTGACAAAAAAAGTAATCCGGAATTTTGTTAATTCCATTAACAGATCAATTTTTTGTCTAACACTTAAATCGTGGGCTACAATATTTACTGTTTCATTCACCATAAATAATTCAATCACTATTTGTTGAATCAGTTTCTGAACTTGCCTCAATTGTCTTCGGAGCTTTTTCAGCCATCCATTTATCAAAGTCTTTTTGCGGAATAACCTTTACTGCTGAATACATATACGAGTGATTCAAGCCACAGTATTCAGCACAAAGCACCTGGTAAGTTCCCAGTTCCTGCGCTCTGAACCACGCAAAGTTGGTCCTGGAAGGTATACAATCTCTTTTAATACGGAATGCCGGTACATAAAACGAATGGTCAACATCTATAGAATGCAGGAGAACTTTTACATTCCTATTTAATGGGACATATAAGGTATCGCTCTCCACACCATTAGCATATTTATAGCTCCATTTCCACATCTGGGCTGTAACATTCACTACCATAGAATCTTTAGGAGGAGTTGTTAAATCTTTATAACCCGTCCAGCCCATCCAGAACATTCCTAGCGCAATCAAAGTTGGTATTACAGTCCAGGTAATTTCAAGTGCTGTGCTGCCGTGAAAATTAACAGCTTTTTTATTTCTCTTCCTGTTATATTTTATTACAAACGTTACCATCGCTATAGTAATCAATAAAAGGAAAAACACACATATAGAAACTAAAATAAAAAAGGTAGTGTTTGTTTCATTAACAAAATTTGATGCTTGTGCAATCATTGTTTAATTAACCTTACATTTTAGAATAATCAGAAAATAATAGAACGATTGAAATAATAATAAAAAAGAGTGCCACTCCCAGGAAGATTTTAAATGTTCGGGATTCAGTATTTAAATGCATAAACTCAGTAATAACCAGATAAGATTTTATTGATGCAATTACTAAAGCCATAGTAATAGTTACATCTCCAAGATTTACTCCTGCAACAGCAACTGTAATTGCAGTAAGAGTTAATAATCCCATCCATACCAAAATATATCTGCTGTACGAATGACTTGTATGTTCTGATAATTCGTTATTATTAATCATAAAAACCTACCTCAGGTTATTAAATAGAATAATGGGAAGAGGAAAATCCAGATGATATCAACAAGGTGCCAGTACAATCCGGCAGCTTCCAATTTTACCATCCTATCAGGTGTAATAACATCCTTAATTGTGAAACGCATCATAAACATAATTACAATCATTCCTATAATAACGTGGAGTCCATGTAAACCTGTCATAACATAATAAAGTCCATAAAATAAAATGTGACCCGGAGGCTGACTCAACAATTCAGGAGAGCCGGGGTAATTACCATGATGAATTTCCGCGGTCCATTCAAAATATTTATTTATAAGAAATATCAATCCGAAAATAACCGTTATTCCCTGCAAAGTAAGAGAAAGTATTTTCTTCCTGTTGCGCAAAGCAACTATAGAAAGAGCAATCGTCAAACTGCTTGTAAGAAGTATAGCAGTATTAGTTGTTCCTATAAAAACATTCATCGATTTTGCAGCAACATGGAAATCGGTCTGATGAAGGAACCTGTAAACCGAATAAACAAAAAACAAACCTCCGAAAAGGATCAATTCAGTAAACAAGAAGAGCCACATTCCCATTCTTGCGCCTACATCATCTCTATGGACGTGAGTTGTTACCGTTTGTTCATGAGTACTCACTTTACCTCCTCTAATTCTATGTCATTCTGTTTGTATTCGTAGGGTCCGTTGATCACATCCGGAATTTTATCAAAATTTGTTAACGGTGGAGGAGTTGGAACAGTCCATTCGAGTGTTTCTCCGCCCCACAAATTTCTTTCGGTTATTCTTGGACCATTAATGGCTGACTTAAGTAAATTGTAAAACATCATTAATATTCCAGCTATCATTATCCACGATCCTACAGTTGAAATTACATGATATACCTGGAACTGAGGTAAATAATGGTAAGATCTTCTTGGCATTCCCAACCAGCCCATAATGAAAAACGGAAAGTAAAGGATATTAAATCCTGTAAATATTATCCAGAATGCAACCTTTGCAAATTTCATATTATACATTTTGCCAATCATCTTAGGAAGCCAATAATGGAGCGCAGCAAAAATTCCAAAACCCGCTGTACCAAAAACAACATAATGAATGTGACCTACAATGAAATATGTATCGGTTAAATGAATATCTACTGAAAGAGCACCCTGAATTATTCCGGTTAAGCCGCCAATAGTAAAGAGAAAAATAAATGCCAGTGCATAAAGCATCGGTGCATCGAGTTGTATAGAGCCTTTATATAAAGTCGCCGTCCAGTTGAATACTTTAATAGCGCTTGGTATTGCCACCATAAATGTTAAAAGTGAAAATATAAATTCTGCTGAATCGCTCATACCAACTGCAAACATATGATGCGCCCAAACCAGGGATCCAAAGACAGCTATTGCCAAACTTGAATAAGCAATAAATTTATAACCAAATATCGTTCTATGTGAAAAGGTAGGGATTATTTCTGAAATAACACCCATCGATGGAACCGCCATTATATAAACAGCTGGATGAGAGTAAATCCAGAACAGGTGTTGGAATAATATAGGATCACCGCCTAGTGCAGGATCAAAAATTCCAACTCCAAAAACTCTTTCAACAATCACAAGCAAAAGTGTAATTCCGATTATCGGAGTAACGATTACCTGTATCCATCCTGTTGCATAAAGCCCCCAGGAGAATAACGGCATTTTGAACCAGTCCATTCCCGGAGCTCTTAACCTGTGAATAGTAGTTATAAAATTCAATCCAGTAAGAATGGAAGAGAATCCTAAAATAAAAACTGCTGATAGCGTGATAATCATATTGGTGCTGGTTCGAACGCTGTAAGGGATGTAAAAAGTCCAGCCCGTATCAGGTGCACCGCCAGGTAAAAAGATTGCAAGAATAATTAAAATACCGCCTATTATATATAGATACCACGACAGTAAATTAAGTCTCGGAAAAGCCACATCTTCCGCTCCGATCATAATCGGCAGAAAGAAATTACCGAATACAGCCGGAATACCGGGGATCACAAAAATAAAGAGCATTATTACCCCGTGCAGAGTAAAGAATGCGTTATAAGTTTGTGGCCCAACGATGGTTCCTTCAGGGGTCAATAATTCAATTCTTATCAATCCGCCCAGCGTCATTCCAACAAGGAACCAGCTAAGCAAGGCAACCATATAAAGGATGCCTATCCTTTTATGATCAGTTGAAAGTATCCAGGCAAATATACCTTTGTGCTTTCCCTTATAATCTAAAAAAGATCCTTGACCATTCGATTCAACGGTCTCAGCAACACCTGCCATAAAAATCTACCTCTTTTTACTTTTAACTTTCCAGGGTTTTTTAGCCCTTAAATAAACTACAAATACTCCAACCAATAATAACGTTCCCACACCAAAAATATTTAATAAGTTAACAACATATTTTTTGTCAGCGGGATCATAACTAAAACAAAAAGCTAACAATTTACCTACCGTAGGCATCACTTTTCCTTGTGATGCATCAAGCACGGCCATCTTAAAATCGAAAGGTAAAATTCCAAACTCACCTTTCTTATTATAATCCGGATAAAGATAGCGGCTTATTTTTCCACCTGGTGAAATGAAAATCACACAGGTTGTATGAATAAACTGTGTACCGACTCTTTCAAAATGAAAACCGGCTGCCTCAGTAGTGTGATAAATATTAACGCTGTCACCTGTCAGAAACTTCCAGGCATCATTCGGGAAAGGTTTATTTATCATGCTCAAAAAATTCTGTTTCTTCTCAGCAGCAACCTTTGGATTTTCCCGATTATCAAAACTTATTGTAACAATATCATAATCCTTCCCAGGCACAAGATCGGATTCGTTTACTATGTTTGACAATTCCGACATTAACGGGCTGCAAATTCCCGGGCACTTATAATAAACGAATGCCAGTACAGTGGTTTTATTTACAATATCTTTAAGAACAACTTTTTTACCGTTAGCATCAAAAAAAACTGCATTCATTGGAAGTTGTTTCCCAAGATGCTCCTCAATATCTATCTTTTGTTTAGCCTGAATATCATTTATTAATAAGCCGTGTGAACCTGCTACCAAAAAAATGAACAACGTTAATTTTGCAACCTTGTTCATCAAAATTTACCTCCGCGTAATCTAATCACATATACTTGCTTAAATACCTATAAAGCGTATCCCAATCATTACCATTTAAATTGAAAACTTTTTCGTTAAATCCATCCTGATGCACTTCATTAACAACGAGGTTTATAAAGGATTGTTCGTTCATTCTCCAATCTGATGCATTGCTTAAAATTGCAAGAGCTTTGAATTCATTTGATGTAACATTCTTGAATAATTTAGCTCCAGCATCACTTATATTATTGTTTATTGAATTAACAGTATTAATAATTTTCTGATACCTGTTTGCATTTTCTTTTACGATAATATCTTCAGCAACACTTGTCGGAATTTGTGCCGGTACCATTTTGCCTTGCGATAAATTATACGTAAGATCCAGCATCATTAAATCGGAATCAGTGTTTTCCGGAGGATTCTTAATAAAGATAGCACGAATATATGCAGCTAAAGCAAATAAATCTTCCGGTTTCATATATGAATATGAAGCCATTGCACTGCCCTTAATTCCTTCCTGCAAAGTCTTATAAATATCAGAAGAGGTTTGCCCATTTATCCAATTTGCATTGCTTGTATAATTTCTTGGCGGTGGATTTAAACCTGCGGATGCCGGCCCATCACCTTTACCATCCGTTCCGTGACAGGAAGAACAATTTGCGGAATATAAATCTTTTCCCTTAGCAATTAATTCAGGTGTAGCGTTTTTCATATTCTCAACATCAACTGGTGGAATTACCTGCGCTTTCTTAAATGTTAAATCCTGCTGAGTAGCAGTAGTATCAGGAAGTTGCGGAGGGACTCCCTTCCTGGTTATAAAATTAAAATTGCTAACATATAATAGTCCAATTACAAGTCCTATTACCAGCAAATACGGATAAGCAAACGCCAATATTGTAACAGGATTCTTTTTCGCTTCTTCTATTTTTTGTTTTATGCTTTTTTCAAAAATGCTCATATAAACCTATTTAGACTAAAGGTGAAAATCTAATCCACGTTGTAATTTAGGATCTCCTACTGGAACCAAATTAAATTTCTCCGCCATCTTATTAAATACAAGTAGCAACACTCCTACAAATAATAAAGGATAAACAAAATCGATCCAGCTAAAAGAATAAACATGATTATTTCTTGACATACTTGGCATAATCAGCCAGTATATATCAAGAAAGTGCACACATAAAATCCAGATAGACATAAATTTTAATCGTTTTAGATTAGTCTTTGCCTCGTAAGAAATAAGACCAAAAAATGGAACTATAAAGTGTGTAACTATTAATAGAATTGAAATTATCTTCCATCCCCCGTCCCATCTCTGCATAAACCAGAATGTTTCTTCAGGTAAATTTCCATACCATATAAGCATGTATTGTGAAAATGCTATATACCCCCAGAAAACGGTGAACGCAAATAACAAGGTACCAAGACTATAAAAATGATCCTTATTGATTGCGGAATGCATGTAGTCTTTTTCTTTTAACTTAATTGCACTTAAGGTTAAAACTGCAAGCGCACTCAGGGTTACTCCTGCAAATAAATAGACTCCAAAAATTGTTGAAAACCATTTGGACTCGAGACTCATTACCCAGTCAACAGCAATCAAAGTAATAGTAATGGCAAACAAAGGAATAAATATTACCGATAAAGTTATGTTTCTTTTTGTAAGCAACTGATCCTGAACATTATCCTGCTTCTGCGAATTTTTAGTGATCATCCAATAAAAGAGACACCACAATAAAATTATCACTACAACTCTTACTACAAAAAACGGAGTATTAAGATATGCTGATTTTGCTTCCAACATTTTGTCACCATGGACGAAATTCGCATGCGACCATAAAAATAAATTCCCTGTATTCAGAAATAATGGAATTACAAAAATTAATAAAAGCGGTAGAGCTGCCGCGAAGAATTCACTAATCCTTCTGAACGGTGTGCTCCAATCAGCGTTTGCTGCATACTCTAATGCAACCAGGAACAGAGAACCGACGGCAATACTTAAGAAGAACAAAAATGAAACGAGGTACGCATAAGATGCTCTGTAACTATTAAACATAAAACCTGCAATGCCCAGCACCAGGCCCATACCTGCGAGTATCATTCCGATCTTTTGAACAGATTGCGGCAAATTCTTTTTAACGTAACCGGATTCAATTTTGGACATTTGAAACAGACTCCTTATTAGCTGATGTTAAATCAGATTCTTTAGCGTTTTGTGCTCTCTGTAAAACTCTAATATAATCGACGATAGCCCATCTTTCATCCCGCGTGACCTGTCTTGCATAAGAAGGCATAGCATTCTGACCATTAGTTATTATATGGTATATCATGCCATCAGGGTAATTTATAATTTTATCTGAATGAAGAGTTGGACCATTAGGAAACTGACCCTGCAGTCTGCTATTGCCATCGCCAAAGTTGCCATGACAAGGACTACAGAAGGTTAAAAATTTTCTCTTCCCAAGATCTAAAACTTGTTTTGTTGGAATTGTGGGATTCGATAATACCTGTGCCGGGTTTGTCTGTCCTTCATATGGATAAGGCATATAACCTCTGGCAATAGTTCCATCAACAGGAGGACGCATACCTTCTCCGTTTGCAAAGATATTACTTCCATCCTGTGCACTTAATTTATCCTGTTTATCCATCCAATCAAATGGAGTGATATACATCAATTTATTAAGTGTAACATAGGTCATGCCTGAAGTTGCAAGCGCAACAAAAATCAGGAACACGATAAACTTTGGTTCAAACATCCTGTGTTTTTCTTCTTCAGGAAAGTAGATACTTTCAATTTTATAAGCTCCAAGCTCATTGAGAAATTCTGTGACTTCAGTTTTATTAAATTTTTCATCTTCAACTTCAATCACTAAACCGTACTTATCTGCAGAAACTGCTTTCATGTATTCGGTATCATGCAGAGGATGAGAATTGTTTGGAAGTTTAAAATAAACTGCAATCATCCCAACTACAGTTGAGATCGCTGCAAAAAGTACTGTAGTTTCAAATGTTATTGGAATAAACGCAGGAATAGCAAGGAAAGGTTTTCCACCTACAACTATATTGTAACTTGCTGCATAACACCACCACATAAACAAGAATATGAAGGTTGCTCCCGACAATCCAAAGAACAACGTAACGAAACCTATTTTCGACTGTCCCATACCCATTGCACGATCCATTCCGTGAAGGGGATAGGGGGTATTAGTATCAAATTTTTTATATCCTGCTTCCGTAGTTTTCTTTGCAGCATTGATAATTTCATCAGGTGTTTTAAATAACGCCGCTAAAGAATGAAGTTTTTTATTAGCCATTATGATCTCCTCCGTGGTGCGATGGTTGAGCACCTTCCACAACTCCTTTAATTTCAGACATAGTTACAACCGGTAATGTTCGTGTGAACAAAAGAACAAGCGTAAAGAATAACCCGAAGCTTCCTATCAGGATTGAAAAATCTACCCAGGTCGGAGAGAAATAGCCCCAGCTTGAAGGCAGGAAATCTCTTTGTAATGAGGAAGCAATAATAATAAATCTTTCAAACCACATACCAACATTTACCAGAATCACTACAAAAAACATAACAGGTATAGATCTTCTAAATTTTTTGAACCAAAATAATTGCGGGAAAAGTGAATTACAGGAAACCATTATCCAGTAACCCCATGCATAATCTCCAAAAGCCCTGTTGATTGCAGCATATTGTTCAGTTGGTACACCGCTATACCATGAAATGAAAAATTCCATCAGGTAAGCATATCCTACCATGGAGCCCGTAAGAAGAATAATTTTATTCATTCTTTCGAGGTGATCCATAGTAATAACATTTTCGAGATCAAAAACTTTCCTCACAAAAATCAGTGCCGTTACAACCATAGCAAATCCGGAGAATATAGCTCCTGCAACAAAGTACGGAGGAAATATAGTTGAATGCCAACCGGGTAAAACTGCAACAGCAAAGTCAAAGCTTACAACAGAGTGAACAGAAAGTACAAGCGGAGTTGCAAGTCCGGCAAGAATCATATAAGTTTTTTCGTAATGTCTCCAATCCCTGTTCGAAAATTTCCAACCCAGACTGAACAAAGAATAAACTGTCTTTTTAATTTTTGTGGTTGCCCTGTCTCTTAAAACTGCAAAGTCAGGAATAAGTCCCACATACCAGAACATAAGTGAAACGATAAAGTACGTAGAGACAGCAAACACATCCCATACTAGAGGAGAGATAAAATTCGGCCATAGGTGATGTGAGTTAGGATAAGGTATTAAATAACCTGCAAGCCACGGACGACCGGTATGTATGATAGGAAAAATACCAGCGCAGATTACTGCAAAGATCGTCATTGCTTCGGCAAACCTGGAAATACCTGTTCTCCATTTTTGTCTTAACAAATAAAGGATTGCAGATATAAGTGTACCGGCGTGTGCAATACCTACCCAGAATACGAAGTTAGTTATGCCCCAACCCCACGCTACCGGCTGATTATTACCCCACTCACCTATACCGTAAAAGAACGTCAATGAAACGCCTATCACGCCAAGCAGTAAAAGTGAAGTTGTAAAAGCCAGTGCAATGAAATATTTTCTACCGGGCTTTTCATTCATTGGTTTTGAAATGGCATTATCAAGATCTGCCATTGTCAGGTTACCCTGAACCAAGGTTATTTCTTTAGTATAATCTGGACTCACTATACTTCCTCCGAGTGGGTATTTCTTAATTTAGCGAGATAAGTAACGTTTGGTTTTACATTCAATTGTTCAAGAACATAGTAACCTAGTTCGTGGTTTCTGTATTTGTAGAACTCACTATTCTTATCGTTCATATCACCGAAATTAATTGCATTTGTGTTGCAAGCATCCTGACATGCAGTATGAACATTCGCTCCGATTATATTTCTGTGTTCTCTTATCGCATCTTCACGTTCAGTTGCAATCCTCTGGATACAGAATGTACATTTCTCCATCACTCCTCTTGAGCGGACAGTCACTTCAGGATTATAAACAAGATCAAGCAATTCTTTTTGCTGGAAGCCGTCTCTAAAATGATCTCTGAAATTGAAGAAGTTAAATCTTCTTACTTTATAAGGACAGTTGTTTGAACAATATCTTGTACCAACACACCTGTTGTAAACCATCTGGTTCAAACCATCTTTACTATGAGTAGTAGCAGCAACAGGACAAACATTCTCACAGGGAGCGTTGTCACACTGCTGGCATAACATCGGCTGCGTACTAACAATCGGATCATCTTCCGAACCCGAATAGTAAGTATCGATTCTTAGCCACTGCATTTCCCTTCCAACAGCAACCTGATCTTTACCAACTACAGGATTATTATTTTCTGCAATGCAGGCAACTACGCAGTCGCTGCATCCAGTACATTTATTCAGATCGATTGACATTGCCCATTTAACACCGGTAAAGTAACCAGGATGTTTTGGATAAATCTCATCAACAGGCGCTTCTTCACTCATCTCAGCAATAAACTTAGGATTCTTTAGATATTCCTTAACAGTTCCTTCTTTAATTATATGTCTTTCACCAAGAGTATTATCGTTAGGTGAATGTTCAAAGAGATGATGTTCCTGAGCTGAAACTAATTTATAGCTTCCGTCGCCTTTCTTAATATTAGCAGATGTAAACAACCAGGCCGAACCTTTCGCATCTTTAGATAATAAAACATTTGCATTGAATCCTGTTCCTTTTCCTACTTCTCCGACAACCGTTCTGCCCCAGCCTGTTTCGATTGCAATCGTGTTGTCTGCACAACCCGGCTGAACTAAAACCGGAATTTCTAATGTTCTCTTTCCAATCGTTACTGAAATCTTATCATTACTTTCTACGCCTAAAGTTTTCGCTGTATTCTGTGAAACTGACGCATAATTGTCCCACGTCATTTTAGATACAGGGTGAGGAAGTTCCTGCAACCAACCATTATTCAAATACTTTCCATCTCCAAGAGAATAGCTTTCATTCAGAACAACAGCGTATCCGGATAATTTAGAATTGGTTTTATTTATTCCATTTAAGGCTGAATTGTTAAATTTACCGAATGTTTTTGCCGAGTCATTTGTTAAAACAATTCCTTCCTGAAGTGCACCGTACCAGAATTCCTTAAATGGCAATCTTGATTTTAATGAAGGATAAACATTGCTTTCCCAATTCTTCATTAAATATTCATGATACATTGTATCGCTAAACTTACTATTTGCCCCACCGATCCAGTTTAAAAGGACAGCTTCTTTTTCTCTTGTATTGTAGATAGCCGCAATAACAGGTTGTTGAAGAGAAGAAAATCCAGTTCTTGTTTTTGCATCGCCCCATGATTCAAACGGATGATTAATTGGCAAAGTAAAATGACCTGCAGCCGACGAATCATTTGCGCTTTCAATTAATGAAATAACTGTAGGAACTTTCTTCAAAGCATCAGCATAACCAAGATCGTTTGGCAAATGATAAACCGGATCAGAATCAAAATGAATTACTGTTCCGACCTTACCTGAATTCATATCTGATACAAGCGATTCTAATTCTTCCTTGCTGCTTAAAGGTTGAGCTGAATAAACATCTGAATCAGTTCTGAATAATTTTGTATTTCCAAGAATATCATTTAACAGGTTTACCGCGATGTGTGTGTTTTCTGATAAAATTCTACCTGCGTAAACAATCGCGTTACCTTTATTGTTTACAAGATCATCAACCAGGTATTTTAATTTCTTAGTGTTAAGTGAATATGTTTTTGCGAAATTATTTAACGAGAAATTTGAAAGATCAATTGGTAACTCGTACGCTGTTCTCCTTGCAACTTCTTTCAAGAGGCTTAATACAAATTCGTTCTGTGCATCGGGCCTGAGCTTTAACCGATAATCTGCGTTCATTCCTGTCTGAGACATATTGCCTTCAACAACATAAAGTCTGTTGAAGTTTTTCGCATCACTAACTTCCCTTCCTTCTGTAAACATCCTGGAATTTTCAACTTTGTTTCCATCGACTCCAAGGAAATCGGCTTCCAATACGACAATTACTTTTGCTTCGTTCCATTTTATTAAAGGATAATAATCAGTTCCGTAACATTTCTTCCAGGCAGAATTTCTTACTTCATCGTTAAACAATTCATAAGAATAAACTTTTGTCCCGGGATATTTTGCTGCAAAATCATCTAATGTTTTTTTAGTAGTTGGTGAGAGTATCTTCGAAGAAATAATTGCAATTTCTTTCCCGGCATTAGCAGTTAAAGCATTAACAATTTCCGAATCTGCTTGCTGCCAGGTAGTTTTTAAAAATTCCCCGCTCCTTGCTTTCTTCATCGGGTTTTGTAATCTATCCGGATCATATAAGTTTAAAACACTTGCCTGACCAATTGCGTTTATCTTTCCTTTACTTACCGGATGATCCGGGTTTCCGTCAACCTTGATCGGCCTTCCCTCGCGGGTCTTAATTATAATTCCCTGCGAAATAGATCCGTAATTAAAAGTAGAAGCATAATATTTTGGTTTACCGACAACAGTATCTTCCGGCATTTTTGTGTAAGGAATAATTTCTCCCTTGTCCCTGTAATCGGAACAACCTACACCCGCTAATGCTGCTGAAGCACCTACTAGTGCTAAAAATTTACGCCTGGAAACTCTGGATAATTTTGACGGATCGAAATCATCGGTAGCGCCTTCTTGAAATTCGTTATGGCTGGAAGCAATTAAAGCAGGGTCTTTATGTAACTCCGCAAAACTGCGCCAGTAGTTCTGATCCTTTTCCTGTTTTATTTCTTCGTTATTTGTTCCGTCCTTAACTTCAGACATTATTACCACCTATATTTTTTCTGCTTACAGCCAGTGGATTTACTTTCACGCGGCTGTTGGTTTTCTCAGCTTTGTTTGAATTGATCTTCTTTGAAAATAATTTAAACGGCAGTGATCTCAGGGCAAAATATCCTGCAACTCCCGCAACCAGGCTGATAAAGAAATTTTTCCTTTTCATTCTTTTATCGAAGTTCAGATTTTTTAATTCCATCTTTCTTTAACTCCGGTTTAACGATGACAGGCCCAGCAATTGTCCGGACCGTTTTTAACATTCTTTAAATAAGGTAATTTTTTCTGAGCATTCCTGTGGCAATCCAGGCAGGCTCCCATAGTAAACGAATTCATTTGCCCGATATGATCCATATTCCTTACATCTCCGTGACAGCTTGAACAATCAATACCGGAGTTTACGTGAACACTGTGATTGAAATAAACAAAACCGGGAACCCTGTGAATTCTCTTCCACGGTAGAGCTATACCTTCGTTATAATACTTTGTTAATTTTTTTATTTCGGGTCGATCTTTGCGGGCTATAGTGTGACAGTTCATACAAGTTGAAACAGCAGGCACCATCGCATGCCTTGATTTCTCCACACCCGTGTGACAATACTGGCAATCAATTTTCATTAATCCGGCGTGAAGTTTATGTGAAAAATTTATCGGTTGAACCGGAGTGTAACCAACTCCGTCTCTTTCGGCTCTTGAAGCAAAGTATGTAAGTGTAAATGAAGCTAATATGACAAAGATGGTGATGGGTAATCGGACTCTTAGAATATAATCCAGAAAAGATTTTTTCATCATTTACCTTTTGAGTTACAAGCGATTTTTTTAGAAGAAATTATGTTCATAACAACATCAATAAGTCTGCTCTAAAAAACTTTGGACTTGAATAAAATAATTTTGTGGTATTGTTAAGAATAAATTTGATGCGGTTAAAAGGCTGCCGCAAATGATTAATTAAATAAAAAAAATTTAACAAATCTTAGTCGATAAAATTAAAGAATTACATTTTTAAAACAAAGAATCCCAGGAGAAAATTTAGCACAATTTTTTATTTTTTTGAACTTCTGGGTCATAATTTATTTGTTGTAATTTTTAACACTTAGCAACGCTTTACTACCTCATATTTTCATTTATGAGAATCAGAAACCTCTATCATATTCTTTAAGAGTGTCGCCGGGTGCTTTATTTCAAATTCACAATTGAACCTTTTAGCACCGTAAACCAACTGTGTTATACAACCCGGATTCCCGGTCACCACAATTGAAGCACCGGTCCTTTTAATATTTCCGATCTTGTTTTTCAGGAAATACAGAGCATCTTCGAAGCGGGTTACATTATAAATACCGGCACTGCCGCAGCAAGTATCAGAATATTCCATTTCTACTAACTCTAAACCCTGAATAGATTTTAATAGTTCCCTTGGCTCTTTTGTGATCTTTTGCGAATGTGCCAGATGACAGGCATCATGGTAAGTAACAGTTGCATTAAAATTTCCCGGCCCTGAAGCTGGTCGTTTATCGCAAAGGAATTCGGAAACATCTCTTACTCTATTTGAAAATATTTTTGCTTTCTCAGAATAGTCCGGATCATCTTTAAATAAGTCTCCATACTCTTTCATAAATGCACCGCACCCGGCTGAGTTTGAAATCAAATATTCGTATTCACTTTGTACAAATGAATCTATATTTTTTCTCGCAAGTATGCGTGCAAATTCGATATCACCGTTGTGCGCATGCAGCGACCCGCAGCAAACCTGGTTTTGTGGAGTAAATACTTCACAACCAAATTCTTTGAGCACATCAATAGTATCTATATTAATATCCGCAAAGGCTACGTTCATTATACATCCGTAATGGAATGCTGTCTTATATTTTGCGTCCGCTTCAGGTCTTGATATCTCAGGTATCTTTTCATCGCTGAAGAAATCAGAAATTTTGGGAGAGAGTTTTGAAATTTCAGGTAAATTCTTCGAGAATATTTTTAATATGCCGGAATTTTCAAAAAAGTTTTTTAAGAATGAACGTTGATAAAACCTCAGGAACTTAGCAAACAATTTCAAATTGCTTTTGTCGGCCAATATTTTTCTCAGCAGGAATCTTTTAACCTGAATTTTAAAGAAAGTGTTTTTATATTTCTCATCAACTACTACTCTTGCTGATTCGACAAGTTTTCCGTATTTAACTCCTGCGGGACAAGCCGTTTCACAGGCCTGGCAATCGAGACAAAAATTCATTTCCTCCGCAAACAGATCAGATATTGGTAACTCACCCTGCGATACTGATTTTATCATTTTTATTCTACCGCGCGGAGAAGATCTTTCATTTTT
>Ga0315556_1001221_pt1 | contig 15701 bp, 13 predicted proteins | sample SalMarSW160310MG_FD_202112 | JGI IMG/M metagenome (GOLD analysis project Ga0315556, IMG submission 202112) | Salt marsh sediment microbial communities from the Plum Island Ecosystem LTER, Massachusetts, United States - Salt Marsh Sediment SW1603-10 ...
ATCCGCGAGGGGCGCTGCGAGGTCAGCCGTACCCTGGGTCCGAGAAAGACCGTGCTGGCGGCGCGCGGCCCGGGCGATGCCTTCGGGGAAGAGGCGCTGATCTCCTCGGCACCCCGCAACGCGGACGTCATCATGCTGACCGACGGCCGTCTGATGCGTCTGTCCAAGGAGCGCTTCCACGCCTTGCTGGAGCAGCCGCTGCTGCGCCGCATCGATCTGCGGCAGGCCTCCGAGCTCATCCAGCGGGGCGCCACACGGGTCGACGTGCGCACCGAGGAGGAGTTCAAGTTCTCCGACATCAAAGGGGCCCTCAATATCCCGCTGTATCTCCTGCGTCTGAGAATGCCCAGGCTCGACCCGGGCCGCAGCTACATCGTCTACTGCGACACGGGAGAGCGCAGCGCCGTGGCTGCCTTCGTGATGGCCCATCAGGGGCTCGACGTCTACGTGCTCAAGGGCGGCCTCAGCGCGGCGATGGGGGAGTAGGCCGCGGTAGGCGGTAGGCGGTAGGCGGTAGGCGGTAGGCGGTAGGCGGTAGGCGGGGATTGTAGGAGCGAGCTCCAGCTCGCGATAGCCGCTGGCACCGAAAGAGCAGACAACAGCCCGTAGCGAACCGCATCCCGCCAAACGCGGCTCGCCGCGCCAAGAGAACCCCGTAGGCCAGATGCGACGCAGCCGTTATCTGATGCAATGCTCAATGGGCGGATCGACCCGCGACCCATAGCAGCCACTGGTTCGCTGCCATGGCGAGCAGCACCGACGCGGCGAAGGCGTAGAGCCCATAATCCACCCTCACTTCGGCGATCGAGCCAAGCTTCACGCTCGCGACCAGGGTGGCCACCACGAACACGTCGAGCATCGACCACTTCCCGTAATGGGCGATCCAACGCACGTGCCGGCGGTGCCGAGCACTCTCGGCCGGCTCCAGGTTCCATACCCGAAACAGCAGCCCCAGCTTGAGCAGCGGCAGCAGAACGCTGAACCCGAGGATCACCGCGAAGAGCATCCACTCCCCCGCCCCGGCCAGGTTCTCAAGGCCGCTGTAGAGCGAGACCTCGTTGGAGAAGACGAAGAACTTCTCCAGGGTGAGCAGCGGCGCGAAGACACCCACCACCAGCAGGGCGAGGGCAGCCGCCAGCAGCAGGTTCAGCCCGGCTCCGGTCCTTGGATGCCGGCGCGCCAGGCTGTCCGCCCTGAGCCGGACGCGCGATCCGCGGCCCATCCTCAGCGCTCCCAGCGCAGCCCCACCCCGAGGGGCGCCTCGGCGTGAAACGGCTCGCACACCCAAAGGTCTGCCACCGCGACGAGGCACTGCCCTGCGTAGACCAACGGGACCCGCTCGCGGACCCAGGGCGGGACCCCGGTCTCCTGCAACAGGCGCTTGAGGGTCTGGCTGTGCCGACGCCCCCGGGGGCGGCAGCGCTCTCCGCCGACACGAAAGCGCACGCGTAACGGCTCCTTCCCCCAGAGCCCCGCGTCCACGCCCGCAACACCTCGGGCGGCGTACAGCGCACCCCCGCCCGGCAGGACCAGCGGGCAATGCCCGTCCCACTCAAGCCCTTCAGTGACGCGCGGAGGATCGCGCGCTGTCTCCAGATACAGCACCCCCCGATAGCGCCGAACCTCCACCCCGCACCAGTGCACCCGGGGATTGCGGTCCGGCGCGGCGCCGACCGCCTCGCGCAGCACCAGATCGAGGCGGGCCGAGTCCGGCACCCGCTGCCCTCGAGAGCGGATCCAGCGGCGCAGCAGCGCCCGCGCCCGCGGCGGTGCCAGGCGCTCCACGGCAGCCAGCTCGAGCCCGCCGTCGGATCGGGCGGCATGCGCGAGGTCAGAGTCTGCAAGAGAATCGATGAGCACCTGGGCCTCGGCACAGTGCGCGGCGCCGCGCGATAGCGTCCGGTCCAAGGCGGGCCAGCGCCGGCGCAGCAACGGGATCACCTCGCGACGCAGGAAGTTGCGATCGAACCGAGTGTCCTCGTTGCTGGGGTCCTCGATCCACGCCAATCCCTGCTCCCGCGCATAGGCCTGCAGCTCAGCCCGGCCAAACCCCAGCAGTGGACGCACCAGCCGTCCCGCACCCAGGGGCGCCTCGGCCGGCATAGCAGCCAGCCCGCTCGGCCCGCTGCCCCGCAGCAGCTGCAGTAGCACGGTCTCAGCCTGGTCGTCGCGGTGCTGGGCGCTGAGCAGCACATCGCCCTCGGACAGCACGGTTGCCAGGGCACGGTAACGGGCCTCCCGCGCGGCCGCCTCGGGGCTCTCGCCGGAGCCCGACGCGACGTCGACCCGCAGGGTTTGGACACCTACGCCCAGATCCCGGCCGAGACGCTCGCAAAACAGCTGCCAGCGCCCCGCATCGGGATGCAGGCCGTGGTGGACATGCAGGGCGTCTACGGGAGCGCCCAGGCGCTCGCGCAGGGTGGCCAGGGCATGCAGCAGCACCACGGAGTCCAGCCCGCCGCTCAGGGCGACGCGGTATCGCCGGGGCCGAGAGAACCGGGTCAGGGATTCGATGAGTCGGTCGCTGGAAAAGCCCATCGGGAACGGCCTGGGACAGGATGGGCAGGAGCCTGTCGATGAGATGGGACTGTCCTACAGCGGAAAAGCGGATATCGGCAACCCACCGGCGTCAACCGCCGCTGAACTGACCGTAGCGCATCAGGCGCTCGTAGCGGCTTTCGAGCAGCTTGTCCACGGAGACGGCGTCGATGCGGTCGAGCGCCTCGACCAGGGCAGCTTTGAGGCTGCGGGCGGCGGAATCGGGGTCGCGGTGGGCGCCCCCCAGGGGCTCGGGAACGATCTCGTCGATCAACGCCAGCTCCTTGAGCCGATCCGAGGTGATGGCCATGGCCTCGGCCGCCAGGGAGGCCTTGTCCGCACTCTTCCACAGGATCGAGGCACAGCCCTCCGGCGAGATCACGGAATAGGTGCTGTACTGCAGCATCATGACTCGGTCGCCCACGCCGATGGCCAGCGCCCCGCCGGAGCCGCCCTCCCCCATGATGGTGCAGATGACCGGGGTCTTGAGGCCCGACATGACCTGCAGGTTCCGGGCGATGGCCTCGCTCTGTCCCCGCTCTTCCGCGTCCACCCCCGGGTAGGCCCCGGGCGTGTCGATAAAGGTCAGGACCGGCAGCTTGAACCGCTCGGCCGTGCGCATCAGGCGCATCGCCTTGCGATAGCCCTCCGGCTTGGGCATGCCGAAGTTGCGGTAGATCTTCTCCTTGGTGTCGCGCCCTTTCTGGTGCCCGATCGCCATCACGGGGCGGCCATCGAGCCGCGCGAGACCGCCGACGATGGCGTGGTCGTCGGCGAAGGCGCGGTCGCCGTGCAGCTCGTGGAACTCGTCGAACAGTCGGCTCGTGTAGTCGAGCATGTAGGGGCGTAACGGGTGGCGCGAGAGCTGGGAGATCTGCCAGGGAGTAAGGCTCGCGAAGATCGACTCGGTCAGGCTGCGGCTCTTGTTCTGCAGCCTCTGCACCTCCTCCTGGATGTTGACCTCGGCGTCGTCTCCGACCAGGCGCAGCTCTTCGATCTTCGCCTCGAGCTCTGCGATAGGTTGCTCAAAATCGAGGAAATTCAGGTCCATCGACGAATGATACCGGAACCCCTTTTTCAGTTACATAGCGGGGGGCCGTGGCGCCCGCAAACTCCCTCGGGGAGCTGGCTTGAACCTAGGTTGAAAGAACGGCCGAGGCACCAGGGGCTGCGCAGGACGCGGGCAAGGAACGAACCGTATCGACCGGGGCTCATCCGCCCCTCGTCCCCCCGATCCTGCGCCGATCGTAATCCACCTGCACCCGCTCCAGGCCAAGGAAGCGCGACAGACGGTGCAGCAGCTCGTCGTTGGGATGAGCCCGCCAGGTGTCGCCGAGGACCAGCTCTGCGCGTGCGCCTCGACCGCGATAAGAGAGGGTGACCGGACAGGGTCCCCCACGGTAAGGGGCCAGGATCTCGGCCAGCTGCTCCGCCAGCGCCTGCGGCGCGAGCCCGTGGGCATCGGCCCAGTCGGCGCCGAGAGACAGCTGCAGCCGCGCGGCGTAGGCCGCCCGCGCCTGCTCGAATTCCAACACCTGGTCGACGCGCAGGCCCAGGCCGCCGCGATACTCGTCATGGGACAGGTTGCCCGCGACCACCAGGATCTTGTCCTGCACCAGCAGATCCCGGTGAGCCTCGTAGACCTCGGAGAACAACGTGGCCTCGATGCGCCCGGTGCGGTCGTCGAGCACCACCGAGCCCATGCGCCCGCGCGGGGTCTGGCTGTGGCGCACCCCCATGACCAGACCCGCTACCACCACGGGCTGGCGCGCGCCGTAGCGTCGCTCCTCCTCGGGCAGCGCCAGATCCCCGATCCGGGAGCTGACCACGGAGGCGAGCTCGGTCGCATAACGGTCTATGGGGTGCCCCGTCAGGTAGAGCCCCAGGGTCTCGCGCTCTCCTTGGAGGCGCTGCTCGTCCTCCCACTCCTCGTCCTCCGGGGGGACGAGCTGGACGTCGGGCACCGGGGGCTCGGCGGCCCCCCCCCCGAACAGATCGCTCTGTCCGGCACTCTGGTTCTGCTCGTGCTGCTCGGCGAGCTTCAGCGCCAGGGGCAGCTGCATCGCCAGGGTGCGCCGATTCGGCCCCAGACCGTCCAGGGCGCCGGAGCGGATCAGGGTCTCGAGCACCCGGCGGTTGGCCTTGCGCAGGTCGATGCGGCGGCAGAATTCGAACAGGTCCCTGAAGGGGCCCGCGCCGCCGCGCGCCCCCAGGATCCCCTCGATGGCCGCCTGCCCGACCCCTTTGATCGCCCCCAGGCCGTATACCACCGTGCGCTCGTCGGCGACGGTGAACATGTAGTCCGAGCGGTTGACGTCCGGGGGCTCCACCCTGAGCCCCATGGAGCGGCACTCCTCGATGAAGTTGACCACCTTGTCGGTGTTGTCCATGTCCGAGGACAGCACCGCGGCCATGAAGGCCGCCGGGTGATGGGCCTTGAGCCAGAGGGTCTGGTAAGCCACCAGGGCATAGGCGGCGGAGTGGGACTTGTTGAACCCGTACCCCGCGAACTTCTCCATCAGGTCGAAGATGTACGAGGCAGTCTGCTCCTCGACCCCCCGCTTGAGGGCGCCCTCCATGAAGATCGCCCGCTGCTTCGCCATCTCCTCGAGCTTCTTCTTGCCCATGGCCCGGCGCAGCAGGTCGGCGCCGCCGAGCGTGTAGCCCGCAAGCACCTGAGCGATCTGCATCACCTGCTCCTGATACAAGATCACGCCGTAGGTGGCCTTGAGAATCGGCTCCAGGTCCGGATGGGGATACTCGACCTTGGCCCGCCCGTGCTTGCGGTTGATGAAGTCGTCCACCATGCCCGACTGCAGTGGGCCGGGGCGAAACAGCGCCACCAGCGCGGTGATGTCGTCGAAGCAGTCCGGCTGCAGCTTCTTGATCAGCTCCTTCATGCCCCGGGATTCGAGCTGGAACACCGCGGTAGTCTCGGCACTCTTGAGCAGCCGGAACGACTTGTCGTCATCGGTCGGGACGCGCGAGATGTCCAGGGCCGGCTCGCCCGAGGCGAGGCGGCGGTTCACCGCCTTGACCGCCCAGTCGATGATGGTGAGGGTACGAAGCCCCAGGAAGTCGAACTTCACCAGCCCCACCTGCTCGACGTCGTCCTTGTCGAACTGGGTGACCAGGTTCTCGCCGCCGGCCTCGCAGTAGAGTGGCGTGAAGTCGGTCAGCTTGCCGGGGGCGATCACCACCCCGCCGGCGTGCTTGCCTGCGTTTCGGGCGAGCCCCTCGAGCTTGCGCGCCATGTCGATGAGCTGGCTCACCTCTTCGTCGCCCTCGTAGACCTCGCGCAGGTCGTCGCTGTCGGCCAGCGCCTTCTCGAGCGTCATGCCGATCTCGAAGGGCACCAGCTTGGCGATCCGGTCCACGAACCCATAGGGATGGCCGAGCACCCGGCCCACATCGCGCACCACCGCTCGGGCGGCCATGGTGCCGTAGGTGATGATCTGGGAGACCGAGTCGCGTCCATATCTGCCCGCCACGTACTCGATCACGCGGTCGCGGTTGTCCATGCAGAAGTCCACGTCGAAGTCCGGCATGGACACACGCTCGGGGTTGAGAAAGCGCTCAAACAGGAGATCGTGCTCCAGGGGATCGAGATCGGTGATCTTAAGCGCGTATGCCACCAGGGACCCGGCGCCCGAGCCGCGGCCCGGCCCCACCGGAATCCCGTTGTCCTTGGCCCATTGGATGAAGTCGGCGACGATCAGGAAGTAGCCTGGGAAGCCCATGCGGATGATCACGTCCAGCTCGGTCTCCAGGCGCTCCTCGTAGGCCCGGCGCGGCTGGACGCTATCCGTCGCCGCGGGACCGAGGATGCGCTCCAGCCGCCAGGCGAGCCCACGACGCGCCTCCTGGCGAAAGAAGTCGCCCTCGCTCATGCCCGCGGGGACCGGAAAATCCGGCAGGAAATTCTTGCCCAGGGTGAGGCCGAGATTGCAGCGCCGGGCGATCTCCACGCTGTTGGCGAGCGCCTCGGGGATGTCGGCGAACAGCTCCTCCATCTCCCCGGGGGTGCGCAGGTACTGGGCCTCGCTGTAGCTGCGGGGGCGGCGGGGGTCGTCCAGGGTGCGCCCCTCGTGGATGCACACCCGCACCTCGTGGGCCTCGAACTCCGCGGGGGTCAGGAACCGCACGTCGTTGGTGGCCACCACCGCCACGCCGGTCTCGGCGGCCAGGGCGACGCTCTCGTGCAGACAGTCCTCTTCGCCCTCCCGAGCGGTGCGGTGCAGCTCCAGGTAGAAACGGTCGTCAAACAGCCGCACCCAGCCCTCCAGCAGGGCACGCGCCCGCTCGGGGTGACCGAGCAGCAGCGCTCGTCCCACGTCGCCCTCGCGCCCTCCCGACAGCGCGATCAGACCTTCGCAGGCGCCCTCCAGCCAGGGGCGGTCCAACATGGGGCGACCCAGGTGCTGTCCCTCCCGATAGCCCCGGGAGATCAGCTCGGTGAGGTTGCGGTAGCCCCGCTCGTTCTGGGCGAGGAGCACCAGCCGGAAGGGCTTGTTGGGGTCGTCCTCGTCGCGCAGCCAGCAATCCACGCCGACGATGGGCTTGATCCCGGCCGCAAGCGCGGCCTTGTAGAAGCGCACCATGGCGAACAGATTGAACTGATCGGTCAGGGCCACCGCCGGCATGCCGGCCGCGACGGCCGCGGCCACCAGTGGCTTGACCCGAACCAGCCCGTCGACCAGGGAGTACTCGGAGTGGACCCGCAGATGAACGAACTTAGGCTGCATCCCCTCAAGCGTCGGCGGCGGTGGGAAGTGCCCAATCTAACGCCCGCCGTCCCGCCGGGCAACCGGCCATGGCGTCAGGTGGCGGCCGCGCCAAAACCTGACGGTTTCGGGGCTCGGTGCGTTCCTTTCGGCGGGATGCGCTGTGCTTTCCCGGCCTACCAGGTTTCGGGGGGATGCGCGGCGCTTTCCCGCCCTACCAGCTTTCGGGGGGGGCGAACCTCAGGACGGCGCATCCAAAATCATCTCGGTCGGATTGAGCCAGCTGCGCCCGTCTCGGGCGAGCAGGGCCCCGGCCGCATGGGGCCCCCAGCTGCCGGCCGGATAGTTGGGAAAATCCCGGGCCGGGCTGTCGGCCCAGACTTCCAACAGGGGGCCGAGCAGGCGCCAGGCCGCTTCGACCTGGTCGGCCCGCATGAACAGCGTCGCATCGCCGATCATGGCGTCCCACAGCAGGGTCTCGTAGGCGGCGGGGCATTCGGTGCGAAAGGCCTCGCGGTAGCTGAAGCGCATGTTCACAGGGCTCAGCCGCAGCACAGCCCCCGGCTCCTTGGCCACGAACTTGAGCACTATGCCCTCCTCCGGCTGGATCCGAATGACCAGCCGTGCCGGCTCGACGTTCAGACCCGATTCGGCCGGAAAAGCGCGGTGTGGGACATCTTTGAAACGCACCGAGATCTCCGAGAAGGCCGCCGCCATCCGCTTGCCCGTACGCAGATAGAAGGGCACCTCCTGCCAACGCCAGTTGTCGACCTGCAGCTTCAGCGCCGCGAAGGTCTCGGTCCCGGACTGCGGATCGACCGACGGCTCTGCGCGATAGCCGGCCACCCGCGCGGCACCCAGCTGGCCAGGCCCATACTGCCCCCGGGCGGCGACCTGTCCCACGTCGTCCCGGGAGATCGGGCGTAGGGCCCGGAGCACCTCCAGCTTCTTGCCCCGAATATCTTCCGCCTCGTAGGCCACGGGGGGCTCCATGGCGACCAGGCAAAGGAGCTGCAACAGGTGATTCTGGACCATGTCGCGCAACGCACCGGCGTGCTCGTAGAAGGCGCCGCGGTGCTCCACTCCCAGGGTCTCCGCCACCGTGATCGCGACGTGGTCGACATAGCGGCGATTCCAGATGGGCTCGAACATCGGATTGGCAAAACGCAGGGCGAGGATATTCTGGACCGTCTCCTTGCCCAGAAAGTGATCGATGCGGAACACCTGCCGCTCGGCGAAGTGCTTGCCGATGGCGCGGTCGATCGCGCGGAACGATTCCAGATCGTGGCCCAACGGCTTCTCCACCACCAGCCGGGTGCGCTCGCGCTGGCGCGCAAGGCCCGCCCCGCCAAGCCCGGCCGCAATGGGGGTGAACAGCGACGGCGGGGTGGCCATGTAGAACAGCTGCCCGCTGTGCACCGCCCAGGTGCTGTCCTGTTCGGCCAGCCTTCGGGCGAGGGCCGTATAGGCCTGCGCGTCCGTCAGGTCCATCTGGAGATAGCGGATATGCGCGGCGAATGCCTGCCAGTCGGCCTCGGCCGGGGGACCCCTGCGCGAGTAGCTGGTCACCCCCCCGAGGAACCGGTCCTGCAGCGCCTCGTCCGCCCAATCGAGTCGGTCGACCCCGAGCAGCAGGAAGCGCTCGGGCAGTCGGGCGTCCAGATACAGGTTGTAAAGCGCGGGCAGAATGAGGCGCTGGGAGAGGTCACCGGCAGCACCGAAGAGCACCAACTGGATGGCGGGAAGGGTGGTACGCAGATTCTCGGTCATTGCATTGAGCCCTATGTCGGTAATGTCGGTAATGTCCGCAAAGCGCTCGCGGCGCGCTCAAAGCCCCATGGTGAGCACGAGAGCCCCTTGGTCGACGACTACGCTCTTCAACGTCATTCGCGCAGCCAATTGCCGGATGTCAGTATCCTTGAGCGAATAGACGGGATGGCTGAGCGCGTGCTCCGCGATGGCCGTGCCGAGGGCCGCTCTCAGGCGTTTGGTCTGACGGGTCGACAGGCCCTCCACGTTCAGGCTCTCGATGACCGGATCGCTGAGGAAGAAGGACCCAGTGTCGGAGACATATGAGAGCCCGGTGCTGAAATCCAGGGAGCCCCGGAAAGGGCCGCGCTGCCGGGCCAGACCGAGGCTCAGCTCAAAATCAAGCGCCACGCCGATTCGCCCGGAGCCGTTGTCCAAGTGCACCCGCGGGTGCTCGAGGGTCAGTCCGAAGATGCCCATGTAGCTCTGGGTTCGAGGAAAACGCTTGTCGAGCTTCTCCTGAAGCTGGGCCTCGGAGATACGCACCTGGTGCCCCTCGCCGCTCATGTACTGACAGCCGCCGGTCGCGGCGGCGATCAGCCATACCAGGAACAGGACCAGTGCCTTCTTTGCCATCACGCCTCCCATGTGCGGGCATCCCCGCGACCAATCATCCCACCCGCAGACGCGGCGAGCTATGCCCGACGATCAACCCCAGGGCCGCCAACGCGGCGAAGCCCGCACCGGCCAGAAAGGTCGCGGGCGCACCGAACGTGCTCCAGAGCGCGCCCGCCACCAGGCTGGCCAGCAGCAGCGCTGCGCCGCTGACCAGGTTGAAGATGCCGAAGGCGGTGCCGCGCAATTCCGACGGGGCCGTATCGGCAACCAGCTTGGAGAACAGCCCCTGGGTGAGCCCCATGTGCAGCCCCCAGAGTGCGGCCCCGCCAAGGGCTTGGGCGGGCGAGGCCGCGACCGACAGCACCAGGTCCGACACAATCAGCGTCGCGAGCCCCGCAAGCAGGACCGCCCGCCGGCTCATTCGGTCAGCGGCAACCCCGGCCGGGTAGGCGACGGCGGCGTAGACGAGGTTCATCACGATCAGCACCATCGGCACCCGACCGAGCGCCAGCCCCACCTCCTGGACCCGCAGCACCAGGAAGGCCTCGCTGAAGCGCGCCAGCGTGAACAGCGTGCCAAGCCCGACGACCAGCCAGTAACCAGGCTCCAGGCGCCGGGCGCTCGCCAGGCTCCAGGGCCGCCCGAGCCGCCCCGAGCCGGAGCGCTCGGGCTCGTGAACCGCCAAGGCGAGCAGGGCCACCGCGAGGAGCGCCGGCACCACGGCGGCCCAGAGCACCGCCCTGATATCGTTCGCAAGCCAGGCCATCAGGGCAAGCGCCGACAGAGGCCCGACGAACGCGCCGACCGAGTCGAGCGCCTGGCGTAGCCCATAGGCCGCCCCACGCCTCCCTTCCGGCGTGATGTCCGCCACGAGCGCATCGCGCGGCGCGCCTCGGATGCCCTTGCCGACGCGGTCGACGAAACGCGCGAGAAACACCCACGGCATGGAGGCCGCCAACGGAAACACCGGCTTGCTCAGGGCCGCGAGCCCGTATCCCAGGACCACCGGAAGCTTGCGCCGGCCCAGGTAGTCGCTCAGGGCACCGGAGAAGACCTTGCTGATCGCTGCGGTCGCCTCGGCAACCCCTTCCACCAAGCCGATCGTGAGCATCGAGGCGCCGAGCACGTCGGCCATGAATACGGGCAGCAGGCTATGGACCAGCTCGGAGGAGCTGTCCATGAGCAGAGAGCCGAAGCCCAGCACCCAGACCCCCCTGGGAATCCCTGGCACGGCCGCGGTCTGGACAGGCGATCCAGTGCCGGGGCTCGGAGGCGGGGCATTCATAGGGCGCGGGTCTTGGATCCCATGGGCATCAGACCCGCGAGTTTCCGCCCGGTTCACCGCAGGCCGCCGGGAGCGGGCCGACGCGGGGCCGTGGTCTCAGCCCAGCCGCAGCTGCTCCAGGCTGGCGTGCGCCGGGCCTCCGCCGATATCCGGGACCAGACGCAGCTCGAGCGCATTGACTCCCGCGAGGTCGACCCGGTATTCCTCGACCTCCCGGACCGTCCCGGGCGGGCTGAAATGGTATTGCTGGCGCACGATGTCCCGGTAGGACCGGCCCCGGTCGGACGACCAGCGCAGGACGAGCTCCTGGGTGCGCTCCTCGGCGGGCTCCGCGAACACCAGCCGGATCTGGCTCAGGCGGACCGGCTGATCAAACAGCAGACGTAAGATCTGTGGGCCCGGGCCCGCCGCTCGCCAGCCGGGCGTGCCCCGCTCCAGCAGCGCCGATTCGATCGGATGCATGGGGTCCTCCGACGTGATCTGCGCCTCGGCCAGTCGCTCGACGTCCAGCCAGCCCTCGGCGGGCGCCCCGTTTTCAACGCCGCCTTGCTCGATGATCCTCTTACGCATGGCAAACCCCTCCATTCCAGATCTTGCGCCGCGGGAGCCCGGAGGTCCCCACGGTCCCGCGCCGCCTTCGCTCTACTCTCATCTCTGCCCCCCGGCGCTCGGCTTGGTCGCCAGATAGCCCAACAGACCTTTGGCGATCGCCGCTCCCTGCTTCTTCGCGTCGGCCTCGGTGGCCCCCCGAGAGATCACGTACTTGGCGGCCACAGCGAGGGGGTTCCCCATGATAAGCCCACCGGGGCGCAGCTTGCTCTGTGTGCTCGAGCCCATGAAGAGGAAGGGCTCCGAGGCATTGCGCCCGAGGTCGGCAACGGTGACCTGGATCTCGACGCTCTCGGCGCCGGTCCCGAACCCCAGGGTAGCCGCCAGGGCCCGGTTGCCCTCGTTCACCGACACGAACCAGCCACCGACCAGCCAACCCTGCTTCGGCAGCGGCTGGCCAGCCTGTGCGGCACCCTGGCCCTGGGCCGCCGCAGGGAGATATTCGGCCGCCTGGCCCCCGTCCTTCAGCCCTTGGACTATGGCCTCGGCCAAGGCCTTGACCAGCGCCTTGGCTCGGGTAGCCGGATCATCGCCCCTGAGCTCGGCGAGCTTGCGGCGCAGCGGGCCCTCCCCGCCCAGCAGCGTCTTGCGCTGGATGCGCTCCGGGTCGAGGTAGAAATCGGTGACGTACACCACGGCGGGCCGCTGCAGCGGCTGCGGAACGTCGACGCCTTGGTGCATTTTGGGAGGCTCGGCGTTGCCGCCGAAAAGCTGCATCCCGTCGCCGAACGCGCCGCCGCAGACGAGCGATGCGGCCAGGATAACGACGGTCCGCCCAATTCCTGCCGAGGCAGCGGATGCGCACCGCTCCTGCAAAGGCCTTGAGACCGGCCGGCGGTCTCCTGGCAAGCTCAACATCGCATCAGCTCCCGCACGGGCGCAAAGGAGCGCCGATGGATTGGGCTCGGGCCAAGGCGTCTGAGCGCCGCCAAGTGCACGGCGGTAGGGTAACCCTTGTGCACCGCAAGACCGTACCCCGGATAGGACCGATCGAGCTCCGCCATCTCGGCGTCTCGCGAGACCTTGGCGAGGATGGACGCGGCGCTGATGCAGGCCAGGGTGGCGTCACCGCGTACCACCGCCTGCACCGGGCAGCTCAGCACCGGGCAGCGGTTGCCATCCACCAGGGCCTTGGCGGGTGCCACCCCGAGGGCCTCCACCGCCCGGCGCATGGCAAGCAGGCTGGCCTGCAGGATGTTCAGGCGATCGATCTCCTCGACCTCGGCACGACCGAGCGCCCAGGCCAGCGCACGCCCTCGGATCAGCCCGGCGAGGGTGTCTCGGCGCCGCGGACTGAGCCTCTTGGAGTCGGCCAGCCCGTCGATCGTCCGCTCCGGGTCCAGGATGACGGCGGCGGCGACCACCGGACCGGCCAGGGGCCCGCGACCGACCTCGTCTACCCCGGCGATGAGGTAGCCCTCAGACATCCTTGCCCCGTGCGCGCAACAGCTCGATCACCGCTTCCGCCGCCCGGGCGTCGGAGCCCAGGCGCAGGCGCTCATGGATCTCACTATAGATCCGCTCGATCTCGGCGACGCGCTGCGGGTCATCGAGGAAGCCGAGCACCGCGGCGCCGAGGGCTTGCGGGGTCGATGCTCCCTGGATGAGCTCGGGCGCGAGCTCGCGTCCGGCCAGCAGGTTCGCCATGGCGACATGGGCCACCTTGACCAGCCTCAACCCCCGCACCAGCCAATAGGTCAGAGGTTGCAGCCGGTAGGCCACCACCATGGGGCGCTTGACCAGCAGGCCCTCGAGGGTCGCTGTGCCCGAGGCAGTGAGCACGGTGTCGGCGGCGGTCATGACCTCGCGGGCCCGCCCGTCGGTGAGGAGCAGGGGGAGCCCCGGGGCGGTGCGGGCGATCTCGGCCTCGACCTGCTGGCGAATGCGCGCGCTGGCACAGGGGATGGCGAAGCGGCAGCCCGGCCGGCGCTCGCGCAGCCAGAGCGCCGCCCGCAGAAAGGGCTCCGCGAGACGAGCGACCTCCCCCATGCGACTTCCCGGCAGGAGTGCCACCAGGGTGGCGTCGGCGTCCAGGGCGAGGCGGCGCCGCGCCGCCGCGCGGTCGCTATGCAACGGTATCTCGTCGGCCAAGGGATGGCCCACGTAGCGGGTGTTCACCCCCTGCCCCTGCAGGTGCTCGGTCTCGAACGGAAAGATGCTGAGCATCAGGTCCACCGCGCGTCTCAGGGTCTTCACCCGTCCAGGCCGCCAGGCCCAGACCGTAGGGCTCACATAGTGGACCGTCGGGACCCCGCCCCGGCGCAGCCGCGCCTCGAGCCCGAGATTGAAGTCGGGCGCATCGATGCCGATATAGACATCCGGCGGATCGGCCAGGAATCGCTCACGCAGGCTGCGCCGGATGCGCAGCAGCTCCGGCAGGTGACCCAGGACCTCCACCAGCCCCATCACCGACAGCCGCTCCATGGGGACCAGGCTACGGCAGCCCTCGGCGATCATCCGCGGCCCGCCCACCCCCTCGAACCGGACCTCGTGCACACGCTCCTTGAGCGCCCTCATCAGGCCCGCGCCGAGGAAATCCCCCGAGATCTCGGCCGCTACTATAGCGATTCGGAGCATGGGCCGCCGCCGGACGGATGGGCAGGGCTCAACGGGTGATGCTGCGCTCGCTGTGCTCCAGGGAATACACGAGCGCGCGCAGCTCCGGTGTGGTCTCCGCCATGGACCTCAGCTCCTCGGTGGCCTCGACAAGGCTCAGGCCCGACTTGTAAAGAATCTTGTACGCCCGCCTGATCCGCTGGATGGTCGGCTCACTGAAATGCCGGCGGCGCAGGCCCTCGGCGTTCACCCCGTGGGGCTCGGCCGGGTGGCCACCGACCATGACGTAAGCGGGGACATCCTTGGAGATCACCGAGCCCATCGCACAGAAGCTGTGAGCACCGATATGGCAGAACTGGTGCACGATGGTGAAACCTCCCAGGATCGCCCAGTCGTCGATGTCGACGTGACCGCCGAGCGAGGCCGCATTGGCCAGGATCGTATGGTTGCCGATCACGCAGTCGTGGGCGACGTGGCTATAGGCCATCAGCAGATTGTCGTCGCCGATGCGGGTGAGGCCCTCGTCCTGGGCGGTACCGCGGTGCACCGTGGCGTATTCGCGGATCACGTTGCGGTCGCCGACCTCCAGACGGGTCGGCTCCCCACCATATTTCTTGTCCTGGGGATCTTCGCCCACGGAGGCGAACTGGTAGATCTTGCAGTCAGTCCCGATGCGGGTGAGCCCCTTGAGCACGGCGTGGGGGCCAATCCAGCTGCCGCGCGCGATCTGTACCCCGGGTCCGATCACCGTGAAGGGACCGACACTGACCCCTTCGTCCAGATCGGCCGCGGGGTCTACGGCGGCGCGCGGGTCGATCAACGTCAGACGTCTCGGGCGGTGCACATGATCTCAGCAGTCGCCGCTGTCCGACCATCTACCGTCGCCTCCCCGGTGAACATCCAGATACCGCGCTTGGTGCCCTTGAGAAAGACCTCAAGGCGTAGCTGGTCCCCGGGGACGACCGGCCGCTTGAACCGCGCCTTGTCGATCCCCACGAAGTAATAAAGCATGTTGCCGACCTCGTCAGGGGCTGTCTCCATGGCAAGCAGCCCGGTCGCCTGCGCCAGCGCCTCGATGATCAGCACGCCGGGCATCACCGGCCTGACCGGAAAATGGCCGGTGAAATAGGGTTCATTGAACGTGACGTTCTTGATGCCCAGCAGCCGCTGGCCCGGCTCGCACTCGAGTACCTTATCGACCAGGAGAAACGGATAGCGGTGCGGGAGCAGGCTCAGCACCTTCTGAATGTCCATCGCGCTCAAATCGACCTCCCAGTGCGGCCGGCCGGGACCCCGCCGCCCAATAATAAAGACTCAGTCGGGTCGCTCCCCGGCGGCGGACTCCTCCCCCGCGCCCATCGACGCGAGGGTCTCGAGCGCCTTGAGGCGGCGAACATATTCTTCCAATCGGCGAAAATTAGCGACGTTGCGGCGCCACTGGCGGTTGGACTCCGCCGGCATGTTGCCGCTATAGACACCGGGCTCGTGAATGGAGCGGGTGACCATAGCCATGCCGGTGATATACACATTGTCGGCGATCTCGAGGTGACCGGCCATGCCCACCCCGCCGCCGATGCTGCAATGGCGGCCGATCCGGGTCGATCCGGAGATTCCGGTGCAGG
>Ga0315556_1001222_pt1 | contig 15699 bp, 14 predicted proteins | sample SalMarSW160310MG_FD_202112 | JGI IMG/M metagenome (GOLD analysis project Ga0315556, IMG submission 202112) | Salt marsh sediment microbial communities from the Plum Island Ecosystem LTER, Massachusetts, United States - Salt Marsh Sediment SW1603-10 ...
TCGGCAAGCCACGCCCGGAGCGCCTCGACCGTAAGGGCGGCGGCCTCCGCGATCGTCTTCCCGCCCACGCGGACGTGCAGGGCCTCGTCCCGCAGCCGGGTCCCGCCGCAGGCGAAGCAGCGCACCGGCCGCTGGTAGCCGCGCAGGAAGACCCGGATGTAGCGCTTGTACTTGTAGCGCTCCCGGGAGCGCAGGAAGGGGAGGACGCCCTCGAAGTCGTCGCTCCCCTCGAGGAGCTCGCGCCGCACGTCCTCCGCCAGTGACTCGAAGGGTACGTCGGCCGGAATGCCGCGCTCACGGGCGAACTCGCGCAGCCGCGCTCGCTGGCGGTCGTAGCGCGGCTTGCTCCACGGATCGAGCGCCCCCTCCTCCAGGGTGCGAGAGGGGTCGGGGACGATGAGGTCCTCGTCGTACTCGAGCGTGGCCCCGAACCCGCGGCACTCGGGACAGGCCCCGTGCGGGCTGTTGAAGCTGAACAGCGAGGGGCGCGGCTCGGGGAACTCGCGTCCGCACCCGGCGCAGCGGAAGGACTCGCTGAACGGATGGCGGGCCACCTCGCGCGAGGCGCCGGCCTCGTCCCGCTCGACCTGGAGCACGAAGGCGCTCTCCTCCCCCTCGGCGAAGGCGGCGGCGAGCGCGTCGGCGAGCCGCTCGCGACCGTCCGGGTCCACGACCAGCCGGTCCACCACCACCAGGAGCTCCTCGGCGGCGGCCAGGTCGGGGGCGGGGGCCGCGTCCTCGCCCTCCTCGCCCTCCTCGCCCCCCTCGCCCTCCTCGCCCTCCAGGTCGGGCAGGTAGAGCTCCTCTCCATCGGCCCGCACCCGCAGGTAGCCCTGCGCCTGGAGGTTGGAGACGGCGACCGCGTGGGTGATCTCCCCGGAGAGGACGAGCGGGAAGGCCACCTCGATGCGGGTGTCGGGCTCCAGGGCGAGGACCGCGTCCACGGCGGAGGCGACCGTGTCCGGCACCACCCGGATGCCGCACTCCGGGCACCAGGTCCGGCCCGAGCGCGCCCACAGGAGCCGCATGTAGTCGTACACCTCGGTCACGGTGCCCACCGTGGAGCGGCTGGTCTGCACGGTGTTGCGCTGGTCGATGGCGACCGAGGGGCTCACCCCCTCCAGACGGTCCACGGCCGGCTTCTCCATGCGCTCCAGGAACTGCTTGGCGTAGGTGGACAGCGACTCGATGTAGCGGCGCTGACCCTCGGCGTAGACGGTGTCGAAGGCGAGGCTGGACTTGCCCGAGCCCGACGGGCCCGTGAGCACGGTCAGGGCCCGGCGCGGGATGTCGAGGTCGATCCCCTTGAGGTTGTGCTGTCGCGCCCCGAGGACGCGGATCACGTCGGTCACGGAACCCTTCTGCGGTGGCGGGAGGCGCCGCCCGGAGCGGCGCGCCCGGAGGTCACGGTGAGTGGTGCCCTGGATGATACTCCACCGGGGTCCCGGGTTCACGCTGCGGGAACGCGAAATGCATTCCTGGGGGGCGGAAGGCGTCGCGCGCAACAGCGGCGGCGCAGCGGAAAGGAGCTTCACATGAAGAATCTACGACGCACGACTTCGATGGGGGCCGCGGCGGCCCTCGCACTCGGAACACTGGGCCTGGCGGGCTGCGCTACCGCGAGCGGCGGCGCGCCGGCGAGCCAGGCCGCCGTGAAGGTCGAAGCGGCCCCCACGGTGCGGATCATCAACGACCGCACCACGCCCATGCAGGTGAGCCTGTTCGGCGACGGCCAGTCGACCTTTCTCGGGACCGTGCCCGTGCAGGACACGCTGAGGAGCCGGATCCCGGAGACGCTGCTGGCCACCACGCGGGAGATCCGGCTGACCACGAGCCCGCTGGGCGGAGGGCCGGCCCGGACCTCCGAGCCGGTCTACGTCGACTCGTCCGATCCGGTCATCCAGTGGACGCTGATCCCGATGGGAGCGCCGGCGCCCATGGTGCTGTCCGGCAATTGAGCGCTCCGGCAGGGAGCGCCGCGTCCCGGCGGGCCGCGCCCGGCCTTGACATTGCATGTTACAACATGTATCATGGCCGCATGACGATGCGCCTTCAGGACGAGATCAAGCAGTCGAAGCCGTTCGGGCGGCCGGAGGTCGAGGCGCTCCTCAGCGTTCTCAGGACCTCCGCGCTGCTCGAGCACGCCCTCGGCCAGACGCTCAAACCGTTCGGCCTCACGCACACGCAGTACAACGTGCTGCGCATCTTGCGGGGCGCCGGGGAGGACGGGCTGTGCGGCCGGGAGGTGGGCGAGCGCCTCGTGTCCCCGGTGCCGGACGTGTCCCGGCTCCTGGACCGACTCTCCGAGGACGGCCTCCTGGCCCGTCACCGGGACCCCAGCGACCGGCGTCACGTGAAGGCGACGCTGACGGCCGAGGGCCGGCGTACGCTCGAGCGGGCGACCCCCGCCCTCGAGGCCCTGCAGACGCGCTGGTTCGGCAACCTGGACCGGGACCGGCTCCGGGCGCTGATCGAGGCGCTGGGCGCGGTCCGCGCGGCGGGCTAGAGAGCCGTTGGAGAACTGGGCGCGGCCGGGTCGCGCGCCCTGCGGGTCCAGCCCCAACCAGACGCGGCTTGTTCGTCCCGGTATGCTTGTTGCAACATACATGTTGGCACATATAATTACGGAGGGTAACCCCATGTCGACACTGTACACGCAGGGTCCCGCGGTCCTGGCGATCGGACTGTTCGCGGTCCGGCTCATCCTGGGCCTGGGACTGGCGGCGCACGGGGCCCAGAAGCTGTTCGGCTGGTTCGGAGGCTACGGTCTGGAGGGCACGGGCGGCTTCTTCGAGAGCCTGGGCTTCCGGCCCGGACGGGCGTTCGCGGCCGTGGCGGGGCTGGGCGAGCTGGGCGGCGGGCTGCTCACCGCGGCCGGCTTCCTGGGCCCGATCGGCCCGGCCATCATGATCCTGGTCATGCTGGTGGCCATCCTGGCCGTGCATTGGCCCAACGGCTTCTTCGCCTCGGACGACGGCATCGAGCTGCCGCTGCTGTTCGCCACCGGCGCCCTGGCGGTCGCGGTGGCCGGCCCGGGCGTGATCTCGCTGGACGCCCTGTTCGGGCTCGAGGCGCTGTGGGCGCCGGCGGTCGTGTGGATCTCGCTGGCGGCGGCGGTCGTCGTGGCGCTGGGCAACGTGGGCATGCGGACATCGGCCGACGCAGGCCACGGAGCGGAAGCGTGAGCCTCCGGGTCCTGGGGATCCCGGGCAGCCTCCGCGGCGGCTCCTACAACCGCCGCCTGCTGGAGGCCGCCCGGGAGATGGCCCCCGACGGCATCGAGATCGAGGTCTTCGACCTGGCCGGGATCCCGCTGTACGACGCGGACCTGGACACGGACGGGGCCCGGCCCCCGGCCGTGGAGCGCCTCAAGACGTCGATCGGAGAGGCGGACGCGGTCCTGTTCGCCACGCCCGAGTACAACCACTCCGTCCCGGGCGTCCTCAAGAACGCCATCGACTGGGCCTCCAGGCCCGCGGGGCGCTCGCCGCTGCGCGACAAGCCCGTGGCCATGATGGGCGCCTCGCCCGGCGCCGTGGGCACGGCGCGGGCCCAGATGCACCTGGAGTCCGTGCTGCTGGCCACCCTGGCCCGTCCCCTGCCCCACCCCGGCGTGCTGGTGGGCGGAGCCAAGGAGAAGTTCGACGCGGACGGGCGGCTCGTCCACGAGTCGACGCGTCTCTTCCTGCGGAGCTTCCTGGAGGAGCTGTCGGCGTGGACGCGGAAGGTGGCCGCGGCACGCGACGCCGCGGCCGGAGGCGATGCGGGGCGTGCGTCCCCCGATGCCTCGCGCGCCAGCTCCGGCGAGGAGCGCCCGGCGCCCCGCGCCCGCGATACGGTCGGCGCGGGGCGCGGCTAGAGCGGCGCCGGCGCCGAAGCCGGTCGGCGCCGCGGCTTCGTTCAGCGGTCCTGCTGCGACGCCTCCTGCAGCGACTCGACCAGGGGCTCGGGTGTCACGCCATAGTACCGGCGCACGATGGCGCTCCACTCTGACACGAATCGATTCAACACGTATGGATCGGTGTGGACCCAGCACCAGCGGGCCGGCTCCACCCACGCCGCGGCGTAGCCCAGGTCGTTCGAGCCATACTTGATCCACATGTAGCCGTGGTCTCCCCAGTTCGGCCCCCACGAGTTGCGGATTAGCCACGCCCCCTTCTTGTCATCCCAGCCGACCAGGGCCACCTCGTGGTTGCAGCAGCTCCGCCAGGCGTGGTCATACTGGAAGACGCCTCCCGTGTAGTACTGGAAGCGGGCGTATGCGTTAACCCCTACGGAGAGGGGACCGTGTTGGGCGAGCGCGCGCTTGAGGGACGCCACGGACGGCTGGACCCACTTGGGCGAGACGAAATCCCAGCTCACGGCGCGGTAGGGCTTGGGGCTGGGATTCGGGCAGGAAGAGTCACGGCCCAAGTATGGCATCGTGGTCTCCGCGACCGTCCCACCCGCGACATAGTCCCGGAACACCTTGTCCGACCACCCGCCGGAGCAGCTCCCCGCGTTGGCGCACGCGCTGACCATGTGTTGCTCGGAGGCGTCCACGTGGCGGCCGTTCTCGATGAGGTTGGTGGATTCCAGGGATGCGGCGGCCGCGAAGGCCCAGCAGGAGCCGCAGTTGCCCTGATCCCGCACCCGGCCGAAGGCCCCGTAATCGCGCCAGTCGAACGACGAGCGGGTGGCCAGCCCCGCGTCGAACCTCGGCGTCTGGCACGTGGTGGAGTGCTCACGGAGCACGGCCTCGATCCTGGCGATCTCCACGGCCATGGCGTGCTGGCGGGCGGCCTCGCGCCCGTACTCGTCCGGCGAGGGGAACCGGGCGCCGGTGATGCGCTCCAGGTCGTGATCCACGGCGGCCGTGTAGCCCACCGTGTAGTGCCAGCCGTTCTTCTCGATCTCCGTGCGGAGTCGCTGCAGCTCCTTCTTCACCGCGGGCGGGGCCGCGGCCTCCCTGCGCCGGTAGTAGTCCTGCTGGGCGCCCACCGGCACGGTCGCGAGCGCGGACAGGAGAGCCAGCCCGGCCGGCACCGCCAGCCAGCGCCCGGTCCGGCATACGAGCCTCGACACCCGTCGCATGCGTCCTCCTCGGTTGGGGGTGAGGATCTTCCCCCACAGAGCGGAAAACGCGGGCGAGCGCCGCCAATGAATGTTACGACGCTATGGGGCGTCCGGGGGCGGGCGCGGGTCGGCAGCGGGAGGTGCCGGCCGCCGGCGCTCGGTGGCGGCGACGGCCGGCCCCAGCCTACTTCTTCCCGGGCTTCAGGTGCCGGTCCATCCAGTCCATCCAGCGCCGGTACACGTCGGTGGTGCGCACGATGTCACCCGGGAAGTGGGAGTCGGCCGGGTAGGCCCAGAACTCCGTCTCCACCCCGTTGTCCCGGATGCCGTGGTACCACTCGAAGCTGTTCACGACCGGCACGTTGGGGTCGCCGATGTCTCCCATGACCAGCGTGGGGGCGGTCACGTTGCGGACCGAGCTGATGGGCGACTGGTCGCGCCAGATCTTCCAGTCCTTGGCCGTCCACGGGGAGCCGCCGAAGAAGTACAGGTCGCCCTGCTGGTAGAAGGCGATCGTGTAGTCCATGACCCAGTCGGTGAGCGCGGCGCCGGACACGGCCGCCTTCCACACGTGGTAGTGGCCGGTCAGCCACGTGGTCATGTAGCCGCCGTACGACCACCCCGACACGCCGATGCGGGTCGTGTCGACCACCCCGAGCTTCTCGACCGCCGCGAGGCCCGCCATAACGTCCTTGCCCGGGCCCTCGCCGGTGTCGCGGTAGATGGCGTGCTGGTAGGCGTCCCCGAGGTTGATGCTGCCTCGATAGTTGGGCTCGAACACCAGGTAGCCGCGCGCCGCCAGGAGCTGGGGCAGGGTGGAGAAGCGCGCCGTCGACGCGCCCTCCGGTCCCCCGTGGATGACCAGCACGAGCGGGAGCTTCGTCCCCTCCTTGTAATCGGGCGGATAGGTGAGGACGCCGTTCTCGTGAAAGCCGCCCGGGCCCGTCCACGCCACCGTGTCCACGCGCCCCAGGTGCAGGGAGTCGAGGAAGGCGTTGAAATGCGTGAGCTGCCGGGGCTTCGCGTCCGGGGAGGCCAGGTAGTAGAGCTGGCCCGGCTGGTCGGACGTCGCGCCGACGAAGGCCACGGCGCCCCCGTCCGAGACGCTCATCCCGCGAGTGGGCTGCACGTCGCCCAGGTCGAGGACCCGGGCCGGCCCGTCGGCCGGCTTCTCCCACAAAGCCGAGCGACCGCCGAGCGCGCCGGCCAGCAGGAAGGACTTACCGTCGGGGAGCCACTCGAAGCCCCCGATATCACGGGCCATGTCCGCCGTCACGTCGCGCACCCGCCCGTCGCGCTCCACGTACACGGCGTTGCCGTTGTTCATGTCGCCGCCGCGGGCGCGGCTGAAGGCGAGCGCGCCGCCCCTGGGGGCGAACTTCGGCCCTCCGGCGCCCTCGCCGGCCAGCAGCGTGTCGCCGGTCGTGCCGATGCGGACGGCGGCCGTGTCGGGCACCCCCACCGCCAGGGAGACCGCTCCGCCCGACGAGTCGGCCGCCACCGTGTCCACCCGGATCAGCGTCGAGCGATAGGCGTTCCCGAACCACACGCCGGGATGGCGGACGACCAGGATCGACGCGCCGTCCGGACTCCAGGCGGGCGGGGCCGCCCCGCCCGGCACCGTCTGCAGGCTCCAGCTCCCCGAGGTGAGGCGCTTCGCCTTCCCGCCGTCGGCCGGGATCATCCACAGGTGCCAGGGCTGGACGGCCTTGCGCACCTGGTAGTTGTTGAGGGTGACCTGGAAGGCGTCCTCGTGGTGCTTGATGGCCTTGGGGTCGGGGACCGTGTCCTGGGCGATGTAGGCGATCGAGCGGCCGTCGGGGCTCCACGAGTATGAGGAGATGCCGGTGTTCGAGTCGGTGAGCCGCATCGGGTCGCCGCCGTCCATGGGCAGCACCCACACCTGCGACTTCTTGGTGGCCGTGTCCCGGGCCACGAAGGCCAGGCGGTCCCCGGAGGGTGACCAGCGGGGGGAGGACACGCCATCGCGCCGGTAGGTGAGCGGCCGCATGGAGCCGCTGGCCGCGTCGACCAGGTCCAGCTCGCGGCGAGACTTGTCCTTCTCCCAGTCCTGGCGGCTCACCGTTACCGCGACCCTCTTCCCGTCGGGGCTGATCTCCGGGCTCCCCACCTGCACGATGCGGCGCACGTCGGTGAGCCGGAAGGTGGTGTGCGGACTCGCCGTGTCGGCCGCGGCAGCCGTGTCGACGGGCACGCGGGCGGCGGTGGGCCGCGCCACGGACCGGGACGCGGGGCCCGCCGCGCCCGGCCCGGCGGGCGCGTGCGGGGACAGGGCCAGGACGAGGGCGAGCGCGGACAGGCTGGCGACGTTCATGCTTCCTCCCGGGTTCCGCGGCCGGCTCCAGGCATTCCGTCTTCCCGCGGTCGAAGACCGGCCCAACGTCGCGCGCCGGCGGGAGGTCGGTCAAGTCCCGGCGCCGCGACGTGGCTCGTTTCGCGACTCCCGGGTATGTTCGGGGAAGCTTCGCCCCGGCCGGGCGCGCCGACCGGCGCCCGCGCCCGGGGCGCCGACGAGACAGCGATCGCGATCCACCCGGAAAGGCGACCTCTCCAGTCCATGCAGACCAGCCCCGACGGCCCGTACCGCGAGGAGGACGCGCTCGGAAAGGCGTACGACGCCCGCCTCATGCGCCGCTTGCTGGCCTACGTGGGCCCCTACCGGAGGCAGGTGGTGGCGGCCGTCGGCATGCTGATCGCCGCCTCGGGGCTGGAGCTGGTGGGCCCGGGGATCACCAAGTTCGCCATCGACAACGCCTTCCCGAACCAGGACACCTCGCTCCTGGCCCTGCTGGCCGGCGCCTACGTGCTGTCGCTCGTCCTGTCCGCGGGGCTCTCCTACGCCAACACGATCCTCACCACGTGGATCGGCCAGTCCGTCATGAAGGACCTGCGGGGCGAGATCTTCTCGCACCTGCAGGGCCTGGACACCGCCTACTTCGACCGGAACCCGGTGGGGCGGCTGATGACCCGGGTGACCAGCGACGTCGAGGTGCTGAACGAGATGTTCACCTCGGGCGTGGTGACCATCTTCGGGGACGTGTTCACGCTGGTGTTCATCATGGCCGCCATGCTGATCATGGACTGGCGGCTGGCCCTGGTCACCTTCACCGTGCTGCCGCTGGTGACCGTGGCCGCGTGGCTGTTCCGGGTGCGCGTGCGCCAGGCCTACCGCGACATCCGCGTGCGGCTGGCCCGCATCAACGCCTTCCTGCAGGAGCGGATCAGCGGCATGTCCGTGGTCCAGCTGTTCCGGCAGGAGGCGCCCACCACGGACCGGTTCCGCGACATCAACGACGACTACCTGGAGGCGCACCTCCGGTCGATCACCTACTACGCCCTGTTCTTCCCGGTCGTCTCCTTCCTGTCCTCGCTGGCCCTGGCCCTGATCATCTGGTACGGCGGGAGCGCGGCCCTCAGGGGCGCGGTCACGCTGGGGACGATCGCCGCCTTCCTGCAGTACGCGCAGCGCTTCTTCCGGCCCATCCAGGACCTGTCGGAGAAGTACAACGTCCTGCAGGGGGCGATGGCCAGCTCGGAGCGCATCTTCCGCCTCCTGGACGAGGAGCCGACGATCCGCGAGCCACGGGCCCCGGCGGCCCTCCCCACGCCGGTGCGCGGGCGGATCGCGTTCGAGGACGTGTGGTTCCGCTACCTGGAGCCGGACGAGGCCACGCCCCCCACGCCGGCCGCGCTCGAGGGCGAGGGGCCGCGGCGCCAGTGGGTGCTGGAGGGCGTCGACTTCACGGTCGAGCCCGGCCAGCGGGTGGCCATCGTGGGCCCCACCGGGGAGGGGAAGACCACGATCATCAACCTCCTGATGCGATTCTACGAGCCGCAGAAGGGCCGGATCACCCTGGACGGGGTGGACGTGCGGGACATCCCGCTGGCCACGCTGCGCTCCCAGATGGGGCTCGTGCTCCAGGACATCTACCTGTTCTCGGGCTCGGCCGCGCACAACGTGCGGCTGGACCGCCCCGAGGTGACCGAGGAGCGCATGGAGGAGGCCGCCCGCCGCGTGGGCGTGAACCGGCACGTCGAGCGACTCGAGGGGGGGTGGGACCGGCCGCTGGGCGAGCGCGGCAGCCACCTGAGCGTGGGCGAGCGCCAGCTCCTGAGCTTCGCGCGCGCCCTGGCCGGGGACCCGCCCATCCTCCTGCTGGACGAGGCGACCAGCTCGGTGGACTCGGAGATCGAGGCCCAGATCGAGGCGGCCCTCGAGGAGCTCATGGCGGACCGCACCAGCCTGGTGGTGGCGCACCGCCTGTCCACGATCCGGCACGCCGACGCCATCCTGGTCCTGCACCACGGGAAGATCCGCGAGGCCGGGACGCATGAGGAGCTCCTGGAGCGGGGCGGCCTATACGCCCGTCTGCACCGGCTGCAGTTCGCCTCGGCGCAGACCACTGCCGCGTAGGGGGAGGCGTGAACCCCGTCGCCGTCGCCGCCCGCATCGACACCCGCTGGCTCCTGGTCCTCCTGGTCGTGGTGCTGGACGTGTGGTCCGCCGGCCTCGCGCTGCGCTCCCGCGCCTCCCGGCGCGAGCGCCTCCTGTGGGCCGCGGTCATCGTGCTGTGCCCGATCATCGGGCTGATGATCTGGTTCGTGCTGGGACCCAAGCCGCTGCTGGTGCCCGGGCGGCAGGGTGGCGACGGGAGCTGGCCCCGGCGCGAGGACGACGACGCGGGCGACTGACGGAGGGGCGGCGGGCTGACGGAGGGCGGCGGCCCAGCGGCCGGCCCTCAGCCCCCGCCGCGCTCCACGAGCCGCTCGATGAGGTCCGCCGTGCGCTCGGCCGCCCCCCGCCCTTCCTCGACGTAGGACCGCGCGGCGGCGCCGTGCCGTGCGCGCTCCGCCCCGTCCGACAGGAGTCGCGCCAGCACCTCCGCCGCCGTCGAGGGGCCGACCTCGAGCGCCCCGCCCCGCTCCAGGAGGTCGGCAGCCTCGCGGCGCGCGTGCCGGCGCCCGAACAGCACCGGGATCCCGGCGGCGGCCGGCTCGACCACCGAGTGGAGCCCGTCCGTTCCGAGCCCGCCCCCCACGTAGGCCAGGTCCGCGAACGCGTACAGCCCGGCCAGGAGGCCGACCCGGTCGATCACGAGGGGGGTGAGCGCCCGACCCGCATCGTTCGCGGGGTCGCCGTCCGCCGCCGACCCGGCCTCGGACCAGAGCCGCGACCGCACGCCCAGGATCCGTAGGCTGGCCTCCGACAGGCGCTCGAGGGCGGCGCGGTCGGGCTCGTGCGGGACCAGGACGAGGGCCACCGGCCGCCCGGCCGCCCGGGCCGCGGCCACCGCCGAGAGGAGGAGGGCCTCGTCGCGCGGCCACGTCGAACCGCCCACGAGCACCGGGACGCGACCATCGGTCGCCTCCGCCCGACCCTCGAGCCCCAGCGCCGCCGGCAGGCGCGACGCCTCCGAGCCGGGCTCGCGGGCCTCGCGCACCCGGGCCGCGGCCCGATCGAAGGCGGCATCCCCCGTGACCACCACCGCCCCGGGCCGGGCGCCGAGGAGGCGGAGGCGCGCGGCGTCCTCCTCGGACACGGCGCCGGCCAGGTCGAGGCGGGCGTAGGTGCCGGCCAGGAGCTGGACCGCCGGCCAGTGGAGGCGGGAGCTGCGCGGGCCGACCGTCCCGTTCACGAGGCCGAGGGGCACGCCCCGGACCGACGCCGAGGCCACCAGCCCGGGCCACAGGTCCGCCTTGGCGAACACGAGGACCGACGGACGCACGGCGTCCAGGGCGCGGCCCGTCTCGCGCAGCGTGTCGAGCGGGAGGGCCCCGGACACGTCGGGCGACAGGGCGGGCACGGCCGCCTCGGCCGAGGGGGAGAACCAGGTGACGACGAGCTGGAGGTCGAGCCGCTCGCGGAGGCGCTCGACGGCGGGCACGGCCCCGAGGAGCTCGCCCGCCGACGCGCCATGCAGCCACACGGCCGGACGGGTCGGGTCGCGGCCGGCCGCCGCCCACGCCTCGAGCCGGGCCACGGCGCCGCGGCGGGCCGCCACGCCCCGGGCCCGCTTGGGGGAGCCGAGGCCGGCCAGGGGGAGGAGGGGCCGTGACGCCTCCACGGCCAGGCTCCAGGCGCGGATCCCGAGGCCGGGCTTCACGCGGCCGGGCGTCACGCGGCGCCTCCCGCGGCCGGCGGGTCTGGCTCGCGGCGCCGGCCCGTCCCCATCTTGGGGCCATGCGCTTCCTGGGCAACAAGACCCGCCTCCTCCCCTTCCTGCTGGACAGCGTCGAGGCGCTCGGCATCGAGCCGGGCGTGGCCTGCGACCCGTTCGCGGGAACGGCGAGCGTGGCGCGCGCGCTCAAGCAGCGCGGCTGGCGGGTGCACGCCGGCGACCTGCTGGCCTGCTCCTACGCGCTCCAGGTGGCGCGCGTCGAGCTGGACCGCACGCCCGGGTTCCGGGTGCCGGCCCGCCTGTCCTACGCGGCCCTCCTCGAGCGGCTCGAGGACCTGGAGCCCCGGCACGGCTTCGTGACCGAGCACTACACGACGGCCGGGGAGGCCGGGGCGCGGCACGGGCGCATGTACTTCACCCCCGAGAACGCGCGCCGCATCGACGCGGTGCGGGAGAGGGTCGCGGCCTGGAGCGCGGCCGGGCACCTGGACGAGGCGCGCGAGCAGCTCCTGCTGGCGACCCTGATCGAGGCGGCCGACCGGGTGGCCAACACGACGGGCGTTTACGCCTCCTTCGTGAAGACCCTGCAGCCCAACGCCGTGAAGCCCCTGGAGCTCCGGGCGATCCGGCCGACGCCGGCGCGGAACGGCTCGGCCGGGTGCACGGCCTCGCGGAGGCCGGCCGCCGACCTGCTGGCCGAGCGCGGGAGCGTGGACCTGGTCTACCTGGACCCTCCCTACAACGAGCGCCAGTACCCCGCCTACTACCACATTCCCGAGCTGCTGGCGGAGGGGTGGGGGGAGGAGCCGGAGCTGCGCGGCAAGACGGGGCTCATCCCGGACGAGGACCGGCGCTCGGACTGGTGCCGGCGCCGGGAGTGCGAGGACGCGCTGCGGACGCTGCTGGAGGCGGCGGACACCCGGCATCTCCTCCTCAGCTACAACGACGAGGGGCTCCTGGAGTCGGGGCGTATCGAGGCGGCGCTGCGGGCGTGGGGGGATCCGGACAGCTACGACTGCCTGGAGCGGCCCTACCGCCGCTACCGGAGCGATGGGGACGGGCCCAACCGGCGCTACACCCGCGACCGGGTGCGCGAGCGGCTCCACTACGTGCGGGGGCGCTGAGCACGCACCGCGGCGCTACGCCCCGTCCGGACCCTCCTCCGGGTCGGGGCCCCCGTCGAACTCCTCGAGGCCCGACTCCAGCTCCTCGAACAGCTCCCGGTCGCGCTCGAGCGCCTCGCGCACGATGCGGCGGGACTCGCGCTCGACCGGGTCCTCGATGGGGAGGAGGCGCTCGGTGAAGCGGACCTCGTAGTCGAACAGCAGGCGGCGCAGGTCGCCCAGCCGCCCCAGGAGGAGGGGCGTGGCCTTCGTGAGCCGCCCCTCCCGCTCCAGCCGCTGCACCAGCTCCGCGAAGCCGAGCAGGGCCCGGCGGACCCGGCTCTCCTCCGGCTGCGCTTCGTGCTCGATCTCGTCGTCCCTCACGGCGTCCTCCGGGCCGGGCGCTGCGCCCGGCCTCCCCGTTCTACACTTCCCACCCCTGCGGGACCAGCATCATGGTCATGTTGCGGCCCTCGAGCCCCGAGCGGGACTGGACCTGGGCGATGTCGCCGAGCTGTTCCGTGATGCGGTCCAGGAGCTCGATGCCCAGCTCCGGCCTGCGCAGCTCGCGGTACCGGAACATGATCGTGACTTTGACCTTGTTGCCCTGCTCGATGAACTCGCGGGCGTGGCGCGTCTTGAAGTCGAAGTCGTGGTCCTCGATCTTGGGTCGGAACTTGACTTCCTTGACCTCGACCGTGTGCTGGTGCTTCTTGGCCTCCTTCTCGGCCTTGGCCTGCTCGTACTTGAACCGTCCGTAGTCCATGAGACGGACCACCGGCGGCCTCGCGTTGGGCGCCACCTCCACCATGTCCAGGTTCCGGTCCGCGGCCAGCTCTCTCGCCTCGTCCAGGGAGACCACCCCGACCTGCTCCCCTTCCTCGTCCACCAGCCGCACCGGGCTCACCCGGATGTCTTCGTTCACTCTGTGCTCGTTAGTGATGCTCCAACCTCCTTCTCGGGTACACGGTCACGTCACGATAGGGACGCCGCGGGGCGGAAGGCCCCGGATCAGGCGTCCACGTCCTCCGGCTCCAGGAACGACACGTCCGGCGTCTGGAGCGCCCCGGCCATGAAGCCGAGCGCCAGGATGGCCACGCCGAACACGAGCAGGTTCCAGGGCCGACGCGCCCAGTCGATGCCGGACGACAGGGCCAGCCACCCGCCGGCCACCACCAGGAGCGACGGCCCCCAGCCGGCCAGGGTGAGCAAGCCGCAGGCCGCCGCGGCCAATCCCCCGGCCAGCGGCACCCAGGCGGGCGCGTACGAGTACAGGCCCGCCACCACGAGGGCCGCCCCGATCACGCTCGCGGCGTACCCGAAGCCGTCACGACTCATCCGATGCCTCTCCGCGTATGTGCGGGGACGCCGCTTGCCGCGCGTCGCCCTTTCGCTTCACTTGCTCGCTGGAAACCCCAACGATTCGGATTCAGAAAGATAGATGACAGAGGCCGATCGAATCCAGTGCGCGCGCTGCGGACGCGAGGACGCGCCCGCCCTTCCCTCGCCTCCGTTCCGGAACGAGCTGGGGGGCCGCATCCAGCGGGAGATCTGCCGGACCTGCTGGGAGGAGTGGAAGCAGCGCCAGATGCTGCTCATCAACCACTACGGCCTCAACCTGCAGGAGCCCGACGCGCGCGAGTTCCTGCTCGTCAACCTGCGCTCGTTCCTGTTCGGCGAGGGCCCCGACGGCGCCCCCATCGACAGCTCGAAGGAGGGCGACGTCTCCTGGTAGCGCGCCGGCTCACCCTTCTACCACCAGGTTGAGCAGACGGTCCGGCACATGCACCACGTGCCGGATGGCGGCGCCCTCCACGTGGCGGCGGACGTTGTCGTCCCGCAGGGCCGCCTCGCGCACCGCCTCCTGGCTGGCCCCCCGCTCCACCCGCACCGTGCCCCGCACCTTGCCGTTCACCTGCACCGGGATCTCGACCTCGTCGGCGTGCAGCTTGTCCGGGTCGTAGGCGGGCCACACCTCGCGGGCCCGCTCGCCGCCGCTCGGGCGCGAGGCGAGCAGCCGCTCCCCGTCCCCGGCCTTCTCCCATAGCTCCTCGGCCAGGTGCGGCGCCACGGGCGCGACCATGACGAGGAGGGGACGCACCTCGTCCAGGGTGGGCGTGCGGCCGCCGGCGCGCAGCTCGTTGAGGCACTCCATGAGGGCGGCGATGGCCGTGTTGTAGGAGAGGCGCTCGAAGTCGTCGGTGACCTGCCGGATGGTGCGGTGCACCTTGCGCTCGACCGCCTCGTCCGGGAAGCCCTCCGCCCCCGCCCCGACCGCCTCGTGCACGCTGTCCCACAGGCGGGCCAGGAAGCGCTCGATCCCCACGATCCCCTCGTCGCGGAAGTCGCCCCCCTCCTGGTAGGGACCCAGGAACATCAGGTAGGCGCGGAACACGTCCGCCCCGTGCCGGTCCATGTAGGCGTCGGGCACGACCACGTTGCCGCGCGACTTGGACATTTTGGCCCCGTCCTTGATGAGGAGGCCGTGCTTCCGGAAGCGCTGGTAGGGCTCCTCGAAGCCCACGTGTCCCGTGTCGTGGAGCACCATGGTCACGAAGCGCGAGTACAGGAGGTGGAGGACGGCGTGCTCCTCCCCGCCGATGTACATGTCCACCGGGAGCCAGCGCTCCGTGCGCGCCTCGTCGAAGGGATGGTCGGAGAAGTCCGTGCTCGGGTAGCGCAGGAAGTACCAGGCGCTGTCCAGGAAGGTGTCCGACACGTCCGTCTCCCGACGCGCCTCCCCGCCGCACTTCGGGCAGCGGGTCCGGTAGAAGGACTCGACCCGCGCCAGGGGCGAGAGGCCCTCGTCGTCGGGGCGGAAGTTCTCCACGTAGGGAAGCTCGACCGGCAGGTCCTCCTCCGGGACCGGCACCGTCCCGCACCCGTCGCAGTAGACGATCGGGATGGGCGGGCCCCAGTAGCGCTGGCGCGAGATGCACCAGTCGTGCAGCCGGTACTGGACGCGGGGCTCGGCCCGCTCCCGGGCCGCCAGCCACTCGATGATGGCCATGGCGCCCTGGCCCGGGCGCAGGCCGCTGAACTTCCCGGAGTTCACCAGGCGCACGTCGCCCGTGTCGGCCAGCGCCTCCTCGCCCGCCTCGAGGTCGACGTGCGCCGGGTCGTCGGCCGACTCGGCCACCTCGCGCGGGGCGACCACGACCGGGATCGGAAGGCCGAACTGGCGCGCGAACTCGAAGTCGCGCTGGTCGTGGGCGGGCACCGCCATGATGGCACCGGTACCGTACTCCATGAGCACGTAGTCGGCGATCCACACCGGCACGTCCTCGCCCGTGGCCGGATTTCGGGCCGTGCCGCCCGTGAACACGCCCGTCTTGGTGCGGTCGGTCTTCCGGCGCTGCACCAGGTCGGTAGCCACCACCTTCTCCCGGTACGCCTCGACC
>Ga0315556_1001223_pt1 | contig 15691 bp, 18 predicted proteins | sample SalMarSW160310MG_FD_202112 | JGI IMG/M metagenome (GOLD analysis project Ga0315556, IMG submission 202112) | Salt marsh sediment microbial communities from the Plum Island Ecosystem LTER, Massachusetts, United States - Salt Marsh Sediment SW1603-10 ...
AACGCCCTCCTTTTTCTGGTACGCTTTCACCATTTTATTTACCCTAACCCTCTGTGTGCGTGACAGTCAGCCCATCGTAAGGAGTGGTCATGCCGTCCCCCGCCGGCTTATGGATGGAGTTGCGAAAGCTTCATCTAAATCCGGAAATGAGGACAGCATGACCACTGAGAAAGAGGCTTACTTCCCTCTGACCTGTCTCAACTCCTCACTTGATCGGCAGATTTGCTCCCCCTGAATGCTCTCAAAGCTCTTTGGAATGGCAAACCCGTATTTTTCATTGAAGGATGTTTCTCCCCAGAGGCAATCCTCCACGGCAGAATGATCCTCAGCCCGCATTACCTTCCAGCCCTCCGGAGTTTCCCATGCAAGAGGCTCCCTTTCCACGGCCTTTATAAGCTTCTCGGCATTGGTGGTGCCTGCGCGCTGCAAAGCCGCCTTTATAAAGTATACGCCGGCGTAAGTCTCTCCGGCCATGTAGTCCGGGTACTCCTTGAAACGCTCATAGTAGGCCTTGACAAAATTACGGTTCATGGAAGAGTCGGGCGAGGTGAAGAAGTAACGGGAGGAGACATAGACCCCTTCGGGCATGTCCTTTCCCATGGGGACCAGAACTTCAAGGGCTCCGGCGCAGGGAAAGGCAAACTTGACATTCTTAAAGAGTCCCGTCGGTAGCGCCTGTTTGATGAAGGTTACGGCATCTCCGGCGCCCCACAGGGGCGACCAGACCGCGTCCGGTTTGGCCTCTTGAATTTGCTTTATATAAGAACTGTAGTCTTTGGATAGGAACTTGGGGAACAGCTCACCCACAATCTCCACATCAGGCCGGAGTTCCATTAATTTAGACTTAAACATATTCCATGAGGAGTGACCATAGGAGTAGTCCGGCGCAATGCACATGTACCTTTTGTAAGGCTTGGACGCCATCAGATAAGCCCCGGACCGTGCATGCATCATGGCATTGCTCAGGGTGCTGAAGATGTACGGGTGAAATTTGGCGCCTGTAAGTGAGTCAGCGGCCGCCTGGGTAACCACCAGGATCTTCTTTTTTTCTTTGGCGATCTCGGTCAATGCCATGGCAAGGCCGCTGGAAGTTGGTCCCATAAGGAAATCCACCTTGTCTTTGTCGATGAATTTATTGGCAAGAGCGACAGCGATATCCTTCTTGAGTTTGGTATCCTCGCAAATCGCTGCCATCTTCCTGCCCAGCACACCGCCGTTTGCATTGATCTCGTCAACCGCGAGTTGAATGGCCTGGGCGCCGTGTTTTCCGTATCCTCCCATCGGTCCTGAAGAGATGAACATGGCGCCTATCTTGATCGGCCCGCTTTCCGAAAAGGCCGGGCCGGAGGTCAGAGCAAGACCCAGGCAAAGGATGGAAACACACAAGATTCTTATTTTCAAAGTCATGGTTTTTTCCTCCTTTAATTTAATGATTCGTGTTATGAGACGCGCAGTGGAGTCATGATAACCCCTCCTCTCGATTCACGAGGAGGCCGCGTCACTCCCCAAGCATCCATGCCCTAAAATGCGACGGAAGATGCAACAGAACCCGCTCTGATTATCACCTCCTTTCTTTTTTGCTTCATACTTAATGGGCAACAGATCTCCATTGATCCGAATTTTGGGTGGAAAGGGGGTCGCTTTCACGCTCCGATATCTCCACACAAGCTAAAGTTCCGCGAACGGCAGAGCCGACACGCCCCGTCCGAGGGGCAGCCTGACATTGCCTGGATACACCACGTACCCCGGCATTGACTTTTCCCCCAGGTCCTTTTGTAATGTTTTTATTGCGGATGCCATGGTCGGGCGTGGCGTGGCTGATACCTTCACCTCGATGGGCACAAGCTTCCCGCCTATATCCACCACGATGTCGACCTCTGTTCCGGCGATGGTCCGCCAAAAGTAGACTTGTGGATCGATGCCGCGGTACACGAGGGCCTTGATGATTTCGGAAAGCACCGCAGTTTCCATGATAGCGCCTCCCATGGGGCCGGAAGCCGCATGTTCCGGATTCTTTAGGCCAATGAGATAGCACAGTGAGCCCACATCCGTAAAATACACTTTCGGTGTCTTGACCAGCCGCTTACCGATATTGGCAAAGTACGGACGAAGGACTATTACCTGGTAAGTCGCCTCCAGCACTGATAACCATGCTTTGGTCGTATTGACCGCTACACCGAGGTCGCGAGCGACATCGCTTAAATTCAAGAGTTGGGCGCTTCTGGCTAGCAGAGTCCGGATGAAATTGTGGAACTGGGAAAAGTCACCGACCTGCCAGAGACTCGGTCACTTTCTCCATCAGCAAGAGGTTCTGTGAGCCGGTCAACAGGTACTGCCCGCTCTTGTTCCGGTGGGTATCGATCTTCTCTTTAACATAGGGAAGCAGGTCAGGGGCGTACTGCACCTCATCGAATATCACTGGGGGCGGGTATAGTTCGAGGAAAGCGCGCGGATCTTCCATGGCCGAGGCGCGGATATCCGGCGGCTCCACTGAAACGTAACGGTATTGCGTCGAAAAGAGACGTTTAAGAACAGTTGTTTTGCCGGATTGGCGAGGTCCCGTCAGAACCACCGCAGGAAACTCGGAGGCGGCCTTCTTGAGGACAGGCTCCAGCGATCTTTTGATATAGGTCGGATTCATGGCCAATATTCTTTGTGAACATTATGCATTTCAACTGCAAAATATCAAGTAAATAATCCATTTGATCAGGATGAATCCAACTCATGTGAAATCCTGAGAATTGTCTGCGTGTGACTTTCTATAATCTCAATACGCCATCTTGCCTGGAATGGCTCCTCGGACACCGCCCCGCGGATTCGGTGTATCGCTATGCCATATTCCCTCATGATTTTGTCTCTAACATCATGATCACCGCAAAATGGGCAGCCATACAGATTGGTGTCCCGGTGTATGGTGGGCTTTCATCCCCTGGGAGTTGAGCCTGTGTCAGTCCAGATTTCTCTATGGGGACGATGCCCGAAGGTGAGTTCATCACGCGGTCAGGAAGATCTAAGTGTAATTTGTGAACAACGTCCCTCTTTCCACAGATCCCCTTTTCTTTTGAATCGATCCTGCTTTTCGGTGCTTTGGCGGTGATGCTGTTGAGCGGTGTTTTACTGAGAGCCAAAGTTCCATTCTTTCAAAAATATCATCCCCCGCCGCCGCTAGCCTTCAAGCAGAACCTGGTCTCCAAACCGCTTTTCCAGATCCTCGGTCAAACGCTCAGCCGTATGCTCGTCCGGAACTTCCACCATCAGCTCTCCCCCCTGCTCTACCACCAGCCGCCCATGAGCTTCCACAACCTCTGCCACCTCAAGGGGTTCCACCGTCCACCAACCCCGCGTCCTCATCAACAGCTCTTTCCCTTTGAGTTGCCTCGGGGTTACCAGATCAATCGTGCGAAACCATGCTTCCCAGCCTATCTGGGCGGGCGCCTTGAGCACGGGGCTCACTGGATCATGATAAATACGACAACGTCCGAACAACCGCAATCTGATCATTTAGGGTCTTTCTCCATTAGCCGGCTGACCTTTTTGTCTTTCAGAGGGAGCGAAGAAGGAGTCTTCACCCCGCTTCTTTGAATGACATGGGCCAGACACGTGACATATAGAAGGGCTATTTCCTCATCGGAAAGATCCATGCCTTTCCTCACCGCCCTGCCCCAGTAGTATTCGAAGCTCTTCAGTGCCTCTCTGCGCCACCCTTTCATCCTTTCATCAAAGGGGGAAAGGGCCAGGTCTCCAAGGAACCGGCTCTGGGCTTCTTCCGTCTTGCCAAAAACGCTGCGCATCCTCTGTACCCCGGGACTGCGCTCCCAATCATCGGCAACCATCGTAGTATCCCTCTCTGACGATCTTTATCCACTCTGCCATTTCATCAGGGGCTACAAACCTCTTTCCCACTCCGAAAATGGATGGGCCTCAACCACTTCGTGACGAAAATCTTGCCAACCACCCTGCAAATCTGACAGCGCTGTCTTTTCATACTACAATTTTTATGAAGTCGTCTTTGGTTTTCTTTAAGAAACCAAATTCATATAAGAGCCGGACAAAAAACGTCATATACCAACAAACTTTCAGTAACATCAGAGATTTTGTGATTCACACCCTTTGGTACTCTTACGATCACTCCTGGTTCCAATGAGAACTTACCTGACCCATCAACCCACATAACCGCTCTGCCCCGCAGTGGATAGAGGATATCATCCTGTTCCTCATGGATGTGTTCAGGCACTTGCTTTCCCACCGGAATATCGACCAACATACAGGTCACGTTCAAACCGTGTTCTTTTTCGGAAATCAAAGGTTTGATCTTCACCCCTTGTGCAGCAGGATGGGGTATCCACGAAATCTCCTCAACTGATCGATAAGCTTCCATTTAACACTCCTTAACCTTCTGTATCTGCCCTGCGAATCTCAATATGCCATCTTATCCGGAATGACGCCCCGGACCCCCCGTCTTAAGTGCCCTTAGTGCAAAACGGGCAATCAATTTGACTTGTATCCAGGTCTGTCATGGTTGTTTCCACTTCCTGAAGCCCATGCCGCAGTATGTCTTTTCGCCGTTCGATGATAATATCCGATCTGACGCTCAACTTGTCAAATTGAAAGATTCAACCCCGCTTCAGCGCATGGCGAGACGGCCGGGCATGTCTCAACCGGGAGTTGGGTATGCTGTTATAAAAGGTGGATGAATCTCAAAGTCAAATAATTATCAGATCAAAAAGTGAGTTGCTTATTTACTTATGACCGTCCCCTAATCCCCATGACCCTCAACCCACCACTATCGGTGGAATCGCGAAAAGGCCGTCCGTGGAGTTTTTTACGAAGTCATCAATATTGTCCTTGACATCCTTTTTTGGCAAAAATACAATTTTTATCAATATGATATTGTAAACTCACATATCGAAAATTACCTGTAATTGATAAGGAGCCGCTTATGCAGAAACCGAGCAAGTCCGCAGAAAAGCTGAACGCGATGATAAAAAAAGCGATAGATGACCACCAGTTGAGCCAAACTGAACGGGCAAGGATCATGATGATCGCGGATGAAGACGGGGTGATAGACCCTCAGGAGAGAAGACTCCTGGCACAACTTCAAGATCTGATTGAAAACGGGAGCGTGAAGATTATTCCGGGTTAAAACCCGATTAGGCGCGCTCCTCAATCCAAAAAGTGGAGTGGGGTCTCCCTCGACATTTGACAATGCTGTCAATATTTCCCACATGCTTGTGCACGAACCGAGGACAGGATCCCGGCCCACTTTTCCACCCGAAGAATGAAGGTCCTGCCCCTTTTCTTCTCAATCTCCCACCACCGGCAACAACAGTCAAAAGCAGGCTTGACACCTCTCTTGTCAAAAGTTAACGACTGCCCCCGGAATTCACATATCCACGGAAACATCCAGATGTTCCGGCGATGATGATGGCCTTCTGCAAAGCCATCAAAGTTGACTGGAAAAGATTTGTGAGATTGTGATAAGGTGGCTCATGGAGGATGCATCATGAAGGATTTTTCTCAGATGGAGTACGGTACCCTCGACAAACCGGAAATCCTTTCCCTTCTTTTCCATCCCCGTCGGGAAGAAAGCGCTTCCAGGCCCGAGGGAGAGGTCCACGATGTGCGGATACCCGTGGAGGACAACGTGACCCTTGGCGCCCGTTTTCACCACGCGGCAAAGACCGCTCCCACCATCCTTTTTTTCCATGGAAACGGTGAAATCGTTTCCGATTACGACGAGATCGGTCCTCTGTATGTGCGCAAAAACGTCAATTTTTTCCCCGTTGATTACCGCGGTTACGGCAGGTCAACGGGGAATCCCACGGTCACGTCCATGATGCGCGACTGTCATGCTGTTTTTGAATATGTGAAAACCTGGCTCGATGAAAGAGAGTACACGGGTCCCCTGGTCGTCATGGGGAGGTCGTTGGGGAGTGCACCGGCCCTGGAACTGGCTTCTCATTACAGGGAGCTGATCAACGGCATCATCATTGAAAGCGGGTTCGCCTACCTCCTGCCGCTCCTCAGCCTCATCGGAGTATCTTTAAGGGACAAGGACATCACAGAGGAGGAGGGCACACAAAACCTTGAAAAGATCAGGACCGTTGACATCCCAACGCTCATCATCCATGCCCAGTACGACCGCATCATCCCCTTTACCGACGGCAGAGCACTCTACGAGGCGAGTGGTGCAGAGGATAAGCGCATCCTCATGATCCCCCGGGCCGATCACAACACGGTATTTGTCAGGGGATACCACGCCTACCTGGCGGCCATCACAGATTTTCTCCGCCTGCTTATGGAGTGACCTGCCAAAATATTAGCTGGGTGCAAAGAAGTACGCTGCAAAGAGTCAATGGGAGACTTGACCCCACCCACTTGCCCAGCCAGTGTCAGGTGGGATTGAACGGTTGCTTACGACGGATTGATTGAATCACTTCATCGAGCTGTTGAAGAAAACGTGATCGGTCACGCTTTTTTAACGGTGGAGGCCCGCCTGTTATCTCTCCTGCGCTACGAAGTTCTGACAACAGGTCCCGAGTCGCGACGGCCTCACCGATGTTGTTTTCGGTAAAAGGCTTTCCGGCTGGACTAATTGCACATGCGCCTTGCTTCATACAGCGGCTCGCAAGCGGAATGTCAGCGGTGACAACGATGTCGTGAGGTTGCACGTGTTCGACAATCCAATCATCGGCCGCGTCGAATCCGTTCTCCACAACTTCGAGTATAATCCATGGTTCATTCGGGACTCGCATCCAGGAGTTGGCCACCAATGTGACATCAAGGCGGTACCGGTTTGCGACGCGGTACACCTCCGGTTTGACCGGACATGCGTCAGCATCGACAAAGATGTGTAGCAAACGAAGATCCTCCCATCACCCCGGATCTGGTTCGGGTTAGCCCGGGTTTCTCACCGATCTTCGGTGCGAGACGGTGGAGAGTCCCATGAATACAAGGCGCGTGCAGGAAAATGGCCGCAGGCATACTTGCAGTACGTCGAGGTCATTTTTCAAGCGCAACGCAGGAGGCATGGGGCTATCCGCCGTCGCAGCAGATTATTGGTGAGAAATCCGGGTTAGTTCTATTTAAGAAACCAAATTCATATAAGAGCCGGACAAAAAACGTCATATACCAACAAATTTTCAGTGACATCAGAGATTTTGTGCTTTACACACTATTTCTGTCCCTGCTTCGCCTGCACATTCCACTCCACGGGCGCGTCCCCCTGTTTCGAAATCTCATGGAATAAGAGAATATGGGGGAATATTGGAATGAAGAAAGAGAAGAGAGGAGGGAAAGACTACTCTTCCTCTGAATAGCGGATCGCCTGATTGGGACAAGCAGGGATGCACATTCCATCCAGATCGCATTTTTCCTCGTCCAGAACCGCCTTGCCTTCGACCACGGAGAATGCTTTTCTCGGACAAATTTTCACGCACTCTCCGGAACCCGTACACTTGTCATAATCGACTACTATTTTCATGACCCTGTCCTTTCTGACCCAGCTACTCAATGGTTATGTTATAGGGTAGGCTCCTCTTGGAGCATATCCATTTGTTCTTGGTTTCTGATGTATTTTCGGATAGCTTCTTCATCAAGATCTACTGTGCTGACACAGTACCCTCGTGCCCAAAATGTCCGCCCTCGCACCATTCGGCTACTTCTTGTTCCAAAGCTCACCACCTCCGATGCGCTTTTGCCTTTCAGAAGCCCAAAGGTGTTCGCCACAGCATATTTGGGCGGTATGGAGACACACAAGTGAATGTGATCCGGCATCGCGTGTCCTTCTATAATCGAATTCCAGGGACAGTATATTTATTTCTTGACTTAAATGCAAGATCGGCCCTATGCTTTTTACATGGCAAGAATTGCTAGAGTGCTGGCCGAAGGCATGCCGCACCATTTTACCCAGAGTGGCCCAAAAGCCTGAAGGCGCCACGTAGTCCTTCAATCGCCATTTGCATCCCGATCACCGCAAGGAGTAATCCCATCAAACGGGTGATGGTTCCCAACGCACCGGCCCCGATGTAGGTAACGAACTTCTGACCGAAGACAAAGAATACATACGTGATCAGACAGAGAACAGCAAATGCCGCAATAGTGATCAGCATGCTCGTAAGGCCGCCCTCCGCGGAGAAGCTCATTGCCGTTACGATCGTGCCCGGACCTGCGAGAATCGGCATCGCCAACGGAGAAACCGAGACCCCGAGCGCTGCCGCTCGGGATTTCTGGTTGCCCTCCTCGTCGAGCTGATGAACACTTGAGAGATTGCCTTGCAGCATGTGGAATCCGATCAGCAAGACCAGCAGACCACCGGTAATCCGGAAAGCGGGAAGCGTGATGCCGAATAGCTCAAAGATCATCTTTCCGGAAACACAAAATATCGTCACGATCAGAAATGCCAACGTGACCGACCGAAGGGCAACGGCCTTTGCCGTCTGTTTGTTGTCGTCCGCTGTGAGGCCGAGGAAAATAGGAACATTGGCTATGGGGTTCATTATGGCGAAGAACCCCATAAACACGGTCACTGCGTGGGTCAGCATGGTCTTCATTGTTTCGTCTCACATCCTTTAAGGGGTGACCCCTTTTCCACCCACACTTGGAACACTTGCTTTGCAGGGAATTAACGCCCCGAAAACCAGGGAAAAACCAAAAAAGAGCGATAATTAATATACTGTTCCCGGAATTCATCCGTTTCCCCCTTGACTTTACTTATCACGGATGTCCCCGGAATTCACTTGCCCCAAAGCCTCCCAGTAATTCTTGTTTTTCACTGGTTTTCCATAACCCAAGAGATCGTCCATGCGGACAATAAAACGGTTGAAGACAGGTATATTTCGTATAAACAAACGCGTTACATCATGAATACGGCCGGCAGGTTTGTTAAAAGGACAGCTCATGACACAGTTGTTGCAGTCCATCCAGTTCTTTGTCCAGAAAAGGAAACACTTTTCCGGGTTGATGTACCATTTCATGACTCCTGAGAAGTTGGAGATGGTCGGTCCCTCCATGGTTGGCCCATCAAAAGAAATGGCCCTGGAAGGGCATCGCTGCGCGCATTTCTTGCAGGTCTCGCAGAATTTGGCTACCCCGAAGGGACGGTAAGTGTCATAGGTCAAAGGCATATCCGTGAAGACTTTGCATATCCTGACACGAGGTCCGAACCGGGGGGTAAGCAAGAGTCCCATGCGGCCCAGTTCTCCGAGTCCCGCGGCCATGGCTAGGGGGATGGAGAGGGCCGTATCGTTTCCAGAAGGCAGAGCCTGGTATCCGAGGCCCCGAATAAAAGCCGCAAGGTAGCTGGCCAGGACCGCTTGTTCTGAATACCCGAGACCGGTCGCGGCCCCGGATATGGCGTCAGGACTGTAGCGGGTGGCTTCATAGTCCATTGCTACGGCCATGACGATAGCATTCGTACAGCCTTCAGAAAGATCGAGAGGCTTGTGCTCCATATGGACCAAATCGTACTCGTGCGAGTAGACGAGATTGGGATGGGCATAGCAGACGCCTACCAGATCCGCCCCGAATAGCCTGGCGGCTTTCTTGACGATCCGTGTGTTGACTTCAGGTGTATGGGTGACGGGGCCGCCCGTCTCCACAAACCGCTTCGCTTTATCGGGAACATGCGTCCAGGATAACAGACCGTAGTTGCTGCACATATTGCCGAAGGCATATCCATATTCTATGTTCCATGCGGCGTTCCTCAGAGCATAGTCAAGCTTCCTGTAACCGTACTTATCCTGATACTTGATAGTGCCGTACAGCATGTCCCCGTGAGGCTTGATTTCCGGGTCCCAGGTCCTCCTTTTGAACATCTCATTTTTCTGGTCAAAACGATAGTCAGGAACCGAGATAGGAAACGTTTCTTCCTTTTTTTGTGTGGTTTGATCTTGAATTTCATGCATGCTCCGTAGTCCTCCTTGCTCAATCGCTCGACTGTCCCGTCTTATCGGGGCTTTGTTACAGCCCCCAGATAGGCATTTTTGAGGTGCTCATCCTGCAGGAGATTCCGGCCGAGCCCTTCCAAGACGATTCGTCCGTTTTCAATGACGTAGGCATGGTCGGAGAGATTCAGGGCCTTGTAAACGTTCTGTTCTACCAAAAGGATGGTCACTTTTTCCTGTTTGATCTTTTCAATAACATGAAAGGTCTTTTCCACCAGGATGGGGGCCAGTCCAAGAGAAGGTTCGTCCACCGTGAGCAGGATGGGACAGGCAATCAGTCCACGGGCAATGGCCAGCATCTGCTGTTCTCCACCGCTGAGTCGGCCGGCCAACTGATTCTTGCGGTTGGACAGTTCCGGGAACAGAGCATACATCTGGGATGAGAGTTCGCCCAGTTTTCCTTTCGTTCTCTGGGAATAGAAACCCATTTCCAAGTTTTCCTGGACGCTCATGGCAGGGAACACCCTCCGGCCTTGGGGAATATGGACAATGCCTCGATCCACGATTTCAAAGGCAGGCTTTCCGATAAGTTCCTCCCCATTGAATAGAATGGAGCCCGAAGTTTTTTTTAGGAGGCCCGAAACAGCACGTAGAAGGGTACTCTTTCCCGCCGCATTAGCCCCGACGATGGACACGAGTTGCGCTTTATCCACCTTTGCGGTGATATCGAAGAGGACCCTCACGTCACCGTATGAAACATTGAGATTATTGATTTCGAGCATTGAGATAATCCTCTCCAAGATAGGCCTTGATGCAATTGGGATCGCAGGAGATCTCTTCCGGTTCCCCCTGAGCGATGATTTCCCCGTGATCCAGGACAATGATTCTTTGTGAAAGGTTCATGATCGCCGTCATGATATGTTCGATGATAAAAAGCGTGATCCCCACATTCATCAAATTGCGCACGAGTGCCATCATGTCCTGAAGCTCGATGGGCGTGAGCCCTGCCATGACCTCGTCGAGCAGGAAGAGCTTGGGGGCGGTCGCGAGCCCCCGGGCAATTTCGAGGCGCTTCCGGTCCGCAATGGTCAGATTTTTTCCCAGGACATTCTTTTTTTCCCGCATCTCCACGAATTCCAGGACCTCTTCGGCCTTTTTTTCAGCCTTTCTCAAGCTTTTTTCCCGGATCAGTGCCCCGATGGTTACATTCTTGAGCACGGGAATATTGCTGAAAGGTTTTGTGATCTGAAAGGTTCTGCAGACTCCAAGTTCACATATGGCCTCAGGAGTCATTTGGGTGATATTCCGGTCGTTGAATTTCGTATGTCCCGTCTTTGAACGATAGAATCCCGTGATCACATTGAAGAGAGTTGTCTTGCCGGAACCGTTGGGGCCGATAAGCCCAACTGCTTCACCCTTCTCGATGTCAAAAGTGATGTTCTGGAGAACCGGGTTGCCACCGAAAGATTTGCTGATGTTTTGAAGTTCTAACATGAAAGGCCTTCCTCAATTTTCACTTTTCGAAATTCCACGAGTCCTGTCGATCTTGTCCTTGAGCATACCGTAAATGCCCTTGGGCATGTAAAGGAGCACAAAAATCAGGATCAGCCCAAAGATGATCATGTGGAGTCCTGGGACTGCGGTTCCCAGATTCGCCCTCAGGAATATGGTAATGGGTATAAAGATCATCGCGCCTATGGCCGGACCGAGTACGGTCCCCATCCCCCCCACGATAGCGAAAAGGGCCACCTGGATCGACAGCTGCAGCCGGGCCACACTTGATGGATCGATATAGACCACGTACTGGGCATAAAGGCTTCCCGTGACGGCAGCCAAGAAGCAACTGATGGCCATGGCCACAAGCCGGACTCTGCCGGTCTTTACCCCAAGCGCCCTGGCCGCGTCCTCATTTTCTCTGAAGGCCGTGAGATAATAGCCGAGTCTTGAATGTTCGATGGCATAGGAAACTGCCATAACGGCCACAAAAAGAAAAAGACTGATATACACATAGGGAAGTTTTCCCGCAAAGATCATACCGTAAAAGCTTGGTTCAATGGGCAAGGCGAGTCCTTCCGCCCCGTCGGTAAGAGACCGCCAGTTCACGGATACGATATAGGAAACTTGACCGAAGGCTAGGGTCGCAAGCACGAAATAATGACTTCTCAGGCGAAAGCATACGAGGCCCAGAATAACACCGACCGCCGAAGCGAGTATTCCTCCTACGAACATCCCCAGCCAGGGCGTGATGCCGAGGCGAAGAAATAGAAGTGTGGAGGTGTAGGCGCCGATAGCAAAAAAGGCATTGTGGCACAAGGAGACCATTCCCGCATAACCCGATATGATGTTCCAGGCGCCGGAGAATGCCCCCCATAGGAAAATAAGAATAAAACCATCCAGGTAAAAGTCGTTTTTCATAAATAACGGTGCGAAGACCAGGATCAAAAACACGATGTAAAGGACGGCGGCCTGTCTGGTTTTTAGTTGTTCAGTCAATGGCTTCAATACGTTCCAGCTCCTCTTCTCTCTCTAATCCAAAAAGTCCAGACGGTTTGATTACCAGCACGGCGATGAAAACAAGAAAGTAGATGGCCTCTTTGCTCTGCGGGCCGAGCAGAAAACCGGAGAAGACTTCTATGATGCCGATAAAGATTGCTGCGATCGTAGCCCCCACGACGCTTCCCATGCCTCCGAGCACCACGACGACGAACATCACCAGGATGAACTCAAATCCCACAAAGGGATGAACGGTGTAGATCGGGATCATCAAAGCCCCGGAGACTCCCGTCAGCATGATACCTATGGCAAAGGTTAATTTGAAGATTCTGTCGGTGTTGATTCCCATCAGAAGAGCCGTGAAGCGGTCCTGAGAAGTGGCCCGAATGACCTTGCCGGTATAACTCAACTTGAGAAAGAAATAAAAGGCGACGGTTAGAGAAAGGGCGATGCAAAAAGCGATCAGTCTTGCGGGGTTTACGATCATTTCTTCCAAGCCGAGAGAAGGAAAGGGGCCAAGGACAATGGAGTTCTGCAGGTACTTCAGGGATACGGTCCTGAAATCGGCAGACCAGAAGAGCAGGGCTAAGTTCTCGATGACCATTGAGGTTACAAAAATCTGGGTGAGCACCGGTGCTCCGATGGTGGGCTTGATCAGCAGGCGATAAACCAGGAGCCCTATGAGGAAAAGCAGGGGGGCGACGATTAGAATAGATATATAGGGATCCAGTCTGAAATAGTGAAAGAGCCAAAAGCTCAAATACATGGCCACCATCAGGAATTCTCCATGGGCGAAATTGACGATTTTCATGACGCCGAAGATGAAGGTGAGCCCGATGCTGGCCAGGGCATAAATACCGCCCAAAAGCACTCCGGAAATGAGCAATTGGACAAAGAGCGTTGTGTCCATTGATTCCGTTCCTTAAGAACTATGAAGAGGTGGACCCCGTGCTCAGGGACCCACCTCCACGGCAACTTCCTGTAATCTTACTCAGGATGATGATACTACTTATTTCAGATCCGATGAAGCAATTGCTTTCGGATAGATCAGTTTCAATTCACCGTTCTGCCACTGATTGATGGCCGCAGCGGCCAAGACGTTCTGACCGGCGTTCTTCTGATCAGGGCCGGCAAATTTGATTCCCCAGTTCAGCACACCCTTGCCGCGAGGCACGTCGAGGCTGAGAGCCGCAGCTCTCAGTTTATTCGGGTCCAGGCTTCCTGCCTTGGGAAGAATGAATTTATACAATACCCATGCACCGGCAAAACCGACAAAGGATGTGGGGTTGGGGTATTCCCCGTTGTGGGTCCCCATGTATCGTCTGACAAATTCCTTAGCATCCTTCTTGGGGCCCTCAGCCAGTCCCTCAACCGAAATCTCCGAAGGAATCCCGCCTGCCAGGATGCCATCCGCGTCTTTTCCCATGGCCTTGATAAAGTCAGGGTTGCCCTGTCCGGCGGTGGTGCCGATGATCAGGGGTTTGAAACGCATTTCCCGCGCCTGCCTGGCGAAGAGGATGGAGTCGTTGATGTACTGGGCGGCAAAGAGAATATCCGGTTTGGCCCTCTTGAGCTTCAAGACGAGTGAGGAGAGATCGGCGGATTTGGCACTGTAGCTTTCCGTGGCTACCACATTCAGTCCCCGGGCCTTCGCCCTTGCCATAAGCCCCCTGCCGGAGGAGGTCCCGAAACCACCGTCCTCATGAATGATAGCGAGACGCAGATCCTTGGCCTTTTTGTTAAGCTTCTTGGGGCCGAGCACATCCACAGCATAATCAACCATCTGGGTGGTCATCATGGTACTGTTAAAAGTAGTCCTGAAAATATACTTGAAACCGCGGGCCGTGATGAGACCGGAAATTCCTTCGTTTTCGATGTAAAAGACTTTGTTCTTTTCGGCGACCGTCGTTGCCGCCATAGAGAGACTGCTGGCCTGGGTGCCGATGATGGCTGTTATCTTTTCGTTGGTGATCAAACGGTTTGCCTCGCTGGCCGCGGCTTCAGGGTTGGAAGCATCCGCACTGACCAGAACGACTTTCTTTCCAAGGACTCCGCCGGCGTCATTGATCATTTTTGTCGCGATCTTAACGCCGTCAAAATTCTTCACCCCGTTCTTTGACAGCGGACCGGTCACCGGAAAAATAGTTCCGATGCGCCATACGCCGTCGGCGGCAATTACTGCCTGACCGGCTGGAAAGAAGCACACGAAGGTTATCAAAAGCGCCAAAACAATAAGTTTTTTCATTTTCTACCCTCCTGTTTTTATGGGAAATTCTTAGCACCCTATATCCGGGGGCTTGCCAAATCGAGATGAGATGATAGTCGCTTTTTTGAGGTCGGACTATAGCTGATTTGGCCTTGTGGCTCAAGAAAAATCCGGCAGCAGCATATGGCGGTCAGGTTTAGCGGGCGAATTCTAAATTAGGTTCGGGCCAAGCCAACACCTGCACTATGACAGATCATTTTCAATCTTATTGGAAATAGAGAGTAACCTAGTTTTTTACCAGCATCCCGTCTCCACTCTCCACGCGCTCAATAGATCCAGTTGGGCCGCTCCGCCACCCACGCATCCACGGTCTCCCGCAGCCAGGGCTCGAGATCCTTGGCCATGTAAAATTTCGGGAACAAGAGATTGTCGTCAGGAGAGATCAACCCCTCCCGGAGGGCGATAGAGGCAAGCCCGGTGTAAGGGTAAATACGGATGCCGATGGTGATCTTGAGCGCATCGAGGGGGAGGGAATCGACAAAAGACAGACTTTCTTCGACGGTTTCTTTCGTTTCACCGGGACCTCCCAGAAGGAGAAACCCCATCTGCCGGATGTCGTGCTCCGCGAGGAGCCGGCTGGCCTGCCGGATCTCTTTGGGGCCGAACCTCTTGTTCATGACATGGAGGATATTCTCGGACCCGCTTTCGAATCCCAGGCTCACCTCTGTGCATCCGGCCTCTGACATGGCCCGGATCAGAGAGGAGTTAACCCTTCCGGGATAGAGGATGCACCGCCAGGTGATTCCCATATGGGCCTCGGCGATTTCCCGGCAAAGAGTCTCGGCGTATGCGGGTGGGAGGTTGAAGGTATTGTCCACAAAGTAGATTCTGGGAAATCCGGCCGATGTCCACCCGCACAGGGCCTTCACGACAGCCTGCGGGGATCGCCGGCGGATCAGGCAACCTTCCACAAGGGCCGTCGAACAATAATTGCAGCTCAAGGGACAGCCTCGCCGTGTCTGAAGCGGGAGCCAGATTTTTTCGCGTCCGGCATCCGGAAGGGGCATCGATGACGGATCCGGCAGCGGATACCCGTCCAGGTCTCGCA
>Ga0315556_1001226_pt1 | contig 15677 bp, 11 predicted proteins | sample SalMarSW160310MG_FD_202112 | JGI IMG/M metagenome (GOLD analysis project Ga0315556, IMG submission 202112) | Salt marsh sediment microbial communities from the Plum Island Ecosystem LTER, Massachusetts, United States - Salt Marsh Sediment SW1603-10 ...
GCCCGACCCCACCGAACGAGGGACACGGAACGCACGTCCACCCGGCCTACTTGAAGGTGTACCAGCTCGCCACGCCGCGCTGGATGTTGGACGCGGCCTGGTCGACGGTCTCACTGCCCGCCAGCACGGCCTGCATCTCGTTCTGCAACAGCGTCGAGCCGGACGGCTGGCCGTAACGGAAGAGCGTCAGCATCAGGTAGGGCGTTCCCTCGCTGTGCATGCGGTCGGCCATCTGCGCCAGCACCGGGTCGGTCGGGACGGCGCCGGGCACGGCCGAGATCTGCTTGAGCGTGTCGGTGAACATCTGCCCGTACGCCTTGGAGGCCAGGAAGTCCATGAACGTAACGTCGGCGTCCTGGTGCTTGCTGGCCGCGTTGATGCCGTACGAGCCGTCGACGTAGAAGGTCTCGCAGGTCTTCCCCTGGTCGTTGGGGATGAGGAACGAGCCGACGTTGAAGTCGGGAGCGAGCTGCCCCAGCGTGCCGAGCTCGTAGCTCCCGCCGATGAGCATGCCGGCCTGCCCGTAGGCGAACAGTGACTGCATGTCGGAGTAGGCCACGCCCTTGTAGTTGCTCGCCAGGTAGGGTTCGAGGTCGACCATGCGCTGCAGCGCACCCTTGAAGGCGGGATCCTCGAAGGTGGCGGTGCCGGCCGCCATCTTGTCGTAGAAGGCGTTGCAGCCGTAGAACGCAGGGGCGACCCCGCCGAACAACGTCTCGACCGTCCACGGGTCCTTGGTGCCGTTCGCCAGCGCGTCGATGCCCGACGCCTTGATCTTCTTGGCGACGTCGAGGAACTCCTGCCAGGTCTTGGGCTCGCTCAGGCCGAGCTTGGCGAAGACGTCCTTGTTGTAGAGCACCTGGATGGTCTGCAGCGCGAACGGCACGCCGTAGACCTTGCCGTCGGCGCGGTCGGTCGCGGCCTTCAGGACGTTGGGATCGAAGTCCTTCAGGGCGGGCACCTTGTCGCCGAGCGGCACCAGCAGGCCGGCCTCCGCGAGCGGCTCCATGCCGCCGTAGGCGCGCAGGTGCGCGATGTCCGGGCCGCCGCCGCCCTGCATGGCGGTCGACAGGATGGTGTTGTATTCGGTGTTCTTGTAGGGCGTGAAGGTCACGTCGATGTTGGGGTGATCCTTGTGGAACGCCGCGATGAAGCTGTTGTAGGCGTCGACATCCTCCGTGCGCCAGCTCCAGAACGACAGGGATTGCGCCGCTGCGCTGCCCAGCAAGACCAGGCCGAGCAGGACGGCTAGGAGCCGCATGCCACCGATCCTCTTCATACCTTCCTCCGATCCTTCCTCCCCTGCCGCCTTCGCGGTCAGGGGAGCACTCGAGCGTGCCCCCCGGGGACGACGCGCCGCCGGCTCGTATCGATGGGGCGGGTCTCGCCCGGCCGATCCCGGCGGCTCGACCGCGTACGCCTTGCGCGGCACCCTCGTTGGACGAGTCAAGTATAGAGGGCCGGCCGGGATTGGTACAATAGTGGCATGGTCAAGGTCGTAGCCCCGCGGTGGCCGGGCGTCGCATGAGTTTCGCGCCCGCCATCGACAAGGCCCTCCCCACGCCGGCGTACCTGCAGCTTCGCCAGGCGCTGGAAGGGGCCATCGAGGACGGCACGCTCAACCCCGGGCAGGCCCTGCCCAGCGAGCGCGAGCTGGCGCAGCGCCTGGCGCTGTCGCGCATGACGGTGCGGCGCGCCTTCGAGGAGCTCGAGCGCCGTGGCCTGGTGGAGCAGCGCCAGGGCTCGGGGACGTACGTTCGCGGCCACCCCCTGGAGCAGGTGCTCGACCGTGTGCTGGGCTTCACCGACGAGGCCCACGGGCTGGGCTTCCGGCCCACCGCGCGGCTGCTGGCCTCCGCCACGGTGGCCGCCGCCCGCGATGTGGCGGCGGCGCTGCAGGTGCCGGCCGGTACCCAGCTGCTCCGCATCGAGCGCCTGCGCGGCGCCGACGAAGCGCCGCTCGCGGTGCAGGCGGCGAGCCTCGCGCCCCACCTGGCGACGCTGTCGCTGGAGGATCTGGACCGCACCGGCAGCCTCTACCGCTCCCTGGAGGCGCAGTTCGGGATCCGCCCGGCACGCGCCCGGCAGGCCGTCGGCGCGCGCCTTCCTACGGCGAGGGAGTGCCGGCTGCTGCAGATCGGCCGCGACGTTCCCGTGCTCGAGCTCGAACGCACCACCTACGGCGCCGACGGCCGGCCGTTCGAGTTCGTGCGCAGTGCGTATCGTGGCGACATGTATCGCATGGTGCTGCACCTGCGCGCCGGGGAGCCCCGCGACGCAACGGTCGCAGACCTCGCTACGAGCCCCCGGCCATGACCACCACACCATGACCACCGAGAGTCACGACCCCACCTATCAGGATCTCGACATGTGGTCGCTCGGCCACATCGTCGACGCCGTCGTCGAGGGCAGCCAGCACGCCGTGGACGCCGCCCGCGAGGCACGCGAAGCGCTCGTGCGCGCGGCGATCGGGATCGAGGCGCGGCTCGAGCGCGGCGGTCGCCTGGTGTACGCCGGCGCCGGCACCTCGGGCCGCATCGCGCTGCAGGACGCAGCGGAGCTGCCTCCCACTTTCGGCTTCGAACGCACCGTCGTGCTCATGGCGGGCGGCGGCGAGGCCGGCGCGGTGGCGGTCGAGAACGCCGAGGACGACACCGACGCCGCCGCGCGCGACGCCGAGCGCGTGGGCCTGGGTCCCGACGACGCGCTGATCGCGATCGCGGCCAGCGGCCGCACGCCCTACACGCTCGGCGTGGTGCGTATCGCGCGGGAGCGCGGTGCGTTCACGGTCGGTATCGCCAACAACCCGGACGCGCCACTGCTGACCGCCGCCGAGGTCGGCGTCCTGCTCCGGACCGGCCCGGAGGTGCTGGCCGGCTCCACCCGGCTGGCGGCGGGCACGGCGCAGAAGATCGCCCTCAACGCCCTGTCCACGGCGGTCCTGGTGCGCGCCGGCGGCGCCTACCGGAACCTGATGGTCGGCATGCGCCCCACCAACGCCAAGCTGCGCCGGCGGGCGGTGGCGGTGGTGTGCGCGGCCACCGGCGCCACCGGCGAGGCGGCGGAGCGCGCCCTGGCCGCTGCCGACTGGAGCCTCCGCGAGGCCATCGTGATGCTGGAGGCGGGCGTCGGCGCGAACGAGGCGCGCGAGCTGCTGATCCGTCACCGCAACCGCGTACGCGACGCACTCGATCATCCCCGGGAGGACCCGTGAGCCACTTCGAACGCGAGATCGCCGAACAACCCGCCGTGCTGGCGCGCATCCTGGATGACCCCAGCGTCGCCGAGCTGGCGCGCACGCTGCGCGGCCGCGACGTGCCGCTGGTCGCCACGCTGGCGCGGGGGTCGTCGGACAACGCCGTCACCTTCTTCGCGTACCTGGCGGGCCGCACCCTGGGGCTGCCGGTGGCCAGCGTGCCGCCGTCGCTGCTCACGCTCTACGGCGCCCATCTGCGGCTGCGGGGGGCGCTCGCCATCGGCGTCAGCCAGTCGGGCGAGAGCACCGACGTGGTCGAGAGCCTGGCCGCGCTCCAGCAGGCCGGTGCGCTCACGCTGGCGGTGACCAACGAGCCCGCCAGCCGGCTGGCGACGCAGGCCGACCACGCGCTGGCGCAGCACGCCGGCGAGGAGCGGGCGGTGGCGGCCAGCAAGACCTTCACCAGCCAGATGATGGTGCTGAGCCGGCTGGTGGCGGAGTGGGCGGCCGACGACGGGCTGCGGGCGGCGCTGGCCGCCGTCCCGCCCGCGTTGGAGGCCCTCCTGGCCGACGTCGACGGGGTCGAGCGCGCGGCCCTGCGGCTCACGCACGCCGACGGGCTGTACGTGCTGGGGCGCGGGCTGTCGTTCGCGGCGGCGTTGGAGACGGCGCTGAAGCTCAAGGAGACGGCGTACATCGACGCCCAGGCCTACTCCAGCGCCGAGTTCCAGCACGGCCCCATCGCGGTGGTGGACGCCGGCGACCCACTGCTGCTGCTGGCGAGCGAGGACGCCAGCCTGAGCGGCAACGAGACGGTCGCCTCGCGGCTGCGCGAGGTGGGCGCCGACCTGACGGTGCTGGCGGGCGCGCCCTCGCTCCTGCGTCACGCGTCGGCGGCGGTGCCGCTGCCGCAGGGGATGCACGAGGTGACCGCCGGATTCGTGCTGGTCGTGGCCGGCCAGCTCCTGGCCGAGCGCCTGGCGCGCTCCCGCGGGATCGATCCGGACGCGCCCCGCCACCTGCGCAAGGTGACGCGCACCCGCTGATCGGCCCGCGCCGACCCGGCGCGGCGGCCGCTCCTCGGGCGCCGCGGGCCCTCAGCCTGCGGGCGCGAAGCGCAGCTCGATGGCGGGCTGGGTGGGGCCCCGATCGGGCGGGGCGCCGGCGGCGTAGTCGGGGATGAGGAGGAGCGCGAGCCCCTTCCGGAAGGGCTCGAGGGCGTACACCAGCACCCCGCTGCGGCGCTCGCCGGGGGCCAGCGCGCCGCTGGCGAGCGGCCGCTCGCCGCTGATCGCCGCCGCGTCGGCCGGCGGCACCGGCTCCGCATAGGCCGACGTCGGATCGCTCGACGACAGCACGAAGCGCACGTCCTGCTCCGCTCCGTAGTACCCGAGCGGCAGCGGGCCGGCGCCGCGATCGACCACCGTGACCCTCACCACCAGGTAGTCGACCAGCACGTTGGGGCGCGCCCGGAAGCTGAGGCGGAGGTCCTTGGGAAGGCTGTCCTGCCGCACCCAGCGCGCGCGCTCCAGCCCCAGGCGGTAGTCGCCGGAGGCGAGCACGGTCGGCGCCTCGCCGACGGTCATGACGGCCGGCATGGGAACGGTGGCGCCGGCGTCCCTGGGGTGGTGCAGCAGCTTCGAGCCGCCCCACAGCAGCAGCATGGCGCCGCCGAAGACCAGCACGTTCAGCAGGAACAGCCGCGCGGTCCGCTCGGCCGGCGTGCGGCGGGGCTGGGGGTTTCGAGGGGACATGACTCTGGCCGTCTATCATAGCGCCGGCCCCGGGCGCGGCGGCCGCCCGCCCGCCATCGGCACGGCGGCGTCTACGTCGAGCCCGAGGCACGCTCCACGGCACGCCGGGCCACGCGTCCCGCCTCCGGCGTGCTAGCGTCCAGCTGATGCACCCGCCGCCCTCGTGACACAACCGGAGGAGACGCATGAAGCACGACGGTCACACCATCAAGGCGGAGTCGTTCAAGGCTTCGGGGATCACGGACGCGGTCGTCGTCCACTGGAACCTCACCACGCCCGAGCTCTACACCGCGGCGCTCAACCGGGGCGAAGCGCAGCTCGCCCACCTCGGGCCGCTGGTGGTGGACACCGGCCGTTACACCGGTCGCTCGCCCCAGGACAAGTACATCGTGCACGACGCCACCACCGCCGACACCGTGGCGTGGGGCCCGATCAACCAGCCGATGGAGCCCGAACAGTTCGAGGCGCTCAGGGCGGCCGCGCTCGACACTACGCAGGGGCTCGAGCTGTTCGTGACCGACGTCTTCGTGGGTGCCCACCCCGACTTCCGGGTCCCGGTACGCGTCATCACCGAGTACGCCTGGCACAGCCTGTTCATCCGCAACCTGTTCGTGCGCCCCACCCTGCGCGCGCGGGCACGCTTCGAGCCGGTCTACACCATCCTCGACCTGCCGAGCCTGCGCGCCGACCCGGCGACCATGGGCACGCGCAGCGAGACCGTCATCGCCATGAACCTCAGCGAGAAGCTGGTGATCGTCGGCTCCACCGAGTACGCCGGCGAGATAAAGAAGGCGGCCTTCTCGATGATGAACTTCGAGCTGCCGGCCCGCGGCGTGCTGCCCATGCACTGCTCGGCCAACGTCGGGCCGGACAACGAGGTGGCCCTGTTCTTCGGGCTGTCGGGCACCGGCAAGACCACCCTGTCGTCGACCTCCGAGCGCACCCTCATCGGCGACGACGAGCACGGCTGGACCGACCAGGGGGTCTTCAACTTCGAGGGGGGCTGCTACGCCAAGATCGAGCACCTCTCGGCCGAGGCCGAGCCCGAGATCTACCAGACCACGCGCCGCTTCGGCACCATCCTGGAGAACGTCGTCGTCGACACGGACACCCGCCGCGTCAACCTCGACGACACTTCCAAGACCGAGAACACGCGCGCGGCCTACCCCATCACCCACATCGGCAACGCCAGCCGCGTCGGCTTCGCCGGCAAGCCCGCGCACGTGGTGTTCCTGTCGGCCGACGCCTTCGGGGTCCTGCCCCCCATCGCCCGACTCACGCCCGAGCAGACCCAGTACTACTTCCTGTCCGGCTACACCGCCAAGCTGGGCGGCACCGAGCGCGGCGTGACCGAGCCGCAGGCGACCTTCTCCATCTGTTTCGGGGGCCCCTTCATGCCGCGCCCGGCCGTCACCTACGCCGAGTTGCTCGCCGCCAAGGTGCGCGAGGCGGAGGCCTCGGTGTGGCTGGTCAACACCGGCTGGACCGGGGGACCGTACGGCGAGGGCCACCGCATGCCCATCAGCTACACGCGCGCGATGATCGACGCCGCGGTCACCTCGCGACTCGACCACGCCGACTTCGAGAACGAGCCCTACTTCGGCCTGGCCGTGCCCACCAAGGTCCCCGGCGTGCGCGCCGACGTCCTGTGGCCGCGTGCCACCTGGGCCGACGGCGAGGCCTACGAGCGGCAGGCGCAGAAGGTTGCCGAGATGTTCCGGGAGAACTTCCGACGCTTCGAGGGGCAGGTCTCCGAGGCGGTCCTGGCGGCCGGGCCCCTGGTGTGATGGCGTCCCGGTCCTGACGGGGGTACCGTGATCGAGATCCTGGCGGGCAATCCGCTGCTGCTGCTGTTCATCGTTGCCGCCCTGGGCTACCCGCTGGGCCGTATCCGGGTGGCCGGCTTCAACCTGGGTGTGGCGGCGGTGCTGTTCGTGGGGCTGGGCGTGGGGGCCATCGATCCGAGCCTGCGCCTGCCCGACCTGGTCTACCAGCTCGGGCTGGTGATCTTCGTGTACACGGTGGGCCTGGCGAGCGGGCCGGGCTTCTTCGCCTCCTTCGGCAGACGCGGGCTGCGCGACAACCTGCTGGTCCTGTTCGCGCTGCTGTTCGCCGCCGGGCTCACCACCGTGCTGGCGCTGGGCCTGAAGATCCCGGGACCGTTCGCCGCCGGCCTGTTCGCCGGCGGGCTCACCAACACCCCCGCCCTCGCGAGCCTGGTGGAGACGTTGCAGCAGAGCGGACGCGCCGCGCTGGACAACCAGCCGGTGGTGGCCTACTCGATCAGCTATCCGGTCGGGGTGGTGGGGGTCATCCTGGCCATCTTCATCGCGCAGCGGTTGTGGCGCGTCGACTACCCCCGTGAGGCCCGGGCGCTGCGCGACCTGGGGGCCTCGGGGGAACGCCTGGGCGTAGCGACGGTGCGCATCACGCGCGCGGACATGGCGGAGCGGAACGTGCAGGGCTGGCTCGAGCGCGAGCGCTGGCACGTGCTGTTCGCCCGCTACCGGCGCGGCGACGAGCTCGACCTGGTGCACGGCGACACCGTGCTGCGCCCCGGGGACGACGTCACCCTGGTGGGCGCCGCCGAGGACCTGCAGGAGGTGGTGCCGGCGCTCGGGGAACCGAGCCCCGAGCACCTGGAGTTCGACCGCGCGCGCCTCGACGTGCGCCGCATCTTCGTGTCCGACCCGGAAGTGGCGGGCAAGGCGTTGCGCGAGCTGGGCCTGCTGGAGCGCTTCGGGGCGCTGGTGACGCGCGTGCGGCGCGGCGACAGCGACCTGCTGCCCAGCGGCGGGATGCGCCTGGAGCTCGGCGACCGCGTCCGCGTCGTCACCCGCCGCGACCGCATGGAGGCGGTCGGGCACTACTTCGGCGACTCCTACCGGTCGCTCTCCGAGATCGACGTGTTGCCCTTCGGCCTGGGGATCGCGTTGGGCCTGGCGCTGGGGCTGGTGCCGTGGCCGCTCCCCGGCGGCCTGACCTTCCGGCTCGGCTTCGCCGGCGGCCCGCTGGTCGTCGCGCTGGTGGTGTCCGCGCTGCGACGCACCGGGCCGATCCTGTGGCAGCCCCCCTACAGCGCCAACCTGACGCTGCGCCAGCTCGGGCTGGTGCTGTTCCTGGCCGGCATCGGCACCCGCAGCGGCCACGCCTTCGCCACCACCCTCGCCGCCGGAGGCGGCCTGCGCCTGTTCCTGGGCGGGGCGCTGATCACCTGCGCCAGCTCGTTGCTGACGCTGGTGGTCGGCAGCCGGCTGCTGCGCATCCCCATGAGCCTGCTGATCGGGATGCTCTCGGGGCAGCAGACCCAGCCGGCGGTGCTGGGCTTCGCCAACGAGCAGACCGGCAACGACCTGCCCAACGTGGGGTACGCCACCGTGTTCCCGCTCGCGACCATCGCCAAGATCCTGCTGGCGCAGGTGCTGCTGCTGGCGCTGCCGCGCTGACCGCACCCGGCCCCGCCCCCGCCAATTCTCGGACACCACAGTCCTTTTTCGACAGGCCCGAACCGGGCGGCAGACGCCGCATCGCCTCCAAATCCGAGTGCCGCCTCCGCGTTTGTCTGCTAGCATGGAGACAGCTCGGGTTGCCGCTGGAGCACTGGCATGCATGACATCCGGACCCTGCTGAGGCGCGAGGAGAGCTACGCCATCCACGCCCTCATCTACGCCGCCGAGAACCCGGGCGCGAGCGCCGCCCTCATGGCCAAGGACCTGCAGATGCCGCCCGCCTTCCTGGCGAAGGTGCTGCGCAAGCTGTCCGCCGCGCGCTTCCTTGAGAGCAAGCCGGGGCGCAACGGCGGCGTCACGCTGCGCGTCGATGTCGAGCGGTTGTCGTTGCTCGATGTGGTCGAGGCGATGTCCGGGTCGCTGGTGGTCGATACCTGCCAGACCCAGGTGCGCTGCGCCACCCAGCAGCGCAAGGGCTTCTGTCGCCTCAACGTAGCGTGGGTCAGCACCAGTCTCGCCATCCGCGAGACGCTCGACCGCGTAGTGCTGGCGCAACTCATCGACAGCCGACACGGCGCCTGACGCCGCTCACGGCAGCAGTCGGGCAAGGTCCTGCATGGCGTCGTCCATGGCGCGCTCGCCGGCGGCGATCGCCTCGGCGGTGCCGGAGCCGTCGAACATGGGCGTGACGGCGAAGGGCGCGGGCTCGAGCCGCAAGACCCGCAGCGGCGCCGCCAGGTCGTAGTACGCCGACGCCAGCCGCATCAGGCTGTTGACCGCCGCCACGTGGGTCGACAGCACCGCCGCGAGCGCTCCGCCGGCGCGCAGCGGCGCCCGGCTCATGAAGCCCACCGCCACCACCACCTCCGAGCCCCAACCCACCGCCTCCAGCACCGGCAGCGGATCGGAGAGGGCGCCGTCCACCAGCTGCCGGCCCTGCCAGGGCACCGGCGGGAAGAGCAGCGGCACGCTGAGGCTGGCGCGCACCGCGTCGGCCACCGAGCCCTGCTCGAGGCGCACGCGCTCGCCGCTGTCCAGATCGGTCGCGACGATCCGCAGCGGGATGCGGGCGTCCTCGAAGCGCGCCTCGCCGAAGGCGCGGCGCACGCGCTCCGTCAGCGCGCCGCCCTCGCTCAGCGCGAAGGCGGCGCCCCGCGCCAGGCCCGGGAGCGCCAGGCGCAGCGCCGCGCGCTGCCGCGCGCCGCGCATCACGGCGGGCATCCACAGGCGCCGCAGCACCGCTTCGGTGGTCCCGGCCTCCCAACCCAGCGCCAACGCCGCCGCCACCGCCCCTCCGCTGGAGCTGCCCACGACGCCGCCGACCCGCACGCCGGCACGCTGCAGCGAGCGCTGCGCCCCCACCGCCGCAGCGCTCGCGGCGCCGCCGGCGCCCACCACCAGGGTGACGCCGCCGGGGTCGCGCGCGGGCGATGGGTCGAGAGGGATCGGGGGCGGCTCCTGCCGAGACATGCCCGTTCAGCGTAGCACCGGCGCCGTTGCAGACGCGCCCCAGAGTGCTAGCGCGGGCGCGGCGTCAGAAGACCGAAGTAGCCGGCAGCCTCGCCGGTCGGTCCGCGCAGCAGGCCGATCGACAGCTCCACCGGCACCACCGCCCCGCGCCGGGCCAGCAGCGCCCAAGACGCGCGCCGGGCGACGTGCCCGTTGCGCAGGACGCGACCGAACAGCTCGGTCACGGCACCCTCGCCGCCGGACGCCGCCAGATCGCCCAGGTAGATGCCGCGCAACACGTCCTCGTCGAACCCGGCCAGGCGCGCCAGCTCGGGCGAGGCGCACGTCAGCTCGCCGCGCAGATCGGTCTCGAAGTAGGCGACAGGAAGGGCGTTCAGGAGCGCTTCTCGGGCCGTCAGCGCGGCCTGGACCTGCGCCCGCGCGCGCTCCACCTCGGCCGCGCGGCAGCTCGCCTCCTGACGCAGGCGCGCCCGGTCGAGGGCCTGCCCGGCACGCGCGGCGATGCGCCGCAGCACCCGCAGCCGCAGATCGAGGTCCGCGCCCTGCTGCTGGTCGTCGGCGACCAGCACCCCCACCACCCCGGCGGAACCGCGCAGCGGGAGCACCACCGGCCAGGCCGCGCGCATCAGCGGCGACACCGCCACCGGTCCGCTCGGCCGCAGCCGCTGGGGCAGCGGCCCGCCCCCCCGCAGCACGATCTCGTGACCGCCGCGGAAGGCGTCCTCGAGCAGTGGCGCCGAGCCGTCCAGCAGTACCCGCTGCGTCGACTCCGGGCCCAGCTCGAGCCCCAGCCAGGCGCTCGCCTCCAGCACCCGCCCGTCCGGCGACGGCAGCCACACCACCGCCCGCTCGAAACCGGCGGCCGCGCGCGCCGCGCTCAGCGCCAGGTCGAGGACCGCGGTATCGGGCTCCTGCTGCGCGATGGCCACGTCGAGTTGATCGAGCCACGCCAGCTCGTCCTCGGCCCGCTCGGCGCGCTCGCGCGCCCGCGCGTCCCGGACCGCGATCGCCGCCAGCTCCGCGAAGCGCTGAAGGGCGTTCACCTCTTCGGGCCCGAAGGGCCGGCGATCGGCTCGGCGTCGCGCCACCTGCAGTACGCCGAGACTCCGGCCCGCCAGGCGCAGCGGCACCGCCACCGCGGCGCCCGCCCAGGTCGCGGCGTCATCACGCTCTGCAGCGTCGCGGTCCGCGCCGTCGACGGGCAGCGCCTCGGCCGACACCACCGAGGTCGACGCCCACGCCTGGCCCGCCAGCCCCTCCTGGGACCGCAGCGGCGACTCCTCCCGCGCCTCGAAGCCGCCGACGGCCGTGCGCCGTCGCAACACGTCGGCCGCCGGGTCGTGCAGGTAGAGCGCTGCGTGTGGAACCTCCAGCGCCCCCGCGGCGCTGGTCAGCACGATGTCGAGCAGCAACCCCAGCGACTCGCCCCGACCGATGGCGCGGAGCGCCTCGTGCAGCGCTTCGAGTAGCGCCTCGTGACGCCGCTCCTGCGCCTCTACCACCTCCGCCGTGGCCTCCGCCCGGTGCAACCGGCCGCTGTCGACCAGCGTCAGCAGCATCCCGGCGTGCCGCCCGCTGGGCTCGCGCAGCGGCGTCAACCACGCCTCGTAGCGCAGCCTGCCGGTCGCGCGCGACAGCTCGATCTCGAGCACGGCGCGGCGCCGGCGCATCAGCGCCGCCAGCATCGCGGGGAGGTCGCGGAACAGGGCCTCGGCGGGCTCCCCCAGCACCCCCGCCTCGCGGCGGAACACCAGGCCGGCCGCGGCATTGGCATACCTCACCCGCAACGCCCCGTCGAGCCACAGCACCGGTTGCTCGAGGTGGTCGACCAGCTCGCGGCGGCGTGTGCCGGCTGCTGTCGTTGCTGCGGCCGGCAGACTGTCGGCCGCTTCACCGGCGCGCGTGCGCTCGTCGCCGAAGAGCCCGTGGGCAACGGCCAGGGCGGCCGGCGCGAGCAGGAACGCGGCCGGCGGCAGCAACGCCAGCACCGCCGGGAGGGTGTGCGGCGCGACCGCCGCGCCCAGCCCCACCACGGCGGCGGCCACCACCGGCAGGACCACGCCGGCCAGCGTCCAGGCGTGCGGCGCCCGGCGCGGCGCCGGCGCGCGCACCACCGCCAGCGCCAGCACGGCCACCGCCACACCGATCAGGATCGCGTCGAAGGCGCCTGCCAGGGGGCCGTAGACGGTGGCCTCACCCACCCACAGCGATCCGTCGAAGGCGGCGCGGGTGCTCAGGGACCGCCACAGCGACAGCCCGCCGATCGGACCGAAGGCGAGAGCGGCGAAGGCGGCCGCCGGCACCGCCAGCCCCCACAGGATCACGCCCTGGCGCTCCACGAGGCGCGTGGCCCGCAGCGCGAACGCCAGCAGCGCCCACGGCACCAGCACACCGGCGGCCGCCTGCAGGCGCAACGCATCGGCGCCGAGCGTGCCGCTGCCGGCCGCCACCCACAGCGCCAGTGCCCCCGCCCACCAGGCACCGAGCACGGCCAGTACGGTCAGCGCCTGCCCGCCCCGGACGTCGCGGCGGCGCGCCCACGCGACCCACGCCAGCACCAGCAGCGCGAGCCCACTGAGGACGAGCGACGGTACGTAGGGACTGTGGACCAGCGACATGCGCGTCCTCTCCCGCAGCGTGGGGTTACCGCCCCCGGAATGCGGCCAGCGTGCCGTTCCCGAGCCGTTCCATGCATTCTACGGAGCGCTCGCCCATCCGACAGCGGCGTGTGTCGCGGCGGGCCGGCGGGCGCGCTTCCCACGTTGCGCTCAACATCTTCACGAAACCCTGGTCTACGGTTCATCTGGGATTCGGTAAACCCCTTGGGTGACGGCGAAACCCCCCGCTCGGGCGGCGTGCGGCCGCACGCCGCCCGAGCCGCGCCGGCAGTGCCGGCGCTCGAAGCCCTCGCCGGCACCCGCTCTACGCGCAAGTACGACCGCGGAGTCGGGAGGTCCAACTTGGTCGACGTTCGGAACGTATCCAAATCGTACGGCGCGGTGCGGGCTCTGCAGGACGTGAGCTTCCGCATCGAGGCCGGCACCATCGTAGGCCTGCTGGGGCCCAACGGCGCCGGCAAGTCCACCCTGATGAAGATCCTCACCGGCTACCTGCAACCCGACAGCGGGCAGGTCAGCATCGAGGATTTCGACGTTCTGGTGGAACGCAGGAAGGCACAGGAGCGCATCGGCTACCTGCCCGAGAACGCCCCGCTCTACCCCGAGCTGACGGTGCAGGAGTACCTGGTGATGATGGCGGAGGTGCGCCGCATCCCACGCACCCAGCAGACGACGTCGCTCTCCGACGCCATCCGCGCCACCGGGCTGGGTCCCATGCTGACCCGCCCCATCCAGCAGCTCTCCAAGGGCTACCGGCAGCGCGTGGGGATCGCACAGGCCATCCTGCACCGGCCCAGGCTGCTGATCCTCGACGAGCCCACCGTCGGCCTCGATCCCACCCAGCTCGCCGAGATCCGGCACCTCGTTCGGACCCTGGCCAAGACCAGCACGGTGCTCTTCTCCAGCCACATCCTGCCCGAGGTGGAGGCGCTGTGTGACCGCGCCGTGATGATCATGGGCGGCGTGATCCGCGCCGACGCGCAGCTCTCGGAGCTCTCCAAGAGCGGCACCGCGAGACTGGTGCTGGAGGGCAGCGCGCCCGACCCCGCCGTGAGCGAGGCGCTCCGCAGCCTGCCGGGCGCCCAGGGCGTCCAACCGGGCGCGCCCGCCGAGGGCCGCGTAGCGTACGTGGTGCACGCCGAGGACGACCTCGATTTGTGCCCCGCCATCTTCGAGCTCGCCAAGCAGCGGGACTGGCCGCTGCGGGAGTTGCGGCGCGAGACCCGCACGTTGGAGACCGTGTTCAACGAGCTGGCCCGCCAGAGTGCGCCGGCAGCCCAGAGCGCGCCGGCAGCCCCGAGCGCGCCGTCCGCCGCCTAGGGAGGTACGGACTTGCGACAGACCGTCGCCATCGCCAAGAAGGAGCTCTCCAGCGCCTTCGGGTCGCCCCTGGCGCTCATCTTCATGGGCACCTTCCTGCTGGTCACCTTCTTCGTGTTCTTCTGGGTGGCCACCTTCTTCGCGCGCGGCATCGCCGACGTGCGCCCGTTGTTCACCTGGATGCCGCTGCTGCTGGTGTTCCTCGTCGCTGCGCTGACCATGCGGCAGTGGAGCGAAGAGCAACGTTCCGGCACCCTCGAGATGCTCCTCACCCTACCGGTCGACGCCTGGCGCCTGGTGCTCGGCAAGTTCCTGGCGGTCATGGCGCTGGTGACGGTGGCGCTGGCCCTGACCGTCAGCCTGCCGATCACCGTAGCCCTGCTGGGCAACCTCGACTGGGGGCCCGTCGTGGGCGGCTACGTGGCCGCCCTGTTGATGGCCGCCGCCTACACCGCCATCGGGCTGTTCGTATCCTCGCGCAGCGACAACCAGATCGTGTCGCTCATCGTGACCCTGCTGGTCGGCGGGGCGTTCTACCTGATCGGTACCAGCGCCGTGCTCGATTTCGTTCCGGCGGGTGTCGCCACGGTGTTCCGCGAGCTCTCCACCACCACCCACTTCCAATCGATCGAGCGCGGCGTGCTCGACCTGCGCGACCTCGCGTTCTACCTGTCGCTGGCCGGTCTGTTCTTCACGCTCAACGTGCTGTCGCTCGACAGCAAGCGCTGGAGCGGCACGGCGCTCACGCGCCCTTACCGCAACGCGCGGCTGCTCGGCGTGGGACTCGTGGCGCTCAACCTGCTGCTGCTCAACGGCTGGATGCTGCCGCTGTCCAGCCTGCGACTCGACATGACGCAGGACCACCGCTACAGCCTGTCGGCGACCACGCGCGACCTGCTCGGTTCGCTGCAGCAGCCCTTGCTCATCCGGGCCTACCTGAGCAAGGACACGCACCCACTCCTCAAACCCCTGATCCCGCAGGTGGCGGACATGTTGCACGAGTACCAGGTCGCCTCGCACGGGCGCGTCAGGGCCGAAGTCGTGGACCCCTCCACCAACCCCAAGATCGAGCAGACCGCCAACCAGGATTACGGCATCCAACCCCACCCGTTCCAGGTGGCCAACCGCTACCAGTCCTCGGTCGTGAACGCCTACTTCGCCATCCTGGTGCGCTACGGCGACCAGACCCAGGTGCTCAAGCTCAGCGATCTGATCAACGTCACCTCGAATCCGAACGGCGGCTCGCCCACCGTCGAGCTCAACAACCTGGAGTACAACCTGACGCGCGCCATCAAGAAGGACGTGGCGGGCTTCAGTGACCTCGACACGGTGCTCGCCTCGTTGAAGCAGCCCGCCAGGCTGACCCTGCTGGCGACGCCGACGTCGCTGCCCCAGGGCCTGAAGGACGCGCCGGCCATCGTGAAGAAGGTGGCGGACTCGATCCAGAGCGGCGCCAAGGGCAAGTTCACCTTCCAGCAGGTCGACCCCCGCTCCGGCAAGGCCCCCTACACCCCGCAACAGCTCCAACAGCAGTACGGCATCCAACCCATCCCGGCCGGCCTGCTGTCGAACAGCACCTACTACCTGCAGATGCTGCTCACCGTCGACGGCAAGAGTCAGGTGGTGGTGCCGTCGGGCAGCTTCAGCCAGAAGACGGTGAAGGACGCCGTCACCGCGGCACTGAAACGCTCGACCTCGGGCTTCCTCAAGGTGGTCGGACTGTGGACGCCGCCGCCCGCCGGCGGTCCCAACGCCTACGGCCAGCAGCAACAGCAGATCTACCAGACCCATCTCATCCAGCAGCAACTGCAGAAGGACTACCAGGTGAAGACCGTATCGCTGTCCAACGGCACCGTTCCCAACGACGTCG
>Ga0315556_1001230_pt1 | contig 15649 bp, 17 predicted proteins | sample SalMarSW160310MG_FD_202112 | JGI IMG/M metagenome (GOLD analysis project Ga0315556, IMG submission 202112) | Salt marsh sediment microbial communities from the Plum Island Ecosystem LTER, Massachusetts, United States - Salt Marsh Sediment SW1603-10 ...
CCTCACCATCGCTGCTTACCTCGTCGCTGTCATTGACCCGCCCCAATAATATGTAGCGACTAATCAGACCGGCGGGATAAGGGCCTTTGATCTCCCCATTTTTACGCAGGTACCACATGTTTGAAGTTGTTGTCATGTTGCTAAATCTATCCAACCACCGAGGTAGCGTCAAATTGACAAACAGCAACAATGTCGAGACAGATGCTGCACATAATGGTTTATACTGCAAAGACCGCCATAAAAGAACCTCCTAGTATTTTTATGGATATCCCAGGGCCTATCCCTAGTTCATCGACGCTAACTCTCGCCAATCCCCCCCCCGCCCTCACCTGGCGGGTCGGACAACGCTTGGATGCCCAGGTTATCACGCTTATCGGTCCGGGAAAGGTCACATTAAAGATAGGCGGGGCGATGCTCGAGGCTCGCACGTCCCTGGCCACCGCCATTGGTCAGCGCCTGCATCTTGAGGTTATTCGCTCAGACAAACGGGTCGTGCTGCGCCTGGTTTCACCCACCAACCAGGAAAATACATTAACAGCCGCCCTGCGCGAAGCTCTCCCGCGCCAGCAATCACTGCAAACAATCTTCTCCCGGTTTGCTGCCTTACTATCGTCATCCTCAGGACTTCCGCCTAAGACCATAATACTGCTAGCGCAACTGGTAGAGAAATTACCCATGCAGCAGGCTATTTCACGCGCGGAAGTACTCAAACAGGCGTTAATGGATTCCGGGTTGTTCCTCGAACATAAGCTCAACACCGACCCCGAACCAACGGCCTTAGCCACCGACCTTAAAGCGAATCTCCTGCGACTTCTCGCGGAGACCGCCCAAGGGCGCAATGACTCCGCGAACACCCTTGCCCAACACGTCGAAGCGGGATTGGCGCGCATTCAATTGCATCAACTATCCACCTTAACGGATGCGCAAACCCCGCCAACCACTTGGACTGGTGAATTACCGGTACGCAACCATAATCACGTAGATGTTTTTCAATTTCACATAGAGAAAGACTCAAAAAACGCCCGCGACCCTGAGCAGCAAAGCTGGTGCACCTGGCTGAGTTTCAATATTAAAACCTTGGGAGCCATGCATGTAAAGATCACTCTATCCAGTAATAACATAGCAACGACTCTATGGGCTGAATTGGATTCGACCGTGGCCCTTATCAAGCAAAATCTGGGTCAACTACATCAGACTTTGAGCGGAGTCGGCTTGAATATTAAGGACATGCAATGTCTGCACGGCAGCCCGCCCTTTCCGCCGACCGACCGCTTGCCGACAGGTCTGTTGGATATAATCGCGTGAAGAAGGATTTCCCTTTCTTGCCCCGTGCCGTTGCCCTCCACTACGACGGCAAGCGCGCCCCTACCGTCATCGCCAAGGGCAGCGGAGAAATCGCACGGCAAATACTCGCCATAGCCGAAAAGCACAACATCCCTCTTCGCGAGGATCCGGAACTCCTGGGCTTACTCGCGAAGCTGGATCTCGGGCAGGAAATACCCGAAAACCTATACCTTGCCGTTGCCCAGATTATTGCTTTTGCTTATTATCTCAGCGGAAAGCTCCCGCATACCCCCGATTAAGGCTTTCTTACCCAAATGTAAGCCAAAATCACCTAAAGTAGGGCTAAATTAGGCCGATACATCATCTGCTAGCGAGATGCGGGTGAAAACTAATTAAGGTGCGAAGTTCAAGTGTTTTGGATGAGCTTAGCAGCAGGGAACGCATATTAAATTAAGGCAGCAGTTGCGTATGGCCCTACATCCGGAAATAAATCAAGCACACCAAAGTATATCGACAGGGTCATTCCCCAATCTAGGATCCTCGCAGTTTGACGAATTACGTCAAATGTCCATACTCCTGGTTGACGATATCGTAGATAACGTCGAGCTGATAAAAAGCATGCTGTCTAGAAGCGGCTTCAGTAATATTCTGTCAGCCGGCTCCGGGAAAACCGCCATCGAATGTCTCCAACAACAGGTCAAAAACAACATAAGCACCGTCGATCTCGTGCTCCTGGATATAATGATGCCAGGCATGGATGGTTATGAGTTGTGCCGTATCTTGCGCAGCCATGAAGAATGGGCGGACATACCCGTAATCATGATCACCGCCAATGCCAGCTGGCAGGAAAAGGTGGTGCGCGAAAGCTTCGAGGTTGGAGCGACGGACATCATGTTTAAACCTATTCGTCGCGTTGACCTTATGCCCAAGATCATATCCGCGCTCGCTTTGAAAAAGGAACGTGATCTGCGTAAAAGCCGTGAACAGGAGCTTGAAACTGAGCTTTCCGAACGCCGCATCGTAGAAGCCCGTCTACAGCATCTTGTCAATCATGACGACCTAACCGGCTTGTGCAATCGAAGGCACCTGGAGCAACAATTAGAGCTGGTAGTGGCCCACGCCAGGAAAAAGGGCAAGATAAGCGCTCTGCTATATATAGACCTAGATCACTTCAAGGTAATCAATGACGCCGAGGGACACGCTGCCGGCGACCGGCTGTTAATTGAAGTGGCCAATGTCTTCCGCCACGAGATCGGCATGGCGGGGCTATTGGCAAGGATCAGCTCGGATGAGTATACGGTGCTGTTTGAAGATATTACCGAGAATGAGGCGCTGAAAGTCGCCGAAAGAGTCCGTCAGGTAATGGAGAACTTCCAGTTCACCACAAATAACAATACTTACCACATAGGCACGAGTATTGGCGTAGCCATAATAAATCCCGGAGATATCATAACGTCAAGCGAAATCTTGGCACGCGCCGACCAAGCGTGTTATGTGGCTAAGACCCATGGCAGAAATATAGTGCATCTCTTCAGCAAGGAAGACACCGAGATGCTCACCCTGAGAAGCGCCATTCACTGGGTTCCGCTCATCCGCGACGCACTCGCCCAGAACAAATTCATGCTGGTCTTTCAGCCCGTGCTGGATCTCAAGAATAAGACCATCACCCATTACGAGACCTTGATCCGCATGATCGGGAATGACGGCAAGCTCATCGAGCCGAACAACTTCATTCCGGTTGCGGAAAAAATGGGGCTGATACACGACATAGACCTCTGGGTTGTGAACCGGGCTATCGATATATTGCACGAACTCCCCGAAAAGCATAAAAACACATCATTCAATATCAATCTATCCAGCCATGCCTTCCAAGATACCGCGCTATTGCCGCTATTGAAGGAGAAACTGGCTAAGACCGGGATTGATGCGGGAAGGATCACCTTTGAAATCACCGAAACCGCCGCAATCGCCAATTTTTCCCAGACGCGGGAAATGATCATGAATATCCGGGAGCTAGGATGCAGATTCGCATTGGATGATTTCGGCTCCGGATTCAGCTCCTTCAACTATATAAAAGAATTTCCGGTCGATTATTTGAAGATCGATGGTGCGTTCATCAGCAACCTCCTCCATGACCAGGTTGATCAAACGCTCATCAAATCGATGATAGAAATAGCCAAGAAATTGAATAAGAAAACCGTGGCTGAATTCGTTGAAAGTAAGAAGGTGTTAGATCTACTCATACAATATGGCGCGGACTACGCCCAAGGCTATTTCATTGGAAAACCATCCGCGGAACTCAAGGATATTGAAATAGACTGGTGAACGGCTAAGCTGTAGTAGTTTCGGTTTGTTGCTGTACGCGATGAATCCTCAATAGCAGTTCGGCCTCACCTCTGGCCAGACCACAGTTTTCAACCAAATCATTTACGTCAACGCCTTTCTGCGCGAGACGAATCGCATGCGCATAAGTCTGCTCCATAGGATCCCGCAACTCCAATTGATCCTGGCGCTCCGCTAAGCGGCGAATCCTATGCTCCAAACCATCCATATGCTTTCCCAAATTGATGGCACCTGCACACAATGCATGCATGTCTTTATGAATTCTTTGCATCGCGGCACTTTGTTCGCTTAAAATCTTCTTGGTCCGAGTGTGGCGAATATATTCCAAGCCGCCGAGTAATACCGCGATGCAGAATATTTCGACCGATATCAATATTGAGTTCATAGCGATTCTATCTATGCGTATTCGTCGATGGAATGTCCGTCCTGCTCATCATCCTCATCGCGAGATTGTCTATTTCTTTGCCTATCGTTCTGATTAGGCTCATTGTCCTTGCGCTTTGTTTTATCAATAGAGCGTTGCGGCCATACGGGCGCCAGTGGTTTAATATCGCCAATTTGAATTCTGGGATTAAACACCGCGGCCACCTCCATAGTTATGGACGCATTACAATTCCGTATTAATCAATTTCGCCAAATCCACCATGATCAGCAAGTCACCATCCCGATTAGAGACACCCGAAACAAATTTATTGCCTTCATCTGCGCCTACGTTTGGCCCTACTTCAATTTGCGAATTAGGCACATAAGCCACTTCCGACACATTATCCACCAATAGTCCTACGACCTTATCGAAGGCGTCGACCACGATGATGCGGGAAGCGTCGTCAGTTTCTTTTGGCGGGAGCCCAAAACGGTTTCGCGCATCGATTACGGTTACAACATTGCCTCGCAAATTGATGATCCCCAGAACGTAGTGCGGCGCCCCTGGAACGGGCGAGATTTCGGTAATCCGGAGTACTTCCTGTACTTGCAGCACATCGATACCGTAAATCTCGTCTCCCAGGTGAAACGTAACCCACTGCGAAACCGTCTCGGACGCCTTTTGTTCATTCTGGCTCATTGACATCAATCCTCCGATCGAACCGTGATTCCAGTGCTTAATGACCGTCAAACATTTGATACTCTAAAAGTAAATGCAGGGTTTGTGCCAATTTATGAAGAAAGCGTATCGCTTTAATATTAACTACTTAGCACGCGATCGGCGATGTCTATTATCACCCTCTCGTCGAGCAGGGCGTGCTTATCGGTCTTTACCATTCCCGCCAGCCAAAGTCTCGACGATCGCTGCAGGCGCCACTCTACATCCTGATATCCCAAATCGACTGCTTCGCCCACAAGATCACACATCAGCCCGCATCCAGCCCCCTTAAATATCAAAATGTATGCAACTCCATCATTCCTCTTCACCTGTCGGGCAGGATGACCATCTGGCAGGATAATATCCCGCGCATCTAATATGCCGACATCGCGTCCCTTTTCCTTGAATTGCCTGATAAGCATCCCATCTCTTGAGGTAACGGGCTCCAGACTTGAGTGCCTCACCTCAACAACCTCGGCAACTATTTCCTGGGTTATCGCCAAAGGGATCTCACCAGCCTTAAATAGCAGGAGTCGCAAGGCATTCCTATCAGCATCATTCCTAGCTACGACTTGCCCGGCCTCTTCGGGATACTGCTCTCGGTTTACGTCAAGCAGATTCTCATTGCTTTGCGCACCTTCATCCAACAATAGCGAATCTAGATATTGTACTAAGGCCGAGCTGGCATTATGAATAGAATTCATAATGATTGTACCTCCTTAATCTCAGCTTCACGCCATGCACCTTCCTCTCCTCGCATATGCAATATTGTGTCCAGGAGGGCTTCGAAGGCGATTACGCCTCGGGCATGGCTATTCAAGACCGTCAGAGGTACTCCCTTCTTACTGGCGTCACGAAATTGTGTATCGATGGGAATAACCAGATCCCATAGATCATCCGTATAGATGTCCCTTAGCATCTCCAGGGTATCGCGGCCGGCACGCGTTCTCCGATCATACAGGCTGGGCACAATCAGCGTTGGTATGGTTATTTTTCGCGCTCGGGTAATCATCGCCAGGGTATTCTTCATGCGCTCCAAGCCCTTCAGTGCCAGAAATTCGGTCTGCACGGGAATAATTAGAAAGTCTGCCGCAGCCAAGGCATTGACCATTAAGATACCCAGGGTCGGCGGACAATCTACCAACACATAATCTACCTCCATAGCCAGTTGCGAGAAGGCCTTCTTAAGCGCGATTCCCGCGCCCTGCTGCGTTCCCAACTGACGATCCAGCGTGGCCAGGGCTGGCGAAGCCGAGAGGAGATATAGATTGCTAATATTCGTCTCTTTAATATTTTTATTTATCGATTGTCCGGACAAAAATATCTCATACACCGATCCCTCGGCCGTATCGGGATCGAATTTCAGATAGGCGGTCAAAGACGCATGTGGGTCCAGATCTACGATTAGCACTCTTTTACCCCTGGATGCCAATAACGCACCCAAGGTCAGCGTAGTAGTCGTTTTACCAACTCCGCCCTTTTGATTCGCAATCACCCAGGTCTCCATACTATAAATCCCTTTACTAAAAGACTGCCGCTAATGCCTGATAATATTGCGTCATAGCTAATTCATTTGGCTTCGCTGTTCAGCGGTGATTTTACAGTATTATTATTAGTGTGAGCCTCCGCCCCGGCACTAGCAGATGAGGCCTTGGCGGTAGGCGCTTCCTTTCCTATCGAATTATCCGCACTGCCGAACATCTTATCTGCGTTTGCGCTCTCCATAATCAACAACACCACCCGTCTATTTTTATTTCTTCCCTCTGCAGTGGAGTTATCCGCTATTGGCCGGTATTCTCCTAAACCAATTGCCGCCATACGCCTTGGCTCAACACCATCTTTGGTAAACAGATGAACTACGCTGGCCGCCCGCCCTGCTGACAATTCCCAATTGGATGGAAATGCTACTGTGCTAATAGGCACACTGTCGGTGAATCCCTCCACATGAATTGGGTTAGGGAAATCCTTCAATATATCGGCTATTTCACTGAGAATGGGCAAAGCCTCCGGCTGCAGCATCGCACTGCCACTCGGAAACAGTATGCTGGTCTTAATTTCCACTTCCACCCACAAATCATTTCTTCTAACCGCAACCAAGTCCTGCTGAATTAATTTCGACATCGATTTCTCAATAGCATTCGCCATCTTATCAATGGTTTCTCTTGCTCTCCTCTTAGCCATATTATCTCCGCTATCCGGCGGCACCGATTCACCCTTGTACCCAGTATTCGTTTTGTTAGTTTTAAATGGCGATAGGGTTTTTTGGTCAAATTTATGCATATTACCGCTTTGATCGATCAGTCCCTTGATCATCCCAGGCTGCTTGGATGACTTACTAAGTTCTCCGACTTGAATTGGCTCTACGCTGCGCGCAGATGAACGAAAAGCAGCCACTAATGAATCTGAAAGCACACGGTATTTGCCTTCGTTCACAGAAGATACGGAGTACATAACCACGAAGAATGCAAACAGCAGCGTGATGAAATCGGCATACGATATCAGCCACCTTTCATGATTTTCATGCTCTTCATGCTTTTTCTTTCTAGCCATAAATCCACATCCTAATGCACTCAATCCAATGATTAAGCCGCGGTCTAAAGCATATATCCGTTGAGCTTGGTCTCTATATTGCGCGGATTCTCGCCCTCGGCTATCGCGATGATTCCCTCTATGATCATCTCTCTGAACTTCGATTGTTTATGGATGTAGCTTTTCAGCTTATTACCCAGAGGCAGAAAAAAGATATTGGCGGCTCCGACACCATAGATAGTTGCGACAAACGCCACAGCGATACCAGAGCCAAGCTTGCTGGGATCTGCCAAATTGTTCATGACGTGAATCAAGCCCATTACGGCTCCGATAATGCCTATGGTCGGCGAGTAGCCTCCCATGCCTTCATATACCTTGGCCGCCTGCGTGTCCATGTGCTCTTGCGAATCCAGCTCCACTTCTAAAATGCTGCGAATCGTCTCCGGTTCGCTGCCGTCGACCAATAACTGCAATCCCTTTCTTGAGAAGGGCTCGGGCTCGCTCTCAGTCAATGGTTCCAAGCCCAGCAAGCCTTCCTTTCTGGCGATATTGCTCCAATTTACAATCTTTTCTATGGCCTCATTTTGTGCAAGCCTGGGTGGAAAAATCGTCCAAATGACCAACTTGAGCGATCGCAGAAAAATCGGCAGCGGCGTCTGAACCATGATTGCACCGATAGTTCCGCCCAGAACAATTACCCCAGCGGTCAGTTGCAGCAATGAACCAATATGCCCGCCCTCGAGCATATTGCCACCGAGAATAGCGCCTATGGCCAGTACGGCGCCGACTATCGTAAGGAAGTCCATCTCCTAGCCCCCTAGAGCTAACTGCTGCGCTATCTCTGCAATCGGCAATACACGATCAGCCAAGCCGGCGTTTATCACGGCATGAGGCATACCAAAAACGATACAGGTATTTTCATCTTGCGCCCAAACTACCGAACCGCTCTTCTTTAGAAATGCCGCACCATCGCGACCATCAGAACCCATTCCAGTCAAAATAATTGCTAGAGCTTGCTTTCCGTATAGCTCGGCGACCGATTTATACGTGATATCTACCGATGGTTTGTATTGCTCATTTTCATAGCTATCCCTGATTTTAACCAGCGGCCGGCCGCCCTTCTCTACCAGGACTAACTGCCTGCCGCCGGGCGCCACATATACCTTGCCGGCCGCCAGAACATCCCCATCTTCAGCTTCCTTGATCCCTAATTTACTTAGAGCATCCAAACGGTGAGCAAATGAACCCGTAAAAGAGGCGGGCATATGTTGTACGACAAGGATTGGGACTGCATAATTACTAGGCAATGCGGATAATATTGATTGCACAGCAACGGGACCGCCCGTCGATGCCCCAATAACTATAATTCTGAATTTCTCTGAAAGCGGCTCACCTCTCTCCAAGGATTTAGCTTGCCGATCGCCATTCGCACGTCGCGGACTTGATCGGATTTCAGCAGTGACGTTAGCGAGAGCTTGTTTTCTAAAATGAACCGAGCTTCCACCTAGCGCGCGTATCTTGCCGCAGATTGCACCACTGAATTCAGCCTTCTTATAGGTAAGTTTATCGAGGCGCTTAAGCAGAAAATCAACCGCGCCGGCATCCAGCGCATCCAAGGTCGACTGTGCCCCCTCCGCCGTCAAAGAAGACAACATGAGGATTGGGGTCGGCCTTTTCTGCATTATTTCACGTACTGCCGAAATGCCATCCATGATCGGCATTTCAATATCCATGGTTATAACGTCGGGCTTAAGGCTGAGTGTTTTCTCTACACCCTCGCGCCCATTATCCGCAGTACCGACTATCAGAATATTAGGGTCACTTGCAAGTATCTCGCACAAGCGATTTCTATAAAATCTCGAATCATCAACGACTAATACTTTAACTTGCATAGTGGCACGCACATATCGTCATTTGATACGGCCGCCATAGCGCGAAATAAGGCTGGGCATATCAAGTATTATGGCTATCCGGCCATCCCCTGTGATCGTGGCCCCCGCCAAGCCCGGCAAGCCGTGCAAGAGCGCGCCCAGCGGCTTGATGACTACTTCCTCTTGCGAGATTAAATGATCTACGACGCAAGCAATGTGCGATACACCTATCTTGATTACTACGATATAACTGTTGTCATCGGATACGGCGTCACTACTGACATCCCGCAAGAGCCAGTTTCTGAGGTAATAGAGCGGCAAAGGGTGTTCGCGAACCATGGCGACAGCCTGTCCATCGACGACGTTTTTACGAACGGATTCGAACTGAATTATTTCATTGACATTCGCCAATGGAATGGCGAAGATCTGCTCCCCCACTACGACCATAAGGGTCGGCACGATCGCCAGCGTTAACGGCAATTTAATCTTGATCTCAGTCCCGACCCCCTCCTTGGAATCGATTTCTATATTGCCATTCAATTGCGTTATTCTGGTCTTGACAACATCCATTCCCACGCCGCGCCCGGATATATCCGATATTTCGGCCTTGGTTGAGAATCCCGGCATGAATATCAAATTGTAGCATTCGCGCTCATCAAGACGAGAAGCACTCTCCGGATCCAGCAGACCGTTCTCTATTGCTTTGTTGCGCAGCTTATCTGCGTTCATTCCTGCGCCATCGTCTTTTATAGTCAGGAGTATATGATCGCCTTCCTGTCTTGCGGATAGCGTAATTACCCCTACACGCTTTTTCCCGGCCGCCAGGCGCGCCTCAGGCAATTCTATTGCGTGATCCACGGAATTACGAACCAAATGCACCAGTGGATCGGCAAGGGCTTCGACCAGATTCTTGTCCAAGTCGGTTTCTTCACCAACTAATTCAAGATCAATTTCCTTATTAAGCGCGCGAGACAAGTCCCTTACAACTCTTGGAAAACGGCCAAACACTTTTTTTATTGGTTGCATCCGCGTCTTCATTACCGCGGATTGCAGGTCCGATGTTACAACGTCGAGATTAGATACGGCCTGCGCCACCTCGTCATTACCCATATTCAGCTTGAGTGTTTCCAGGCGGTTTCGCACCAGAACCAATTCCCCAACCAGGTTCATTATGTCATCGAGTCGCTTGGTATCGACTCTAACGGAAGTTTCCGCATGAGCCTGAGCACTTTGATCTTTCGCAATTACCGCCTTCTTGGCTTCACTATTCTTTTCCCCAGCAACTGATGTATTTGAAGTTTCTGGATTCACTGCGTTCTTAATAGGGCTTTCCGAATTTGCGCCGGAAGGAATAGCTTCATGTTGACTGTTTTCAGGAGGAACTGCTTTGCTTTCTATAGCTTTCTCTGAATTGTTCGAACCGGTATTAGCTCCACCCTGTAATTGATCTAAGAGAGCCTCAAATTCCTCATCCGTTATCTCGTCGTTGGCTTTACCAGATTTTGCAGCAACCTCATCTGCACTGTTCGACTGAGACTGCCCTTCCACGGCACTGAAGCCCTGAACCCCCAGTAGTTCTTCAAACTGCTCTTCTACCGTGTCCTTCTCCGCATCTCTACGCTTTTGTGGCTGGTCAGACAGACCCGCATCAGCCAACTTATCATTATCAGTGTTCGTCGCTTGTACTTCTGCCAAATCCGTCAGTCGCGCCAGCAATGCAGCATCGGCCGGCTCGGGCTCTTCACCATCTCTTACGGAATCCATCATGCTGTTGACTATATCCGTGACCTTGAGGACAACGTCCATAAGGTCACCGTCAATAACACGCTGGCCTTGTCTCAGGATATTAAATACATCTTCCGCTCGATGACATACTTCCACCAATGGTATTATATTGAGAAAACCTGCTCCGCCCTTCACAGTATGAAAACCCCGAAACACGGCGTTGAGCAATTCACGGTCGGTTGGGCTGTGCTCCAGTTCAACCAACTGCTCTCCCAGCTTCTCTAAGATCTCTCCTGCTTCTATTAGGAAGTCTTGTAATATCTCATTATCGGCTTCGAATGGCATTTAAGAGATTCCTCAAAATCCTAAACTGGCTAACAACTGATCAACATCGTCCTGACCAGAAGTATGCACAGCCTTATCGTCTATTCCTGGCACACATGGCCCGCTGGCCTTGATGCTATCCTTCTCGTCTTCTTTCGCTTTCTCGCGAGGCGCAGTGACATGACCGGTTAATTTAATGAGTCTAATCAGGTTATCCTCAACGTCCTGAACGAGATCTATTACTTTTTTAATTATCTGGCCGGTTATATCCTGATATTCCTGTGCCATGAGTATTTCGGTCAGATGACCATGTAGAATGCTTGCATTCTCCTCAACCCCGGCCAGGAATGCCTTAGTACTACTTACCATCTCCGGCGACCCGTTCGCATCCGCTGACTTCGACAGCTTATTATGCAAGCCACCAGCGGCTTCGCTGATCCCTAACGATAAAGGAATACTATTTTCTATAATCCCCAATACTTTTTGCGTCGCCTCCTCGGTCACTTCGACTACGTACTTAAGCCGCTCCTTAGCGCTGGGAATATCTTCCTTTGTTAAGCTGAATATTTTTTCGTCGTTCTGGAAAGTGTTAAGAGAATCATGCAATTGCCTGGTCATTCTGCCGATCTGGTTATATAAACTTTCCTCATAATCCTTTACGAAAGCATCTAAGGTCGTCATACCGTCTTCAGCAGAACTTGCCTCCAATTCCTGCGAGAGTTCGCGCACCCTCCGCTTATATTCCTCATACATATCCATACGTTATTCATTTCCTTTTTATTATCGAGCAGGATTCTATTCCGCATTTAACCTCTCAAATATTTTCTCTATTTTTTCCTTCAAGGTTACTGCGGTAAACGGTTTGACAATGTATCCATTCACTCCCGCCTGAGCCGCTTCGACAATTTGATCCCTCTTAGACTCCGCCGTAACCATGAGCACAGGCAGTTTTTCCAGCTTGGCATCGGACCTTACTGCCTTCAGCAAGTCGATGCCTTGCATACCCGGCATATTCCAGTCGGTAATCAAGAAATCAAAATTGCCACTCTGCAGAACAGGCAGCGCGGTCGCGCCATCGTCTGCCTCAGAAGTATTATTGAACCCTAAATCCCTTAGGAGGTTCTTAATAATTCTGCGCATGGTAGAAAAATCGTCTACTACCAGTATTTTCATGTTCTTGTCCAAGACTATCTCCTCAAACTTTTCCAGCACTTAGTCCATCTGGACAATAATTCGAATCAACTATTGAATTATTCACTGTATGCCTCTAGCCAGCGGCCCAGTCTTGCCTGTAGACGGATTAAAGCCTGGCTGTGAATCTGACTGACCCGCGATTCACTTACTCCAATCACAGCACCGATCTCCCTTAAATTGAGTTCTTCGTCATAATAAAGAGTCATAACGAGCCTTTCCCTATCGGGCAGACTGGTAATCGCATCAGTGAGACTTCGTTTGAAGGCTTCATTTTGTACCCGGTCGATCGGCCCGGGCGCGCGATCCGCAAGTTCAGAAGCAATCGCCTCGTTGTCGATCCCCATATCTTCAAAACTCATGACCAGGTAACCACTGGCATCCTGAAGAATCTGATGGTATTCATCGAGGGACAGCTTCAGCTCCTGCGCAACCTCATGATCTCTGGCATCGCGTCTTTCCCTGCTTTCTATTTGTCTCACGGCATCGGCCACCTTCCTGGCCTTCCTGTGGACGGAGCGGGGCGCCCAGTCGTTACGGCGTATTTCGTCAAGCATCGCACCTCGTATCCGGATTCCCGCATAGGTCTCAAAGCTGGCCCCCTGCCCGGAATCATAGTTCCGCGAAGCCTCAAGCAGGCCGATCATTCCGGCCTGTATAAGATCATCTGCTTGGACACTCGGCGGCAGGCGACTCATTAGATGATATGCAATACGCTTGACCAGCGGCGCATGCGTGTTAACGATTTCATCCTGATTTCGCGTTTTCATAGTGGCGCGACGTTCCTTTGGAGCGGAAGTTACTGCGGCACCTCTCATAGTGACGCCTCCATTTCCTGGCTTGCTTGAATTAGCCTTTCTACAAAAAACTCAACATGGCCCCCGGCATTTCCTTGTATAGGCCATTTATCGGCCTTAGCTGACAAACTCTTAAATGCCAATGCGGACTTACTTCTCGGGTAGGCGTCGATAACAGCTTTTTGCCTCTGCACCGCCTTCCTAAGAAAATCGTCATAGGGCACCATCCCCATAAAATCTAGCTGCACATCCAAATACTTATCGGTTACGGTCATGATTTTTTTAAAGAGTTCCCTCCCCTCCTGTAGGCTCTGTACCATGTTACTAATCACCCGGAAGCGCCGGATTCCATAATCCTTGTTCAAAACCTTGATTAGCGCGTAGGCATCCGTGATGGAGGTGGGTTCGTCACAAACGACGACTATTACCTCCTGCGCTGCTCTGGTAAATGTGATTACGCTATCCGATATTCCCGCCGCCGTATCAATCATAAGCACATCGATGCTATGACTCAGCTCACTAAAGGCCCTGATTATCCCTGCATGTTCCATGGAATTAAGATCGGCCATATTTTTCACCCCGGAAGAGGCAGGTATGATCTTCAACGACTCAGGTCCGTTAATAATGATCTCTTCCAGGGCTCGGGAACCGTTAATTACATCCGATAATGTGTGCCTCGGCCGCAGCCCCAACAGCACATCGACATTTGCAAGACCCAAATCCGCATCCAGAAGTAAAACATCCTTTCCGCTTTGGGAAAGAGCCATGGAGAGATTGACGGATACATTAGTCTTGCCCACGCCACCCTTCCCACTGGTGACTGCTATCACTTTAACCGGACGAGGATTAGCCATCCTGCGCAGCCCGGCGGCCTGGTCCATCGTAAAATTAGTGCGCATTCGATACCGTCCTCCCCATTGAGAAACGCATTAGTTCTTCAATGGAACTCTCCTGGCCTCTATTCATATTGAAGTTACCTTGATTAATAAGCTTATCGCTCCTTGCCAAATGCAAATCTTCAGGCACTCGTTGTCCATCACTGACATATGCTAAAGACAGGTTTTGCTCTATCATTGCGCTAATTGCCGGACCGAGACTGGCAGTCTCATCGAGTTTGGTCAGAATACAGCCATCAAGATTTATTCCGCGGAAAACGTTTATTGTCTCCTCCAAGCCAGCCAGCTGACTCGTTGCCGCCAGAACTAAGAAAACCTTTATGTTAGCCTTAGATTCCTTCAAGACCGATAACTGCTCCGATATGCGCATATCACGCTGGCTCATACCGGCCGTATCGATCAATACCAGATCCTTATCCAATAGATCATCAAGATGGGTATGCAATTCATCCTTATTTAGGGCATTACGTACAGGAATATCCAAGAGACGACCGTAGGTCCTGAGCTGTTCGTGTGCTCCGACTCTGTAGTTATCCGTGGTAATAAGAGCCGTATGACGTACTCCACGGCGCATCGCATATCTTGCCGCCAACTTCGCCACAGTAGTAGTCTTACCCACCCCGGTTGGACCGACGAGCGCAATCACTCCGCCCTTATCAACGACATCTTCATTTACAAGGCGCAAACGTGCCCCCATTTTCTGCAAGGTCGCTTCCCAGGCAGTTTCAAGCTTATCGGTGTAGGGTAGTTCTCTGGTAAGTTCGCGCGCCAATTTGGTTGACACGCCGCAATTAAGTAATCTCTTTATTATTTCGGCATTGATCGGATTGCTGTTGGAGTAATTGGCCCACTCGAGATCAAAAAATCGGTTCTCCACAATATTGCGCAAATATTTCAGCTCTTCCCGCATCTCTGACAAAAGTGATTCATCTACGTTATTTGCAGGACGTTGCTGGGCTTGAGAAACAAATTGAGAGTCTTGATTAGCCCGTGGAGACGAATTGGCCGCATCAGTCACTTCCGGCTCTTTAATATAATCTTCGCCATTGTTGTTAATCTGTACGGAATTGGTACCGGAATCACCGTCCAAGCGGCTTAATAGAGCTTCGTCATAGTCTATGGCTGACACAATCTCCACTCCACCGTCTACGCGCCTATTGGAAATTATTACCGCATCGGGTCCCTGCTCATCGCGCACCATCTTTATCGCTCTGCGTATATCCGGCGCAATAAATTTTTTTATCTTCATCGACGACCCCATAATGGCCTACAGGTTTATACCTACTTGCTACAACCCAAATCACTCATTACCGCAAACAACTATCTATTTCCGATGCTCGCTACCACCTTTATTCTTTTACTATCCGGCAACTCGTTGTAGGAAAGGACATGGAGATTCGGAATCGTCCTCTTGGTAAATCTTGCCAAGATCGGCCGTAGTATCGCGGACACCAACAACACGCTTGGCTGACCGCTTATCTCCTGCTTTTGTGCGGCCTCAGCCAAAGATTGGTGGATACGTTCAGCCAATCCCGGTTCAAGCACTGCGTCACCCTCTCCACTTCCTTGCAGGGAACTTTGCAATATCTGTTCCAGCGTTGGATCAAG